>OEQQ01000240.1_pt1 | contig 12056 bp, 11 predicted proteins | sample 1539741 | NCBI WGS metagenome assembly OEQQ01 (sample SAMEA3891876, study PRJEB23780) | metagenome | biome: terrestrial biome; feature: animal house; material: Caecal content | place: Italy | collected 2015-05-05
TTCCCCGGGCACAGGGCGGCCATCGACAGGAACTTTGACCTGCTCCGGAGGAGGGGATGCGTCGGGATTTTCATCGCGAAGCTGATCCCCATGGTGCGCACGCTGATTTCCATTCCGGCGGGCGTGATGAAAATGGATTTCTGGAAATATACGCTGAGCTCCGTGCTGGGAGTGGCGGTCTGGAATTTCTTTTTTGTGGGGGCGGGATATCTGCTGGGGGATGCGGTGTTTCAATACTTCGGATAAAGGGGGGCGCGCCATGCGGATCGCGATGATGACCAACAATTACAAACCGTTCGTGGGCGGCGTTCCGGTTTCCGTGGAACGGCTGGCCTGCGCGCTGAGGGATCTGGGACAGGAAGTGACGGTTTTCGCTCCCTCCTATGCAGGGATGGAGGAAGAAGAGGGAGTCGTCCGCTACCGGACGCTGGTTTCCGGAGTGTGCGGCGGGATCGTAATCCCGGACAGGCTGGATCCCGTGATCGAAGAGGAGTTTTGCGCGGGAACATTCGACGTCATCCATGTGCACCATCCCATGCTGATCGGACGGACAGCCCTGCAGCTTTCCGGGAAATACCGGGTACCGCTTGTTTTTACCTGGCATACCCGTTATGAGCAGTATCTGCACTATCTGGGGCTGTCCGCCCTGCGGCCGGCGGTGCCGGGATACATGCGGGCGTTCGCCAATCAGTGCGACGGGGTGATCGCCCCTGCGCCGGGAATGGAAACCTATTTGAAGGAAACCGGGGTGCGCGCTCCAATCCGGGTTCTGCCGACGGGGCTGTCGAAGGACAGTTACCGGCCGGACCTTCGGGAAGCGGCCCGGATCCGGGAGCGCTTTGCGCGCGGAAAACGGTATCTTTTCGTCACGGTGGCCCGGCTGGCGAAGGAAAAGAACCTGGGGTTTTTGCTGGAGAGCCTGGCTATCCGCAAACGGGGCGGACAGGACGATTTTGCCTGGATGCTGGTGGGAGAAGGGCCGGAAAGAGAGGCGCTTCTGGAAAAAGCGAAGGGATTGGAACTGGGTGAAAACGTGCGTTTTGCAGGCGGGGTCGATAACGCGGAAATCAAAAATTACTGCGCGGCTTCCGACCTTTTTCTCTTTTCTTCCGTGACGGAAACGCAGGGAATCGTCTCCCTGGAAGCCATGGCGGCCGGCCTGCCGGTGCTGGCGGTTTCGGCTGCGGGGACGGAGGATATCGTGCAAAACAGAAAGAACGGATATCTCACCGGCCTTTCGGCGACGGAATTTGCAGACCGTCTGGAACGCATGTTGACGGAGGGAGAAATGGAGAGGCTTTCCGCGGGCGCCAGGGCCACGGCGCTGGCGTACCGGGAGGACAAAATCGCCGCAAAGGCCCTCTCCTGTTACAGGGCGGCAGCGGCATTTCGCTGGGAAAAGGAAGTTTTGAAATCGGCGTATTCATAAAAGAATGGACAGAGGGATGAGAGTGTGTTATCCTAAAAAAAGAAGTGTGAAACATTTCGCCAAAAAAGACGGAAAAGGAGGATATCACCCATGGCAAGAAGAAAGAAAAATATGACTTATGAAGAAGAACTCGTATTTTTGGAAAGCGAAATTGCCAACACGGAAGAGACGTTGAAACAGCTCAAATCCCGCAAAAAGGAGCTGGAAAAGGTAAAGGAACAGGAAGAGCTCAAGGCGTTATATGACGCCATCAAAGGATCGGGAAAGACGGTGGAGGAAGTGATCGCCACCCTCTGATCGACGGTTGCTCTTTTGAAAGAAGAAAGGCTGAATGCCGGAATAGAAAGGACCGCTGCACGGATGAAAGCGAATGGGATTGCCCACGCGCCGCCGGTGCAGCGGTCTTTTTTTTGCCCCGTTTCCCCCCGCCATTCCGCCGGAAATGAAGCCGTTTATGCCCGTTTTGAACGTTGCGACAAAAAGCGGATAAATATGGACGGAATTCTTTCGTGAAACAGCATCTTCCACGAAAAAAGAAATCGAAATATCAACATCGCCCTTTATTATATCCATAAAAAATTCATTTTTCAAGTGGCATAAAAAGAAATGTTCACTGTGATGCGTATAAAATTTATGTAAAAATTGCATAGTAGGGGCAGGAAACGCTGTTTCCGAAAAAAGTCGAATACCCCGCAACGGGCTGTCCGCGGGAATAAACCGTCAAAAATATGGTCAGGGAGGGAAAGAAATGGCAAGAGCCGGAAGCAACATTTACAAGCGGAAAGACGGAAGATATGAAGGCAGAATTCTTTTGGGAAAAGACGACCGGAACAGGCCACGCTATCTTTCGGTATATGCAAAAACACTTCGGGACGTGCGGAGAAAAATGGACGATTTGAAAGCGAAAGCGAAAGAAGAGAAAAGTTCTCCTCTGCTCTGCGAATGTGCGGAAAGGTGGCTGGAAAGCGGAAGGAGATACTGGAAGCCGACCACTTATGACGTATATCGGCGGATCGCCGGACGATATGTGATCCCGGAGCTGGGAAACTACAGGGCGGATGAGATCACGCCCGAAAAACTGAGTGGCTTTTCGGATGGACTGTCAAAAAGTCCGGGAAAAACGCTGTCGGATCGATACAAAAAATATATTTGTTCCCTCGTGCGCCGGATTCTCATGGCTGAGGGAATTCAGATATGTCCGCAGCTTCCGGAATTTCACATCGTTCATAAGGAAATGCTTCTTCCGGGAAACGACGATTTAAACAGACTGGAGGAATACCTTCTGGAACACCTGGAGGAGAGCACCTGCCTCGGGATTCTGCTGGTGAGGTATACCGGGATTCGGATCGGGGAACTATGCGCATTGAAATGGGGAGATATCGATCTGGAACGGGGGATTTTGACGGTGAGGAGAAATTTGCAGAGGGTGCGGATTTATGAAGAGGATGGAGCGGAAGCGGGCGCAGGATCGGGAAAAACAAAAATATCCGTTCAGCTTCCGAAAACGGCGAATTCTTTCAGAATCATTCCCCTGGCGGACGGCCTTCTTAAGATTTTGAGAATCCATGCCAGAGGGCCGCAGGAGTATATGGTTTCCGGCAAGCATACGGAGTGGGCGGAAGTCCGAACCGTACAATACAGGTTCGCGGCCATTTTGAAGAAATGCGGCCTGCAGCCGTTTCACTTCCATCTCCTGCGCCACAGCTTCGCCAGCGACTGCATCCATCGGGGATGCGATATCAAAAGCCTCAGCGAAATTCTGGGCCACAGCAGCGCGCAGGTTACCATGAATATTTACGTGCACAGCAACATGTATGTGAAAAAGGAAATGATGAACCTCATCTGCGAAATAGCGGAATAAAGAAAAAATAAGCCGTCAAAATCGTGGTCAGATTGTCCGCAAAACGCCTGCGCCGGCCCGTTTTCGACCCGGGAAAATCCTTTCGCAGAAGATGCTGTTTCACGAAAAGTATAGCTACATATTATGACGATTCTGAGAACAGATTTTTAAGAGATGAGAGAAAACGCCTTTATCGATATTCATTCGCATATTATGCCAGGGATCGACGACGGGGCGAAAAGCCTTGCGGAGAGCCTGGGGATGCTCAGGCAGGCACAGGAAGAAGGGATCGGCGCGGTCGTTCTGACGCCGCACCAAAAGCCCGGGCACAGGTGCGTAACGGCAGCGGAGATAAAGAAAAGGACGGACGATCTGAGAAAAGAAGCGAACCGGGAAGGCATCGGGGTGGAACTTTACCCCGGGGGCGAGCTGTACTACTGCCACGGTCTGGAGAAGCGGCTGAGAGCGGGAAAGGCGCCGACGCTGGCGGAATCCGGATACGTTCTGGTGGAATTCATGCCCGGGGAAGAGTTTCGCTATATCCGAAATGCGGCGGACGCGCTTCTTTGCGCGGGCTACAGGCCCGTGATCGCCCACGTGGAGAGATACGGCCGTCTGATGCAGGAGGGGGATCCGGAACGGGCTGAGGAGCTGGTGGAAATGGGATGCCTTTTTCAGGTCAACAGCGCGAGCCTGATGGGCGGGGACGGATGGGCGTTGAGGAAACGGTCCCGGCTGCTCGTGAAAAACCGGCTCGCCCATTTTGTGGCGACGGATGCGCACCGGGAACAGGGCGGACGGACGGTGCAGCTTCGGAAATGCGCGGCTTTTTTAGGAAGGAAGTACGGGACGGAGTATGCGGCGAAGCTGCTTTTTGAAAACGCGAAGGCACTATTGGATAACAGGGAAATATGAAGGCGCAAGAACGCTTTGAAATCGGAGGGAAAGATGGACAATCAGCTGAATCGGGAAAGTGAAGAGATGGAAATCGATCTGAGCGAGCTGTTTATGACTTTGCTCGCAAAGGTCCCGCTGATGGCTGCAGCAGGAATTTTCGCCGCTCTGGTCGTCTTTTTGACGGCGAAGTTCGCGCTGGAGCCCTCCTGGCAGTCCACCACGCGGATTTACGTTCTGGCGAAACAGGATAATACGATGGTGACGTACAACGATCTGCAGACGGGAACGCAGCTGACAAAAGATTACGCGGAGCTGATCTGCAGCCGTTTTGTGCTGGAAGAGGTGATCGAACAGCTGGGGCTGGGCCTGAGCTATGACCAGCTGAAAGACAGCGTGAGCGTTTCCTCCCCCAGCGATACGCGGATCATCGCCATTTCGGTGACGGACAGCGATCCGGTCCGGGCCATGAGAGTGGCGAACGCCGTGCGCGAGGCGGCTGCGGCGCACATTCAGAACGTGATGGACATCGAAGCGGTGAACGTGGTGGAAACGGCGGACCTGCCCGCGGTCAAATCGGGCCCGGCGGTGGGGAAAATGACGATGCTGGGCGGCGCGCTGGGCGCGTTTGCGGTGGCCGCCGTCGCCGTCGCAGCCTGCCTGTTCAACGACAGGATCCGGACCAGCGAAGACGTGGAACGATATCTGAATCTGTCCACCCTGGCCGTGATCCCGCTCAACGAAGGGGAACGGAAAAAGAAGAAAAAAACGGGACGCAGATGAGGGAATGGAGGAAACGATGCCGAAAGTGATGATCCGCGAACTGGAAAAACTGGATTTCAGGACAAAGGAAGCATACAAAACGCTGAGGACCAATCTGAGCTTTATCGGGAAGGATTTCAGGGTCATTTCCCTGACCAGCTGCACGCCCAACGAGGGCAAGAGCAGCGTTTCTTTTCAGCTGGCCCTTTCTCTGGTGGAGGACGGGAAACGGACGATCCTCGTGGATGCGGACCTTCGAAAATCCGTTTTGCGAAGGCGTTATCGGGCGGGGCATGAAAAATACGGGCTGTCCCACTACCTGAGCGGGCAGGCGGAGATGGAGGAAGCGGTCTGCGAGACCAACGTGCCCAACTTCGATATCATTTTTGCGGGCCCGGTGCCGCCGAATCCCAGCGAACTTCTGGGAAACGAGAGGTTTCGCGGGCTTTTGCGGGAACTCCGGAAAGACTACGATTACGTCATCGTGGACACCCCGCCGCTGGGCAGCGTCATCGACGGGGCCATCGTCGCCCGGGAGAGCGACGGCACGGTGCTGGTGATCGAGAGCGACGGAATCAGCTATAAGGCGGCGCAGAATATCGTTTCTCAGCTGGAGAAGGCGGGCTGCCACCTGCTGGGGTGCGTATTGAATAAAGTAGATTTAAAACGGGCCGGCCGTTACGGAAAATACTATGAGAAATATTATTCCAGTTACTACGGAAACGGATCGGGAGACGGAGAAACAAAGCAGGAAAACGCAGAGGCGGAGGATGAAAAGCGATGAGAGATAAGTGGATTACAATCGGATTTCTTCTGGCGGATGTGATCCTTCTGGGAGTCGGCGCTCTTTTGTATCAGGGGCAGGACAGGACGGCCCCGGCCATCGAATTTCCCGAAGAGGAACCCGTCTATACCCCCGGCATGTCCGAAGCGGAGCTGCTCGCCGGGGTGACGGCGTCGGACCGGGAGGACGGGGACGTGACGGACTCCCTCCTGATCGAAAAAATATCGGATACGGCGGACGGAAACGTGATGATCGTCTATGCGGCGCTGGATTCTTCCAACAACGTGACGAAACGGGCGAGGATCTGTAAGGTGGGAAAAACGGGCGAGGAAAGCGAAAAACATACGGAGTGAGGAAGAGCTGTGAGGAACGCAGGAAACGACAGGGAGCAGCAGGCCAAGAGCGCGGCCACATGGATCATAACGCTGGCTGAAACGGCCATCTTTCTGCTGGTCTGGACGATTTATTACAATTCCAGAGTGTTTGAAACCCACAGGGCAGCCGGAGCGGCGGTATCGCTGCTGGTCTATCTGGGCATCTACTGTTCCGCGGCCACCCTGTACCGCGCCTGTAAAATTTCCGCCTATCCGGTGGGGGAGACGATTCTGTCCCAGCTGCTGGCTTTCGGACTGGCGGATCTGGTGCTTTACATCGAAGCCTGCCTGATCGCGAACCGGTATCTGTCGCTGCTTCCGGGACTGGCCGCCGCAGCTCTGCAGATTTTGGCGGTAACGGCCTGGGCGGTGGGGGCGAAAACCTGGTTCATCAAAAAGATACCGCCCAGAAGGACGCTGATCATCTACGGGAGCGACGACGTGGACGAGTTCTGCCGGAAGCTGAAGCACAAATACAGCCATCTGTTTTCGATTACGGAAACAATCAACTGCCGCCTTCCCGTGGAAGAGCAGCTCAAAAAAATCGATGAAAACGAGACGGTGATCCTCTACGAAACGGCTTACGGGATCCGCACCGGGCTGATGTCCTATCTGGTGAACGAGAAGAAAACCTTTTACATCACGCCCCGGATTTCCGATATCGTCATCCAGGGCTTCGACAGGAGACATCTCATCGATACCCCGCTGCTGAAATACCAGTACGCGAAGGATAACCGGAGAAACTGCGTTTCCAAACGGGTTCTGGATCTGGCGGTTTCTTTGACCGGGATTCTGATCCTTTCGCCCGTGGTTTTGATCACCATGCTGGCCATCAGGCTGGAGGACGGAGGGGACATTTTCTTTAAACAGAAGCGCTATACCAAGGACTGGAAAACCTTCGAAATTCTGAAATTCCGGAGCATGGTCATGGATGCGGAAAAGGACGGGAAAGCCCGCCCCTGCACCGCGGGCGACGACCGGATCACCAGGGTGGGGCGAATCATCCGGCGCTTCCGGATCGACGAAATCCCCCAGCTGTTCAACGTGGTGAAAGGGGACATGTCCATCGTCGGCCCCAGGCCGGAACGGGTGGAACACGTCCACGCCTATGTGAAGGAACTGCCGGAATTCGCCTACCGCCTCCGGGTCAAGGGCGGTCTCACCGGATACGCGCAGATCTACGGGAAGTACAACACCTCCGCCTACGATAAGCTCCGCCTGGACCTTTTGTACATCGAAAACCAGTCCATCTGGATGGATTTGAAAATGATCCTGCTGACCATAAAGGTGCTGTTCATCCCGGAGAGCACGGAGGGATTCTCGGAGGAGAGGAGCAGACAGATGGGGGAACCGAAAAAAGCGGAAGGATCGGCGGAAGGAACGGGGGAAGAACTGATATGACGCATGTTTTCATCGTGGGAAGTAAGGGGATACCGGCGAAGTATGGAGGATTCGAAACTTTTGTGGAAAATCTGACCCTTCGGAAAAAAAGTCCGGATCTTCATTATCACGTTTCCTGCATGGGACGGGAAGAAACACATTTTATTCATAACGGAGCGGATTGCTTCTCCGTCAGGCTGCCGTTAAAAGGGGCCCCCGGCAGAATCCTTCACGTCGCGGGAGCGCTGAAGCGGATAGAAAAGTGGAAGTCAGAGAATCCGGAAAAAAAGGCGATCGTGTATATTCTGGGGTGCAGAATCGGGCCTTTCATGATTCCTCACGCCAGGAAGCTCCACCGTCTTGGAATTTCCATCTTTGTCAATCCGGACGGTCTGGAGTGGAAACGGGATAAATGGAACAGACTCGCCAAAAAGTTTTTGAAGTACTGCGAATCGTGCCTGGTACGGAATGCGGATCTCGTAATATGCGATTCGATCCATATTGAAAAATATATCCAGGATACTTATCCCCGGACCAAAGGAAGAACGAAATATATCGCGTATGGCGCGGACATCGCTTCCTCGCCGCTGACGGATGATTCGGCGGAGTGGAAGGAATGGAGGGAACGTTTCTGCGTCAGGCAGGGAGAATATTACCTGATCGTGGGGCGGTTCGTGCCGGAAAACAATTATGAAACGATGATCACGGAATTCATGAAGTCCAAAACGAAAAAGGATCTCGTGATCGTTACGAATGTGGAAAAAAACGGGTTCTATCTGAAACTGAAAGATAAGACGGGATTCGATCGGGATAAACGCGTTAAATTTGTGGGGACGGTTTACGATCAGAACCTTTTGAAGAAAATCCGGGAATGCGCTTTCGCCTATCTGCACGGCCATGAAGTGGGAGGCACGAATCCCAGCCTGCTGGAAGCCATGGCGGGCACAAAGGTGAATCTGCTGCTGGATGTGGGGTTTAACAGGGAGGTTGGGGGGAACGGCGCATTGTACTGGAGAAAAAGTAAAAACGATCTGGCCTGTCTCATAGAGAAAATTGACGGATTATCAGCGGATGAAACCAGGAGGCTGGATAAATCCAGTACAACCCGCGTGAAGGAAAGCTATAACTGGGATAAGATTTGTGGAGAATATGAAAAAATTTTCGATACATAATAATACTTTTTTATCCGGAAGCATTATCTCTATGTTGGAGCAGGCGTTTTCCAGCGTTACGTCCTTTTTGACGGGAATCGTAATAGCCCATAATTGTACCATGGAGACAGCGGGATTATATGCGTTGGTGCTTTCGGTTTCAATGTTAGGCCTGGGGTTGCAACGAGTGATAATCGCAGTACCGTTCAATGTACATTATCCGAAATTTCAGCAAGAAGAAAAAAGAAGAAACTATCGTTCCGCAATAATGGGACTTGAATTTTACTCTTTACTTCTTGCAGGAATTATCGCATGGATAATTGGATATACGGTATATCCCCAGGTAGGCGGACTGCCCTGTGCCGTGTTTTTGGTGGGATATCTGCTGAAAGATTATGCCAGGCAATTCTTTTTGGGAATGATTAGGGTAACACAGTGCCTGCTTATGAGCCTGATGCAGTGTTTTGTGCAAATAGGCATATTATTTGTCTGGAGAGAACACTTGACATTAGAATTCATTCTTTTTGGAATTGGAATGAGTTGTATTATATGCACTATTATTTATCTTCTGCCATATTTAAATATCTCTTTTAATTTGAATAAATTGAGAGAAGCCTGGAATATCAATTGGTGGACAGCAAAATGGAGCATTGGAATCAGCATGTCGGATTCTTTAAAAAACCAGTTATCTGTCTGGCTACTCAAACTGTTCCAGTCCACGGAAGCTGTGGCGATTTATAATAATAACAATACTCTGGCGACGCTTCCACAGCCTGTTTTTATGGGATTGTCACAGTTTTTGCTTCCTAATTTTTCGAAAAGTATTCAGGAAGAAACGGGAAAGAAGATTGGAGTGAAAATTGTTCTTATCAGCTCTTTTGCTGTTTCAGCTAATTTGATTTGGAGTATTGTTCTTTTCCTGCTTGGAAAATCTTTAGTTTCGATTTTTTACGGGACGGATTATTATGCCGGTATCGCTCCGCTTTTGATGTGTTGTTTGCGGGGAATTTTTGTATCTTTAACGAGCATTGAAAATTCCGTATTGCAGGCATTTCAAAAGCCTCAAATTATTTTTAAGATTTTGTTGTTGAGCATAGCTTTTCTTTCCACAATTGGCGCATTTTGGATTTATAAAAGCGGCGTGATGGGAGTATGTACTGCGATGATGGTAGTTTATATGATTCCGGCTGTTTGCGGTGCGGCAAAAATCTATATGTTAGTAAGGGGTAAACAAAAATGAGTGAAAAAAAACGAATGGCTATAATAGCGTACTTAGACTATTTTTCATGGTCAAAAGGAGGAATGTTAAACTATGTGAAAAATATTCTTCCATACTTGGAAAAACACTATGAAATCGATTTGTGGGGATGCAGTGTAGACAATAAAAAATTAAATCCAGTAATCATTAACGGGAAAAATTATGAGGTAAATATATTTGGACAAGCAAAAACAACAAGAAAAATAGTGCCAAATTATTTGCGTGCCATAATAGGAATCTGGAAGAATTCCAACAAAATAGAAAATCAGAACTATGATATGCTATATTTTCACAGCGCGCCACTGTGTTTATTTTACTGTTTAAGGGTCGCAAAAAGGAAGTCAACTATTATTAACCATCAACATGGATTAACTTTATTGGAGTCTTCTGCTAATCCATTCAAATTGATCCAAATGGCAGCGTCGAAAGTGTCTGATATAAATTTGATTAACGCAGATTTAATATCCATAAAAGAATGGGAAAATCAATGTGCCATCCCGTTTGGGAAATGTATTCAGGCTTTAGGACAGGTAGATGAAACGGTTTTTTTCCCTGAAAATTGTTATCCGGATGAGAAAAAAGAAAAGTTTGTAACGTTAGGAAGAATTACGGAAGCTAAAAATCCAATACGGGTTCTGGAGTGTTTTAAGAAATATCATAATTCTTATAATAAGAACTCCATGTTAATATTTATTGGAGACGGGGATCAAAGAACTAAACTTGAAAAATTAGTAAAGAGAAATAAAATAGAAGATTACGTTGAAATAACGGGTTTTATTTCTGCGGAAAAAGTGGCAGAGAAATTGCAGAACGCAAAGGCAATGCTAATGTTTTCAAAAGGAGAAGGATGCTCTTTAGCTGTGGCGGAGGCAATGGCTTGTGGGGTGCCAGTCATAGGATTTGATGTTCCTGGAGTAAGAGGTCAGATTAAAAACGGCGAAACAGGAAGGTTATTACCATATGACTCCTCCGAGGAGGAAATTGCGGAAGCTATGGAGTATTGTGTCCGGAATGAAAGCGCTTTGAAAGAAAAATCCTTACAGGAAGCGGGAAAATACTATTCTTCTGTTGTGGCTGATGGAATCATTCGGGCAATAGATGGATATATAAGAGAAAGATAAGATATATGATTAACAAAATCAGCAGGGTAGATTATCCTCTGTTTTTCTTGTTTGGTACCGTAATAAACTTTTCATCAAGAACAGTCGCACAGGCTCAGGGGAATCTATTCAGTACAGATAATATTACCAGAATGGTTTGTCTGTCAGTGGCATTTTTTTTGATTTCTTTTTATATGATAAAAACACGAGAAATAGAAAGACTGCATATTTCAGCACCAATTTTTTGGCTGTTTTTATTCTGGATTGGGGGAGTTTTATCGTTTGTATTTTGTGAATGGATGTCATATGCGCTGGTAAAGTGGATAGAGTACTTTGTAATACTTCTCGGTGCATGTTATATTTCCTGTTTGGATCGAAAAATTCCGGGGTATGCATTAAGATCGTATGAAATGATGAAAATTTTTCTGGAAGTCTTAATAGCCAGCGTAATGATTGGAGTTTTAATTGATCCGGAAAGAGCGTTATATAGAGGTGAAAATGAATACTCTGCCTTGAGAGATGCTGTTTTACCATTTATTTTACGTGGATGGATTATACCCATAACATCGACGAGCGTTGGAATGATTTCGGCAATTTTGCTATTTGATCAAATTATAAAGATATTAGATGAAGGTGTCCATTTTAATGATGTCGTCAAATTGTGTATCTTTTCCGGTTGTGTTATAACGGCGCAATCGAGAACCGCAATAATCGGATTATCAATAGCGCTCGTCTTTTTAGTGATCTGCAGCAGAATGAGTAAAAAAACAAAAATATTTTTCATTGCATTTGGAATAACCATTTTGCTGACTTTTTCGCCGGAACTTTTTTCTTTTTTACTGCGTGGACAGGAAGGAGAAGTATTAGCTTCATTTTCTGGAAGAACAGTCTGGTGGAAATATGCGTGGAATTTTTTTAAACAATCAAATGATTACATTAAGTTATTTGGAAACGGATTTGCGGCGGGAGAGAAAATTATTGCGGCACGCAGCAATGCCGTGATGTATACTTTGGATTCAGAATATTTTGCAATCTTAATTTCAAATGGCTTATTTGGACTATTTTGTTATGGACTATTTTGGAT
>OEQQ01000243.1_pt1 | contig 12005 bp, 10 predicted proteins | sample 1539741 | NCBI WGS metagenome assembly OEQQ01 (sample SAMEA3891876, study PRJEB23780) | metagenome | biome: terrestrial biome; feature: animal house; material: Caecal content | place: Italy | collected 2015-05-05
GAAAACGGAAATCCAGCCTGGATTTTTGTGAATCATGGAGTGAGGGCATTGCTCCGTCATCTAATCAGATGATTTTGCAACACCCTCCTCATTTTTAAAATCGGATTGAAAACAACACGCCCTTTTCCGTATTTTTCAAACTGTATGCCATATGATGCTGTTCTAAAATGGTTTTGACGATATAAAGCCCTAAACCGCTGCCTCCCGTTCTTCTGCTGCGGGATTGCTCCATGCGATAAAAGGCATCGAACAATTTCGGAATTTCATCATCCGGAATATGAACCCCCGTATTTTCCAATCTGAAAATTATCGCTCCATGTTCAGAAAATGCGTCCATATAAATCGAGCTGCCTTTCGGAGAATATAATATGGCATTAGAAACAATATTATTGATCGCTTTTTGTATCAGCATTTTGTCCGCGATAATTTGCAGAGCGGGAGAAACATTCTCGTTCCAGTCGAGTTCTTTCTGCACAATCATATCCTCAAATATAGCATATTCCCGTTTTAGAAGATCGGAGAAATCCACCTTATCTTCTCTCAAACCTGCTTTAGATGATTTGATGCGCGAAACGGTCAATATTTCCTGTACCATGCCTTCCATCATATTGATGATTTCAAGGGAGCGCGACAGATATTTGTTGCGATCCTGATAGTCCCCAACATTCAGAATCATTCCCTCCGTCTGCCCTTTGATAATTGTAACAGGCGTTTTCAGCTCGTGCGAAACAGAAGAAAAGAAGTCAAGCTGCGCCTGTTCCAACTCTTTCTCACGTTCTATATCTGCCTGCAATTTTGCGTTTGCCTCCTGTAGATTTTCCAAAGCGGCAGAAAGTTTTTGAGACATTTCGTTTAAGCTGTGCGCCAAAACGCCAAGTTCGTCCGTCCGGTCTTCTTCGCACTTCCAGTCGAAGTTAAGATCGGACATATTTTCGGATACCCTGCTAATGCGCAGTACGGGCTTTGTCACATAGCGGGAATAGGCAACGGATGCAAGTGCAGCCATGACAAGGATAACAAAAAACAGAATGGCAAATACGCTTGTCAAAGTGTTTTTGAGCAAGTCAACTTCATGCGCACTTCCGGCGACTGCCAATGTATAAACAACGTCCGATCCGGCGAAAGAGAACAGATAACTATGAGTCGCCCGATAGGCCGCTGGATCAGCGCTTTCGGTTGCTATTCCGCCAGTAAGCAGGCGGGGAAATTCCGTTTCTCCCTGCGAGGGCAATTCTATTGAGTTACCGACGGCATCGAATAGCTGAATGAGTACTTCATTATGATTCAAAAGAAACTCGTCAAAAAGCGTTCCGCTTTCCAATGGGGACATCGTTTCCAACTCTGTAATAAATGAAGTTACTTCATTTTTCAGGTTTTCGTCCAGCGTTGTGCCATATGTTTTTGGAACGAGCCATGAAATAACCGTATAGGTCAGAACACAGCAAATACTGGTTAGCAAAAAAGTAACTGCAAATATTTTCGCAAACAGGTTTGCTCTAATTTTCTTTATCAATTTTATATCCCACCCCTCTGATTGTCTGGATGAAGTCAATCCCCAACTTTTTGCGGAGATTTTTGATGTGGGTATCTATAACCCTTTCATCGCCGTAAAAGTCGTATTTCCAAAGCCTGTCCAGTAAATTTTGCCGGGTTAGCACACGCCCCTGATTTCGTAAAAGCTCCCTTAGCACCTCGAATTCCCGTTGTGTGAGATCAAAAGAAACGCCGTCTACCTCAGCGGTATAACGATCCAGGTCCAAAACGAGATTTTTATAGACAATCGTCTGATGCTCCTGTTCCGGTATCCTTGAACTTCTGCGGAGAACGGCACCGATTTTGCGCACCAGTATCGGCATGGAAAAAGGTTTTGTAATGTAATCGTCAACCTGTAAATCCAATCCCCGGATTTGTTCTTCTTCGCCGTTTAAGGCGGTCAGCATAACGATAGGAACGCGGGATTGCCTGCGGATCAATTCGCACACGGCAAAGCCATCGATTTTGGGGAGCATGACGTCTAATAAAATGAGATCAAAATGCGTGCCCGAAAAAAGGGATATGGCTTCCAGCCCGTCACTTGCGAGAGTAACAGTGTACCCGACCTCCTGCAGGAAGTTTTTTAACAGATTTTGAATATCCAAATCATCCTCAACGATTAAAATATGTTGCATGGAAACACCTCCAAAGATAGCATATCATATAATTTTGTGATTCAGGTGTAGTTCCCGCTATTTTTCCCAGTTACATGATATGTCAGTATTTTTGCCCTACCCAAAATGGAGAGACTGGTGCAGAAACCGGATTAAGAACCAAAAAAGAATCACAAAAGAATCAAAAATATTCATAAATATTCAAAATAGTTGCAAAAAGTTGATGAAGATGATACTATGGATGAAATGGAAGGGAGGAGGATTGCTGTGAGATTAAAAAGAGTTCTATGCGGAATATTGAGTTTGGCAGTGATGGGCATGTCGTATTTGACATCGCCATTGGAGGTATCGGCTTCCGGAGAAAAGGCGGATGTAGTCGGCAGCGTAAATATGGCGGGAAATCCTGATTTTGACAGCGATTCTGTCATGAACGATGAAGGATCGCAATGGAGATGGCTGGGGTATCCTGAAAGCCGGATGGTGATGAATTACGGGAGCCAGATGATGGCCAGGTACGATGGAAAGCTGAGCCTTGACATAGCCATGGCGGTAAAGGGGTTTCGGACGGTCAATTCGGTACATCAGATTTTAATGGGACCTGCAGCCGGTCAGGCGACGGAGTATACGGATCTTGAAACGGCATGGTATCCGTACAGGCTTACGGCAGATGCCGTATATGAAGAAGGAAAGCTTCATATGGATGAATTTTTTGCGGATAAAGATACATTTATCCGTATGATCGAAGTATCCGATGCGGCCGATGCCAGACTTCAGATGAAATCCGCGATCGATGGAGTTACGAAACATGGGAATGACCTTCTGGTGGAACAGGGGGATTACTGGTTTGTATGTAAAATTCTGAAACTGAATGAGGACGGAGAAATTACAGGGCAGTACGAACCGCAGGTTTCAGAGGGCAAATGGTCTGTTGAAATAACGTTTGACTCGGACAGCGCGAAACTGGCTTTTTCGTTGACGATGCTTCCAAAGAACGTCGAAGAAAACAGCGCGGATCGTGCCCGGGAACTGGCGGACAAAACGTTAGCGGAGGGGACAGATCTGAATGCGGTTTTGGCCGATACAAAGCAATTTTGGGATGAAACATTGGCCAAAGTTCCGGCTCCGCAAAATTTTGGAGTGGAGGGAAACGAAAAAAATGGGAAGATTGCCGGCGAAGATCATAGAAGAGCTTTCTATGCCGCATGGACATTCCGCCTGCAGAATATCGTCGAACCAACGCCGGAAAACGGATATGATTATTATCAGGTAACGCTGGGGATGGCTTCTGCGTGGAATTCCGGCGCTACATCGGCTCCGAACAGCTGTTCGTGGGAATCCATGTATGATATCCAGCAATTATCCTATATAGAACCGGAAATCGCGTGGGACGCGATGAGGGGATTTATTTATAATATCGATGAAAACGGTATTTTGGACGGGGAATGCCTTCCGTCACAAAAAGCGCATACCGTTTGGGTCTGTTATTTGAACATGCTTCAAAACCATCCTGAAAAGGAAGATGAGTTGAAAGAGGAATTGGAGAAGCTGTATCCGCATCTTCAAAATTATCTGCTCTGGAGAGCGGAAAATCCGAGATGGATTCATGGAGCCAATGACTATCCCAACGAAAAAGACCTTTCCTTTGTGACTCAGTGGTACAGCGACGTTCATTATGCGATTAAAATTGCAGAGATCATCGGAAAAGATGAGGATATCGCTGTTTATAACAGGAAGAAGGAAGAAATGGCAGAAAATTCCCGGGTCTGGTTTTTCGATGAATATGATCCAAATCAGCCGGATTCTCTGGAAAACAGAATCAAAGCTTTCTGTTTTATCAATGAAGACGGAACGCTGGAACACAGTTGGCCGGGATCGTCCCACGATGCACAGAGCAGGGACGCATTGACATATGTATATGAAGCGATGACGGTCGATTTTCCGAAAGATTTAACGGATAAACTGGTACACAGTTATCTTTCGTATACGGCCGGGAAGGAAGACGAGCCGTTGCTCGGATTCGAATCCTATAAATATGGAGATGGATGCTATACGGCGTATGGCCTTCTGGAGAGGGAAAAACAATATCCTGAATTAGAAGGAAAATGGATAGAATATGTCGATGCGGTCCTTTGCAATGCGATTAAAAATACGGAATTCGGAGAGGTTATCCGTGTCTATGAGGATACAACGACGGTAGAAGGGGTTCAGCCTTCCTCGTTCAGCGCATCAGCGATCATCGACTATACATACATGAAGAATGGCCTTCGCCTCGACATGGGAATTCCGGTAGCAATCGGGGATCCGGATATTGACAAAACAGAAGAAACGGATGTTACTGTACAAACAGGGATTGGAGTAAAACCGGAACTTCCCAAAACCGTAACCGTGGAAAAGGGCGGGAAAGAGCTCCAAGCACTGGTATCGTGGCCGGTGATTGAGGAAGAACAGTATAGCGCAAAAGGCAAATTTCAGGTAACGGGACAAATTTATGGTACGGATTTGGAAGCGGCATGTATTGTGAAAGTTCTTTCCGGAAATGAAAAGAACGTGATGTGGATCGTTGCAGCGGGGATCGCGGCGGGAATTGCCGTTGCCGGAGCGGCCGTCATTTTCAAAAGGAAAAAATAAGTACGGTTTTGAGATCATCCGGCCTATGGTCATAGATATCATTTTTTCCACAAATTTCACAATTTTTCCCGTTTTTTTCCTTAATGTCCCCATGGACTTATGATATAATCATAGCGTTAATTCCACAAAGCAATCATTGTCGGAGGAACGGAGGATTATGAAAGGGCACAAAAAAGGAAAGCTGGGGAAGAAGGGAAAGATTCTTCTCGCCGCGGCCGGAGTCGTCCTGGCGGCTGTCGTCATTTTCATCATCTATAAGATGGTGGTGAAGCAGCAGATGGATGAGGAAACCGCGCCGAGGGAATCCTGGGTTACGGAGACCGGGGAACTGCTGGAGACGAACCAGAGTCAGAGGGTCCGGATTTATCAGGCGCCGGGGGAATCCGACCTGACGGTTTATCAGATGCAGCCCCAGGAAGTGGAAAACGACGGATTTACCTACTACAACATGAAAGTGCAGCAGCGGCTGGACAGCGCGCTGGGCGCACTGAAGGCAAAAGCGGAGTATACGGCGGAGAAGCCGCTGGCGGTGTGGAACCCGTATGGGACGGGAACCAACGGGCTTTATCTCTATTTTGAAGCTCCGCAGGAAGGGCTGAGCGTACATTACCGCATCCATACGGAGGATGAGGAAATTCCGGATTTCGAAGCGGACGCGCAGACCGGGGACGGGACGGAAAAGGAATTTCTGGTGATCGGCCTCGTGCCGGGAATGGTGAACGATCTGGAGATCGCGCTGCGCGCGGAGGACGGAACGGCGGTTCAGACCGTTTCCTTCCGGGTGGAAGCGCCCGAAACCGCTTCCGGCTACGACGTGGTGCTGGAGAGGACGGAAGGGGAATCCGGGCAGGATCTGACGGACGGCCTTTACTATACGCTGGGGATCCAGGGATATTACGGCCATATGTTCTTCTTCGACAACGACGGCGTGCTCCGCTACGAGATGCTGCTGGACGGCTATAAGCCGGACCGGGTGCTGTTCGATGACGGGGATATGGTATGCTGCGTTTCCGCCAGCCAGATCGGAAAGATCAGTCCCCTGGGGAAGGTGACCCGGCTGTATACGATGAACGGCTACGTGATGCACCACGACTTCTGCTACGGAGAGGACGGGACGCTGCTCGTTCTGGCCACGAAGAAAAACGCCATGGACGACAGCGTGATGGACCGGGTGCTGGAGATCGACATGGAGAGCGGAGCGGTGAAGGAAATCGTAGATCTGCGGAAGATCCTGCCGGATTACTATAAGAAAACGGAGAAGGTGACGGAGACGGATCCGTTTTTCTGGCAGGCCGGGACGCGCGACTGGATTCACGTCAATACCATCGACTACACGGATGACGACAGCATCGTTTTGAGCGCCCGGGAAACGTCCACCGTCGTGAAAATCGAAAATCTGCACGGGAAGCCGTCACTGGGCTATCTGATCGGCGATTCGGCCTACTGGGAAGGGACTTCCTACGAATCCTTCTGCTATGAGAAAGCGGGCGATTTCGCGGATCAGTACGGACAGCACACCGTGACCGTGGTGGAGCCGGACGGGATGGCTGAGGGTACTTATTACCTCATGATGTACGACAACAACTATTATGCCAACAGCACGCGCACGGACGATTATGAACCCGAGCTGCCCGACAGCGTGTCCACGGATCTGATGGGGGACGAAAAACCGTCTCATGTATACTGGTACCTGGTGGATGAAAACCGGAAAACCTACGAGCTGATCGACAGCTTCGACGTGCCCTATTCCAGCATCGTTTCCAGCGTTCAGATCGCCGGGGACAACTATGTGGTCAACAGCGGCGTGTCCAACGTGTTCGGCGAGTATGACCGGGACGGCGGCCTGATCCGGCAGTTCGGCTACGAATGCACCATGCAGGGCTATCGGGTGATGAAGGATACCTTCCGGGGATACTGGTTTTCCTGAAAGGGGAAGCGCTATGGAACTGCGCGTATTGAACTATTTCCTGGCCATCGCCAGGGAGGAAAATATCACCAGGGCGTCGCAGATGCTCCATATCAGCCAGCCCGCTCTTTCCCGCCAGATGATGCAGCTGGAGGAAGAGCTGGGCGTCAGGCTGTTTACCCGCAGCAACCACAGCATCGTTCTGACGGAGGAAGGCCTGATCCTGAAGCGCCGGGCGCAGGAGCTGATCTCCCTGGCGGACAGGACGAAGCGGGAATTTCTCCAGAAAAAGACGGAGCTCGCCGGAGAGATCACCGTCGGGAGCGGGGAGTTTCTCAGCACGGGCGCTCTGGCCGGGCTGATGACGGAATTCCGGAAAAAGCATCCTCTGGTGCAGTTTCGGATTTACAGCGGAAATGCGGACAACATTCAGGACTACATCGGACGGGGCCATCTGGACCTGGGAGTGATCGGGGAGCCCGTGGATATCCGGAAATATGAATTCGTTTCCATGCCGGTGAAGGAATGCTGGGGAATCCTGGTGCAAAAGGACTCCGGGCTGGCTCAAAAGGAGGAAATCCGTCCCGAAGACCTTCTGGGGACGCCGCTGATCACGTCGTCCCGGGATTTCCACAGCGAACTGGCCGACTGGTTCGGCGATCTGTATGACCGGATGGAGATCGCCGCCACGGGCAACCTCCTTTATAATGAAGCCATGCTGGTGGAGAGCGGGATGGGGGCGGCGCTCTGCATCCGCTTAAACAGCGTCTATGAGAACCTTCGATTCATCCCGCTGGCGCCCGCTGTGGAGACCCGGACCGCCCTGATCTGGAAGAAGGATTCCATCTTTTCTCCTGCCACCGCGGCCTTCATCGATGCCGCAAGGGAATACCTGAAAGATGCAGCCGCGTCGGCTTTATTCAGAGAAATTTCACTTCCCCGATAAATGAAATTATGCTATACTGACACTGACAGAGCCATGCGGGAGTCCGCCTGGCTCAAAAAAGAGGAACAGAGGTAGCAGGATGCAGAGGATTTTATTGAAATTGAGCGGCGAAGCGCTGGCCGGCGACAAAAAGCAGGGCTTTGACGAGCCCACCGTCAGGAAGGTGGCGCTGCAGGTGAAGCAGCTGACGGAGAACGGCACCCAGGTGGGGATCGTGATCGGCGGCGGAAACTTCTGGAGGGGCAGGACCAGCGAGAACATAGACCGGACGAAAGCGGATCAGATCGGGATGCTGGCAACCGTCATGAACTGCATTTACGTCTCCGAGATCTTTCGCTCCGCAGGGATGGAGACGGAGATTCTGACCCCCTTTGCGTGCAGTTCCTTTACGAAGCTGTTTTCCAAAGACAGGGCGGTCCGGTATCTGAACGAAGGGAAGGTGGTCTTCTTCGCGGGCGGCACGGGACACCCCTATTTTTCCACGGATACCGGCGTGGTGCTTCGGGCCGTGGAGGTGGAAGCGGATGTGATTCTTCTGGCGAAGGCGGTGGACGGCGTCTATGACGACGATCCCAGGACGAACCCGGCGGCGAAGAAGTACGGGGAAGTGACCATTCAGGAAGTGATCGAAAAGAACCTTCAGGTGGTGGATATGACCGCGTCCATTCTGGCCCGGGATAACCATATGCCCATGTGGGTATTCGGGCTGAACGGAGAAAACAGCATCGTCAACGCCGTGAGCGGCCCGTTTTGCGGGACGAAGGTGACGGTTTGACAAAAGGTATGACAGGAAAGATGGAGGAGGAGAACGAGGACTATGGACGAGAGATTACAGCAGTTTGAGAAGAAGATGGAAAAGGCTTACGCATATCTGGAGGCGGACTATCAGACGATCCGCGCCGGCCGCGCCAACCCCCACGTGCTGGACAAGATCCGCGTGGATTATTACGGAACCCCTACCCCGCTGCAGCAGGTGGGGAATATCACGGTGCCGGAAGCGCGCATGATCCAGATCGCGCCCTGGGAAAAATCCCTGATCAAGGCCATCGAGAAGGCGATCCTGGCTTCTGATGTGGGGATCACCCCTTCCAACGACGGCAGCGTGATCCGCCTGGTATTCCCGGAGGTGACGGAGGAGCGCAGAAAATCCCTGGTGAAGGATGTGAAGAAGAAGGGCGAGGAAGCAAAGGTGGCGGTCCGCAATATCCGCCGCGACGGCAACGATTTCTTCAAGAAGCTGGCGAAAGAGGACGTTTCCGAGGACGAGATCAAGGAGCTGGAGGACAAGCTCCAGAAGCTGACGGACAAGTATACGAAGGAGATCGACAAACTGGTTGACACGAAATCCAAAGAGATCATGACCGTATAATCAGTTTTGACCCACGAAAGGATGACGGGAGGGGGCAGGCATAGCCTGCCCTTTTCCACAGATTGGAGGAAGCGGATATGAACATTCCGAATCATGTGGCCATCATTCTGGATGGCAACGGGCGTTGGGCGAAATCGAAGGGGATGCCCAGAAATTACGGTCATGTACAGGGCGCGAAAAACGTGGAGGTCATCTGCGAGGAAGCTTACCGGATGGGGATTTCCTACCTGACGGTATACGCTTTTTCCACGGAAAACTGGAACCGGCCCCAGGACGAGGTGGACGCCCTGATGAAGCTCCTGCGCAACTACATGAAAACCTGTTTAAAGACCGCGGCGAAGAACAATATGTGCGTCCGGGTGATCGGGGACAAGACCAGGCTGGATGAAGATATCCGAAAGCGCATCGACGAGCTGGAAAAGGCCACGGCAGAGAATACGGGGCTGCATTTCCAGATCGCCTTAAACTACGGCGGCAGGGATGAGATCCGCCGCGCGGCCATCCGGATCGCAGGGCTGGTGAAGGACGGGAAGCTGGAAGCGGACGGGATTACGGAGGAGCTCATCAGCGCCCATCTGGACACCGCCGGGATTCCGGATCCTGATCTTCTGATCCGCACCTGCAACGAGGAGCGGATTTCCAATTTCCTTCTCTGGCAGCTGGCCTATACGGAATTCTATTTCACCCCCGTGGCTTGGCCCGATTTCACGAAAGCCGAATTGGAAAAAGCTGTGGAAGCATATAATCATAGGGACAGAAAATACGGCCTTGTGAAGGAGGGGTAAGGATGTTTTGGAAACGGCTGATGAGCAGCGCCGTCCTGGTGGTGCTGGCTCTGATTTTCCTGCTGACCGGCGGCGTCTGGCTGGGGGCGGCGACGACCATCCTTTCCCTGATCGCCTTCCGGGAGCTGATGCATGCCTGCGGGGTGGAAGAAGACGGAAAGACCGGCGCTCTGGAGTGGGTCGGCTATGCGGGGATCTGCCTCTACGGCCTGTCCATGACGCTGACCCGGGACTTTTCGCTGGGGCTGGGCGTCCTGGTCTTCCTGTTTTTGGGAGAGATGTTCGTATATGTGTTCCGGTTCCCGGCCTACCGGTCGAAGCAGGTGATGACCGCGTTTTTCTGCGCGTTCTATCCCGCCGTGCTCTTTTCCTTCGTCTATCTGACCCGGGAGCTGACCCACGGGATCTATCTGGTTTGGCTGATTTTCATCAGCTCCTGGATCTGCGATACCTGCGCCTACCTGTCCGGCATGGCCTTCGGCAGGCATAAGCTGGCGCCGGTCCTGAGCCCGAAGAAGTCCGTGGAGGGCGCCGTGGGCGGCACGGCGGGTTCCGCGCTGGTGGGAGCGCTGTTCGCATGGGCGTTCCTGGTTCCCGCCCGGGAGGATGCGGGCGTGATCTGGGTGGCGGCGCTGATCTGCGCCGTGGGCGCGGTGATTTCCCAGGTGGGGGATCTGGCGGCTTCCGCCATCAAAAGAAACCATGAGATCAAGGATTACGGGAAGATCATCCCGGGACACGGGGGAATCATGGATCGCTTCGACAGCGTCCTCTTTACGGCGCCGGTGATCTATTACCTTTCCGTGGTGCTTTTGCGGGTGGGATTTTCCTGACGTTTTGCATATGATTGTGGACAGGGAGGTACGGATTTGAAGAAAATAGCGGTATTGGGATCCACAGGCTCCATCGGCACGCAGACGCTGGAAATCGTCCGGGATAACGGGGATTTGCGGATCGTCGCGCTGGCGGCCGGCCAAAATGTGGATCTGATGGAAGAGCAGATCCGGGAGTTCTCTCCCCGGATCGCGGGGATGTGGAGCGAAGAAGCGGCGCGGGAGCTTAAGGGGAGGGTGGCCGACCTTCCCGTCAGGGTGGTCAGCGGCATGGACGGCCTGCTGGAGATCGCTTCGGATCCCGAAAGCGATATCGTGGTGACGGCGGTGGTGGGGATGATCGGAATCCGCCCCACCATCGCGGCCATCGAGAGCGGAAAGACCATCGCTCTGGCCAACAAGGAAACGCTGGTGACCGCGGGGCATCTCATCATGCCTCTGGCCGCCCAGAAGGGCGTCTCCATCCTGCCGGTTGACAGCGAGCATTCGGCCATTTTCCAGTCCCTGCAGGGCAGTGCGGGCAACGGGATCCACCGGATTTTGCTGACGGCTTCCGGCGGGCCGTTCCGGGGGATGTCCCGGGCGGATCTGGAGCGGATGACGCTGGAGGATGCCCTCAGGCATCCCAACTGGTCCATGGGAAAAAAGGTGACCATCGACTCGGCGTCCCTGGTCAATAAGGGGCTGGAAGTGATGGAGGCCCGCTGGCTTTTCGACGTTCCCCTGGAACGGATCCAAGTGGTGATCCATCCCCAGAGCATTCTGCATTCGGCCGTGGAGTATGAGGACGGAGCCGTGATCGGCCAGATGGGGCTGCCGGATATGAAGCTGCCCATTCAGTACGCGCTCCTGTATCCGGAACGGCGCCCCATGCGCATGCCGCGGATGGATCTGTTTTCCATCGGGCAGCTGACCTTCGAAGCGCCGGATACGGAAACGTTCCCGGGCCTGAAGCTGGCCTATGAGGCGGCGCGCTGCGGCGGGAGCATGCCCACGGTTTTCAACGCCGCCAACGAGATGGCGGTGAAGCTTTTGCTGGAAGGCAAAATCCGCTTCTGCGAAATCCCTGAGCTCATCGGGGCGGCCATGCATAATCACCGGCCGATCGGAAACCCTGATCTGGAAGAGATTCTGGAGACGGAAGCGGAAACTTATGAATTTTTGAAACAATGACAGTGCGGGAGAGAAGACTTTGATCGCGACAATCCTTATTTTTTTGCTGATCTTTTTCGTCATCGTGATGGGGCATGAATTCGGGCATTTTCTGCTGGCGAAGGCCAACGGCATCCGGGTGAACGAATTCGCCATCGGGATGGGGCCGAAGATCGCGCATTTTCAGAAGGGGGAAACGGATTACGTGCTGCGGGCTCTGCCCATCGGCGGGGCCTGTA
>OEQQ01000244.1_pt1 | contig 12000 bp, 11 predicted proteins | sample 1539741 | NCBI WGS metagenome assembly OEQQ01 (sample SAMEA3891876, study PRJEB23780) | metagenome | biome: terrestrial biome; feature: animal house; material: Caecal content | place: Italy | collected 2015-05-05
ACTCGCTACCTCCACCTTGGCAAGGTGGCGCTCTACCAGATGAGCTACGGCCGCATATGGTGCCTCCGATCGGAATCGAACCAATGACACGGGGATTTTCAGTCCCCTGCTCTACCAACTGAGCTACAGAGGCGCACCGGACGTTGATTATTATACCGCAAAATCCAAATTTGTAAAGAGGAAAATGCAAATTTTTTCAAAGAATTTGAAAAATAACGCGTGTGCGCCAAAACTTTTTGCGCCCGGCGCCGCTGATTTGCTTTTTGGGCGGGATTATGGTTAAATAATCTTTTGAAAAGAGCTATTCGAAATCATTTTGCCGGAGGGAACAGAGAGAACGACATGGCAAAAAAACAGGAATACGGCAACGAGAGCATTACTTCGCTGAAGGGGGCCGACCGGGTCCGCAAGCGCCCGGCGGTCATCTTCGGCTCGGACGGCGTGGACGGCTGCGCCCACTCCATCTTTGAGATCATCTCCAATTCCATCGACGAGGCCCGGGACGGCTACGGCAGGGTCATCAACGTGACCCGCTGCAAGGACGGCAGCGTCCGGGTGGAGGACTTTGGCCGCGGGATGCCGGTGGACTGGAACAACGGCGAGGACCGCTACAACTGGGAGCTGCTGTTCTGCGAGATGTACGCCGGCGGCAAGTACGGCGAGGGCGAGGACAACTACGAGTTCAGCCTGGGCCTCAACGGCCTGGGCCTGTGCGCCACCCAGTACGCTTCGGCCTGGATGACCGCCGACATCTACCGGGACGGCTTCCACTACCATCTGGACTTCGCCAAAGGCGAGAACGTGGGCGGCCTGAAAAAGGAGCCCTACAAGGGCCGCCGCACCGGCAGCATCATCCACTGGAAGCCGGACGACGAGGTGTTCACCGACATCCAGGTGCCCGCCGGCTATTATAAAGATGTGCTGCGCCGCCAGGCGGTGGTCAACGCGGGGCTGACGCTGACCTTTACCGACGAAAAGGAGCCCGACCCCGCCACCGGCAAGCCCTGGCAGGAGAGCTACTGCTATGAGAACGGCATCGCCGACTACGTCCGGGAGGCCGCCGGGGCCGAACCGCTGACCCCGGTGTTCACCTGCGAGTCGGAGGCCACCGGCCGGGACCGGGAGGACCAGCCCGACTATAAGGTGCGGATGAGCGCTGCTTTCTGCTTTTCCAACCAGGTCCAGCTGCTGGAGTTCTACCACAACTCCTCCTGGCTGGAGCACGGCGGCAGCCCCGAGCACGCCGTCCGCACCGCCTTTGTCTACCAGATCAACAAGTACCTGAAGGACAAGGGGATGTACAAGAAAGGGGAGAGCTCGGTCAGCTTCCAGGACATCCAGGACTGCCTGGTGTATGTGTCGTCCAGCTTTTCCACCCGCACCAGCTACGAGAACCAGACCAAAAAGGCCATCACCAACAAGTTCATCTCCCAGGCCATGACCGACTTCCTCAAGCACTACCTGGAAGTCTACTTTTTGGAAAAGCCGGAGGAGGCCCAGAAGATCTGCCAGCAGGTGCTGGTCAACAAGCAGAGCCGGGAACACGCCGAAAAGACCCGCCAGAGCATCAAAAAGACTCTGTCCACCCAGATCGACCTGGCCAACCGGGTGCAGAAATTCGTGGACTGCCGCACCAAAGACCCCGCCCGCCGGGAACTGTATATCGTGGAGGGCGACTCGGCCATGGGCGCGGTCAAGACCAGCCGGGACAGCGAGTTCCAGGCCATCATGCCCATCCGGGGCAAGATCCTGAACTGCCTCAAGGCCGACTACGCCCGCATCTTCAAATCGGACGTCATCGTGGACCTCATCAAGGTGATGGGCTGCGGCATCGAGCTGGGGGGCAAGTACAACAAAGAGCTGGCCACCTTCAGCCTGGAGAACCTCCGCTTCAACAAGATCGTCATCTGTACCGACGCCGACGTGGACGGCTATCAGATCCGCACCCTGGTGCTGACCATGCTCTACCGCCTGACCCCCACCCTGATCGAAAAGGGGTACGTCTATATCGCCGAATCCCCCCTGTACGAGATCAACACGAAAGACGAGACCTGCTTTGCCTACACCGAGGCCGAGAAGGCGGCTTTCCTGAAAAAGATCGGGGATAAAAAGTACACCATCCAGCGCTCCAAAGGCCTGGGCGAGAACGACCCGGAGATGATGTGGCTGACCACCATGAACCCCGAGAGCCGCCGCCTGATCAAGGTCATGCCCACCGACGCGGCCGAGACGGCCAAAGTGTTCGATATCCTGCTGGGGGACAACCTGGCCGGCCGCAAGGACCACATCGCCGCCCACGGGGCCGAGTATCTGGATGACCTCGATCTGTCGTGAGAGAAAGAGAAACTATGCCTAGAAAACAAACCAAAAAGACCTCCAAGCCGGTGCGCCCCCAGCTGGGGGAGGGGGTGCAGATCCTGAACGCGGGCAGCGTCCTGGAGGACCCCATCACCCGCACCCTGGAAACGAACTATATGCCCTACGCCATGAGCGTCATCGTCAGCCGGGCCCTGCCGGAGATCGACGGTTTCAAGCCCGCCCACCGCAAATTGCTGTACACCATGTACGGCATGGGCCTGCTGAAGGGCGCGCGGACCAAGTCCGCCAACATCGTGGGCGCCACCATGCACCTGAACCCCCACGGCGACGCCGCCATCTACGACACCATGGTCCGCATGGGCCGGGGCAACGAGAGCCTGCTGGTGCCCTATGTGGACAGCAAGGGCAACTTCGGCAAGGCTTACAGCCGGGATATGTCCTGCGCGGCGGCACGCTACACCGAGGCCCGGCTGGAGCCGGTCTGCGAGGAGCTGTTCCGGGACATCGACAAGGAGACGGTGGACTTTGTCCCCAACTACGATGGCACCACCACCGAACCCACGCTGCTGCCCGTCACTTTCCCCGCCATCCTGGCCAACAACACCCTGGGCATCGCGGTGGGCATGGCCTGCAACATCTGCTCGTTCAACCTGGCCGAGCTGTGCGCCACCACCGTGGCCCTCATCAAGGACCCGAGGCACGATATCAGCACCACCATGCCCGCCCCCGACTTTGTGGGCGGCGGCCAGATCCTCTACGACGCGGCCCAGATGCGGGATATTTTTGAGACGGGCCGGGGCAGCGTCAAGGTGCGGGCCCGGTGGCGCTCGGTCCCCGGCGAAAACATGATCGAGATCACCCAGATCCCGCCCACCACCACGGTGGAAGCCATCATGGACAAGATCGCCGAGCTGGCCAAGGCCGGCAAGCTGAAAGAGCTGAGCGATATGCGCGACGAGACCGACCTGAACGGTCTCAAACTGACGCTGGACCTCAAGCGCGGGGTGGACCACGACCGCCTGATGGCCAAGCTGTTCAAGCTGACCCCGCTGGAGGACAGCTTCAGCTGCAACTTCAACATCCTCGTCTCGGGCCAGCCCCGCGTGATGGGGGTGCGGGAGATTCTGCAGGAGTGGACGGCCTTCCGCACCGAGTGCGTCCGCCGCCGCACCTACTACGATCTGCACGGCAAGGAAAAGCGGCTCCACCTGCTGGAGGGTCTGGCGGCCATCCTGCTGGACATCGACAAGGCCATCCAGATCATCCGGGAGACCGAGGAGGAGGAGGAAGTGGTGCCCAACCTGATGATCGGTTTCGGCATCGACGAGGCCCAGGCGGAGTATGTGGCCGAGATCCGGCTGCGCCACCTGAACCGGGAGTATATCCTCAAGCGCACCGGCGAGATCGAAGCGCTGAAACAGGAGATCGCCGACCTGAACGACATCCTGGGAAAGCCCGCCCGCATCCGCAGGATCATTATCCAGGAGTTGACGGCGGTGGCCAAAAAGTACGGCCAGCCCCGCCGCAGCGAGATCCTCTACGACCTGCCCGCCGGCGACGATGCCGCCGAGGAGGAGGCGGTGCCCGACTACCCCGTCACCGTCTTTTTCACCCGGGAGGGCTATTTGAAAAAGATCACCCCCCAGAGCCTGCGCACCGCCGGCGCCCACAAGCTGAAAGAGGGCGACGAGATCGTGGTCCAGGCCGAGGCCCGCAACAACCTGGAAGCCCTGTTCTTCACCGACCGGCACCAGGTCTACAAGACCCGCCTGTCCGAGTTTGAGGATGGCAAGGTGAGCCAGATGGGCGTCTACCTGCCCACCCGCCTGGGCATGGAAGAAGGGGAGAACCCCATCGCCATGGTGCTGACCGCGGATTACAGCGGCTGGATGCTGTTCTTCTTTGCGAGCGGCAAGTGCGCCAAGGTGCCCCTGGCCTCCTACGCCACCAAGCAGAACCGCCGCAAGTTGCTGCGTGCCTACAGCGACAAGGAGCCGCTGGCGGCCCTGCTGTTCCTGCCTGAGGAACAGGAGCTGGCCATCCGTACCAGCGCCGGCCGGCTGCTGCTGGTGGGCTCGGCCCAGATTGCCGAAAAGGCCACCCGGGACAGCCAGGGCGTGGCGGTGGTCACCCTGAAAAAGAACCAGTCCATCACCTCGGTCCGCCTGGCGGCCGGGCTGGACCTGGCCGACCCCCACCGCTACCGGGTGCGCACCCTGCCGGCGCTGGGCGCGCTGCTGCGGGGCGACGACATCGCCGAACAGACCACCCTGCTGTAAGGAGGCGTTTATGCAAACCATCGACCTGATCTGCCTGGGCAAACTGAACGCCAAATACTGCGCCGAGGGGGTGGCGGAATACGCCAAGCGGCTGTCCGCCTTCGCCAACTTTAAGATCATCGAGCTGCCGGAAGAAAAGATCGAAGAGAAAAACGCCTCGCCTGCGCTGGTGGCCCGCGCGCTGGAAAAGGAGGGCAAAGCTATCCTGTCCCATGTCCGGCGGGGGCAGAGCCTCGTGGCCCTGTGCGTGGAGGGCAAACTGGTGTCCAGCGAGGAGCTGGCCGCCCTGCTGGCCGGCAAGGCCGCCAGCGGCGCGGGGGACGTCGCCTTTGTGATCGGCTCGTCCCACGGCCTGTCGGAGGAGGTCAAGCGGGCGGCTTCGGCCCGCATCAGCCTGGGGCGGATCACCCTGCCCCACCAGCTGGCCCGCCTGGTGCTGACCGAACAGCTCTACCGCGCCTGCACCATCAACGCGGGGATGAAATACCACAAGTAAAAACTGCACAGGACCTGCCCGGGCGGGGTTTGTTTACTCTTGTATCGGTGTGGGCCGGGTGCTATAATGAGTGAGAACAACGACGCGAGGAGAGGAGGCTGCCCCCTATGCGGGCTTTGCTTGCCGGACTGCGCCGCTTTACGGGCGAGCGCGTCCAATAATTACCGCGACGACCGCGAAGCCATCGCGGCAGACAACATCCGCGCCCTGCAGACCAGTTCCTGCCTGACACTGGGCTTTTTGCTCGTGTTTCTGGCAGTGTCGCCCTGGGCCCTGCCGGGGTAGCGGCCTTCGGTCTGGCATCTGGCGTTCGTGCCGGCTGCGGCGGGGATGTGCGTGCTGACGGCGGTCCTTGGCCGCCGGGGCAAAAAGCAGCCCGCCCTGGGCACGGCGCTGTGCGTTTTGTATGAGGCGGTGCTCTATCTGGGGGTGCTGCTGATCGACGCGCCGGGCTCGCCTGAAATGCCGATTACCTTTCTTTCCCTGGTGGTCATCGCCATGCCGGCTTTGTTCAATCTGCCCTTTTTGTTCACCTATGGGTTGATCCTGCTGGCCGTGGCGGGCTATACGGCGGCCGCCTTCCTGTACAAGCCGCCCATGCTTTTCCGGCACGATCTGTTCCAGCTGGCGGCGGCAGTGGGCTTTTCGCTGGCGGTCAGCTACATGACCAGCGATCTGCGCATCCGGGCCTACAAACAAGGTGCGCAGGGCTTATCAGCAGCAGTCCGCCCGGGACACCCTGATGCCGGAACTCTACAACCGGAGCGCGTTCGAGCAGGAAGTCCGCCGCTACCTGGCACAGGCCGGCCCCGGCACGGCCTGCGCCTTCGGGGTGGTGGACCTGGACGACTTCAAGCAGATCAACGACACCAAAGGCCATCTGTTCGGGGACGCGGTGCTTCAGAGCCTGGGCCGGTCCATGCAGCTGCTGGAGCGCCCGGGGGACATTGTGGGCCGGTTCGGCGGGGACGAGTTCCTCCTGTTTGCCAAAGGGGAGATCTCTGAGGAGGGGGTCCGGCAGCGGTTCGGCTCCCTGTGCAGCGCCCTGCAGAAGGCGGCGCCCTCCGGCTGCCCGATGGAGATCACCTGCAGCATGGGCGTCGTCTGCGCCAGGGGGCAGGGGGTGGACTACGAGAGCCTGTTCCGCCAGGCCGACAGCGCCCTCTACCAGGCCAAGGCCGAAGGCAAAAACAGGGTCTGCCTGCTCCAGTACCATCCGGAATAAAAACACAAGGCCCCTGCGGACCAAAGCGGTCTGCAGGGGCCTTTTTGCATGGATGGGGCCGGGCGGCGGATCAGAAGGCGATCTTCTCTTCCAGCCAGTCCTTCAGCTGGCTGATAGGCAGGCGGACCTGCTCCATGGTGTCGCGGTCGCGGACGGTGACGCAGTTGTCGGCTGCGATGCCCTTGGCCTCGTCGCCCACGGTGTCAAAGTCCACGGTGATGCAGTACGGGGTACCGATCTCGTCCTCGCGGCGGTAGCGCTTGCCGATCGAGCCGGTCTCGTCGTAGTCCACCATGAAGTACTTGGACAGCTCGTTGCGGATCTCCATGGCCTTGGGGCCCAGCTTTTTGCTCAGGGGCAGCACGGCGCACTTGAAGGGGGCCAGGGCCGGGTGCAGGTGCAGCACGGTGCGCACGTCCTCCTTGCCCTTGGCGTCCACCAGGTGCTCCTCGTCGTAGGCCTCGCACAGGAAAGCCAGGGCCACGCGGTCGCAGCCCAGGGACGGCTCGATGACGTAGGGGATATAGTGCTCGCCGGTCTCGGGGTCGAAGTACTCCAGGCTCTTGCCCGAAGCCTCCTGATGGCGGCTCAGGTCGTAGTTGGTGCGGTCGGCGATGCCCCACAGCTCGCCCCAGTCGGTGAAGGGGAAGGCGTACTCGATGTCGGTGGTGGCGCGGCTGTAGAAGGCCAGCTCGGCGGGCTCGTGGTCGCGCAGGCGCAGGTGTTCTTCCTTGATGCCCAGGCTCAGCAGCCAGTTCTTGCAGAACTCCTTCCAGTAGGCGAACCACTCCAGGTCGGTGTCCGGCTTGCAGAAGAACTCGCACTCCATCTGCTCGAACTCGCGGGTGCGGAAGGTGAAGTTGCCCGGGGTGATCTCGTTGCGGAACGCCTTGCCCACCTGGCAGACGCCGAAGGGCAGCTTGCGGCGGGTGGTGCGCTGGATGTTGGCAAAGTTGACGAAGATGCCCTGGGCGGTCTCGGGCCGCAGGTAGCACACCGAGGAGCTGTCTTCGGTGACGCCGATGGCGGTCTTGAACATCAGGTTGAACTTGCGGATGGGGGTAAAGTCGTGCTTGCCGCACACCGGGCAGACCACCTGCTCGTGCTCGGCGATGAACTTGTCCATCTCGTCAAAGCTCATGGCGTCCACGTTGACGTCGGGGAACTCGTCCGCGATCAGCTTGTCGGCGCGGTGGCGGGCCTTGCAGGCGCGGCAGTCCAGCAGCGGGTCGGAGAAGCTGGCCACATGGCCGGTGGTGACCCAGGTCTGGGGGTTCATCAAAATGGCGGCGTCCAGGCCCACGTTGTAGGGGCTTTCCTGCACAAACTTTTTCAGCCATGCCTTTTTGACGTTGTTCTTGAACTCGACGCCCAGGGGGCCGTAGTCCCAGCTGTTGGCCAGGCCGCCGTAGATCTCGGAGCCGGGGAAAACAAAGCCCCGGTTCTTGCACAGGGCCACGATCATGTCAAGTGTCTTTTCGCTGTGTTCCATAACAAATACATCCTTTCCGTCCGCGGCTGGTTTGCCGTGTCGTGTATGCCGGCCCGGCGGCTCCGGGCGCGGTGCCCCTCTACTTTACCATGTCAGGCGCAAAATGGCAAGAGGCGCGCCTCACAGCACCCACTCGCCGTTTTCAAACAGGGCGACGTCCTGCCCGCTGCGGGTGCGGCCGGTGATGCGGGTGTCGGCCGCGCCGATCATCACGTCCTCGTGGATCAGGGACTGGTTCATCCCGCGGGCCAGCAGCTCCTCCTCGCTCAGGGCGTTGCCGCCGCGGGTGGTGCCGGGGTAGCTGGCGCCGAAGGCGATGTGGCAGGAGGCGTTCTCGTCGAACAGGGTGTTGTAGAAGATGACGCCGCTGCGGTTGATGGGGCTGGAAGCGGGCACCAGCGCCACCTCGCCGATGTGGCGCGCGCCCTCGTCGGTGTCCAGCACTTCGCCCAGCAGGGCGGCGTTCTCCTCCGCGCCGTACTCGACGATGCGGCCGCCCTTGAAGGTGACGTGGAAGCCCTTGATGGCCTGGCCGCCGTGGATATAGGGCTTGGTGCCGTAGACCACGCCGTCCACCTTGTCCTTGTGGGGGGCGGTGAACACTTCCTCGGTGGGGATGTTGGGCAGGAAGCTGACCCCCTTTTCGCTGTGGGAAGCGGCGCTCTCCCAGACGGCGCCGTCGGCCAGGCCCACGGTCAGGTCGGTGCCGTTGGAGCTCTCAAAGTGGACCGATTCCAGGTCCAGGGCGTTCATCTTGTCCTGCAGCACGGTCAGACGGTCCAGATGGGCCTGCCAGGCCCCCACGGGGTCGCCGCCGGTGACGCGGCAGGTGTCGAAGATCAGCTGCCACAGCTTTTCCACGGCCTCGTCTTCGGCAAGGTCGGGGAAGAGCTTTTTGGCCCAGGCGGGAGAGGGCATGGCCGCGATGGACCACTGCACCCGGTCGTTCATGGTGTAGCTGCGCCAGGGCATCAGGGCCTTGCGGCGGGCGGCGTTCACCCGGCTGACCTTGCCGGCGTCCAGACCGGCCAGGGCTTCGGGGTCGCTGGCCAGCAGGCTCAGCACGCAGACGCCGCCCTCGCTCTCGGCGTAGTCCAGATAGCTGCGCAGGACGTAGGGCTTGACGTCGCACAGGGCCTCCTCGGAGCCCTTTTCCATGCGGATGCGGGTGAGAGTGTCGTCCGACCAGTCCACCCGGACGTCCCGGGCGCCGGCGTCGAAGGCGCTGGCCGCGCACAGGCGGGCCAGGGGGGCGGCCGCCAGGGGCGCGGAGATGATGAGGGTCTGGCCCGGCTGGACGTTGACGCCGATCCGAACGATGAAGTCGGCATATTTCTGCAAGAGCTGTTCAAAATTCTGCATAGTGGTATCCTTTCTTTTCTAAAAAGAGAATGGGCTGCTGCTCCCCAGTATAACCCATCCGGCGGCCGTTGTCCACCGCCTGGCGGCGAGCTTTTCTTCTAAAATACTTGCATATTCCGCCGATGTGTGGTATATTCTGATAGTACGAATACACGATTGAATGGAAAGTGGGCCGCAAGGTCCGCTTTTCTTGTTTGATATGGAGGTTTTTTGAGCATGGCGAAGCAAGCGGGCGGGAACACCGCGCGGCGTGTCGAGGCGCTGGTGCGCCCCATCGTGGAAGGCATGGGCCTGCGGCTGTGGGACGTCGTCTTTGAAAAGGAGGGGCCCGACTGGTACCTGCGGGTCCTGATCGACCGGGACGGCCCCATGGATACCGACACCTGCGCGGATGTGTCCCATGCGCTGGACCCCGTTCTGGACGAGGCCGACCCCATCCCCCAGAGCTATTACCTGGAAGTCGGGTCCCCCGGCCTGGGCCGCCGTCTGACCCGGCCCGAACACTACGACGCCCTGATGGGCCAGAAGATCCGGGTCCGGCTGTACCGGCCCGACCCCGCCGGCCGGCGGGAGCTGGAAGGCGTCCTGACCGCCCGCGAGGAGGACGCCGTCACGCTGGAGACGGAGGCCGGGCCGGCCGTCGTGGCGCTGAGCGCCGTCAGCAAGGCCCAGCTGTGCGACGACGAAGACTTGTTCTGATAGATCATACCAAAAACATACCGGGAGGAATACTGGAAAATGGCAGGCAACAACGAATTTTTTGAAGCGCTTACCATGCTGGAACATGAGCGCGGCATCACCGCCGAATATCTGATCGAAAAGATCCGGGCTGCGATCGTCATCGCGGTCAAGAAGAATTACGATGTGGAGGACGACAACGTCTCGGTGGAGATCGACCCCGCCACCGGCGTGTTCAACGTGGCGCTGGTGCAGGACGTGGTGGCCGACGAGGACTGGGAGAACGAACACACCCAGATCCCCCTGAGCAAGGCCCAGACCCTGCGCCGCACCTACCAGCCGGGCGACCGGGTGGTCACGCCGCTCAAGACCAAGGAGTTCGGCCGCATCGCCGCCCAGACCGCCAAGCACGTGATCCGGCAGGGCATCCGGGAGGCTGAGCGCAGCCAGCAGCTCAGCGAGATCCAGTCCAAGAGCCACGACATCGTCATGGCCACCGTCACCCGCGTGGACCATGAGCGCGGCATCGTGGCCGTGGATATGGGCAAGGGCGGCGAGGCCATCCTGCCCCGCAGCGAGCAGGTGCCCGGCGAGACCTACACCGAGGGCCAGCAGCTGCAGGTCTACGTCATCGACGTGGTCAGCACCGAGCGCGGCCCCCGCGTCATGATCAGCCGCACCCACCCCGGCCTGGTCAAGCGGCTGTTCGAGCTGGAAGTGCCCGAGATCTTCGACGGCACCGTTGAGGTCAAGGCCATCAGCCGGGAGGCAGGCACCCGCACCAAGATGGCGGTGGCCTCCCGCGATGCCAACGTCAACCCCGTCTCGGCCTGCATCGGCCCCCGCGGCGACCGTGTGGCCGCTGTGGTGGAGCACCTGCACGGCGAGAAGATCGACATCGTCCAGTGGAGCGAGGACCCCGCCGCCTTCATCGCCTCGGCCCTGAGCCCCGCCAAGGTGCTCAAGGTGGAGCTGCTGCCCGGCGAGACCCGCTCCTGCCGCGTCACCGTGCCGGACGGCCAGCTCAGCCTGGCCATCGGCAACAAGGGCCAGAACGCCCGCCTGTGCGCCCGCCTGACCGGCTACAACATCGACATCCGCCCCGAGAGCGGCTACTACGGCGAGGAGGAGGACAAGCCCGAGGCTCCGGCCTCCGAGCCTGAGGCCCCTGCCGCCGCGGACGGGGCCGCTGAATAAACAGGGGAGGGAACCAGATGCCGCAAAAGCAGCTCAAACAGAAAAAGATCCCCATGCGCCAGTGCATCGGCTGCCAGACCAGCCGCCCCAAAAAGGAGCTGGTCCGTGTGGTGCGCGGCCCCGACGGGACCATCAGCATCGACACGGTGGGCAAAAAGCCGGGGCGCGGGGCCTACCTCTGCCCCGACCCCGCCTGCCTTGCCAAGGCGCAGAAGAAAAAGGCGCTGGAGCGCAGCTTTGAACAGCCCGTCCCCGCCGAAGTATATCAGGCGCTGGCCGCGCAGCTGGCCGGCGTCCAGGCTGCAAAGGAGGGAACCGATGCCAAAGCATAACACGCCCCGCCCCCCAAAGCCGGCCCAGCCGCCGGCCGACGCCCTGTTCCAGGCCATGAGCCTTGCCCGCAAGGCCGGCCGCCTGGTGATGGGCTTTGACGCAGTGGAGGAAGCCGCCGTCAAGGGCAAGGCATGGCTGGTCCTGACAGCCGCTGACGCCAGCCCCAAAACCGTGCAGAGGCTGCGCAACAGCATCGGCGACCTGGTGGATGTGCTGTCCACCCCGCTGACCATGGACCGGCTGGCCCCTCTGGGCCGCCGCCCGGTGGCCGTCTGCGCCGTGACCGACCGCAACCTGGCCAAACTGTGCTATGACCGGCTGGATGAATGCGGCGTCATCAAACACGAGGAGGAAATGACTGAATGATCGTAAAATATAAAGTGACTGATTTTGCCAAGGACACCGGCCTGCCCGTCAGAAAGATCCTCGATACCCTGACGGCCATCGGCGTCAAGGATAAAAAGAACAGCTCCATCCTGGAAGAAAAGGAGCTGAACGCCCTGCTGGACCGCCTGGCTCAGTTCCTCCATCTGGCTCTTCAGGCTGCCGGTGTACCCGTGCAGCCATTTCTGGCTCATCACGCCGCTTCCCAGCAGCAAACCGACCAGCGACAACAAAA
>OEQQ01000247.1_pt1 | contig 11852 bp, 8 predicted proteins | sample 1539741 | NCBI WGS metagenome assembly OEQQ01 (sample SAMEA3891876, study PRJEB23780) | metagenome | biome: terrestrial biome; feature: animal house; material: Caecal content | place: Italy | collected 2015-05-05
ATCCAGAGGCGTGCGCGCGCCCATCATCCGGCAGGGAGACGATCTGGCGTCCATCGTGGTGGATTCCGTTCTGGCGGCGGCGGACAGCGAAGGATTCGCCCTGAAGGATCGGGACGTGGTTGCCGTGACGGAGGCCGTGGTTGCCCGTGCTCAGGGGAACTACGCCAGCATAGATCAGATCGCGAAGGACGTACATCGGAAGTTCGGGGACGATACCGTGGGGATTCTTTTCCCCATCCTGAGCAGAAACCGTTTTGCCATCTGTTTGAAGGGGATTGCCAGAGGATGCAGGAAGATCGTCCTCATGCTCAGCTATCCTTCCGACGAAGTTGGGAATCACCTGATCGACGAGGAGGAGATGGATGAAAAGGGCGTCAATCCCTGGACGGACGTGCTGACGGAAGAAAAGTACAGGGAGCTCTTCGGCTATCAGAAGCACGTCTTCACCGGAGTGGACTACGTGGATTATTACAAACAGCTGATCCGGGAGGCCGGGGCTGAGGTGGAGATCATTTTCGCCAACCATCCGAAGGCGATCCTGAACTACACCGGATCGGTGCTGACCTGCGATATCCACAGCCGTTTCCGGACGAAGAATACCCTGCTGAAAAACGGGGCGAAGAAAGTCTATACGCTGGACGAAATCATGACGGAGAGCGTGGACGGCAGCGGCTATAACGACAAATACGGCCTGCTGGGCTCCAACAAGGCCACGGAGGAGACGGTGAAGCTGTTCCCCATCCATTGTCAGGAGATGGTGGACCGGATTCAGAAAGGGCTGGTGGAGAAGACCGGCAGGCAGATCGAAGTGATGATCTACGGGGACGGAGCCTTTAAGGATCCCATCGGGAAAATCTGGGAACTGGCGGATCCGGTGGTTTCCCCGGCCTATACGAAGGGGCTGGAGGGGACGCCCAACGAGGTGAAGCTGAAATATCTGGCGGACAACGATTTCAGGGAGCTTTCCGGCGACGCCTTAAAGGAAGCCATTTCCGATTATATCAGGGAGAAGGACGAGCGGGCGGCCAGCCTGGTGGGAACCATGGTGACCCAGGGCACCACGCCCAGGCGCCTGACGGATCTGATCGGCTCCCTCTGCGACCTGACCAGCGGCAGCGGGGACAAGGGAACTCCCATCGTCCTGGTGCAGGGGTATTTCGACAACTATACGAAGTAAACCCGGAAAAAACAGAAAAGAGAAAAGACAGGGCCCGGATCGCCGTGGCCCTGTTTTTTTGCTCTTAGTGCATATTTGTGCTTTACTGTGCATGGATGCTGTGCTATATTAGAATAAGACAAAAAATGCCTGAAAAAGCGGAAAGGGAGGTCTAAATGGGAAAAGTTACGATTCAGAGTATGGCAGAAGAGTTGGGCCTGTCGAGAAATACGGTGTCCATGGCATTGAAGGGAAATGAAATGGTCGCCCCCAGAACCCGCGAGCTGGTGCGGCAATATGCACAGGAGGCGGGATATCTGCCGAAAAGGGCGCAGGCCGCAGAGGAGCCCCGCAGCGTCCGGGAGGAACCCGGGGACGGGGAAACGGACAAAAATGCCGGCGGACGCAGCCCGTTCCACCGCGTCATGATTTTGCGCAGGAGCGATATTGCCGTTTACTGGGATAAGGTGATCGGAGGAATTTCGACGGAAGCGGGGCTAAACGGCTGTCAGACGCAGGTGGCCCTGGTGACGGATGAGGCGGAAAGGGAAGGCGTTCTTCCGACGGGGCTGACGGACGGCATAGAAGCCGTATTCTGCGTTCAGGTTTTCGCGGAGGAATACATCAGGAAAATCCGCGATCTGGGAATCTGGGTCTTTCTTCTGGACGATTACAAGCGGATGAAAAACGGTCAGATCGGCGACGTGGTGAAGATGGAAGGGATGAATGCCGTCGTGGCGCTGACGGATCATCTGCTGGGCCAGGGAATGAGACAGATCGGTTTTCTGAGCGAAAACAGCAGCCGGTTCGAAACGATGTATGATCGATATGACGGATACCGCTATGCCATGGAAAGCGCGGGAGTTGTTCCGGACCCGTCCCTGGTGATGCCGGATACCAGAAGCGAATTCTTTTACCGGCTGGATACGTTTGAACGAATCGTGGACAGCTGGCGTGTGGTGCCGGAAGCGATCGTGTGCGGGAACGACTCCATCGCGAAGTTTTTGACGCAGGCGCTGCGCAAAAAAGGGTTCCGCGTGCCGGAGGACGTGGCGGTAACGGGATTCGACAACGATGAAGAGGAGATGCTGGAGCCGTTCTTTTCGACGGTATACGTCAACCCGAAATGGCTGGGAAGGCGGCTGGTGCAGTGCTTTCTCTGGAGGCTGCGCTATCCGTCTGCGCCCTTCGAAAAAGTCATGGTGGAGGGAAAGGTCATTTTGAGGAGATCTTCCGTAAAAGGATGACGGATGAGTTCTGAAAAGAAATCCGTGCAGAATGAAGCGGGACGATGCGTCTGAGCAAGGCGTATCGCCCCGTTTTTTTGTGAAATTGCACAAAAATAGTGCAATATAGTGCAAAAATAAGAAATTAAATCGGTAAAAACATAAAAATGCATTAAAATAAACAATAATGGGTTGACTATATCCATGAAAAATGCTTTAATGATACTAAAGAAAGAAAAAAGTGCACAATAAATTTGCAAAATAGTGCATTTTCCGTTTGTTTCTTGAGAAGGGAGGAAAGCAGTATGAACAAAAAACTGTCGGAAAGGAGAGGAGAAAAATGGCAATCGGAAAAACTCTGAAGGTGACAGGTGCTGGGAAAGGGAAGGGGTCTTCCCTGTGGAAACAGTTGTACCGGTATCGATGGCTCTATTTTTTGCTGATACCCGGCATCCTGTTTTTCTTCATATTTAAGTACATCCCGATGTACGGCCTGCGCATCGCGTTTATGGATTACAACCAGTACAATCCGGATGCCAGCCAGTGGGTGGGGCTGGAGCAGTTCGTAAGGCTGTTCTCAAAGAGGTCGTTCCTGCCGGTGCTGCGCAATACCATCGTAATCAGCCTTTTGAAACTCCTGATCGGCTTCCCCATTCCGATCATCCTGGCGCTGATGATGAATGAAATGAGAAATCTGAAATTCAAAAAGGTTTCTCAGACGCTGTTGTATCTGCCCCACTTTATTTCCTGGGTTATCCTGGCGGGTATCATCATGACGCTGCTGGATCCGGACAACGGGCTGATCACCCAGCTGATCTTCCAGCTGACCGGCGAGAAGGTAATGGTGCTGACGAATCCGAAGTGGTTCGTTCCCATGCTGATCGTGACGGATATCTACAAAGGCATGGGATGGGGAACGATTCTGTACTTCGCGGCGATCAGCGGAATCGATCCGCAGCTGTACGAAGCGGCTTCCATCGACGGAGCGGGCAGATGGAGACAGGCGCTCAGCATCACGCTTCCTTCCATCGTTCCCACCATCGTCGTCTGTTTCATTCTTAACTGCGGCAACATCCTGAACGCGGGCTTCGATCAGATATTCATGCTGTACTCTTCACACGTGTACGATGTGGCGGATATCATCGACACCTATGTGTACCGGATCGGTATTGTCAACGCGGATTATTCCTTCAGTACGGCGGCCGGTATGTTCAAATCCGTGGTGGCGTTCGTGATGATCGTTATCGTCAACGAGATCGCCAAGCGGACCGGAAACGAAGGATTGTATTGAGGAGGGAAAGAGAATGAAGGCAAAGCATAAAGGGACGGCGATCCGGCGCAGCAGGGGAGAAATCGCCTTCAGCGTATTCAACTATATCTTTTTCACAGGGCTGTGCATCGTGATGATCTATCCGTTCTGGCACGTGATCATGATGTCGCTCAGTTCCGTGGAAGCGACGGCAAAGGGCGGGATTTTCCTCTGGCCGAAAGGCTTTAACCTGGATACCTACGCCAAAGTGTTCCGGGATCCCTCGATCTGGAGCGGATATTTTACGACCATCGTGGTAACCGTAGCCAGCACGTTTCTCGGCACGCTGTTCACCGCCACCACGGCGTATCCGCTGTCGAAAAAGAATCTGCCTTTCGGCAACATATTGCTGCTGCTGGTGCTTTTCACAATGCTGTTTTCGGGCGGCATGATTCCGGGATATCTGCTGATGAAAAATCTCGGGCTGATCGACAGCCGGTGGGCCCTCATCCTTCCGGGACTGATCAGCGCATACAACGTCATTATCATGAAGAGCTTTTTCCAGTCGATTCCGGAAAGTCTGGAAGAGTCGGCCAGGATTGACGGGGCTACGGAAGTGACGATTTTCTGGAAGATCGTCCTTCCCCTGTCGAAAGCTACGGTGGCGACCATCGCGCTGTTTACGGCGGTTGGGTACTGGAACGATTATTTCTCCACTGTATTGTACATCAATACAAAGGAAAAATGGGCTTTGCAGGCGGTGCTGCGCTATATGCTGACCAATACGAACCAGGCCATGCAGTCGGCGGGCGTTACGGTGGCGGCGTCCACCAACGTGACGGCAGCCACGATCAAGGCGGCTTCCGTGGTAGTGGCCACAGTGCCGATCCTGTGCGTATACCCCTTCGTGCAGAAATATTTTGTAAAGGGCGTTATGATCGGCGGAGTAAAAGGATAAAGAAAAATTCAGGAGGTTTGGTATGATGAAGAAAAAAATGATCGCACTGATGCTGACAGGAATTCTGGCGATTTCATCGCTCGCCGGCTGCGGAGGCGGCAAACAGGAGCAGGCGGCCAGCGGGGCAGCGGCGGGAGAGACTCCCTTGGCGGAAGAAAAAATCGACGTTCTCAACCAGGAAGAAAAGATGCGGATGGCGGTGGTATGCCTGCAGGGATATACGCAGCCGGAGAGCGAATTCGAGCACTGGATGTAGGAACGTTATAATCTGGACGTTCAGGTCATCGCCCTTCCGGGATGGTCCGACGCGACGGCGAAAATCACGCTGCTGATGGCGGACGAAACCCAGCGTCCCGACATCATCTGGTGGTGGAACATGGAAGCTGATTTCGCGGACTGGGTGGAAGCCGGACTGCTGGTGGACGTGGCGCCCTATATGGATCGCTACACGACGATGAGGGACTATTACAACAGCATAGACCCCGGCATCCTCTTCTATGCATCGGAGAGCGACGGCTCCATTTACAGGATCCCCGGCGATGTGGCGGAGCCCGCCTGCGAAACCCTGTGGATCCGTCAGGACTGGCTGGACAATCTGAACCTGGAGGTTCCCACCACTCTGGATGAGCTGGAAGAAGTGATGTATGCGTTCACGTTCGACGATCCGGACGGCAACGGAGTGGACGATACGTACGGGCTGGGCGGAGACGGATATGACATCCGCAGCTTCTGGCCCTGGATCCAGGGATGCGGAGACGGCCTGGGAAGGGATACCTTCGTCCGCCTCGAGGACGGATCCTATGTATACGGCCCTACCACGGACGATGCGAAGGAATGGCTGGGAAGAGTGCACAAGCTGTATGCTGACGGCGTGATTACGCCCAACATCGTCACCGATACGGACCGGGACGAAGAAATGGCCAACGGCGGCTTCGGCGTCACCTACAACTGGGTCATTTATAACAACCCCTCCAACGGGACCATGCAATCGTTCTATTCCACCAATCCGGACGCGAAGTGGGTGCCCATCGACATGGTGGCGGGCGATAACGGAAATCCGCAGGATGAACCCGCATCCGTGGGCGCATGGTGCTATTTCGGCATCACGAACGTATGCTCCGATCCCGAAAGGGCATATGCGATCTGGGACGACATGGCGCAGCCGGAAAACTACGTCAGAAGAAGGTTCGGCGTGGAAGGCCGGGACTACATCGACAACGGCGACGGCACCTATGAGATCATCAACGCGGGCGACGGCCCGGAAAACACGGAGCAGAATCTGGGCATCAAGCTGTTCCAGGATCTGTTCTCCAGAAAAGACGAGTACAACATTGAAAACAGCGCGGAAACCGCGGAGCTGTTCGAGAAAGTCAAGGAGAACAGCCGGGATGCGTACGAGCATACCATCGAGAAAAAAGATCCTTCGAAGTATGTTGTGAACAACGAGCTGGGAACGGATATCGGAGATATCTGCAAGGAGTATATGTGGGGCGTGATCAGCGGAAGCCAGTCGCTGGATGACTGGGATCAGTTCGTGTCGGATATCGAAAACGCCGGAATCCAGGATGTGCTGGACGAACTGACTGAGCTGCACACCGCGCAGATGAAGGAATACGAAACGTATATGGCTGAGCATGGAGGAGAATAATGCGGATCGAGGAGCTTTGCAAAGGCTGGACGATGCGGGAAGAGGGGGCAGGGGAATCCCTGCCCGCTTCCGTTCCGGGGAGCGTTTATAACGATTTGTTGATCAACCAAAAAATGGAGGATCCTTATTTTCGGGACAACGAGCTTTCGGCCCTGCGCCTGATGGAAAAGGACTATGAATACGCGACCCGCTTTTCCGTATCCGAAGAACTGCTTTCCGAAGAGAAAGTCCTGTTAAAATTTCATGGAATCGATACGGTTGCGGATATCTGCCTGAACGGCGTACAGCTGGGACATGTGGAAAACATGCACAGGACGTGGGAGTTTCCGGTGAAGTCCCTGCTTCTTCCGGAAGGAAACGAGCTGAAGGTTCTGCTGCGTTCCCCTACGGAGTTCATTCGGAAAGCGAACGAAAAGTCCCCCATTCCGGGAAGCGGCGATGCGATGGCGGGATTTCCCCATCTTCGCAAGGCGCACTGTATGTTCGGATGGGACTGGGGCCCCAGGCTGCCTGATGCCGGAATCTGGAAAAAGGTGGAGCTGATCGGGTTTTCGGAGGCGAGAATCGACGGCGTTTATATCACACAGCGCCATGAGACGGAAAAAGTGACCCTGACGTTCGACGTGGACGTGGAACGGATCGGGCAGGAGGCGGTCCGGCGTTTCGGAAGGGATGCGAAATGGCTTGAAGGGCTGTCGTACAGCGTGGCGGTGACGGATCCGTCGGGATGCAGATTCCTCCGGAGTCAGGAGCAGGCGGAACAGGGACTGACCATCGAAAAGCCGCAGCTCTGGTGGCCCAACGGATACGGGGAGCAGCCGCTGTATCGGATCGAAGTGTTCCTGAAGGATGAGAGGGGGGAAGCGCTGGACTCCTGGACGGGACGGATCGGCCTGCGGACCATGCGGCTGCATCGGGAAAAGGACGCCTGGGGAGAACAGTTCTGCCATGAAGTCAACGGGGTAAAGATTTTCGCCATGGGGGCGGATTATATCCCGGAAGATAACATCCTTCCCAGGGTGACGCCGGAGCGGACTTACGACCTGCTCTGCCAGGCGAGGGACGCCCATTTTAACTGCATCCGGGTCTGGGGCGGGGGATATTATCCGGACGATGCGTTCTGGGATGCGTGCGACGAGCTGGGGCTGATCGTATGGCAGGATTTCATGTTCGCCTGCGCGGTTTACGATCTGACCGAAGAATTCGAGGAAAATATCGTCGCCGAATTCATCGACAATATCAAACGGATCCGCCATCACGCGTCTCTCGGGCTCTGGTGCGGCAACAACGAGATGGAGATGTTCGTGGACCAGGGAGGGTACTGGATCAACCGCCCGTCCCAGAAGAGCGACTATGTGAAAATGTATGAATACATCCTTCCGAAGGTCTGCCGGCGATACGATCCCAACACATTTTACTGGCCTGCCAGCCCTTCTTCCGGAGGAGCCTTCGACTGTCCCAACGATGAAAACCGGGGCGACGTCCATTACTGGGACGTATGGCACGGCAACAAGCCGTTTACGGAGTACCGGAAGTTCTATTTCCGCTACGTTTCGGAATTCGGCTTCCAGTCCTTCCCCTCGTTAAAGACCTGCGAGACGTTTACCCTGCCGGAAGACCGGAATATTTTCTCCTATGTGATGGAAAAGCATCAGCGCAATTCCAGCGCAAACGGGAAAATCATGAACTATATGGAGCAGACTTTCCTGTATCCCGGCAGCTTCGATACGGTGCTGTACGCTTCGCAGCTTTTACAGGCGGAAGCGATCCGGTACGGTGTGGAGCATTTCAGAAGGAACCGCGGAAGGTGCATGGGAACGGTCATCTGGCAGCTGAACGACTGCTGGCCGGTGGCGAGCTGGTCGTCCATCGATTACTGCGGCCGCTGGAAAGCGCTGCATTACTGCGCAAAGCGGTTTTTCGCGCCGGTGCTGCTCTCCTGCGAGGAGGAAGGGATTCTGACGCAGGATACGAACCCCAACGCGGAGCCGTACGAGGTGAAAAAGTCCATCCGGCTGAATGTGGCGAACGAGAGCATGCAGCCCGTAACGGTGACGGTAAAATGGGCCCTCCGGGATGCGGACGCCCGCCCTCTCAGAGAGGGCAGCCGCGAAGTGACGGTGGAACCGCTGTCGGCCCTGTGGCTGGATAAGGAAGAGATGGAGGACGCGGATCTTCGCAATCATTACGTGAGCTACGACTGCTTTTGCGAAGGGGAACGGATTTCGGGAGGAACCGCGCTGTTCGTGGCGCCGAAACAGTTTTTGTTCCGGGATCCGCATTTGAAGGCGAGGGTGGAGGGCGACGAGATCGTGGTCACCGCCGATGCATACGCGCGTTCCGTGGAAATTCTGAACGAAGCGGAAGACATGCTGCTTTCCGACAACTATTTCGATATGAACGCCGGAGAACGGAGGGTGAAGATCCGGAAAGGGAATCCGGAAGGCCTGAAGGTCAGAAGCGTGTACGATATTCGATAAAGGCATATTCCATCAGGCCCTCCTGCAACGCCGCCACCGGGTGCGGCTTTGCGGGAGGGCTCTTTGCCACATGTGCCTGCATGGCTGAACTGTTATACAAAAATCCCGGAAGACCTGCAAAACGGGTCTTCCGGGATATCATAGAGCAGATGACGGGAATCGAACCCGCCTCCTCAGCTTGGGAAGCTGATGTTCTACCAATGAACTACATCTGCATCGGAACAAAATTGATTATAGCACAGGAATCCCCGTTTGAAAAGCGCGAATATATATTTTTTTTGAAAACGCTTTACAGTTTATCTTGTTTTTCTTCCGCCGACCGATTATACTCAGTTATGGGAAGCAGTTCCCTCCTCTCCCGGGGGATTTTTACGGGGATTTCATTTCGGGAAAAGAAGGTCGTAAACGCTTATGAAGAAACAATCCGCAGCCTCCAACCAGATCACGGAAGGGGTGATCTGGAAGCAGCTTCTGCTGTTTTTCTTCCCGATTTTGTTCGGGACTTTTTTCCAACAGCTGTATAATACCACGGACGCCGTCATCGTGGGGAATTTTGTGGGAAAGGAAGCGCTGGCGGCGGTGGGAGGCCCTTCGGCCACGATCATCAATCTGCTGGTGGGCTTTTTCGTGGGCCTTTCCTCCGGCGCCACGGTGATCATTTCCCAGCATTACGGGGCGGGAGACGGGCGCAGGGTGAGCGACGCCGTCCATACTTCCGTGGCTCTGGCCATCGCCGGAGGCGCGGTGATGACGGTGATCGGGATCGCCGTTTCCGGCTTTTCCCTGAGGGCGATGAACACCCCGTCCGACATTCTGGAACCTTCCCTCGTCTATATGCGGATCTATTTTTTGGGGACGGTTCCGTCCATGCTCTACAACATGGGATCCGGCATTCTGCGCGCGGTGGGGGATTCCAAAAGGCCGCTGTATTTCCTGATCGCTTCCTGCTTCATCAATATCGCGCTGGACCTGTTCTTTGTCGTCGTCCTGCAGCTGGGCGTGGCGGGGGCGGCCATCGCAACCATCCTGTCCCAGACGATTTCCGCCCTGATGACGCTGATCGCGCTGGCCAGGACCGGGGACTCCTACCGGCTGGTTCTGTCCCGGATCCGGTTTCATAAGACCCATCTGCTCAACATCGTGAAGATCGGCCTGCCCGCCGGGCTGCAGTCGGCGATGTATTCCGTGTCCAACCTGCTGATCCAGTCCTCCATCAACGCCTTCGGGACGGACACCGTGGCGGCCTGGACCGCTTACGGCAAGATCGACGGCATGTTCTGGATGATTATGAGCGCTTACGGCGTTTCCATCACCACGTTCGCGGGACAGAACTTCGGCGCGGGGAAATATGACCGGGTGAAAAAGAGCGTCCGGGTCTGCCTGGGGCTGGCGGCCGTTACCAGCGTCGTGCTGAGCTGCATCGTCGTCTCTTTCGGCGGGACGATTCTGCTTTTGTTCACCAGGGACGCGCAGGTCATTTCCATCTGCGAGGGGATCATCCGCCTGGTAGCGCCCACCTATATCACATATATCTGCATCGAAATTTTATCCGGAACCTGCCGGGGATGCGGGGATTCCTTCATTCCCATGATCCTGACCTGTTTCGGCGTATGCATTTTGCGGATCGTGTGGATCTTTGTCGCGGTGCCCATGCGCAACGACATTTCCACCGTGGTCTTTTCCTATCCGCTGACCTGGACCATCACCTCCCTGCTTTTCGCGGTCTATTATAAAAAGGGAAGGTGGCTGCAGAAGGACAGCATTGCGGACGCGCCCCCTGCGGCGCAGTGACGCTTCGGAACGGAGGGAAAAATGTTATATTTGAAAAAGGCAAATCTGGAGGACGGGGATAAGGAGTACGAATTTTATTCCCTGCTTCCGGAAAATGAAAACGGATTCACCAACGTATTCTGCGGGATCTCCAGAGAGAGGTTTTTGAGCGACGTGCTCCCGGCGCTGATCGGCTATGACCGGGGGATCGGGCTGCCGGAAGGCTACGTGCCGGAAACCAGCTGGTTTTTGTGGGAGGATGACGAAATCGTGGGGCTGTTCCGGATCCGCCACAGGCTGACGGATTCCCTGCGCAGCGGGGCGGGGCACATCGGTTATTCCATCCGAAAGGGGTTCAGAGGGCGCGGGTATGCGTCCGAAGGGCTCCGGCTGGCGGTGGAAAAAGCATGGGAAGTGATCGAAGAGGATGAGATCTATCTGTCCGTGCACCGGGACAACCCGGCTTCCCTGGCGGTGCAGCAGAAGAACGGGGCCTATATCCACCATGCGGATGAGGGGAGCTATTATACCAGGATTCCGCGCGATTAAATCGGAAAACCCCTTTACAAAAAAGAAGGTTTGGTATATAGTAATTCGAGTATATGAGGTTTTACAGCGACTGACAATGGCGTCAGAGAGCCTGCCTGAAAGCAGGTTTCTTTGGCGCCTTTTTGATACGACAGGAAAGATACATTCCTGTCGTATCAAAAAGACGCTCCGCTGTGGATGCGCACTCGCGCGAAAGGCAGATTGTTGCCTGATGGCAACCGCGCTCGGCGCGAGCGTGCCCAGGCGCATATATGCGCCTAGGCACACACTTTTTGATTCAACCGGGAGGTAACGGCATGGGAGTGAAATACGTATTTGTGACCGGCGGCGTGGTATCCGGGCTGGGAAAAGGGATTACGGCGGCTTCGCTGGGAAGGCTGCTGAAAGCGAGGGGGTATCGGGTGACGATGCAGAAGCTGGATCCCTATATCAATGTGGATCCCGGGACGATGAACCCCATCCAGCACGGGGAAGTGTTCGTGACGGACGACGGGACGGAAACGGATCTGGATCTGGGACATTATGAGCGGTTTATCGACGAAAAGCTGGACCGCAATTCCAACGTGACCACCGGGAAGATCTATCAGACGGTTCTGGCGAAGGAGCGCCGCGGGGACTACGGCGGCGGCACCGTTCAGGTGATCCCCCATATTACGGATGAAATCAAATCCAGGTTCTACCGCGCGAAGGACGGGGACGGGGACAGGATCGCCATCATCGAGGTGGGAGGAACGGCGGGGGATATCGAGAGCCAGCCGTTTCTGGAGGCCATCCGCCAGGTGGGCATCGAGCAGGGCCACGAGAACTGCTGCTACA
>OEQQ01000248.1_pt1 | contig 11821 bp, 10 predicted proteins | sample 1539741 | NCBI WGS metagenome assembly OEQQ01 (sample SAMEA3891876, study PRJEB23780) | metagenome | biome: terrestrial biome; feature: animal house; material: Caecal content | place: Italy | collected 2015-05-05
GCTGGACGCCCTGCACCGTCTGGGATTTCCCGGGGAATTCGCCAGCCAGCTGCCCCTGCCCTTCCCGGTGGCAGGCGGGGTAAAATTTCCCCGTCAGGCCCAGTTTCACCCTCTGAAATTTGCCGCTGCCATCTCCCAGGGGCTGCACGTCTACGAACACACCATGGTAAAGGAACTCGTCGGCCGCACCGCCATCACTAACCACGGACGCATCCACGCCAAGCACATCGTGGTCACCACCCACTTTCCCTTCCTCAACCGCCATGGCAGCTACTTCATCAAGCTCTACCAGCACCGCTCCTACGTGCTCGCCCTGGAACACGCCCCCAACCTCAACGGCATGTATGTGGACCAGACGCAAACGGGGCTGTCCTTCCGAAATTACGGCAGTATGCTTCTGGTGGGTGGCGGTGGGCACCGCACGGGGAAACCAGGTGGAAATTGGCGGGAACTGCGTCAATTTGTCAAGGAACATTATCCAGAGTCCACGGAGAAATACTACTGGGCCACTCAGGACTGCATGAGCCTGGACAACATGCCCTATATCGGACCCTATTGGTCCAACACGTCGGATGTATATGTGGCCACAGGCTTTAATAAGTGGGGCATGACCAACTCCATGGTGGCAGCCACCATACTGTGCGACCTGGTTCAGGGCAATCAAACCCCATACGCTGTGGTCTTCTCCCCCGCCCGCTCCATCTTCCGCCCCCAGCTGGCGGTCAACGCCTTGGAGTCCACGGGAACCCTGCTCACCCCCTCCACCCGCCGCTGTCCCCATCTGGGCTGCGCTTTGAAGTGGAACGCCGCAGAGCACACCTGGGACTGTCCCTGCCACGGCTCCCGGTTTACTCGGGATGGAACACTCATCGATAACCCTTCCACCAAGGATTTGAAACCGTGAAACAACGAGCCACTCCCTCACCAGAGAGTGGCTCGTTATCTTGTCGTTATACGGAGAGTACCGTGCCCATAAATACAGGCAACATGGAGGAGGTGTCCACCACCAGGTAGACAAAGGGTCGGTCTAAAGTCACAACCTTCTGGTCCTCTGGCTCCTGAAACGCCCCCTCACAATTGATCTCCACTGCGGTGGCAGCTCCGCCACGGGTACCTGTTTCCTGTACCTCCAGATAAGCTTTGTGAAAGACCTGATTGATAAAGAGGTTTCCCTCGGGGCTGGTGCCCAGGCCCGTAAAATCTGCCTGTGCGCTGTCAAAGGGAAGGACCATCCCCATCTCCTTCAGCACTTCCTGGAGATCCACTTCCATCTCGCTTTCAAACTTGGGCATAGTCGCCGCCACGGGCACGGATGTTGGGTCTTCCAGGAGTTCTTTCAACTGCTGGCCGTCCAGGCCCTCCACATAGTCCAGAATGGAAATTTCCTTGTCCGGCAGCAGCGCCACAAAGGCATATCGGCCTCCCTGATAGTACTTCATAAATCCCTGGGTCTGATCGTCCCGCAGATATAACTGCTCCTCACTGTGCATCATGCTCACCTGCTGGACCTTTCCCGCCTGGTTGGTAAACGCCTGCTGCCAAACATCAGAATCCTCATAGGGATTCTCCCACTCTGCCTCAAAGGCCAGAGCGTTGATGAGGTACATCACCGCATCACGGGGAATTTCTTTCAAAATCTCTTCCACCATGCCGTGGGTGTGCTCCTTTACCCACCGATTGATGTCGGTGACGGTGGTCTGGTCAAAGGGAGCCTCAAACACTCCCGCACGATAGTAGTCTGCATTCACCTGCAAGAAGTCTGGATCAGGGGTGATGCGTCCCCCTTCCGCAAACCAGATGGAGTTTGCCAGATAGAGGGGGGAATCGTTCTCCTGACCCAGCCCCGCCAACGCCCCGTTGAGCTGTTCCACTGTCCCACCCAGAGTGTCCTCCATCTGGGCCAGCGTCTCTCCCCGGGCACCGTTGGCGGTCATGGCCAGGGCAGACAGCACAGACATGGGAGAGGCCAGGGTATTGTCTTCCCTATCGCAGGTAGTCTGGAGCAGTTTCACCGAGAAGTCATACATCCCCGTCCAGGTCTCCTTCTGGACCTGTACTTCCGTGGGAGTTCCAGCTTTCACTCCATCCATCAGATCAGTGGCATAGGTTCGGGTACACCCCATCAGGGTACTACACAGCAAACCTCCCGCCACCAGTAAGGCCAAACACTTCTGTTTCATATGGTTCTCCTCCTTTCTGTCATGGCAGGATAGACTGCCATTCCATCTGCCAACACACCTCCGGTAACTCTGCCATCTGCACATAGCCATGTTCCATCAGTCTCAGGTGCACCGTCACCCCGTCCGCCTTGGTGAGATACAAGTGCCCCAAGCACTGCCCCATATCCGTCTCGGCGCTGGACAGGGCCGGAGCCTGGCTCAGGGCATCCACCCACGCCTCCAACTCCTCCAGTTGGGTGATTGGGGTCGTGTGCCTGTTTTCCCCCTGAACGTCCACTTCTTTCTGGAACTCTGCCCGGGCAATGCCGTCAGACAGGCGGAACACCTCTTCCAACACATCCGCCCCAGTGGATACCGTTATGTCGCAGTTGTTCCAGAATAGTTCCACTCCGTAGTCATATACCATGCACAGCAGGTGCTGGGGGTCATATCCCTTCGCCTCATAAAAAGGGCCGCCGATACTCCCTGTGCCCTCTAGATATTGGTTCTCGGACGTCCACTCGTCAATGGTACCACTGGACTCTCCCAACTGCTCTCCCACCAAGTTCTGGCCCTGCTCCACCACATCCATCTGAGCATAGAGACGCCCCTGATAGATGAAAAATCCAATCATGTCTATCATGGCCTCCGTCTCCGCCTGGGGCAATTCCACCTCTAGAGGCGGCACATATATCCCCTGGGCACTGCCGCTCATCCCATTGGAGTTTGTCTCGGCGCCATCCTTGCTGGGCATTCCCATTCCACCTTGCAGCGCCCACGCCGCCACTCCAGCCACCAGGCAAAGGCAGGCAGCCATGGGAATCCAGGTGTGTCGCTTCTTTTTCGGGGGTATCCGCCGCAGCTCATCCACTTGCGCCAAGTATTCCTCGTCCACCTCACCCAGAGCGTGGAGCAATTGTTCTCCCTTCATATCACAAATCCCTCCTGTTCCAAATAGGCTTTCAGTCGTTTCCGAATGCGGAAGAGCTGGCTCTTGGCCTGCCCCTCTCCCATGCCGCAGTAGCGTGCCACCTCCCACAGCGGGTCAAAGTAGTAGTACCGACCCAGGAATAGCGCTCTGGCCTGGGGTGAGAGGGTCTCCAGAAACTGATTGACCAGCTGCACCAACAGCTTCTCCTCCATGGCCTGCTGGGGCGTCTCCCCGCTGGGCACACTCTCCTCCAGCTCCTCCACGCACACCTCATAGGTGGCTCCGCCCCGCTTCTGGCTGGTGCGGCGGCGCAGATAGTCAATGGCCCCGTGCCGGGTCAGGCGGCCCAGGTAGATGGACAGTTTGCTGGGCCGCTGGGGCGGCATAGACTGCCACGCCTTGAAATAAGTGTCGCTGACCACCTCTTCGCTGTCCTCCCGGTCATACAAAATCTGCTGGGCAATACGGCTGAGGTACCCGTGATACTTCTCTCGGCTGTGCTCCAGGGCCGATTCGTCCCGCTTCCAGTACAGCTCCACAATCTCCTGGTCCTCCATCTGGCTCCCTCCCTTCTCGGTGCCCTTCACTTGATATCCCGTAAAACACAGGGGTTGGTTGCGGTGTGTTTCTATTTTTCATGATATCAAATTTGGCCTAGCTAAAGCAACGCCCCGGCCAGGTACGAAACGTACCCAGCCGGGGGCGTAATCTCTCTTTACACTTTTTCCCGCATCAGTCCATGCTGATTACAGCAGAGGTACAGATACCCGGACCGCTGGAGGCGGAAGCGGCAGGCCGCATTCCCCTCCGGGTAGAGTTTTACCATCTGGAATCCATCGGAAGTGACGTAGGCCAGGAAGGAAATGTAGTGCTTCTTGGTCATGGGGTGGTCCACGGTCAGGTACACCTCATCCTCCACCACCTCTCGGGTGATGGAATGGTCCTGGTCCACCTCCTCTGCCTCCAGCGGAGGCAGAGTGACACCACAGCAACTCACCACTGTCTCTCCCATGGTGTGGACGACATTGCCGCAGATGGGGCAGACGTACAGCTTGGAGCGGAGCATGTTGGCCGAGCGGTTGCCATTGCACATGGTGTCCCCGCTCATCAGCTCCAGCACCGACACCCCCAGAGCGGAGGCCAGAGGCTCCAGCAGAGACACGTCGGGCAGTCCCTTGGCGGTCTCCCACTTGGAAATGGTCTTACTGCTCACCCCGATTTTCTCCCCCAGCTGGGCCTGGGTCATGTTTCGCCCCTCCCGCAGCCGTTTGATGGTACTCCCTGTGACATAGGAATTCATGACTGTTCTCCTTTGTTTTGTTCTTGTTGTGCCATTATATCAGGGAATTCCTGTCTCCTCAACCTACGCTTCGTAGACCGGGGCAAAAGACAGTCCCCCCGACGTCTGTCGGAGGGACTGGTTGGTTCTATCTATGATGGTTCTTGTGGGACAATCAGATGCCCAGCTGCTCCTTCATGTAAGCCACATCGGTGTCCTTTCCGGTGTAGAGCTTGATGGCAATGAGGGCCTGGAAGAGCATCATGCCCAGGCCGTTGTACACCTTCTGGCAGCCGGCCTCACGGGCCTGCTTCATCATCACAGTCTCACGGGGGGCATACACGGTGTCGGTGACGATGAGGTCCGGGCGGAAGAAGGAGGGGTCGGGAATGTTGGACAGCTCCTCCAGGGGGTGCATGCCCACGCCAGTGGCATCGCAGAACAGGTCGGCCTCGTGCATCTTCTCCTTGAGCAGATCCAGGTCGGCCAGATCGTGCATGTAGGCCTTGCAGTTGGTCTTCTCGTTGATGGTGGCCACGATCTCCTCGCCACGGCCATAGAACTTGTCCTTGATGTTGAACACGTGCATCTCGGAGATGCCGTGGAGCGCGCCATACACAGCGATGGCAGTGGCAGCGCCACCGGTGCCGATGAGCACCATCTTCATGCCGGTGTAGTCGATGCCCTCCTCGTTGATGGCCTGCCAGTAGCCCATGCCGTCGGTGTTGTAGCCCTTGAGCTTGCCAGTGACCTGTCCATTCTCGTCCCGGGTATTCACCACAGTGTTGATGGCGCCGCACAGCTGAGCGGCCTCATCCACCTCTTCCAGGTACTTGTGCACAACGGTCTTGTTGGGCATGGAAATGTTGGAACCCAGCATCTTCAGAGCACGGATGCTGTTGACCGCGGCCTCCAGGGAGTCGTTGTCCACCTCAAAGGCCAGCTGGATGACGTCGTCGCCGTTCTTGTCGTAGGCCAGGTTGTTGGTGGTGGGGGACTGGGTGTGGCGGATGGGATAGGCCATCAGGCCCACCAGTTCAGTATGTCCAGTGATATTAGGCATAGTAATTACCTCTCATTCTATCCAATGTTGTTATCGAATCTCATCCAGGGAGTCCAGATAGCCCTGGTTTTCCAGCACGTTGAGAATGGCGCGGCCATCCATGGTGCCCTCCATGATGCGGCGGGCCCGCACGGAGTCGCCAATGTTGTACACCACGGTGTCGGTACCGCCGAACTCCTGCTCCAGGGCCTCCAGAATGGGGTTGTTGGCCCGCATGCCCAGGCAGTTAAAGCCCAGGTCAAAGGTCAGCTCCTCAATGTTCCCCTCGGGAGTCTTGACCACGAAGGCATTCTCCTTCACTTCCTGCAGAGCGGTGTTCACATACTCCTTGACGCCGTAGGTGTCGTGGGTCTCCCGCATGGAGCACTTGGTGATGGGGTCGGCCATCATGCCAATCTGGGGCAGCATGTCCACAATGGAGCACTCAGCGCCTCGGGGAGCAAAATACTCCACCACATCCAGGCCCACGGAGCCGCCGCCCATGACCACCACTTTCTTGCCCTTGCAGGCCTCTTCGGGGTACTTTCCGGCGTTCACATCGCGGATCATGTCAAAGATGGTAGACACATTGCCAGCGGCAATGTTCTCTTTCAGACCGGGAATGGGGGGCACCAGGGGCACAGAACCGGTGGCGTTGACCACCACGTCCGGCTTGAAGGTCTTGATCTTATCCAGGGTGGCCTCGGTGTTCAAGAACAGGTACAGGTTGGGCAGCTTGGCAGCCCGACGCTCCAGGTAGGTGGGAAAGTCCTTCATCCGGGACTTGCTGGGCAGATCGGAGATGAAGGAGGACAGACCGCCGATGTGGTCCTGCTTCTCCAGAACAAACACGTTGCAGCCCACTTCAGCGGCGGTGCAGGCGGCCTCCATACCGGCAGTACCGGCACCCACCACAACTACGTTGCAGTTCTTCTTCACCTTCAGCTTCTTGTATACGTCGCCCTCAGGCACAGCGGGGTTGACGGTGCAACGGATGGGGCGGTTGACCCCGATGCGGTTTCCGGCGCAGCCCACGTTGCAGGAGATGCACTTGCGCAGCATGTCCTCTTCCCCGTTCTTCACCTTGTTGACCCACTCAGGGTCGGCGATGAGGCCACGACCCATACCCACGATATCCACGTCGCCGCTTTCCAGCACCTTCTCCACCACCGCAGGGTCCCGGTAGTTGCCGGCGTTGATGACGGGCTTGCCGAACTTTTCCTTCACGGCTCGTGCCTGGTAAGCACGCCAGCCGTCGGGCAGGAAGTTGGAGTCGATCTGGTACTGCAGAGAGGGATTCAGGCCGCAGGACACGTCGTAGATGTCCACGAACTCGTCCAGGTATTCCAGATACTTCAGGGTGTCCTCCAGGGTGTTGCCACCAGGCACCCGCTCCTCGGCGGACACACGGACGATGATGGGGAACCAGGGCCCCACCTGGCGGCGCACTTCCTCCAGCACCATGCGGGGGAAGCGGAGACGGTTCTCCATGGAGCCGCCGAACTCGTCGGTTCTCTTGTTGTAGTAGGGGGAGATGAACTGGCTCATGAGGTAGGAGTGGCCGCAGTGAATCTCCACGGCGTCAAAGCCAATGGCCTGCACCCGCTTGGCAGCCTCTCCGTACTTTTTCACCGTGTGGAGAATCTCCTCACGGGTCATGGGACGGGGCACCTCTCCCCCCACCTTGGTGGGAATGTTGGAGGAGGACACCGTCTCCATCCCAGTTCGGGCAGAAGAAGCGGACGCGCCTGCATGGTTGATCTGAATGGCCACGGTGGCCCCGTTCTTGTGCAGGTTCTCCACCAGCTGATAGTACCGGGGCATGAAGCTGTCGTGATCAATACGGATCTGGCTGGTGCCGTTGGAGCCCACGGGGTACTCCACATTGGCGTTCTCCAGAATGATCAGGCCAACGCCGCCCTTTGCGCGCAAGGAATAGTAATTCATGTGACGGTTACTCATTTCGCCGCTGGTCTCGCCATAGTTGGTGCCCATGGGAGTCATCGCAATGCGGTTGCGAATGGTCATCCTCTTCACCGTGATCGGCTCAAAGATTTTTGGATAGTGTGTTTTCATGAATCTTCTCCTCGTTTGTTTTTCGCACAAGGTGTTTCTTCTGTTTGTGACACACTCATTATAGCCTTCGCAACCAATAAATCAAAATACATTTTTCGTGCAAATTCGATGCATTCAAGCTATCAATATAGTTAGAGCCGCTCCACAGCCCCCTGCTCCTTCATATATTCCACGAATCGCTTAACCACTGGGAGCTGGTAGCGGTCCCGCATCCAGAACATATAGACCCGGTGCTCCAGCTCCATATCATAGAGGCGGTGGATATTCACCCGTTGAGGGTTGATCTCCTGAATGTCGGGCACCAGAGCGATGCCGAAGTCCTCGCTGACCATGGCCACAATGGAGTGCTCGTCGGGGCACTCCACCGCAATGTTGGGCTGAAATGCCAGGCGGCGGTAGAGCTGCTGGGTGTAGTTGCCCAGCCAGGACTCCCGGTCATATCCGATGACGGGATAGTTTTGCAGCTCGTACACCGACACCATCTCTTTGCCCTCCAGTTGGTGCCCTTTGGGAGTAATTAAGACGATCTCTGCCGACAAAATCTGAAAGTAATCCATCTCCTCCCGGTCGATGTAGCCCCCAAAGCCCACGTCCAGCTCGCCGGACTTCACCTTCTGATGGATGGCCGCCGTGTGGTTCTGATAGAAGTTAAAGGTGACGTTGCGGTTCTCCTCCCGGTGGAGAAAGCTTCTCACGCTGTGGGGGATATAGTGGCTGGCCAGAGGGAACACATAGCCAATGTCAATCTTGCCGCCGCCGCTGGCAATCTCCTGCATCTTGCTCTTGGCCACCCGGCACTCCTCCAAAATCCGGTCCACGTATTCCAGGAAAATATGCCCGCCCTTGGTCAGGTGTACCCCCCGTCCGCTCTTTTCAAAGAGGGGCACTTGCAGTTCCTCTTCCAAGGCAGCAATGGAGCGGCTGAGCGAGGGCTGGGAAATATACAGCTCTTCCGCCGCCTTTCGGTAATTTTCATACTTGGCCACCGTCTGAAAGTGGTGCAGTTGGTTGAATGTCATAATGCGTCTCCTTCCTCCATGTTTCTCCCAAACTTATTCATAATTTCCAGTTAAACTGATTATACCACTTCCATAGCGTGTATGCATCATTTTTCGTCGTTATTGGCATTGGAATTTTTAGACGGAAACCGATAAAATTTTATGCGTAAGTGATCGTTATTTTTTTAACGACTGCGCAACGTGTTTCTTATGTTTGTGACGGAATATAGGACACTGACTTGGAAAAGACTCAAAGGAGAGAACAATCGTATGAACAAAAAGTACCTCCCCAGCGCCCTCATCCTGTACCTGAACTACTTCCTGCACGGTGTGGGATGTTCCATTCTGGGACAAGCTGTCATCAAAGAGGCTCTGGCTGGCAGCTGGAACGTGACCGCCATGGCCATCACCGCCATTTCCGCCGCCCTGGGTCTGGGCCGACTCATCGCCCTGCCCTTCGCCGGTCCTCTGTCCGATAAACTGGGCCGCCGCATCTCCTGCGTCATCGGCGGCGCCTCTTACGCCATCTACCTCATCGGTCTGGCTCTGGCCTTCAACGCCGGCACCAACGGCGGCTATCAGATCGCCTATGTGTGTGCCATCCTGGGCGGCGTGGCCAACTCCTTCCTGGACACCGGCATCTACCCCGCTGTGGGTGAGGTGTTCTATGCTGCTCCCGGTGTCGCCACCATGGGCATCAAGTTCTTCATCTCCATCTCCCAGATGCTCCTGCCCTTCGCTCTGGGCGCTACCGTGGCCACCACCGCTGCTGGCCTGACTTCCTACAACACCCTGTTCTACATCTGCGGCATCTGCTACATCGTGCTGGCTGTGCTCATCCTCTTCGCTCCCCTTCCCGACTCCGATGCCAAGAAGGAGAAGAAGGAGGGCCTCATCCAGAGCCTGAAGACCACCCGCTTCTCCGTGGAGTCCATCGCCATGATTCTCATCGGCTTCACCTGCACCGGCACCTTCCAGCTGTGGCTCAACTGCGCTCAGAACTTCGCGAAGGAAGTTGTGGGTTGGGCTGATCCCTCCATCATGCAGACCTACTACTCCGTGGGCACCATGCTGGCCCTGATTGTCACCGCCCTGCTCACCCGTAAGATCAAGGACGTGCGCTTCATCATGGTCTACCCCGTTATCTGCCTGGCCGCTCTCATCCTGGTGCTGGTGACCAAGACCCAGACCATGTGCCTGGTGGGCGCCTTCGCCATCGGCTGGGCCGGTGCCGGCGGCCTGCTCCAGATCGTCACCGCCGTGTGCAACATGCTCTTCCCCAAGATCAAGGGCACGGTCACCGCTCTGGTCATGATCGCCTCCTCTCTGTGCAACTACACCATTCTCACCGCTGCCGCCAACATGACCCCCTCCGGCGTGATGACCATGAACATCGTCCTCACCCTCGTGGGCGTGCTCCTGGGCCTGTTCGTGAATTTCCGCTACACCAAGATGGTTTCTCTTGCATCTGAGCAGAAAAACAGCTAATCTATACACAATATCAATTTCAGGTTGAAGATAGGAGCTTTGCTATGAATACTGTTCGCGTGAGAAATGTTGAGATTGGAACTGGAATTCCCAAGATTTGTGTGCCCATCGTGGGCGTGACCAAAGAGGACATCATTGCCGAGGCCAAGACCTTTGACTCCATCCCTGTGGATGTGGTGGAGTGGCGTGTGGACTGGTTCGAGGGCGTGTTCGACTTCTCCCAGGTGCTGGACGTGCTCCAGGGCCTGCGGGAGGCCCTGGGCGAGATTCCCCTGCTGTTCACCTTCCGCACCTCCAAGGAGGGCGGCGAGAAGGCCATTGAGCCCCAGGCCTATGCCCAGCTGAACATCCAGGCCGCCCAGTCCGGGTATGTGGACCTGGTGGACGTGGAGGCCTTCACCGGCGACGAGATTGTCAAGACCATCATTGAGGGCGCTCACGCCGCCGGTGTGAAGGTGGTGGCCTCCAACCACGACTTCTCCAAGACCCCTGATCAGGCTGACATCGTGGGCCGTTTGCGCAAGATGCAGGACCTGGGTGCCGACATTCCCAAGATCGCCGTGATGCCCCAGAACAAGAAGGACGTGCTCACCCTGCTGGCCGCCACCGAGGAGATGGCCACCCAGTACGCCGACCGCCCCATCATCACCATGTCCATGTCCGGCACCGGCGTCATCAGCCGCCTGTGCGGCGAGGTGTTCGGCTCCGCCCTCACCTTCGGCGCTGCCAAGAAGGCCTCTGCCCCCGGTCAGATGGGCGTGCACGATCTGAGCACCGTGCTCAACCTGCTCCACAGCGCCCTCTAATTCAAACAACATGCAGTTAGGAAGAAGATCTATGAGAAAAGCGATTCGTTGGCTTGATGCAAACCTGGAAGAGTTTATCCTGGTCCTCCTGCTGGTGGCCATGACTGTCATCATGGGCATCCAGGTGTTCTGCCGCTATGCCCTGAGCATGTCTCTGACTTGGTCGGAGGAGCTGACCCGGTATCTCTTCATCTGGTGCGGATTCATTAGCGTCAGCTATTGCAGCAAGAAGTGCCTTTCCATCAAGATCGAGCAGTTCGTCGCTGTCTTCTCCCGCCGGGTCAAAGCCGCCATCAAGGTGGTCAACCACACCTGCGAGCTGATCTTCTTTCTCTTCCTGCTCCCTGCCGCCTACTCCTATATGATGTCTGCGGTGTACAGCGGCCAGGTCTCTCCGGCCTGTTCCATTCCCATGTACTACGTACAGGCCGCCCCCTTTGTCTCCTTTGTGCTGGTGAGCTTCCGCATTCTCCAGCGCTGGGTCATTGAGTTCCAGGTGGCCCGGGGAAAGCCGGTATACGACCCGGCCCACCCCGAGCACAACACTCCGGAGTCCTTCATTGAGGCCAATACTGAGGCAGGGGATGAAAACCACCACAAACACACGGATAAGGAGGATGGATAAATGGTCGCACTGCTGTTTTTGATTTTCATCATCTGCTTGGTCATTGCCATCCCTGTGTCCATCTCCCTGGGCATTGCATCCGCGCTGCCCGTTGTGTTTGACCCCTCCTTTACGGTGAGCGCCAAGTTCCTCATCCGCTCCATGTTCAGCGGTCTGGACTCCTTTCCTCTGCTGGCCGTGCCCATGTTCGTGCTGTCCGGCATTATCATGGCCAAGGGCGGCATCTCCCGGAAGCTGTTTGACGTGTTCACCTACTTTTTGGGCAACCGCACCGCAGGCATGCCCTGTGCGGTGATTGTCACCTGCCTCTTTTACGGGGCCATCTCCGGCTCCGCCCCGGCCACTGTGGCGGCAGTGGGCAGCATGACCATCCCCATCCTCACCTCCCTGGGCTATGACGTCACCTTCTCAACCCCC
>OEQQ01000250.1_pt1 | contig 11727 bp, 7 predicted proteins | sample 1539741 | NCBI WGS metagenome assembly OEQQ01 (sample SAMEA3891876, study PRJEB23780) | metagenome | biome: terrestrial biome; feature: animal house; material: Caecal content | place: Italy | collected 2015-05-05
GTTTTATATAGAAACTAATAGTTGATATTATACAATTTTAAGAAAAACGGTGAGTAGGAAGCAGCAAATTAACAAGAAAATATTTCCTTGGATTTTGCAAGAAATAGAATGCTGATTTTCAGCACTTTGTCCATGAGAAATGGACACTTAAAAGATGAAATGTGACAAAAGTGTTATTGTTTTCAAATTTTAAGAAAAAATTACCTTCGATGCGTTGATAATTCTTGCATAGTATGGTATAGTATTCACGCCGTTTGGTGAAAAGAGCATGTCAAAAGACATACTCTACGTGCTGTCTGCAGTTTGTCGAAAAGGTCAGCGACAGGTTAGACTGGGGACGCATATGAAACCGGAATGAGTATAGGACGAGATGGTATGAATGGCATGAAAAATTTTCTGAAAAATACACAAATAAATGTACTAACCAAATATACTGCGTCTGTGAAATCCTAAGAGAAAGGGGTTGGTTGAGGATGATGCATCGCATACGACAGCGGATTCGGAAGAGACCGTGGATGGTACCGGCTTTGCTGCTGGTCCTGGTGTTTGCCATGGGACTGTTGGTGGAGGCGATCAAACCCATGGGAGGCAGTGCCGCCAAAGCAGGCGAACGCTTTTCGGACCCACCCACCAATGCATCAAAGGATTATGAGGATGCTCTGGGTAGCCCCAGTTCTACTCGGTTTAACGGCCGAGTGTGGGCGGATAAAACAGTGTATACCGGTAGCGTGACAGTAGATATTCCAGAGTCAGAAGGAAAGCAGATTACTATCCCAATAGAAAATGATGATTTTCTGATTGCGTATTCATTGCTATCTTCCACTGTGAAGGTGGAAGGTCAGTCTCTCGTTCCCTTGGATGTGGTATTTGTCATCGACTTGTCGGACTCCATGAAGGGAGATAGAATCAAAGAGACGGTGGTGGCGCTCAATCAGTCTGTTCACACTCTGATGACTGGGAATCCAGACAACCGAATCGGTGTAGTAACCTATAGTGATGAAGCTCAGGTTTTGCTGCCTTTGGGCCACTATACAATGGTAAAAAACGCAGAGAATTATTTTACCTTGAGTGAAGCAGGCGACTGCTTGGATGTAGCGGTTATGAAAAGCAGTGGACAACAAATAGAAGCGTCTGCAAAAATGGGACAGTGGACCAACATTCATATGGGCATTGATGCAGGAATGGATTTGTTGTTGAATGTTCCTAGTGATGATATTACTACAATTTCCGGTGATGCACGATATCCAGCTCTGATGCTGATGTCTGATGGTGCCCCTACTGCGTCTGGCGGCGATGCTTCAGATTGGTGGAACCCCGATGGAGTAAGCGGAAATGGTTTTGTAGACAGTAGTGGACTGGATGCTTTTAAGGCGATTATGAATGCTTCCTATCAAAAACAATGTGTGTCACAGCATTATAAGCAAGACATGCAAGTTTACACTGTAGGGGTAGGAGTAGAGTCTTGGGACGATACCGAAGGAAGAGAAACGGCGAAAATTACATTGAATCCCGAGGAATGGGACAAGGTAGGAAGCCCTGGATTGAAAGAATTATGGGAGAAATGGGAGCTCTATCAAACAGGTGAAAATGTGACGGTTGGTTACATAGATAGACAATACACATTTAACCATCCGCCTACAGATGATGTCAGTTCACTGTATTATAATGATGGATATTTCTCTGCTAAGAACCCTGAGGATATTGCCGAAGCCTTTCAGCAGGTGTTAAATCAGATAGTAGTTTCTGGTGCTGTTCCCACTCAAGTAGGAGATGATCCCACACAGAGTGGATATATTACCTATGTAGACCACATTGGTCAGTATATGCAAGTGACGGCGATGCGTGCATTAGTGTATAAAGAGAAGCCTTTTCAATTTAAAGGTACTCTGGTCAGTGGGAATAAAACAACCTATGTATATACTGGAGTTATGGATGGTGCGGTATATCAAAATCAAGATGTCAGTGATATACTCATTACTGTCACCACGGACTTAGAATATCCCTATGGCCAGACGCTGGAGGTGAAAGTTCCCGCTGCTCTAATTCCTCTGCGTACGAATCATGTGACCTTGAACGAGGATGGAACAGTAAACACAAATATTTGTGACAATAACATACCTTTACGATTATTCTACTCCGTCAGATTGCGGGATGAGGTCGTTACGACGATTAACAATCAAAGATATGCAAACATTAGTCGCCTGAGCAGTGAATATGTCAAAAATCACACCAATGAAGATGGTAGTATCCGGTTCAACCCCAATCTATACACTGGCTATGTGGAAGATCAGGCAGGGGTGGGAAAAACCGTAGGTAATGCCTATGTCTATTTCCAAGCTGCAGATACCAACCCCTTCTACTATGTCCAAAAGGATACCCCGGTGTATGCGGATGAGGGGTGTAATACTCCGGCCACTGATAAGAATGGTAATCTCTATGTACAGGTAACCTATTATGACGGGACGGAAATCGTGACAAAGGCTGTTCCGGTGACCAGCATTTATGATTTGGAGGATGTCCAGCCTAATCCAGAAGATGGACCCCTGTATTTGGAAGCAGAATCCAGGTACCGATTCCGTGATTGCCCGGAAAAAGAGAGTGAGGATCATCCAGAAGGTGAGATCTGTAATGACCCTGAACACCACCACCATAATAGCGATTGTGATGATGTTATGGATAAAGGCGATGAAAACAATCTCAGTGAAACTGCTGAAACCTATCGGTATCCGATCTACATTGAAGCAGGGAGTGCCGAACAGAGGGAAGTACCACCTCCGTATGGCAGCGATGGTGAACCGGGCAATGCCCTAGGATACTTGGGTAACAACGGCGTAGTGAGCCTTCCTGTGCTTACAGGTGATTTGTCTATCTCTAAGACTGTAACGGGTAATATGTTGAAGCAAGTAGAGAACCAAGAGTTTGTTTTCGACATCAACGTATACTATGAAAATTCTGGTACAAGAGCGAACCTCAACGGCACCTATGAAACATCCGCAAATGGTGGAAGTGTGGTGCAACCCAGTACAGAGCCAAGTTTTAAGCCAGGTGAGGAGACAATCACCTTTGTGGATGGAAAGGCACAGGTGACCCTAAGCCATGGAGAGAGCATTACCGTTCATGACCTGCCAGCTGGCTATACCTATGTGGTGACTGAGCAAGACCCCAATCCCGATTCAGAGTTGAACATTTATAATGGCGAGGACTATGCAGTGAGTGTCACCCAGTCCACCTCGGCTGGAGGAGAGACTGCGACTAACAATGGTGAAGGAACCGCTGAGGCGGAAACAAGCGTCTATACTTGCACAGGTACCATCCAAGCTGATGTGGTGGAGACTGTAGCCTATACCAATAAACTCTATGTACCTATGGTTCCATATTCCTTTACAAAAGTGGATGGATTGAGTTTTAGCTCAGAAGATTTGTCCAAGGCTATCGCATTGCCGGGAGCACAGTTTGTGCTATACCACTATGACGAAAAAAAGGGAGACTGGGCTGAGGACTCCAAGAAGTTGATCGACCTGAACAATCTTTCCGATGTGTGGGAAGACCCCATTACTGCTACTTCCGATGCCCAAGGTGAGACTCGATTTGAGAACTTGCAGGAAGGGCACTACCGGCTGGTAGAGACAGAGGCCCCAGAAGGGTACCAGTTGCCAACAGGTCAATGGAATTTGACGGTGGATATTTCTGGAGATGAAGGCAGCGAAGTGGGAACCTTTGTGATCCAGTCCACGGAGGACGCTACGATGGATACCCCGGCCATGGCGATTGCAAAAGAAGCTAGTGGTGAAAATACCTACTATCTTATGAACTACAAGCCCATCAATCCTCCCGTTACCGGTGGTGACGGAGGCGAGGACTTCCGCATTGGCGGCGGTCTGCTGATGTTTACAGGCCTAGTTTTGGCCTGCTGGTGGATGTGGAGTTCTCCCCGCAGGCGAAGCGAATTCCTCTAATTCTTTTATGTTGTGTGACACAGGCAGTGTAAAACCTGTACACAAATATATACCCAGCAGTTGAGAAAGGAGAAACCTATGAAAACGATGAAATCAACGATGGCACGGCTCTTTGCGCTGTGTCTGACCGTGGCGATGGTGCTGTCCATGGCCACTATGGGGGCCTTTGCAGCTCCTATCACCAGCACCACCCAGACTGGTAGTATCACCATTACCGGTTCGGCCAACGATGTAGGTGCCGAGGTTAGCCTCTACAAAATCATCAATGTGAACATGGTGAATGCCAATGGCTCCATTCAGCCCAAGGACCCTGTGTATACCTGGGAGGAAGCAGTGGGAAAGTGGGTAGCCATGCTGTATCCTCAATATGCGAAGGTTATCGAACATAAAACAGAGACTGAGGAAGGAACGACTACTACTTATACGTATGAGGTGACTAAGGCGTTTTCCGAAGCGGATGCTGCTATTCTGGGCGCATTCTACCATGATCTGGAAGGCAGCGGCAAGCTCGGTACGGCTGCTAAGACTGTCAAGCTGGAAAGCACTTCTGCCACCATCTCCGACGTGGCCATGGGGCAGTACCTGGTGACTGCTTCCAAGGCTGGAAACACCTACAATCCTGCTGTCGCCACCTTATATCCTCAGTGGGGTGACCACGATGCTGGTGCTCCTGATAGTGAATTTACCCGTGAGACTTGGTATGTAGAAGATGCTACCGTGGTGCTCAAGAGCAAGGGCGGCATTGATAAGAACGTGGAGGGCGAGAACGGTGATAACAGCGACCTGGGCTATGCTGTGGGCGACACCGTGACCTACCGCCTGGACGTGGCGATTCCTGTATATCCTGAGGCTGGCCCCAATGAGGTCATTTACAAGACTTTCAAGATTGGCGATACTATGGGCGCAGGCTTGGACTTTGACGGCGTGTCCACCTTGAAGGTTTATGCTAACACCAATGCCGATACCTATGTCGATGACGATCTGCTACCTGCTACGGATATTATTTATACTGTTGTTAAAAATGGTAACGGCTTTGATTTGATCTTCGACTATGATGCCCTGCAGAAAGCTCTGAAGGATGGGGATAAAGAAGCCACCTATGTCCATGTTGTGTACACCGGTACCTTAAATGAGGGTGCTTTTACCGTTGATGAATTGGGCAATACCGCTTATGTGGGTGTCAACACCAACCCCTATGACGAGGATTCCTATGAAAAGACGACTGTAAAGAAGAAAGTGTATACCTACGGTATTAATGTCACCAAGGTGGATGCCGCTGACCCGGATTCTACGCTGGCTGGAGCAGAGTTTACTCTGAAAGATGCTGATGGAGAGGAAATTCAGTTTGTAAAGACTGGTGAGGGCATCTATGTGAAGTACGGTGAGAAGGGGTTCGTCGAACCCGTGACTCCCGTCACTACTTTGGTGGTGGCCGATGACGGTACCCTTCAGCTCTGGGGTGTGGATGTGGGTGAGTATACCCTCACGGAAACCAAGGCCCCCGATGGTTACCAGTTGCCCAAGGATGATGCTATCACCAAAATTACCATGACCGATGCCACCGGCGGCGATCCTGATGGTGCAGATGGTGTGCTGGATCAGGGTACTTCCAAGGTTGATGGTACTATGATTGTTACCGATGCCACCACGGTCAATGGAAAAGTCATCAGCTTTAAGCTGGGGAACACCAAGCCCGGCTTTGAGCTGCCCACCACCGGCGGCATGGGCACCGTGCTGTTCACCGCTGGCGGCCTGGTCATCATGGCCTGCGGCGCTGCTCTGGTGCTGGTGACCCTGAAGAAGAAGAAGGCAGAGGACTAATTCCTCTTCGAAGCAAAAATCGCAAGCAAGGAGCCGGGGCGTCCCACGCCCCGGCCCTTCCCATATCACGGAGGAAGCCAATTTATGAGTGAACAACCCCAGGAGAACCGACAGAGAGAGAGAAAGGGAGCCAAGGTGCCCCTCATTCTGGCGTTAGTGCTGTTGGTGCTGGGGGCGGGGATTTTTTTCTACCCCGCCATCAGCAACTTCATTGCCGACCTCAGCCACCGGGAAATCATCACGTCCCACGCCAACATGGTCAACAGCTTGGACGAGGAGACGTTGGAAGAGGAGTGGCAGAAGGCAATAGAGTACAATGAAAACCTGATGGGCGACCCGGTGCACGATCCCTTTATCCCTGGCAGTGGCTACGCCATCCCGGACAATTATCAGGACGTGTTGGCTCTGGACGACGTGATGTGCACCCTGGAAATCCCAAAAATTGGCCTATCTCTGCCGGTGTACCACGGTACCAGCGAGGAGGTGCTGGCCAAGGGAATCGGGCATATGGAGGTCACCGCTCTGCCCATTGGCGGACTCAACCGCCACACCGTTCTTACCGGACACCGGGGACTGCCCAGCGCGGAACTGTTCACCCGGCTGGACGAGATGGAGATAGGGGACCACTTCTATATCCATGTGCTGGACGAGGTCCACGCCTATCAGGTGGACCAGATCACCACGGTGGAGCCGGATGAGCTGGAAAATCTGGTGGCAGAGGCAGACAAAGACTTGGTGACCTTGGTGACCTGTACCCCCTATGCGGTCAATACCCACCGACTGTTGGTGCGAGGTACCCGGGTGGAGTATGACCCGGAGATGGAGCAGCAGGAGGATGAAGTAACCCTGCGAACCCTGGACTTCACCTACCTGTGGTACTACATTCCCGGCGCTGTGGTAGGCGTGGGCTTGATTGTAGGTATCGTCGTGTGGAGAAGGAGGAAAAAACGCCGTGAGGGATAAGGCGAGACAGATTGTCCTCATATTGGGCTTGGTGCTGGTTCTGGTGGGGGCTGGTGTTCTGCTCTATCCCCGCTTTACCGCCTTCCGCTATGCCCAAGAGGTATCCAGACAAAAGGAGAGCTTCTTGGAACAGGTGGCCCCAGAAGAAGCCCAGGAGCCAGACCCTAGATTGGAAGAGCTATATGAGAAGCTGGCGGAGGAAAATCAGCGGCTCTATGAAGAGCACCAGCCCCAGCTGGTGGACCCCTTTTCCTATGAACAGCCCGCCATTGACCTTTCTGAGTATGGACTGGAAGATGGTGTGATCGGCTATCTCACCATAGATAAAATGGGGATTGAGTTGCCCATCTATCTGGGGGCCAACCCCAGAAATATGACCCTGGGTGCTGCCCACATGACCAATACCTCCTATCCCATCGGAGGGGAGAACACCAACTGTGTGTTGGCAGGGCACCGGGGGTATTTCCAGGCTCCCATGTTCCGCAACATTCAGAAGCTGGAGCTGGGGGACGTGGTGCAGGTCCAGAATTTCCGGGAGACTCTGCAGTATGAAGTATCAGAAATCCAGGTGGTGAATCCCGACGAGGTGGAGTGCCTATCTATTCGCTCAGGCGAAGACTTACTCACTCTCATCACCTGCCACCCCTATCCCACCAACACCTATCGTTATGTGGTAATCTGTACCCGAATTGCGTGATAAAAAGATTTCTCCGGGCCTTTTAGCTCGGAGAAATCTTTTTATTTCATAATTTATAGAATTGCAAAAATTGTTAAAAAAGTCAAAAATAGACGAAAATTACCTGGAAATACTTGGGGAGGAAGAGCTGTTTTTTGTGGGTTTTGGTTTCCGGCTGATGGACGAATGATCTTTGCTTTTGCATAGTATGAGAATGCTAGGTAGCACGGCGAATAGATTCTGCATCGAATGGTATTGGGAAGGCTGCTGAGAAAAATAGCTTGCTTTTTAGCAGCACTGTGCTATAATAGCGGGCAGAGACAAGTGAATACCATGTCTTCAGGGCGGGGTGAAATTCCCCACTGGCGGTATAGTCCGCGACCCGCAGAGCTGCTGCTCTGTGGCTGACTCGGTGAAACTCCGGGACCAACGGTTACAGTCCGGATGGAAGAGGATGTGCAAGGGCTCCAAATGGGGTTGTTGCGCCTGAACGGCATTGGCGTTTGGGCGTCTCAATATCATTTGGAGGTTTTTTATTATGTGGAACAACCTGACGGACCTGTGGGCGAGCGCACAGGACAATGTGGTGTATCTTCTGGTATGCCTGGGGGTATTTGTGGCCCTGTTTGTGGTGGCCATGCTGGTGGAACGGGTGTGGCTGAAGGTCCCCCGGCAGCAGGGCGCCCGGCGGGCGGCGTACATCGGTATCTTTGCCGCCATGGCTGCCATCCTGATGTACCTGGAGTTTCCCCTGCCCTTTGCGCCCAGCTTCTATGAAATTGACCTGAGCGAGGTGCCCGTGCTCATCTGCTCCTTCTCCCTGGGCCCTGTGGCGGGCGTGGTGTGCGAGCTGGTGAAAATCATCCTCAAGCTGCTGCTCAAGGGCACTACCACCGCCTTCGTGGGCGACTTTGCCAACTTTGTGGTGGGCTGCTCCTTCATTCTCCCCGCCACCATCCTCTATCATCGCTTTAAGACCAAGAAGGGGGCCATCGCTGGCATGGTCACCGGTACGGTGGTGATGGCTGCCTTCGGCAGCTTCTTCAACGCCGTGTATCTGCTCCCCGCCTTCTCCGCCCTCTACGGTATGCCCCTGGACCAGCTGGTGGCCATGGGCACGGCGGTCAATGGCATGATCAACAGCGTGTCCACCCTGGTGCTCTTTGCCGTGGTGCCCTTTAACCTGCTTAAGGGCCTGATTGTGTCGGTGCTCACCACCCTGCTCTACAAGCGTATGGAGCGGCTGCTGCGGATGCGGTGACATCGATATGGAGAGCAACGAGACGAAAGTTTCGCTGCTCTCCTTTTTTCGCACCGAATAGAGAGATGGGAGCGGCTTTTTGAGCCGCTCCCAAGTTTTTATGTGTCTTTTCCAGTCCCCGTGCTCCGATTAGGAACACACTTCTTTGCTCTTCGCTGGAGTAGCCTTGCCAGTCTGGCGGGGACGCTACCCGCTGGGGGTTCCTTTTGTTCGGGCAAAAGGAACCAAAACCCGCTTAGGGCGTTCCCCCCTAAGTACCCCCCTTGGGGTACGGGACCGGATGTGCGTCAAGCCCGTTTTCGGCCCGTCACCTTTACGGTGGCGCCTATAGTGCCACTACACCAGGCCACCATGGCAGCTGGCCCTATGGCTGGGCGGTTCCCCCGTCCGGGCCTACTCTGGTGGTGCGGTGTAGCCACCGCCGGGAGCCAGTCCACCGGCAGCTGGGAACAGCTGCTCGCCAGAGGAAGGCCCTGGCGGTAGAAGTCACATCTACCAGAGAAGAAAGCAGTTCCTTTAGAGTTGCCAGGCCATCTATGTGACCCCACCGGTCCAAGGGCCAGAAAGAGAAGGACGCAGGAGCAGCCAGTACCAGCAGGGTGGATTCCACAAGGCGGGGGAAGGCCCCGCCTTTGGCGATTCTTTCCCCCATTTCTCATCGTGGAGAAATGGGGCCCAGCGGAGCGCGTCTCCCCTGCCAGTGAAGAGGGAAGAGGCATGGGTTAGTCCCTGTGGAAGATCTGTTTCAGGGTGATCTTATGCTCCCGGGCGATGCGGGCCATGTCCTCATATTCCGGCTTGGAGCGGCGCACGCCGTAGCCCTGGGCCTTCTTCACCCGCACCGGGCCGTAGGGGGTTTCCCGGGTGGTGATGGTGTAGCTGAGCACGTGCTTTTCACAGGTACGCACCCGCAGCCCCGTGGTGGAGGTGAGGGCGAATACCTGGTGGATGAGCGGGTCTTTGTGGGCGGGGTCACACAGGGCCACCAGCTGCCACCCCGGGCGGCCCTTCTTCATGCACCCGGGCAGGGTGTACACGTCCAGAGCACCCTCCTCCAGCAGCCGCTGGCAGGCAAAGGACAGGGCCTCGGGGGTCATGTCATCCAGGTTGCACACCAGCTCCAAAATCTCGTTCTCCGTGTCCTGGGTGTGTCCCAGCATGGCCCGGACACAGTTGGCGGCGGGGAACTCCTTTTTGCCCATGCCGTACCCGGTGCGCTCCAGCACCATGGGGGGCATGGGGCCAAACCGGGTGGCAAAGGTGGTCAGCAGCGCCGCCCCCGTGGGGGTGCACAGCTCCCCCTGGATGTCTCCGCCATAGCAGGGCACTCCCTCCAGAAGATGGGCGGTGGCAGGGGCGGGGACAGGCACCAGCCCATGGGCGCAGTGGACCATGCCGCTGCCCACGTGGACGGGGGAGACCACCACTTCGTCGGGGTGGAGCAGGTACAGGGCATAGCAGGCCGCCGCCACGTCCGCCACGGCGTCCAGGGCCCCCACCTCGTGGAAGTGCACCAGGTCCACCTCCACCCCGTGGGCCTTGGATTCCGCCTGAGCCAGGCGGTGGTACACCGCCCGGGCCTGCTCCAGCACCGGGGCGGGGAGGTTCAGGTGGCCGATGAGGTGCTCCACATCGTGGAGGGTGGTGTGGTGGTGGTGATGATGATGCTCGTGGCCATGCTCATGCTCGTGGCCATGCTCATGCTCGTGATGATGATGGCCATGGTGATGGTCCAGGCTCTCCTCCCGCTCTCCGTGGACCACCACGTCCATGTGGGTGCCGGAGATGCCGCAGGACTGGGCGGGGACGGCGTGGAACTCCACCCCAGGCAGCCCCATGTGGTTGAGGGTGTGGAGGAATTCCTCCCGGTTGGGGAGCAGCTCATACAGAGCGGCAGTGAGCATGTCCCCCGCCGCGCCCATGTTACATTGTAGATATAAGGTGTTCATTGAGGCAGACCCTCCATTTGATTGATGCGGCTGGCCAGGAAGCCTGCGCCAAAGCCGTTGTCGATGTTCACCACGCTGCACCCGGAGGCGCAGGAGTTGAGCATGGCCAGCAGGGCGGACAGGCCGCCAAAGCTGGCCCCATAGCCCACGCTGGTGGGCACGGCGATGACAGGGCAGTCCACCAGACCGCCCACCACCGAGGCCAGCGCCCCCTCCATACCGGCGATGGCGATGATGACGCTGGCGGTCATGATCTCGTCCAGGCCCAGCACCAGCTCGGCGCCGGCCTTCTTCAGCAGCCGCTTGGAGCGCTCCCGGGTGTGGATGTCGCAGCAGAGGACGTGCTTGGTGTAGTCCAGGATGGCCCGGCAGTCGTTGGCCAGCACCACCTCCACCTCGCAGCCGCAGCCGGTGATGAGGTCCTTGTAGTACTCGATGTAGTCCACGCCGGTGAAGACGTGCTTGTGGTAGCCGAAGAGCTCCCGGTACTTGGCCTCGGAGAGCACGTCCTTGTAGGGGTCCACGCCCTTCTCGTCCACCAGGTCGATGTCGATGAGGTGGTTGCCCACCTCGTCGGAGGGATAGCTGAGCATGAGGACGATCTTCTTGGCGCCGGTGGCGATGCCCTTGAGGCAGATGGCGAAGCGGTTCCGGCTCAGGATGGGGAAGACCACGCCCACGGTGTGGTCCCCGAATTTGGCGCGGACGTCGGCGGCGATCTGGTCCACGGTGGCATAGTTGCCCTGGGCCCTGGCCACCACGGCCTCCGTCACCGCCACCACGTCCTGGTCGTGGAGCTGGAAGCCCGCGCTCTCGGAAGCGGCGAGCACGCTGTCCACCACGATCTGGGCGATGTCATCTCCCTCCCGAATGATGGGAGCACGGATGCCTCTGGATACAGTGCCGACTAATCTTTCCATGGTTTTTCCTCCGTTATCTGATTGCGGTCTCCGCCGTCCCGGACGGCCTGCCGGACCTATCCGGTCTGCGCGCGCTGCGCGTCGGGCTGCTGCTGGGCCATGTGGCCGGAAAGCGCGTCGAACCCGACCATGCGCTGGCGATGGCGCTCCGGCCGGGCGCGGCGCATCCTCCGGCGCGGGC
>OEQQ01000252.1_pt1 | contig 11691 bp, 16 predicted proteins | sample 1539741 | NCBI WGS metagenome assembly OEQQ01 (sample SAMEA3891876, study PRJEB23780) | metagenome | biome: terrestrial biome; feature: animal house; material: Caecal content | place: Italy | collected 2015-05-05
CTGAAAACATACTTCTCCGATTTTGAGCAGAAGTCCATCCAGAAGAAGATCCAGGACGGGACTGTCCATGTAGAGGATATCCAAGACAGTGCAGAAAAGGTACTGGAACAGTCCGGATATACGGATGTGGCGAAAGCGTATATCCTGTACCGGAAGCAGCGTGAGAAACTGCGCAATGTCAAGAACACTTTGTTGGATTATAAGGATGTAGTCGACAAGTACATGAAATCCATGGACTGGAGGGTGAAGGAAAACTCCACCGTTACCTATTCCATTGGCGGTCTGATCCTGAACAATTCCGGAGCGATCACGGCAAATTACTGGCTCTCAGAAGTCTACGATGATGAAGTTGCCAACGCACACAGGAATGCGGATATCCATATCCACGACCTGTCGATGCTTTCCGGTTACTGTGCCGGTTGGTCTTTAAAGCAGCTGATCCAAGAAGGGCTTGGAGGAGTAACAGGCAGGATCTCTTCCGCTCCCGCAAAGCATCTGTCTGTCCTTTGCAACCAGATGGTAAATTTCCTGGGGATCATGCAGAATGAGTGGGCAGGAGCCCAGGCTTTCTCTTCATTTGACACCTATCTGGCAGCTTTTGTAAAAGCGGATGGCCTGACCTATCCTCAGGTGAAGAAATGTATTGAGTCCTTTGTCTACGGGGTTAATATACCTTCACGCTGGGGCACGCAGGCGCCATTCAGCAATATCACCCTTGACTGGACAATCCCTGACGATCTTGCTGAACTGCCTGCAATCGTAGGTGGAAAAGAGATGGACTTCTGCTACAAAGACTGTAAAAAGGAAATGGATATGGTCAATAAAGCATTCCTGGAAGTTATGCTGGAAGGGGATGCTGAGGGAAGAGGGTTCCAGTATCCGATTCCGACCTATTCCATTACCCGTGATTTTGACTGGTCTGACACGGAGAACAACCGGCTGTTATTTGAAATGACAGCGAAGTATGGGACGCCGTATTTCAGCAATTATGTGAATTCGGATATGAAGCCCAGCGACATCAGGGCTATGTGCTGCAGGCTGCGCCTGTCGTTGAGGGAACTGCGCAAAAAGAGCGGCGGCTATTTCGGCTCAGGAGAGAGCACCGGAAGCGTAGGCGTTGTTACAATTAATATGCCGCGGATCGCGTACCTTTCCAAAGATAGGGACGATTTTTTCAGGCGGCTCGACCGGATCATGGATATTTCGGCCAGATCGCTGGATACGAAACGCCGCGTGATCACAAAACTCCTGGAAGATGGACTGTATCCGTATACCAAACGGTATCTTGGCAGCTTCCATAATCACTTCTCGACGATCGGGCTTGTCGGTATGAATGAAACCGGCTTAAATGCGAAGTGGCTGCATAAGGACCTGACCCATGCTGAAACGCAGGAATTCACCAAAGAAGTCCTGAACCACATGAGGGAACGGCTTTCTGATTATCAGGAGCAGTACGGTGATCTGTTCAATCTTGAGGCGACGCCTGCGGAGAGTACCGCGTACAGGCTCGCAAAACATGATAAGGAAAAGTATCCCGATATCATCACCGCAGGACAGGATGGAACCCCGTACTATACGAATTCTTCCCACCTGCCTGTTGGATACACCACGGATATCTTTGATGCGCTGGACATCCAGGATGACCTCCAGACGCTTTATACCTCCGGGACTGTATTCCATGGATTCCTGGGGGAAAAGCTTCCTGACTGGAAGGCGGCGGCAAATCTCGTAAGGACGATCGCGGAGAATTATAAGCTTCCGTATTACACCCTGTCACCTACTTATTCCATCTGTCCTGAGCACGGCTACCTTGCCGGGGAACAGAAGACCTGTCCGAAGTGCGGAAAGGTGACGGAAGTCTGGAGCCGCATCACTGGCTACTACAGACCCGTCCAGAACTGGAATATTGGAAAGATGCAGGAGTTTAAGGACAGGACAGAGTATGACATGGGCAAATCTTCCTTCCGCAGAAGAGGACTGGATGCAGGTGGAAACTGTGCGGAAACAGTCCCTGATGGTGCCATCGGAATGGCTGAGGAAGCGGATGGGGCCAATACCGGGGAAGTCTTATACCTGGTCACCACCCGGACATGCCCGAACTGCAATGCGGCGAAGGAAATGTTAAAGGATATCCCTTATATCCTGGTGGATGCGGAAGGAAATGAGGACATGTGCAGGAAGTACAATGTCAGCAGCGCCCCTACCCTTATCGTGGAAAGCGCAGGAAGCGCGAAAAAGTACACGATGCTCGGTGGAATCAGCAAATATTTAAAGGAACGTTGAATCATACAGCCCCGTCCGTGAAAGGCGGGGCTATATTGGAGGAGAAAAATGAGAGCACCTAAAGAAGTAGCAGAGAAAGCCGTCCAATATACAAGGTATTCAAATCTGGCAGACGCGCTTTTCGAGGATCTTGAATTCTGGGCAGTGGAAAATGGGTTTGAGGATTTTATGGTCACAGGTTTTTGGCAATCCTTTGAACCATATGGAGAGAAACAATCGGACGGCAGATATATCGACCAGAAAATGGACGGAGAGGACTATGGACATGGTTCTTGCTATATTCCTGTGGAAGATAGTAGAGAATATTTGGTAATTGACTATTCGTTTTAACAGAAAGGGTGCCGCAGGTGATGTGGCATCCTTTTTTTATCTACGCATCGCATCCAGCATATTCTCCGTGTAACAGTTGATAAAATTCAAAGGAGGACAAAATGTTTAGCAGTATCAATTTTATGGAAATGACAGGCTTTTATCAGCTCACCGAAGCAGACCTGAAAGATAAGAAGTATTCGGAACTTGAAGAGATGCAGGCGGCAATGGAAAGACAGAAAAGAGAGGAAAAGGCTCATACCCCGGCGTTTGCTGATATGGTCAAAAGATACATCATCTGCTTCAACTTCCTGAACCAATGGTTTCCTGAGGAGGACATCATCCGTGCCACCGCAGAATACGCAACTGAAAGAGTATTGACGGAAGAATGTCCTGTTCCTGTCGGTAGAAGATGTTTTTGTGAAAACGCAGAATTTATCGGAACCAGGAAAGTGTTGGAACACAAGCGAGACAGATATGGGAATCAACTCCTTGAAACTGAATACGTCCGCAGGGATATATATCGCATCCCAAATCAGTATCAGGGAAGCTTGTGCCACGACAAGATTATACTGTCCCTTCTCTATGATAAATATCCTCAGTTAAGGGAATTTGATTTTTCGGCGTATTCATGGGATGACTTTGGTTCTGAATATGAGATCTATCCCGTAAATAATGTATTTACGCCTTTCCGTGCCCTCATGGAGAAGGATGTTGAAGCGATTAAAAAAAGGAATTTGGACTACGGCAGATCTTACAACTGTGGTGAATACACAGTGCAAAAGGTGACCGAAAGACTGAAATCTGATGAGGTTCAGCATTACTTTGATGTCATCAGGAACCTCTGAGGTTTCTGAATGCCCGTATTTACTGAGGAGGAAATAGGCATGATCGAATTTGTAGAAAAAGAGAGATATTATGATAACAGTTTATTTACGGGTGATTGTTATATGTATCCCACCTATATGCTGAAAGACGGCAAAGAGTATTTTATGTTCAATCGTCGTGAGCCTGATGATTCATGGGTACTGGAGGAGAATGAGCAGAGAAAGAAGCAGCTCCTTGACAATGAAGGCATCTATTTCAGGTTCTTTGGATTTTTCGAAAACCCTTTCGAATTGATAATGAATATAGCCGAAAGACAGCATCACTTTACAGAACCTGAAGATACCGTTCGCTGTGGCATCGAAGAAAAAGGATACTTGGACTTTCATGGAAACTTAAAAGGAGTTTCAGCCGCTTTTTTCTACCGGATATATGATGAAAAAACAGCAAGTAAAATCAAGAAATGTGTACAGATGTTAAATTCCGAAAGATGGGATGATGTAATGGAAGAATTGAGCAGCCAATTAAGATCAAATTAGAATGAAGGTGAACCGCCGGATCCAGAAAGTTGGGCCCGGCGGGAATTTTTTTTACGGCACACAAAATAGCATATTCTTTCTGAAATATATGACAGACGTTCACAGAAAGGAGAGAATATGGAATTGGAAAAAGCCAGAAATGTCAGTAAAAAACAAACTACCCCTTCATTCACCACTCCTGTAGCGACTGAATTCTTTATGATTGACGCATCAGAAGAGATGAATGCCAAGGAAAATGCCTGGAGCATTGAAAACATGCCCGGACACAAAGCCGAGAATAGAACCACAAAGTATATAGGGAGCCACTTCGAAGGCTTCATGGATCTGGACACAAAGGATATCAGAAGATATTTCGACTACTTTGTTGATTCCGCAGGCGAATATTGGTATGGAGTCAGGGTGATGCTCCCTTCGGGCGAATTGGTGAGCATGGAAGAGTACCTTTTTGGGGCGAAAAGTAAAAAATGAGGAGAAAAAAACTAATGAATCAGAATGAGATGCATTTACTACGCGCTGTGTGTGAAAACAATATGAAGGATGCAAAGGCCTATGCACGGATCATGCTGGAGGCGGACAATACACAGAAAAATAAAGCTTTTTGCCAGAGGATGCTTAATCGGCTCCGGGAGCCATCGGCAAATCTCATGGAGCTTCCAGCAAATCTGAGCGGAATCTTGATGAAAGAGGATGTATCAATGTCATTCCGAGAATCAAGATACTACCTCAGCCACAGGGAAGAAGAACTTTTGAGCACGATCATGAAGATGAACAGGGCAGCAAATAAATTGTCTGAGATGGGTATTCACTACCGTAATGCAGCAATTCTATATGGTGATAGTGGAACAGGTAAAACAACATTCGGTCGGTATGCCGCATACAAACTAGGAGTTCCATTTTCATACCTGAATATGTCCAATCTGCTGGATTCATACCTTGGAAATACACAGAAAAATATTGAAAGGGCATTTGACCACATCTGTATAGCTCCGTGCGTGTTCATGCTGGACGAGCTGGATGCGATAGGGGAAAAAAGGGGGAATGATAATGTCAAAGAAATGGGAAGGATAACGATCAGTCTAATACAGAACATAGACAGGCTGCCGAACGAAGTTATCCTGTTGGCTGCAACGAACCGGCTTGACATTATTGATGAAGCCCTGTTGCGCAGGTTTTCCCTGAAACACAAGGTTGAAATGTTCAGAGAGACTGATAATCGTGCTATGGTTTTAAAATTCCTATCTGATGTTGGATTTTCGCTGGATGAAGACACAATCAGCAGATTGTGTGGGCATGTAAGGCCTCAAGCTGAGATCATGGATGCAGTTATAAGGATCATTGCAGATCATCTGATTAGCACGATGGATAAAGAGTGACAAGGGAGAGTGTATATGTTTAGCTTGGAGAAATTTTCCCAAAAAGGAAAGCATACATTGAGCGCGGAGGAAGTCGCAGCGATACTCAGGACTACACCGGAAAGACTCAGGGCCTTTGAAGATTCGTACCAGAGATTGCTTTCTATGGGAGAGGAAACAGGCGGGCTGTTTGACGTTAACAGCAGACAGGCATCTGAATTTAACAGAAATGCCCCCGTTGACGACAACCAGTTACGGGAGATTTGCAGCAGGATCACTCAGGAGCTTGCTGCGCAGACGGAAATATTTCAATTCAGCGGGAAAGGCCGGATCATCCGGGGAAAGGATATCCCTGAAGTTGAAATGGTGACCCTTCACGAAATAAACTCCTTTCCGGAAAGTATCCGGCCCCAGTTATCGGGAAAGTATTACAAGCGGGATATGCCAAAAGAGGCATCTTCAATGATCCTGTATTTTTACCAGAAAATGCTGGAAGAGAAGGATCCTGAACGGAAAAGACAATATTACCATGTTTTCCGGCAGGGCCTTGATATACAGGATCTTGATCCTGTGACTTATGAGATGATCGGCACGAACCCAACTTCCATGGGGAAGTGGCTCCCTCAGCTCGTAGCCGCGAACCAGAATCTGGGTTTCTTCAAGATCCCCAATACTGTGGTCGCGAAGGTACCGCTCCCGATTTTACAGCTCTCTCATCTGGAATACGCATCCCTCACGGAAGCGACAAAAAAGATCGTTAAGGACTGGGCAAAGGAGGTGTTCCGGCTGGATGAAAGGTCAACCAACGGTTATTTCATCAAAACCGGGACTTACTCCAGCAAATTTGATTTCCGAAACGCAAAAGTTACGGATCCTAATGAGATCAATGAGATTGGGGAATACCTTACTTTCATCCAATTCCAGGCGCTTCAGATGGCTGGGCCGCTGTGCATGCCATGTATATATGGCGTTTCGACCACAAATGAGTGGGTTGTCCGGGATTTTATACCCGATAAGGAGAATAACCCCATGATTTATAAGGGACTCCCCCTGCATACGGAATACAGGGTATTCCTCGATTGTGATACCGATGAGATCCTGGGAATCACACCATACTGGGAACCGGAAACGATGAAAAAGAGGTTCAGCCAGGAAGATGATAAGGACAGCCCGCATCAGATCCATGACTATCTGATATATCTGAGCCATGAGCCTGTCCTCATGAAAAGATATGAGGAAAACAAAGAGAAGGTTCTGGAAGAAGTGGAGAAGCTTCTCCCTTGGCTCGACTTGAATGGGCAGTGGTCGCTGGATATCATGCAGAACGGGACTGATTTCTGGCTGATCGATATGGCGAGAGCGGAATCATCTGCATTTTATAAAGAATGCGTACCTGCTCGTTTGCGGCGTCCCGTCGAGGAGGACTGGATCCCGCAACTGGAGAAAAAGGAATTTTTTTTTGAATAATCATGTGAAATTGCGCTTTTGTTGTCCTGAAAAATCTTACGAAGACCGTCATACCATTTCGGTATGGCGGCCTTTTTTTATCAATGCTACCCATTCTGCATATTTCCCTTGTAACAGTTGACAGTATTCAAGAAAGGAGAGTAAGCGAAACGATGCAGGAAAATGGTTATGCTGCGTTGGTTTCAAAGATGCAGCAGGAACAGGAGGTATACCGGATTTGGCTGATGAACCAGCCTCCGGAAGTGATCCTCTCAAAGGCGGCGGAATGGTCTGCACGGGAAGATCTTCTTTCTTCCCTGGACGAGTGGACACCCGGAGAGAAAGAGATCCAGGGGCTGCTGGCAGCAGAAAAGCCTCTTGAGACCCTGTTTGGCTGGCTGAAAAACGGAACTGACGAGGAAGAGATCAGGAGGCAGATCGATGGAATGGCGGCCGGTATCATCAATATGATGGCGGCTGGCGGCTGACAGGTTAGTTGCAGAAAATGATTACGTTGCGAAAAAGAAAGGAAAAGGAAGATTATGATCATTAAATCGGAAAAAGAGGTTCTGGCAAATGCGAAGGGAAAGACCCTGGAGGTTATGGACTCCTACATCAATAAAGCGGAAGAGATGTCCTTTTATTGGGATGAATACAAGGCTGTTCCTAAAGGCAGCTTTCCGATCCATTTGACCGATGAGCTGGATGTTTCATACATGGATGCATCTGGTTATGCTCATTGTGGTGACATTTCGGAGTATGCTTTCAGTCAGCTTTGCGGGAAGGTCGGAGTACCTGCGGCATATATTAAGAAATGTTTTGCAAATGGCCTTGGTGAACTGGCTGTTCACAACTATCAGGAGTGGAGTAGAAAGAACCTCAGTGAGGACAACCTTCTGATCAGGGAATATGATGGGGTTGTACGGGCAGTCCTTTCTGACCGGTATAACGTGTTCAACACTGCATCTGTGCTTAAGAACCTCAGGGATGCTGTGGAGGATCCCAGGTTCAAGAACCGGTATGAACTGAGCCAGATATTCATGGATACGGACAAACTTCATATCCGGTTCGTTGACTTCGATAACAAGATCCGCGTGGGAAATACTGAACTGAATCCCGGCTTTACGGTGTCCAGCTCGGACGTTGGTGACGGGAGCCTGAATATTAAGTATTTCCTTTACAGGTTTGCATGTACGAACGGCATTGTGGTCGTGAAGAACGGAGGTATCCTGTTCCGCCAGACGCACCTGAAGAATTTTGATGAGATCGGCGGCACTTTGTTCGTCAATGCCCTGGAAAACATGGAGGCACTCAATGAATTCTCGGCCCGCCAGGTCGCCCTTGCAGAGAACAAGCACCTGAGCATGGACGAGATGCAGATGTATCTGATGCGCGCAAAGCGGGAACTCCATATCGGGAACAAGGTAGAGAAGATTGAGGAACTACTGGATACGACCTACACTGACCGTAACCTGATCAGTTTCATTCATGCCATTACCGAAAACGCTCAGAACTATACCCTGGCTACCCGGTTGGAACATGAAAAGTGGGCTGGCGATATCCTGGCAAATACAGCGGCTTAAGGGGACGTACAATCAGAGAACTGAAAGACTACAAATTGGTAGAAATATACAAAGAAAAACAAGTCGCTAAAAGGAGGAAATATATCGATGGCCTATATTTTTCTTGTCATTGAAGGTGTTGAAGTATTCGTGATAGCCTGTACTGTTATATTGGCATTCATAGGACACAAAATTGGTAAACTGACTTATACTTATGCAGCACTGGCTATCTTAAGAGTTTCTATCTATGTTAACCTTTCCATTTTATTTCTTTTAACGGTGAAAAATATAAGGTGCCCCAGTTGAAAAGAATGCTTGCTCATGAGGCGAGGTCTACCGAAGAACACTACGGCGCGAAACTTAGCCATTGAAATGCAGCTGCTTAAGGAGGACGTAGAATGGAAAATATAAGAGAGATTAAGATCACGATTCTTGCGAATGTCAAAGAAGAGGACATGGAGGAAGCAAAGCGTCTGGAGCATCATGCGGAAGGTATCTGGGAGGAATACTCCTTCCTCCGGGACGTATCTGTATCAGTCGAAGATATCACTGAGAAAGATGCTGGTTAGTCGGGGACTGTCTATTGATGCATATAAGGTGGACCAGTTGAAAAGGATGCTTGCTCATGAGGCGAGGTTTACCGAAGAACACTACGGCGCAAAACTTAGTCATTGGTATGGCGACGCAAAGACTCTGACGATCGATGCCGGTGGGCTTCGGGCGCTTATCGACTATTACTCCAATCACAGACGGTTTTGTGACAGGAAAAGGAGGGCTTTGCCCCTCCTTTTGTTCTGAAAATTTTTCTAATAATTTACTTTTCTTCTATTTAGCCATAATAAATTGCATATTTAGGCTGTCACAAGATAGATATCAAAATAAAGGAGGACAAATGAGAGATATTGATAAGAAAACAGGCGCCATCACGGTAGAGAAAGGACAAGAGATTGGTCCGCATGAAAATACAGTCCGAATCATACACAAGAAGATACTGCCAGTATATTTTGAGGATGTAGCCAGAGGTATCAAGAATTTTGAACTCCGTAAGGACGAGGATGATGTTCAGCCGGAAGACATCTTGGTTCTGGAGGAATATATTGTCGGCAAATATCCTCCATTCAGCTGCAAGTATACTGGAAGGAAGATTACGAAAACAGTGCGGTATGTTTTAAGAGATGCTACGGAATATGGGCTGATGAAGGGATATTGTATCATTGGATTCTGAGAAAGGATATAAGGATGGCGAAAGGATATATTGTGGTGGAAGTACCGGAAAAAGATTGTAGAGGATGTCAGTGCTTTGGTACATATAATTTATGTGGTGCCGTACAAAAATTTGTAGATCCTATTGCTGGGAGGACACCAGATTGGTGTCCGATTCGTCCGTTCCCAAATGTTAGAAACGAAGATAAAGCATATACTGATTGTGAATACTATCGGGCTCAAGGATACAACACATGTATCGAAGAACTCATGGAAGGTGTAGATGAGGATAATTAGAGCTTTTATAAAAGGAGAAATTCAAATGTTTTGGGAAAATGAGTGTTGCGGAAATTGCAGGTTCCATCAGAAGGACAGAGATGGAGAATGGATCTGTACTAATAGCGATTCGGACTACGATACGGACTATACAGATTACCAATTTGCTTGCGAGGAGTTCGAAGAAAAAAGAAAGTGATCAGGGGAAAAGCTATAGATGTGAACAAAAGATGCAAAGGTAGCTTTTGAGGTACTGCCGATGGATCTGGAAAAAAGAATAAATGGATCAGAGGGCTGCCACAAGCAGCCCTTTTTCAATCCGTATTCCCGGAATTGCATATTCTATCTTGTAATATATGACAGCCATCAGAAAGGAGGAAAAATGAAGATCATACTTACAGGGAAAACAGGCTGCCTGTGCCCGGTTGTCGTAAAGGGGCTGGAAGATTCAGGACTGAAGACGTCATCTCAGCTGGATGCTGTTATGTCGGAATCAGTGGATGTGATCATCCTTGCGCCAAACGAGATCACCAAGGCAGCAAAATTGAAACCGGAAACGTCTTTCCATGTCACCTACGCAGATATGGGAAAGGGTAGACGGTTAGAGAACATGAAGAAAGCAGGTATGACGGAAGAAGCGTTCCGGCGGGCGGACAGGAATGAATCCAAAGTTTTTGAAAGCTTTAGCCGCTGGATGTGTTCGCCATACCTGGAAGACAGCATTTATCCATCCAATGTTACTGCTGGGGCTATCATCCCCATGGAGGAAACCTGCATGATGGATATCGTATCTGCCCTCAGGGAAGAGAAGAGGGTCTACGATAAGTGCCGTGAGATCGTGATGCGGTGCATTGAGGCAGGGACGATCAAATCCAGGCTCCCAGGAACGGCAGTGCTGGTAAAAATCGGCGATAACGGCAAGCCCTATGAGTCGGACTGCCCGGTAGAGGTATTCACGGACCATATCCTTTCCGGAGATGAGGGCATGGCTTCGCTGATGTGGGCTTACCTGAATGCGGGATGCGATAATGAGCCGACAGTAAAAACGCCTGACAAAATGGTGGCAGCCCGCAAGAAAAGGAACAACAGGTTCCTGATGCGTGGGATGGCGTCAACGGAAGATAACCGGTATGAACAACTGTCCTTGACCTTCATGGCCTGACAGTGTCCACAAATATTGGAATATCTGATGGGGAACAGGAAGGAGCCTATGGTTCCTTCCTTTCGTCCCAGAGATGGAAAATGAACTGGATCCCGCCAGGGGCGGACGGCTCAGTGGAGGCATAGAAATAGTCGCATACCTGTAAAAAGTAGATGAACCAGGCTTTTTGCTGCTTTTCAAGATTTCCATCTATGCTGATTTCCTCGCAGTTAAAGCGGATCGCACCAATGCCAGCCATGCTGTCTATCTCGCATGATACGGGGATATTTTTGCACTCCCCAAACGCTCGCGCGCGGTCGGCAATGACCTGGAAAGCCTTCTTTTTAGCAGGCGATACCTGATGCAATGGGGATTTGATTTCCGGGACCAGCGGCCTCCCTTCTCCGCAGGACTTTTCACCACCCTTACTCATAAGGGCCTCCTTTCTCAGCCCTGTTTCAGCTGATCTTACCGACACGGAAATATTTGATCTTTTCCTCGTCAGTCGGGCGTTCTTCGATAAGCTCTCCGGGTTCTAGTCCGGTCATCAGGCAGATCCTGTTCAGAACGGGAAGGGTCAGAGTCAGTTCTGATCCATATTCAAAACTCTCCCGCAGGTTTACGATCGTCCCTGATGAGAGGAATTTCTCCCTCTGCAGGACAGTTGTGTTGTAGCCTTTTTCTTTCAGGACTTTCAAGATATCGATTTTTGCACAGATCATATCATTCCCTCCTTTATAGGGATTATATCATAT
>OEQQ01000253.1_pt1 | contig 11675 bp, 9 predicted proteins | sample 1539741 | NCBI WGS metagenome assembly OEQQ01 (sample SAMEA3891876, study PRJEB23780) | metagenome | biome: terrestrial biome; feature: animal house; material: Caecal content | place: Italy | collected 2015-05-05
TCTTGGCCAGGCAGCGGCCGGTGATGTTGGCGGTGGAGCCCATGGCGGACCACTGACCCTTGCCGGTAATCCGGTTGTGAACCATGGCGCAGTCGCCCACGGCGTATACATCCGGCAGGTTGGTCTGCTGGTGGTCGTTCACCACAATGGTGCCCTTGAACATCTCAATGCCGGAGTCGGCCAGGAAGCCGGTGGCAGGACGGATACCGATGGCCAGTACCACCACATCAGCAGGCAGCACGCCGGCGCTGGTGTCCACGCCCTCAGCCTTGGCGGTGCCGGTAATGCCCTTCAGAGCGGTTCCGGTGCGAATCCGCATACCCTTGGCCTGGAGCTTACGACGGACATAGTCGGCCATTTCCGGGTCGAAGATGTTGGGCATCAGCTGATTTGCCATGTCCACCACGGTAACGGACAGGCCCTTGGCCATCAGGTTCTCGGCGATTTCCAGACCGATGAAGCCGCCGCCTACCACAACGGCATTGCGGCAGTGGTTCTCCTCCACATAAGCCCGGAGTCCGGTGGCATCATCGGGGGTACGCATGGTGTAAACGCCGGGCAGGTTCACGCCGGGAACACCGGGAACGAAGGGCTCAGCACCTACAGCCAGCACCAGCCGGTCGTAGTTTACCACGCTGCTCTCGCCGGTCTGGGTATTGCGGACGGTCACAGCCTTGGCGGCGGCATCCACTGCGGTAGCCTCCATGCCGGTGAACACATTTACCCCGGTAAGCCCCTGGTACTTTTCGGGGGAGTTGACAATCAGCTCCTCCCGGGTTTCGATGCTTCCGCCTACATAGTAGGGCAGACCGCATCCAGCGTAGGAAATGTCCTGACCCTTGGTGTAAATGGTCACATTTGCGCTGCGGTCTTCCCGCTTCAGCTTGGCGGCCGCTTTGGTACCGGCGGCAACACCGCCGATTACGATGACATTCATTGGCAAATCTCCTTTTTAAAAGGTTTTTTCGTACTGATTATAGCATATTATCTCAAAAAGTGCGATAAGGTTTTGTTATGGATTGATAAAATATTCCCGGGAGGTGGGGGATTTTCGAAAAAATACCGGAAAATCTGTTTACAAATCCTCCTGCTTCCACTATAATTACCGGGAAAAATACCCTGGGGATAGGAGCAATCAGCCTTTTCCGGGAGAGCTTGAGAGGAGTATTCGGTGAAACAACAGCTAAGACGCTATATTCTTCCCAACATTCTGGCTATGTTGGGAATCTCCTGCTATTTGTTGGCAGATACCTTCTTTATTTCCCTGGCGGCCGGCGCCAACGGCATGACCGCTTTGAATCTGGTGCTTCCGGTATACGGATTGATGTTTGCCATCGGCGCCATGATTGGCATCGGTTCTGCCACCCGGTACAGTCTGGAAAAAGCGGCAGGCAGGGAGGAGGCCCGGCATTATTTCTCCAACGCCTGCTGGTTTGCCCTGCTGGCCAGCCTGGTGTTTCTTTTGTGTGGTGTGCTTTGCCCGGATCAGGTACTGACCCTTCTGGGAGCGGACCGGGAGATTCGGGGTGTGGGAGAGCCCTACCTGCGGACGGTGCTGCTTTTTGCACCTTTCTTTATGCTGAACTATACCTTTACAGCCTTCGTCCGCAACGATAACGCCCCCAATATTGCCATGGCGGCTACCCTGTGCAGCGGCTTTTTCAACATTATCTTTGACTATGTGTTCATGTTCCCCATGAACATGGGCATGGTGGGCGCGGCGCTGGCTACGGGCATTTCTCCCATTGTAAGCATGACAATCTGCCTGTTCCACTACCTGTCCCGGAAGAATACCATTCCCTTTACCTGGAAGTGGCCCTCCTGGAAGCGGCTCACCGGTTCTTGTGTGCTGGGGGTGTCCGCCTTTGTGGGGGAGCTTTCCAGCGGCATCACCACGCTGGTATTTAACTTCCTGCTTTTGTCCCTGTCGGGGAATGTAGCGGTGGCGGCCTATGGTGTGGTTGCCAATACGGCACTGGTTGCCACGGCTCTTCTTAACGGCGTGTCCATCGGCCTTCAGCCGGTGGCCAGCAGCGCCCACGGTCAGATGGACGGGGCAGGGGAGCGGAAAATCTACCGCTACAGCGTCGGTACCGGCCTTGTGATTGCCTGCCTGGTGGTGGCTGGGGTGTGGCTGTTCACGGCGCCGGTGGTATCCCTTTTCAACAGCCAGAACTCCCGGGAGCTGGCAGCTCTTGCAGAGCCGGGGCTGCGGCTGTATTTTCTGGGATTCCTTCTGGCGGCGGTAAATATCATCAAATCCGGCTTTTTCAGCGCCGTGGGGCAGGGGTTTGCCTCCTCTGTCATTGCCCTGTCCCGGGGTGTGGTGTCCATTGTGGTGATGGCGCTGCTTTTGTCCCGTCTGCTGGGGGTGACCGGCGTGTGGCTGGCCTTTCCTGCCTCGGAAGCCATTACCTGGCTTTTGGGCTTTTTCGTAGAAAAAAGTTCACAAAAAATCAAAAATTGACCGGTTTGGCTCAGCTTGACAATTTTAGGTCCTTGTGCTATTCTATGTCGGGTAACAATCTGGCCCTAATTTTACAGTCGCCGACCGGGATTCGCTGCCCAGGTCGGCGCTTATTTTGGAGGACACTATGCAGTACGATGTGGTTATTATTGGAGCAGGCCCGGGGGGCATTTTCTCTGCCTACGAGCTTTGTCAGACCAATCCTTCCCTGAAGGTGGCGGTATTTGAAGCCGGGCATCCCCTGGAAAAACGCCGCTGTCCCATTGACGGAGAGAAAATCAAAAGCTGCATCGGCTGCAAAAGCTGCAGCATTATGAGCGGCTTCGGCGGAGCAGGTGCCTTCTCTGACGGCAAATACAATTTCACCAACGACTTTGGCGGCACCCTTTACGAATACATCGGCAAGAAGCAGGCTCTGGACCTGATGCGCTATGTGGACGATATCAATATGCGCTACGGCGGCGAAGGCACCAAGCTCTACACCACCGCCGGTTCCCGGTTCAAAACACTGTGTATTCAGAACGATTTGCACCTTCTGGATGCGTCCGTCCGGCACCTGGGCACGGATATCAACTACGTGGTGCTGGAAAACCTCTATGCCTACCTGAAAGACAAGGTGGATTTCTACTTTGACACCCCTGTTCGTTCCCTGGCTGCGGAAGGGGAGGGGTACCAGGTGACCACCGACAATGGTGCCTATACCTGCGGCAAGTGCATTGTTTCTGTGGGCCGCAGCGGCAGCAAATGGATGGAGGAGGTCTGCAAGAGCCTGGAGATTCCCGTCCATTCCAACCGGGTGGACATCGGCGTCCGGGTGGAACTGCCGGCAGCCGTATTTGAGCACTTGACAGATGAGCTGTACGAGAGTAAGATTGTGTACCGCACCCAGAAGTATGGGGATTTGGTCCGCACCTTCTGCATGAATCCCAAGGGCGCCGTGGTAAACGAGAATACCAACGGCATCATCACCGTCAACGGCCACAGCTATGAGGACCCAGCCAAGCAGACGGAGAACACCAACTTTGCTCTGCTGGTAGCCAAGCACTTCTCCGAGCCCTTCAAGGACTCCAACGGCTATGGCGAGAGCATTGCCCGGCTCAGCAATATGCTGGGGGGCGGCGTAATTGTCCAGCGGTTCGGCGACCTGATTGCCGGACGCCGCTCCACCCCCAGCCGGATGCAGGAGGCCTTTATCACCCCCACCCTGAATGCCACCCCCGGTGATCTGAGCCTGGTGCTGCCCAAGCGGATTCTGGACGGCATTATCGAGATGATTTACGCCCTGGATAAGATTGCCCCCGGCACCGCCAACGAGGATACCCTCCTTTACGGCGTGGAGGTTAAGTTCTATAATATGGAGGTAGAGGTGGATCATCACCTCCAGTCCCGCTACCCCGGCCTTTATATCATCGGCGACGGCAGCGGCATTACCCACTCTTTGTCCCACGCCTCTGCCAGCGGCGTGTATGTGGCCCGGGCCATTGCCGGGCAGGTGTAACCTGGTTTACAACTGTTTTCACAGTTGCAAATAGATTTTTTTATTAAGGAGGGAAAGAAATGGTCATCACCATTAGCCGACAGTTTGCCACAGGCGGACATACCATTGCCCAGCGGGTGGCGGAAAAACTGGGAATTGCCTTTTACGACAAGGAACTGGTGAACCGGGTAGCAGAACACAGTGGTTTTGATGTGGACTTTGTGACCCGACAGGGCGAGTACATTGGCAGCAAATCCTTGCTGTTTGACATTGTAACGCGTAATCGGGCCAGCTATGAAGACCCCACAGACAAGTTGTTCCGGATTCAGAAGCAGATTATTCTGGAGCTGGGAGCAAAAGAGGACTGTGTGATTGTGGGCCGGTGCGCCGGATTTTTGCTCCAGGAGGCGGGAATCGACTGCCTGCGGGTATTCATCGGTGCCGATATGGATTACCGGAAGGCCTACGTTCAGAGCCACTATGAGGACACGGGCGTGCCTGTGGAGAAGCGCCTGAAGGAGCGGGACAGCCACCGCCAGAGCTATGTGCAGCACTATACCGGCGCTGTCTGGGGCGAACGGGAAAACTATAACCTGTGTCTGGACAGCGGTAAGCTGGGCGAGGATGCCTGCGTGGATATCATTGTCCGGGCTGCCCAAAAATAACCCTGGTAGTTTGATCTGGAGAGAAAAATATGATGAGTCAAATTGTAGCATTGTCAATCTTTGTGGTGATGTTTGCCTTCATTATCAGCGGTAAGGTGCATCGTCACATTCCTGCGCTGGTGGGCGCAGCCTGCACCCTGGTTCTGGTGTTCCTGGTGTGCATGCACAGCCCCGAGGCTGCCTGGAAAACCCTGAATCTGGAGTGCTTCCTGAATGGGGAATTCTGGTATGCCCCGGGGGCGGCGGAGAGCTCCTCCTCCGGCATCAACTGGTCCACCATTGTGTTCTTCATCGGCATGATGATCATGGTGGAGGGCATGGGCATTGCCGGCTTCTTCCGGTGGCTGTGCCTGGACCTGGCAAAGAAGGTACATTATAAGGTGGCGCCTCTGTTTATCAGCTTCATGCTCCTTTCTGCGGTGCTGGCCATGTTCATCGACAGCATCACCGTGGTGCTGTTTATGGCTGCCATTACGGTGGAGCTGTCCCTGATTCTGAAGTTTAATCCTGTGTACATGATTTTGCCGGAAATTTTCTGCGCCAACCTGGGCGGAGCCGCTACTATGAGCGGTGATCCCCCCAACATTATTATCGGCACCTCCCTGGGCTTCACCTTCACCGACTTCCTGTTCAATACCGGTCTGGTGGTGTTCATTGCCCTGGTGCTGGTGGTGCTGTTCTACTATTTCCGCTATCACAAGAAGCTCAAGTCCGGCGGCCCGGTGGATCATCTTTCCGGCGACCTGGATCCTGCCAAGGCCATCAAGTCCAAGCCGGCCTTTGTCAGCAGCCTGATTATCTTCCTGGTGACGGTGGTGCTTCTGGTAACCCATGCCCAGACGGGCGTCACCGTGGCTTCCATCGGTGCTTTGGCCGGTGTGCTGACCCTTGTGGTATTCAACCGCCACAGCGGCAAGATTCTCAAGGGCGTGGACTGGGAGACGGTTCTGTTCTTTACCGGCCTGTTCGTTGTGGTAGGCGGTCTGGAGGAGACGGGAATCCTGGAGATTCTTTCTCAGTTCATCGGCAATATCAGCGGCGGCAATCCCATCGTTATGATAATGGTAATCCTGTGGGTATCTGCCGTAGCCAGCGCATTTGTGGACAACATTCCCTTTGCAGCTACCATGGTGCCGGTAATCCGGTCCCTGTCTGCAACCTCCGGTGTGGAGCTGTCTGTGCTGGCTTGGGCTCTGGCCCTTGGTACCGACATCGGCGGCAACGGCACCCCCATCGGCGCTTCCGCCAATGTGATTGGCTGCGCCATTGCGGAGAAAAACGGACACCGCATCGGCTGGGGCTCCTACCTGATGAGTGCAATTCCTGCAACCCTTCTGGTTCTGGCGGTCTGCTCCATCTACCTCATCGTCCGTTATCTGTAAACCAAAACTCCCTGAGCTTTCCGCTCAGGGAGTTTTTGCTGCCAGAATCGTGTTGTATGAAAATGCCCCTCCGGTTTTCCGGAGGGGCTATTTTGCATATCAGATTTCCACTTCCATCCGGGAAACAACACCGGCGCAGCGGGGGCACAGGCCGTTTTCATCAGCCTGGGTGCTGTGCATCCAGCACCGGGGGCACTTGGTGCCTCTTGCCTCGGTGACACCGATGGTAAGACCGGGCAGGTTGGAGCCGGTGCCGGTGGTGGCATTCTCCGGCACAGCCTCCCAGTCGCAGGAGGAGACGATGAAAATCTCGGCAAGATTCAGACCTTCACAGGCGGCTTTCAGGGCCTCGTCCTCCGTCTGCAGGCTCACATGGGCCTCCAGAGCCTTGCCGATGCGCTTCTCACTTCTGGCAATCTCCAGGGTGCCGTTTACATCCTGGCGCAGCTTCATCACCGTATCCCACTTGCCCATGGCAGCCTCCGGCAGCACATAAGCTGCGCAGTCGGCGGGCATCTGGTTCAGGAGAATGTTCCGGGTGTCGTCCCCGTCCCGATGGGGCATGGCCTGCCAGATTTCGTCACAGGTGAAGGCCAGGATGGGGGCAAAGAGCTTGGCCATGGCGTCTACAATCAGGTAGAGAGCCGTCTGAGCGGAGCGGCGGCGCAGGCCGTTGGCATCCTCACAGTACAGCCGGTCCTTGATGATATCCAGGTAGAAGCTGGACAGCTCCACCACGCAGAAGTCGTTGATTTCGTGGGACACCACATGGAATTCGTAGTTCTCATAGGCCTTCCGGCAGGTGAGAATCAGGTCGTTCAGCTTGGTCAGGGCCCACTTGTCCAGCTCCTCCATATCCGCAGGAGCCACCAGATTGTTGGGGTCAAAGCCGGAGAGGTTACCCAGGCAGTACCGGGCGGTGTTGCGGAACTTCAGGTAGTTCTGGCTCAGCTGCTTGATAATCTCCTTGGAGCAGCGCACATCGGCATGGTAGTCAGAGGAACCGGACCACAGCCGCACGATGTCGGCGCCGTATTCCTTAATGAGGTCTGCCGGGTCAACGCCGTTGCCCAGGCTCTTGTGCATGGCACGGCCCTGACCGTCCACCACCCAGCCGTGGGTCAGCACTTCCTTGAAGGGAGCGCCTTCTCCCAGAGCGCCTACGGAGGTCAGCAGGCTGGACTGGAACCAACCACGGTACTGGTCGGCACCTTCCAGATATACGTCTGCCGGCCACAGCTCCGGGGTGCGCTTCCGCAGAGAGGCATAGTGGGTGGAGCCGGAGTCGAACCAGCCGTCCAGGGTATCGGTCTCCTTGTCGAATTCCTTGCCGCCGCAGTGGGGGCAGGTGAAGCCCTGGGGAATCAGCTCCTGGGCTTCCTTCTCAAACCAGATGTTGGAGCCGTGCTGGTCGAAAAGCTCAGAAATATGGGCGATGGTTTCGGGGGTGCAGACGGGCTTGCCGCAGTCCTTGCAGTAGAATACGGGGATGGGCAGACCCCAACGGCGCTGCCGGGAGATACACCAGTCAGCCCGCTCCTGAACCATGCCAATCATCCGCTCCTCGCCCCAGGCGGGCAGCCACTTAAGACCCTGGCAGGCCTTCACAGCTTCATCCTTGAAGGACTCCACGGAGCAGAACCACTGGGGAGTGGCCCGGAAGATGATGGGGTTCTTGCACCGCCAGCAGTGGGGATAGGAGTGGACAATCTCCTCGGAAGCGAAGAGCATACCGCTTTCCTTCATATCCGCCAGAATGATGGGGTTGGATTCGTCGGTTCGGAGACCCTGATACTTACCGGCGTAGTCGGTGTGCCGGCCCTGGTCGTCCACAGGCACCACCAGATCCATACCGTAGCGCATGCAGGTCTTGTAGTCGTCCGCACCGAAGCCGGGGGCGGTGTGAACACAGCCAGTACCGGAGTCCATGGTGACATACTCGGCGTTCACCAGACGGGAGGTCTTGGGCAGGAAAGGATGGTTTGCCAGCATATTCTCAAAGAAGCTGCCGGGGTAGGAGGCCAGCACCTGATAATTCTCAAAGCCGCCAATCTTCATTACCTTGTCCATCAGGGCCTCTGCCATGATGTAGGTCTCGCCGTTTTCTGCCTTCACCAGCACATAGGTGTCACGGGGATGGAGGCAGATGCCCATATTGCCGGGCAGGGTCCAGATGGTGGTGGTCCAGATGACGAAGAAGGTCTTGGACAAATCAAACTGGGACAGCTTTCCCAGATCGTCCGCCATGGGGAACTTCACATACACAGAGGTGCAGGGGTCGTCCTGGTACTCAATTTCTGCCTCAGCCAGAGCGGTCTCGTCCTTGGGGCACCAGTACACGGGCTTGAGGCCCTTGTAGATGTAGCCCTTCTGATACATGGCGCCGAAAATCTTCACTTCCTCCGCCTCAAAGTGCTTGTCCATGGTGCGGTAGGGATGCTCCCAGTCGCCGATGACGCCCAGCCGGCGGAAACCGGCCATCTGCCGCTGGATGTAGTTTTCTGCAAACTCCTCACAGGCGGTGCGGAACTCCGGCACAGGCATGGCCTTCCGGTTCAGCTTGTTCTTCTTGATGATGGCGGACTCAATGGGCATACCATGGTTGTCCCAGCCGGGGACGTAGGGGGTGTAGAAGCCCATCATGGCGTGGCTGCGGACAATAAAGTCCTTCAGGGTCTTGTTCAGGGCGTGACCCATGTGGATGTCGCCGTTGGAGAAGGGAGGGCCGTCGTGGAGAACGAAGGGGGGCAGATCCTTGTTCTTTTCCAGCATCTGCGCATAAAGACCTTCCTGATTCCACCGCTCCAGCATACCCGGCTCCCGGTTGGGAAGACCGGCCTTCATGGGGAAATCGGTTTTTGGGGTGATAATGGTGTTCTTATAATCCATGGGAAAATTACCTCCAATTAAACTTCAAAAAGAAAAATGCCTTTGTCTCCTAAGAGACAAAGGCATATTACCTCTGCGGTACCACTCTTGTTCCGGCAAAGCCGACACTTTCTGGCGCAATATCGGGCGCACCCGGCACAGCCTACTGCCCGAAAGGGGTTGGGTGTGCAGCTCCGAGGGGATATGGACATGACATTCCGCTGCCTCGCACCAACCGGCAGCTCTCTGAAGGAAGGGGTCAGGCCCACCTGTCCTCATCATAGCAGGATATGATATGAAATTATCCTTAGCGGGTGGTTCTGTTCTCGTAGTTCCGCCCGAACTGCAGGTTGGCAAACTTGCTGGTGGTGGTTTCGGAAAGGGGGTGCTTGGGGGCAGCCTTGGGGGCGGAGTCCTCGGTGGTGCCGATCTGGGCTTCCAGGTTGGCGGAAATCTCATCGGCCACGGCCTCAGCCTGCTTGCTCTCGTGGGGAGCGGATTCGCTGCGCTCATAGTCGAAGGGAGCGGGGGAGACAGGGGCAGGACGGTTGGCGGTCTTGATCCGCTCCAGGGCCTGGACACACAGCTTCAGCTGCTCCTGCAACTCGGTAATCTTGGCAGCGGCGGCCTGCTTGGCCTCCTCAACCCGCTGATTCTCGGCGGCGATGAGGGAGGAAGCGTTCTTGGCGTTTTCCGCAGCGGCGGCGTTGGCGTCATTAAGCATCTTGGTGCACTTGGCTTCTGCCTCTTTGACCATCTTGTCGCAGGTCTTCTGGGCATTGACAATGGCGTCCTTCATGCTGTTTTCGTTGTTGCGGTACTCCTCCAGCTTGCTGACCAGCACCTTCATCTTGCTTTTCAGCAGAGCGTTCTCCTTGTAAAGGGTGATATAGTCCTCGGTGAGGGGCTCCAGCAGCTCGTCCACGGAGTGCATATCATAGCCGCCGAAGGTAGCGCGGTTAAAGGAAATCTGCTCAATTTGTTGGGGTGTAAACATAAGAAGTCCTTTCTCCCGTCAGGGGCTCTCAGACATAGCTTTCTGCGTCAGTCTGAACGGTTTCCAGATCGCCAACCACACCCATGTTGTGGGGGCAGAACAGGTAAGTAGACTGGGCGACCTTCTTCACGCTGCCGTCCAGGGCATATACGCTGCCGGACAGGAAATCCACCACCCGGCGGGTAAGGGCCTTGTCCACATTCTCCATGTTGAGAATAATGGCACGCTTCTTCCGCAGTTCCCCGGCGGCCTTGGCGGCATCGTCAAAGGTCTTGGCGTGGAACAGCACAACCTCCTGCTTGCTGCCGGAGGACATATTCAGCACCTGACCGGAGAAGCCGGTGGAGGTGGAGCTGGCAGTGCTGGCAGGGGCAGAAGAGGTGCTGGCGGAGTAGCTGCTGGAGACGGACTCTGCAGCGGTGCCGGCAAAGGGAGAGGTGCGGCGCTTCCGGGAGGGAGCGGGAGCTTCCTGAGCGGGCTCCTCCTCGTAGGCATCTACTTCCTCGTCGTATTCATCATCGTATTCATCATCGGAATAGGGCTGGGCAAACTTCTTCACATTATCCCAAAAACTCATATGTCTGTATCCTCCTAAAATACGCACATCGGGTCAGATGGGCGATTGATAATTTCGCGGACCAAAAATTCCGGTACCGATTCGTACCATGGTGCTGCCCATGGCGATTGCCTGCTGAAAATCGTCAGACATCCCCATAGACAAAACTGTAACACATACATTATCGTATTTTTTTGCCGTTATGTCAACAGAAAGGTTGTACATTTTTTGAAAAAATTTGTCGTTATCTCCGTGATTTTGACAAATGGGAGGGATAGCCATAAGCCCGCGGACAAAAAGGTTGGGAAAATCACACATTTGTTCCAACACTTCCGGGATTTCCCCCTCCCCAAAGCCGGATTTTGAAAGCTCCTGCCCGATATTTACCTCCAGGAGAATTTCCTGGCAAATGTTCTGTTTTGCGGCCTCCTGCTGAATTGCCTTCAGCAGGTGCAAAGAGTCCACGCTTTGAATCAGGTCCACTTTACCCACCACCTGCCGCACCTTGTTGGTTTGCAGATGCCCGATAAAGTGTACCGGCTTTCCTTCGTAGGCGTTGTCCTTCAGCTTGGCAGTCAGCTCCTGCACCCGGTTTTCCCCGCAGCAGTCCACTCCGGCGGCGATGGCCCGGCGGACGGCCTGGGCGTCGTTCATCTTGGTGGCGGCGCACAGCTGGATTTCCTCCGGCTTTCTTCCCGCTGCCAGGGCAGCTTCTTTTATTTGTTCCCGAATACGCAGTACATTTTCTTCAATACACATTCTTCCGTACCTCCGTTTGTTTGTATGTCCAGGCAGAAAAAGGCGACGAAGCGTTGCTCCGTCGCCTTTTTGCTAAGCAGTCGCTGCTGCGGCTTTCACAGGCCGGATGGGGGCCAGCGTGGAGATGGCGTGCTTGTAAATCATCTGCTGCTTGCCATCGGTGACCAGCACCACCACAAAGCTGTCAAAGCCGGTGATGGTTCCCCGGAGCTGGAAGCCGTTCATGAGAAACAGTGTGACAGGGACCTTGTCCCGGCGTACCTCGTTGAGAACGGCATCCTGTAAGTTCATGGGTTCGGACATATGTGTATTCCTTCTTTCTTTTGGGATACACAAATCCTACCACGATTCACTTGTCAAAATCCCGAAGATATTGTCGGGCGCTATCAAGAATTTCCATGGAAGCCTGCCCATCCTCCCGGATGAGCCAGATGTTTTCCGGATTTCGCCGGAACCAGGTAAGCTGCCGCTTGGCATAGCGGCGGGAGGACTGCTTCACCTGCC
>OEQQ01000257.1_pt1 | contig 11523 bp, 11 predicted proteins | sample 1539741 | NCBI WGS metagenome assembly OEQQ01 (sample SAMEA3891876, study PRJEB23780) | metagenome | biome: terrestrial biome; feature: animal house; material: Caecal content | place: Italy | collected 2015-05-05
CTTCCGGAAGGGGGGCGGTGAATTCCATCGCTTCCCCGGTGATGGGATGGCAAAAGCGGAGCCGGCGGGAATGGAGCGCCTGGCGGCCGATCCACTCCATGTCGGGGTTATAGAGGGAATCGCCGATCAGCGGAAAGCCCAGATATTTCATATGAATCCGGATCTGATGGGTGCGCCCGGTTTCCAGACGCAGGCTGATCAGGCTGTGTCCGTTTTGTTCCGCGACCACATGATAGTGGGTGACGGCGGATTCCCCGTTTTCGAAATCGATGGTCCGCTCGATGATGGAGCCGGGTTTCCGGCCCAGGGGAGCCGTGACGGTGCCGGAAGGAGGCGTCACCGTTCCGCGCACGATGCCCAGATATTCCCGCTGGATTTCCCGGTTTTTCACCATGGAGGAAAGGATGCTGCCGCTGACCGGGTGTTTGGCGATGACGGTGAGCCCGGAGGTGTTGTGATCCAGCCGGTTGATGCAGCGAAAGACGAAGGGACAGTTTTGCTGCGCGAAATACCAGGCTGCGGCGTTGCCCAGGGAATTGGTATAGTTGTGCATGGACGGATGGATGGGCATATCGGCGGGCTTATTGACCACCAGAAGATCGCCGTCTTCGTAGACGATGTTCAGCGGGATCGGGGACGGAGGGATTTTGGGGGAGGAGACCAGCTCCCGGATATGCACGGTCAAAAGATCCCCCGCGCGCAGGCGGGCGACCATGTAGGCGGGGGATCCGTTGATGAGAATGCTGCCGTCCATCTTCTTGAGGTCCGCGATGTTGCCGGAGGAGTACCGCCGGTTTTTGAGAAACCGGGCCACGGAGAGCCCTTCGTCGCAGAGAGAGACTTGATAGGTGAGAATTCGTTCCATAAAAATCCGTCCTGTTTCCGGAGGGAAAGAAAGGATCCCGTCCGCAGCGCGTCCGCTGCGGGCCGATATCAGGAAGATCGGCCCGCGGCAGCCCGGTCGGCTCAGTTGGATTTGACTTCCTTCCACATCTCGTTGTAAAGGGAATCGGCGTCTTCGCCCAGGTAGGTGAAGACCTCCAGGTTTTCATACTGGCTCAGATCGGGAAAGGCGATCTGGGAATTGCGGATATCCTCGTCTTCGATCAGCTCTCTGGCCGCCACGTTGGGGGTGGAGTACGTGATATACTCGAAGTTTTTGAGGGCAACCTCCGGACGGCACATGAAATCGATGAACTTCTCGGCATTTTCCATATTGGGCGCGTTTTTGGGAACGACCCAGGAATCGATCCAGACGTTGGTGCCTTCTTTGGGAACCACGTATTCCAGATCGGGGTTTTCCCGCTGGGTGTAGATGGCCTCGCCGGAGTAGATCACGCCCAGCGCCGCCTCGCCGCCGATCATCTTATCCCGCACCTGGTCGATTACATAAGCCTGTACCAGGGGCTTTTGCTGAATGAGGAGATCCCTGGCAGCAGCCAGCTCGTCGGGATCGGTGCTGTTCATGGAATTGCCGTTAAGCTTTAAGGCGACCATGAAAGCGTCCCGGACGGAATCCTGCATCAGGATGTTGTCCGCATACTTTTCATTCCAGAGGATGGACCAGCTGTCCACCGGATCGTCCACCATGGTCCTGTTGTAGAGGATTCCCACGGTGCCCCAGCAGTAGGGGACGGAATATTTGTTCTCCGGGTCGAAGCCCCTGGACTGATCCCAGTACTGTTCGCCGATGTTGGCGGTCGCGTTGGGCAGGTTGTCGAAGTTGAGCTCCGCCAGAAGATCGTTGTCGATCATCTTCTGGATCATGTAATCGGAGGGGCAGATGACGTCGTATTGGGAGGCGCCGGATTCCACCTTCGGATACATGATTTCGTTGGTTTCAAATTCGTCGTAGATGACCCTGATGCCGGTTTCTTCCTCGAACATGGAGATGGTGTCGGGATCGATGTATTCTCCCCAGTTGTACACCACGACTTCCCCGTTGCCTCCGGCCGCGGAGGAACCGCAGCCGCCTAAGGCGCCGGCAGCGAGGGCGGCGAGCGCCAGAGCGCAGAGCACTTTTTTCTTCATTTTGTATTCCTTTCCGCCCTGTGGATTTTCTCCTTGGGCTTGGGTGATTTGTTGACCAGGATCAGAAGGATCAGCACCGTCACGAAAATCAGGGTGGACAGCGCGTACATTTCGGGCTTGATGCCCTTCTTCACTTCCGTATATATTTTCGTGGACAGGGTATCCACGCCGGGCCCTTTGGTAAAATGGGTGATGATAAAGTCGTCCAGCGACATCGTAAAGGCCATGAGAAAGCCGGAAAGTACGCCCGGAAGCAGATCCGGGAAGACGACCTGAAAGAACGCCCTCGCCGGGGAGGCACCCAGATCCAGCGCGGCCTCGTACACGCTGGGATTCAGCTGCTTCATCCGCGGCATCACGCTCAGAATGACATAGGGGATGTTGAACGTGATGTGAGAGAGCAGGATCGTGCCGAACCCGAATCTGACTCCCAGGGTTAAAAAGAGGAGCATCAGGGAGATCCCGGTTACGATTTCGGCGTTGAGCATGGGGATATTCGTAATGCTCATGAAAATGGCCCTGTTCCTTCTCGTCATGCCGGAAAAGGAGACGGTGGCCACGGTTCCGATGGCGGTGGCGAACAGCGCCGATAAAAACGCGATCAGAAGGGTGTTGTACAGCGCCTGCATGATGTCGGCGTTGGCGAACAGCTCCCGATACCATTTCAGGGTGAAGCCGCCCCACTTCGCGCGGGTCCTGCTGGCGTTGAAGGAGAGGACCATCAGGGTGGCGATGGGCGCGTACATGAAAATGAAAATCAGCGCCACGTAAATTTTCTGAGCGGTTGTCTTGATCATAAGGCGGTTCCCTCCCCCTGCTTATCGAATACTGCGGTCAGGATCATGTTGATGAGGATGAAAACCATCAGCACGATGGAAAGGCCGCTGCCCAGATGCCAGTTGGACGCCTGGGTGAATTCCTGCTCGATGACGTTGCCGATGAGCAGGATTTTGCTGCCGCCCAGCAGGTTGCTGATGACGAAAGTGGTCAGAGCGGGCACGAAAACCATGGTGATGCCGCTGATGACGCCGGGAATGCTCAGGGGAAAGATGACCCGCAAAAACGTCTGCAGTCCGTTGGCCCCGAGATCCCGGGCCGCGTTGACCACGCTGGGATCGATCTTGGTCAGGGAGTTGTAAAGGGGCAGCACCATAAAGGGCAGGAAGTTATAAACCATGCCCAGCACGATGGCATAGGGCGTATTGATGATGTTCAGGGCGGGCAGATGGAGAAAGGAGAGAACCGAATTGATCACTCCCGTCTTTTCCAGAAGCGTCTGCCAGGCCAGCGTCCGCAGCAGGAAGTTCATCCACATGGGCAGGATGAAAATGAGCACGATGAAGCTCTGGTGGCTCACATGTTTCGCCGTCAGGATCATGGCCAGCGGATAGGCCAGAATCAGGCACACCAGGGTGCTGACGACGGAGAGCAGGATGGAGAGCCAGAGCGCCTTCGCGTGTTCGGCGGAAGCGATGGCCGCTATATTTTCCAGGGTAAAGGCGCCGCTTCTGTCCGTCAGCCCGTAGTAAAAAATCATGCACAGCGGGATGACGATAAAGGCGATGGACCAGAACAGGTAGGGCGCGGTGGTGACTTTCTGGTTGAAATACGATATCCCGGAAGCAGTCTTTTTTCGAACAGGTTTATTCATCGATCCCCACAGCCTCCTCATCCTCGGAAGACGGTTTATTCATAATCTGAATGTCGTAAGGGTCCACCCGGATTCCCACCTTCGTCCCGACGGGGAACATGTCGGTGGAGTGGACCAGCCATTCGAAGCCGTTGGCCGTCACTTCCATTTCGTAATGAACGCCCTTAAAGATCAGGTGGCTTACAACGCCTTCCAGAGTCCCCTCCTCCGGTTTGACCAGATCCACGTCCTCCGGGCGGATGACCACGTCCACGGGGCGGTTGCTGCCAAACCCCTTATCGACGCAGGCGAACCGGGCACCCAAGATCTCCACCAGCTCATCCCGGATCATGACGGAGTCGATGATGTTGGAATCCCCGATGAAGTCCGCCACAAAGGCGTTTTCCGGTTCGTTATAGATCTTCTCCGGGGTGCCGATCTGCTGGATGTAGCCCTGATTCATCACGACGATAGTGTCGGACATGGTGAGGGCTTCCTCCTGATCGTGGGTCACGTAGATGAAGGTGATCCCCAGCTCGTTTTTCAGGCGGATCAGCTCGTACTGCATATCCTGGCGAAGCTTTAAGTCCAGGGCCCCCAGGGGCTCGTCCAGCAACAGCAGTTTGGGCTCATTGACGATGGCCCGCGCGATGGCGATCCTCTGCTGCTGCCCGCCGCTCAGGGAATCCGGCATCCGTTTTTCGTAGCCGTCCAGGTTGACCAGCTTTAAGGCGTATTTGATCTTGTCGTCGATATAGGACTTGCTCTTGCCGCGGATCTTCAGGCCGAAGGCGATGTTTTCCGCGATGGTCATGTGGGGGAAGAGCGCGTATTTCTGGAAAACCGTGTTGAGCTGCCTTTTGTTGGGCGGAAGATTCGTAATATCCTGACCGCCGAACAGAACGGAGCCCTGATCCGGCTTTTCGAAGCCGCCGATGATGCGCAGCGTGGTGGTCTTGCCGCAGCCGCTGGGGCCCAGAAGCGTCAGAAACTCGTTTTCGCGGATATACAGATTCATGTCGTCCAGAACCGTGTTATCATCGTAACTCTTGGTGATATGCACTAAATCGATCAGTCTGGTGCTCATTTGTCCTTTCCCGTACAGTGTGTTCCACTGTTCCTTCCTTCATCATAATCGTCGGTGTGCTGCCCAAAGCAGCTGCCTGCGGGCGCCGCGGCCTCAAAAACTGGGGGGAGCGGATACCCAGATCAGGATGGCCCCTTTGGAGCCGGCCGTGATAAAATGGGTCGATTTCGGCGTAAAATAAAAGGATTCGCCCTTTTTGGCCCGATAGCTCTTCGTGCCGATGTGTACGGTGATGCTGCCCGAAAGCACATAACCGAATTCCTCGCCCTCGTGAGGGTTGTCCGGGCAGGTGCTCCCGCCGGGGGCCAGCGTGAGCCGGACCGGCTCCATGATATTTTTCTGGGCGTTGGGAATGATCCATTCCATCCGGTTCCGGTATTCGTCGTCGTTCTTTTCGAAATAGTCGCTTTCATGAAAAACGATCTGTTCCTCCGGATCCTCGTTGAAAAAGTCCTTCAGATCCGTTCCGAGGGCCTGGAGGATGTCCATCAGGGTGGCGATGGAAGGGGAGGTCAGGTCCCGCTCCACCTGGGAGATAAATCCCTTCGACAGCTCGGTGCGGTCCGCCAGCTCTTCCTGCGTCAGCGCCTTCTGGATCCTGAGCTCCTTGAGTTTTGCTCCGATTTCCATGCGAAATCCTTCCCCTTTTATGAAAACAGTGATGATAAACAAAAAGTTTACTAAAACTAAACAAAAGCGCTGATATCCATTATACTTTTTTTCGCCCGATTGTCAATGGAATCCCTGAAAAATCGACCTGTATCGCATATTTTTTGCTCCCGGATCCGCGCTTCGATCGGCCATATCCTATTGTTTGCAGGAATCAATGTGTCATCATCAGGCAAGCGCAAGAAGAACTTTTCCGAGTTTTTTCCACTGTTCCACTATAAAATCAAAAGAAAGCACATCTTCTTTCGCAAAAACATAGTTTCGCTGCATACTCTGATAATTCTTATGGAGTGCATTGTTGTCAGCGAACCCTTTGAGCAGCTGAAAGTCGGAAAATTTCTTTTCGGCCAGGTCGCTGCCTGTTCTCCTGGTCTCTTCCAGCCTTTTATATCCCAGCATCTCAAGAAACATCCGTTGATTTCCAATCATCTCCTGAATCTGTTTCAGATCCAGCATAATGCTGACATCGTAAAGGTGTTTTGCTACATCAAAATACATCTTGCGTTCATAATAAAACTCAGCGGCAAAAATCTTGTCTGCAAAAATTCTTTCCAAACGGATCGTGTTGATCAAAAAAGGTTCAACCTGATATTGTGTCCGAAGGATTTTTCGTTGTTCTTCTGTGGCATAAGTATAAAGTATGGGCTCAATTTCGAGAGCCGTAAAAGGCTCACTGACGGTGAAGGAGGTACCTTTTACTTTTACATACCCAAAACGCTGAAGAGGATCATCCGGGTCAACCTCCGCAAGTGGAGTATAGTCATAAACTGTCGTGATGCTGCCTTTCCGGTCATCTTCCAGCTCTTTTCTGGAGGTACGGGGCAAAGCCTGATATTTCTTTGTTGCCAGTTCCAATCGTTTCTTTGCCTGGCTGTTACTGCAATTATCAATGCACACCGTTAAAACAATATCTTCTGAAAATCGGCGGATACTTTTCTGCGCTTTATACAGAGCTGTTCCCCCTTTGAAATAGGCCGGCAGTTCTGGCTGATTATCCGACAACTCTTTAAGCAGCAGCGTAACATAATAGTCTTTTTCTAAAATATCCGACCGAATGCCGCTGGTTTCGTGAATCAAATTTATGATATTCAAAAAAGCGAACTTATCCTCGTGTAACTTCATAACTACCCTCCAACATAATATCGATTGCCCGGATCAGAGTCTTTTGCCCGTAATATTTTCGGGCCATCAGAATCAACTGATCCGTTTTTAGCGCAAATTCCTGAGCAGTCGCTCTTACCACATCAACGGGTTTGGCAGCATCTACCGGCGCTATATCCAGTTCTCTGATCGCATCCAAAATTTGCAAATATCGAAAATTGTCCTCATTGACTCTGATCGGCGGTTTCCGAATCTCTATCTGCATTCCTTTCGGAATCCTTCTCGTGTGCAGGTTCGTTGCAATGCACCTTTTCTTTGGCATCTGAGAAACCAGACCGAGGCGATTGAGTGCAGATAATCCTGTTTCGTATCCAATCACTTCGTTTTCATTCCGAAGTAACTGTTTACAAAAAAGGATTTCTTTATCCGGGGTATAGTATCCAAATGCCGTCTTCACTTTCCTGCAATAAACGCCTTTCGTCAATCGCATAATTTGCCCTTCTTTTTCAAGTCGGGCCATAGTTACGTTGACCGTCTTTTTTACCGCTGACGTTTCCAGCTGAAGTTGTCCTGCAACATACTGAGCAACTTTTTGCGTTGTAATTACCTGATTGTGGTCCAATGCAGTAAGATACTGCATAATTAAATCTCTATATTTTGTCTTTTCCATACAGCGCTCCTTCCTGATGCAGATACGATTGTTATTATAATTACTAATTTATAATGATTTCATGTAATTATAATAACATTTTTTGGGGGCGCAGTCAATTGGCACAGAATTGCTCGTGCAAAAATATGTGGGAGCCTGTATGATGAGTTCCATGATAATAGAAGGAATCTGAGGAAAAAGGATTAACAAACGAGGGGACTTTGTGTTAAAATAGGCAATGGAGACGGCGGATTTTTGCCGCAGGGATGATCCGTATTACATGTGGGAGGTTTTTATGGCTGAAAAGGGAAAATATGTCGCCTATGTCTCGACCTATACGATGGGGGACAATCATGGCATTTCGATTTATGATGTAGATCTGGAGAACGGGAGATTTTCCTTGAAGGATCGGGTGGAGATTACGAACTCTTCCTACCTGACGATTTCCCACAACCGCAAGTGGCTGTACTCCATCACGGACTTCGGGGTGGAATCCTATGAAATCCTGCCGGACGGCGGGCTGAAGACGATCAATATGGCCGGGATCAACGGCATGCGGGGCTGCTATCTGTCCACGGACTATGAGGATAAATTTTTATTCGTCGCCGGATGGCACGACGGGAAAATTACCGTGCTCCGGGTGAATGAGGACGGGAGCGTGGGGGAGATCACGGAGGAGATTTTTCACCGCGGGCTTGGCAGCATCGCGGAACGGAATTTCCGCCCTCATGTCAGCTGCGTGAAGATGACCCGGGATAACCATTATCTTTGCGCCACGGATCTGGGGCTGGACCACACCAACGTTTACCGGCTGGATCATAAGACCGGCAAACTGAAGCTGGCGGACGTGGTCCGCAGCGAGGTGGAATCCGCGCCCAGACACGTCAAATTCAGCAAAAACGGGGAATATCTCTACATCGTTCACGAGCTGAAGAACATCATCGACGTTTATACTTATAAGGAAGAGAACGACAATCCGTTCTTCGAGAAGATTCAGACCGTGCCCACGGTGAACGATTACCACGCGGGGGGCACTGCGGCCAGCGCGCTGAATCTGTCCGAGGATTTCAAATACCTGATCAGCTCCAACGCGGGGGACAACAGCGTGATCATGTTCCGGATCGATCCGGATACGGGGATGCTTTCCAAGCTGTTCTGTCTGCCCGTCAGCGGAGAGTATCCGAAGGACGCCATGCTCTTCCCGGATAACCGGCATCTGGTGTCCCTGAATCATGAATCCAACAGCATGACATTTTTCAACGTGGACGTGGAAAAGGGCCTGATCGTCATGAACGGGCCGGAAATCCGCGTGGATCAGCCCAACTGCGTGATCTTTCACCGGCTGGCGTGACGTTTCCAGCGGCGCTTCTGCGCTGATTTCCTGTTCAAACGATGCGGTGGGAAGGAACTTTCCTGTCTTAGAATCGCCGGGGGCTGTCGCACGAAGTAATTGGTGCGGAGCCCCTTTTTCTGCAAGGACGCCAAATGCCGGGCTAAACAAGGCCCGGCATTTGGCGTAAATATAGTTCTTATAAACAAAAGATGGGGAGCGACTGTTGCTTCGTGTTTCAGATATTTCAGCGTATGATGCGAAAAAACATGAGTTTGACATTATGAAAAAAATGGCGGCTACTGGATTGAAAATGTCACTTCCGATTTCTTTTGGTGTATGTGAAAATGGCAAAAGCGTGTATCAGCTTCTGTCATGGTGCGACGGCGAAGAAGCGAAAGAGGTACTTTATAATCTTAGTGATGCCGAGCAATACGCGTTTGGTCTAAAGGCAGCAAGCGTTCTGAAACATATGGAGACAATTGACCATATGTCTGCGTCCATGGAGTGGGCAAAAAGCTATCAAGAGCGTGTGGAGCGTTATATTGACCTTTATCGCAAATGTGGATATGCCTTTGAAGGTGACGAACTGATTATTTCCTACTTGCAGACACAGCAGCATTGTATTGGGGAGCGCCCCACAGCATTGATGCACGAGGATTTCCAAACCGATAACATGGTAATATCTCCAAACGGAGAACTTTATACTATCGACTTCCAAATGTGCGGTGTGGCAGACCCCTACTTTGTCATGACAGGCGCAGGGGTAAGTGCAATGTATAGCGTTCCATTTGCTATGGGACAGATAGATGGATATTTTGGGAAGTCTGTACCAGAAGAATTTTGGGAAAAGTACACATACTATATGCTTGCAGAAATGCTCTATGCCTTTACTGTGGGTGTCAAGATGGAGAAAGAACGGGAAGAAACATTTCATATGTTCGATGATGAAGTTGAGAGGATCAAACATAATGGCCCTTATATTCCTACATGGTATCAAAAGAAATCTTGACAACATGAAATTGCAGTTTGATGTGGGTTTGGGATATTCCCAACAAGCAAAAGTCTCTCTTGTTGTCGCAGATAGCAACTTGCTTTGAAATGTTACGCAGTTAAAGGGTATTTTTGAGCAAAAGGGTATAAACATCTTACTCTATCAGATTTAATGCTTGTAATGCCTTTCTTGCATCCCTTATTGAGCCTCTAATGCGGAACATAGAGGGAAGAAGATATTATCTTCTGTATTTAATTTTCGTTTTTGTATTTGACGCTTTTTTGCCGCCCGCGCTTACAAAACGAGTTTATGTGGAGATACGGCAAGATAAATGACGATATGGGAAAACCTTGATTTTAAGCCATTTTTGCAAGGCTTTATAAACATTTGCGAGGACTTATAAGAAGATTTCTGTTTATCAGATCAATAAAAAATAGTATTCCAGAAATATATAAAACATAATTTAGGAGGTGTAAAGATGGCTGAAAAAACCTTTTATTAGGAGCATTAAAGGTTTTTCGGTTTTTGATGGTGCTACTGATATCAAATTTTATACAAATTGCATTTACAAAAGGACCTGGGACAGGACGCAAGGAGAGCCGCAAGAAAGTACTCCAATATACTCACCCGGGTCTAACCGCCCCATAACGAAAAAAGCAGCGCAGATTCAAAAAGAGGAAAAATCGCTTCACCCGTTCATTTAAAGTCCGTTTTATTGGACTCAATTCCTGCTATGATGAAATCAGAACAAAGCGGATCGGATTTCAGATGTGCAGGGAGGTGCCCGGATGAAAGGATACTATGTGAGCGAAGGATATATGGGATATGTGGACGGCGGCTATCGGCTGTTTGCGGATGAGAGAGACTACATCGAAATGATGACGGAAGGCTGAACCGGGTGAAAGAGGGGGAACGGCTGTCCGGCATCCGTATATCCGGCCGGCTCAGCGCGATTTTTGCCAGTCTGCCGGAGGGCGATTTTGCGCTGGACAAAAGAAATGCCAGAAGCTATAATCGAAGGGAAATCAGTCTGTCAAAGACGTGGCGAAGATGGGGCGGATGCGAGATGGAAAAGGATGATTTCTTTCACAGCTTTGAACGGGCCAGGTTCTATATAGCCTGCCGTTTGATCCGGGAGGAAGAACGGGCACGTTTACAGGAGGTTCCGTACAGAGCGGCGTTTGCGGATCTGGATGTGGTGCCCTGTTTTTTCGAGAGAAGAGACGGGAAAAGGGCGGCGGGGCGTCCGATCACTTCCCGGTGGATGGCGTGCTGGAAGATCGATGAGGAGCGGTTGTTCTCTGAAGCTTTTTCCAATATGCAGAGGATGTTTCCGCCCAGATTGTACCGGATGGATTCCCTGATGGAGAGCCCGGTGAGCGGATCCGTCCGAAGCATCCTTTTAAATCTGCTCAAAGACCGGTTTCCCGATACGGGGGAGGAAGTTCTGGATCAGGTGGCGCAGGTTCTGGCCCGCCGCCTCGGGGAGCGGATGCGGGAGGGAAGCGGGCTGCAGCCCATGTGGGTTCTGGGCAACGAGAGCTGGCTGTACGGCGCGGCATCCCTTCTCTATCCGGGCGTTCTGGACGGCTTCGCCAGAAAGGTAGGGGCCAGCTTCTACATTCTGCCGTCGAGCGTGCATGAGGTGATCCTCCTGCCGGAAGGGGGGAGGGAGAGCCGGAATCAGCTGTATGAAATGGTCTCCAATGCGAACCGCAGAATGGAGGATAAGGAGAAATTTTTATCCGGATCGGTCTATTATTATGACCGGGAAAAAAGGAAGATTCAAACTTTGTAAAAAAAGTCTGGACAAGACGGAATTCATGTGATATTATGTTCCAGAGTGATGCGTAACAATTCTGTAATATCTCGTATATTACAATTTATTGAGCAACCGTAGTCTAACGGATAGAACGGAGGCCTCCGACGCCTTTAATGCAGGTTCGATTCCTGCCGGGTGCATTTTTGTTATTTTGGAGAAGGGAAGGTTGAGTTATAATTGGCAGCTGTTACTACCCAGCCCTCCGCATAT
>OEQQ01000259.1_pt1 | contig 11352 bp, 13 predicted proteins | sample 1539741 | NCBI WGS metagenome assembly OEQQ01 (sample SAMEA3891876, study PRJEB23780) | metagenome | biome: terrestrial biome; feature: animal house; material: Caecal content | place: Italy | collected 2015-05-05
GGACGACATCCCGGTCTGTGTGGGCTATGAAATCGACGGGGAGGTGACGAAGGAATTTCCGGTCACCCGCCTTCTGGAGAAGGCGAAGCCTGTCTATCGGGTCCTTCCCGGATGGAAATGCGACATCCGCGGGATCCGCACCTATGAGGAGCTCCCGCTAAACTGCAGGAACTACGTGGAATTTATCGAAGAGCAGCTGGGATATCCCATCACCATGGTCTCCAACGGCCCCGGCAGAGAGGATATCATTTACCGCGAAAGCCCGCTGAAAGGCTGAGCGGGATCCGTCGAATTGACAGAATGAGCGAAAATCCCTTATAATAGAAGCCGTTGCAGGAGGCTTCCAGGATAAGGGATTTTTACGTTATAGTATCGTTATGTTGATTGCGAATCTGGAATATTACAAGGTGTTTTATTATACGGTGAAATGCGGTTCCGTGACCCGGGCGTCGGAGGAGCTCTCCCTGTCCCAGCCGGCCGTGAGCCAGAGCTTAAAGCAGCTGGAACGGATTCTCGGGATCCGCCTTCTGAAGCGGACTTCCCGGGGCATTTCCCCCACGGCGGAGGGAAAGCTTTTGTTTTCCTTCGTGGAAAAGGGATATGAACAGTTCGAAGCGGGGGAGAAGCGGCTGCTGCAGATCCGGAACCTGGAACGGGGAGAGATCACCATCGGGGCTTCCGACATGACGCTGCGATTTTTTCTCCTCCCCTGGCTGGAACGGTTTCACGAAACCTGGCCAGGGATCAGGGTCACGGTGACGAACGGGCCGACGCCCGCCACCATGGCGCTCCTGCGGGAGGGAAGGATCGATTTCGGCGTGGTATCCGGCCCGCTGGAGGAAGAAGAGGGGATCCGGATGCGCCCGGTGCAGAGGATCGAGGATATTTTCGTGATCGGAAGGAACTTTCGGGGGCTGAAGGAGGGAAAGCATCCCATCCGGGTCCTGGAGAAGCTGCCTCTGATCATGATGGAGCCCTGCACCAGCACCAGGAAATATGTCCAGGGATTTCTGGAGAGCTGCGGCGTGGCGGTGAGCCCGGAATTCGAACTGGCTACCAGCGATATGATCGTGCAGTTCGCGATCCGCAATCTCGGCGTGGGAAGCGTGGTGCGGGATTTCGCCGAAGAACAGCTGCAGGCCGGCGCGCTGGACGAGCTGAAGCTCGAGACGCCCATTCCGCCCAGGGATTTTCTGCTGGTGACTTCGGAACGGGATCAGGCGGGGCTGGCGGCTTCGCGGCTGCTGGAGATGATACTCGGAAAGGAAAAGGGATAGAATATGATCAGAACGGTGATTTTTGATATCGGAAACGTGCTGGCCGGGTTTTCCTGGGACGAGCACTTTCGGAACCTGGGTTACGATGAAGGGATGAGACGGAGGCTGGCGCGGGCAACGGTGCATTCCGAAGACTGGAAGGAATACGACAGGGGATGCCTTTCGGATGAGGAGATCGAGCGCCTTCTTGTGGAAAACGATCCCGAAATCGGGCAGGAGATCCGCCGTGTGCTGGCGGATCTGGGCGGCATGGTCAGGCGCTGGGACTACGCCATCCCCTGGATCCGGGAGCTGAAGGAAAAGGGATATCAGGTGCTGGTCCTCTCCAATTTTTCCCAAAAGGCGCTGCGGGAGTGCTGGAACGCCCTGGACTTTCTGCCCTATGTGGACGGCGGCATCCTGTCCTTTCAGGATAAGCTCATCAAACCCATGCCGGAAATTTACAGCCTGCTTTTGGACCGCTACCGGCTGAAGGCGGAGGAATGCGTGTTCATGGACGATACGCAGGAGAATGTGGAGGGCGCCAGGCGGGCGGGAATCCACGCGTTTCGTTTTGAAAATCAAAAACAGGCGAAGGCGGAACTGGAAAAGCTGGGCGTTTGACGGACGGGGGACGGGCCATGGTCAGAAAATATATTACGGAAAACGGGGTGCTTCGCGCCAGTCAGAAGACGGCGCCGGGCATCTGGATCAATCTGGTGAGCCCCACGCTGGAGGAGTGCGACGCGGTGGCAAGGGAGTTTCGCATCGACCTGGCGGACGTCAGGGCCGCGCTGGACGATGAGGAGAGCTCCCGGGTGGATGTGAACGACGAATATTCCCTCATTCTGTTCGACATCCCCTCCATCGAGTACCGGCACGAACGGGAGGCCTATACCACCATCCCGCTGGGCTTGATCCTGGCGGGGGACGTTTTCATTTCCGTGTGCGGGGAAGATACGCCGGTGCTTCGGGGGTTCGAGGAAAATGCGGTGAGGGATTTTTCCACCAAGAAGCAGATGCGCTTCATGTACCAGATTTTCCTGAAGTCCTGTATGCTCTATCAGGCATATCTGCACATCGTGGACCGCAAACGGAAGGAAATCGAAGAACACATCGGGCACGACACGGAGGATGTGGAGCTGATCGATCTGCACGAGCTGGAATCCAACCTGGTGTATTTCGACACGTCCCTGCGGGCGAACAAGGTGGTGCTGGAGCGGCTGGTGCGCTATAACCGGATCAAAAAATATCCCGAGGATCAGGAGCTTCTGGAGGACGTGGTGGTGGAAAACCAGCAGGCCATCGAGATGACTCAGATCTATCGGGATATCATCAAGGGTACCAGGGAGCTTCTGTCCGCGGTGATGGACAACCGTCTGAACACAGCGATGAAATACCTGGCTTCCATCACCATCGTGATGGCCATTCCCACCATCATCTCCGGCATTTACGGGATGAATGTGGACGAGGAATGGATGCCGCTGTCCGGCACGCCCTTCGGCTTCGGGATCATCTGCCTGATCATGCTGGCCATCTGCCTTTTGGCCATCTGGATCCTGCGCAGAAGGAAGATGCTCTGACTCAGGGCTCCTTCTTGGGGTGATCGGTGCCGGAAGCGCCCGGATCGAAGGAAGCGATGGTGCGGCGGTCCGTCACTTTTCCGTAGATCCAGATATAGATCCACAGGAGGATGGGCAGGCCGATGGTAGCCACCAGGCAGGCGGCGAAGAGCCTGTGCCAGTTCGGAAAAGATAGCAGGGCGCAGACGAAAGTGAACAGGTAAAGGGCGACGAGGAGCAGGGCGCAGACGAGGGCTGCGATCCGCTTCGGGGTCATCTTTGATTTCTGATCTTTCCGATCTGATTTCTGATTGTTCTCCATCAGGGTCATCTCCTTTGCAGGGAATCGGGGGTCGCTTGTCCTTTGCATCGTACAATAAAGCGGGGGGATTTTCAAGGGGAGTTTCACGGAAAATTCGCTTGCACAAATGCCCTTCCTGGGCTATAATAACCGGAGATATGGCCGGATGGCTGTCGAATGCGCCCTGTGGGGCGCACAAGATGATTTGAATCGAATGAGGTGAAGAATATGGCGTTATTAGAGCAGTGGAGAGATATGGCGTATGACCAGAAGGCGGACAAGGGGAAGCTTCAGCGTTTCTGGGCCGCTTATTTCGAAAAGGAAAAGGAGATCTACGCGCAGCTTCTGAAGAACCCCGACGAAGTGGTGGAAGGGACCGTGAAGGAGCTGGCGGAGCGGTACGGCATCGACGTGATGACCATGACCGGTTTCCTGGACGGGATCAACGACAGCCTGGTGAAGGCCAACCCCATCGAGGAGATGGAGGAGGACACGGCGGTGAACCTGGGCTTCGACAAGGAGCTTTTGTATAAGAACATGGTGGCCGCGGAGGCGGACTGGCTTTACAATCTGGAGGAGTGGAATTCCATTTTCGACGAGGAGAAGCGCAAGGAGCTGTATAAGGAGCAGAAGCGCTCCGGCACCATCGTCAAGGAAGCGAAGGTTTATCCCAACGATCCCTGTCCCTGCGGCAGCGGCAAAAAGTATAAGAAGTGCTGTGGCAAAAACCGCTGAAGTTTGTGACATTCGATCGGGGGAATCGTTTTGCAGAGCAGAGTAGAGAGGGCGCAGGAGCTGTTTAGCTCCGGGTATAACTGCGCGCAGTCCGTGTTCGCGGCCTACGCGGACCTGTTCGGAATGGACCGGGAGACCGCGCTGAAGCTGTCCTGCCCCATGGGTGCGGGAATCGGAAGGATGCGGGAAGTGTGCGGTACGGTATGCGCCATGTCCATGCTTTCCGGATTCGTTTACGGGAATGCGGATCCGAAGGACGAAGAGGCCAAAAAGAGAGCCTATGAAATCGTCCGCCGGATGGCCGGAGAATTCCGGGAGGAGAACGGCACGCTGCTTTGCCGGGAGCTTCTGGGGATTTCCGGGATGGAGGAGAGCGCCGCACCTTCGGAACGCACGCCGGAATACTACGCTTCCAGACCCTGCCTGAAGATCGTCGGCTGCGCTGCACGGATCGTGGAAAAGCACCTCTTTTCAGAAAAAGAGCTTTACAAACCGGCCGAAGTGGATTAAGATAGTGCCATGAATTGAAGACGAGCCAATGCGATGAGGAGACGAGTAGACAGCGCGTCCCGTGACAGAGAGAGGCGCCTGCGCGAACGGAAGTTCTGCAGTGCTGGAAGCGCCCCGATGGGATCCCTGTTGAAGACCAGCTCCGAGCGGCCCCAATCCGGCCCGGTGATTCCGTTATCATCCTCAATGAGAGGCATCCGCCCGCCCTGCGGCGCGGATTGCAAGATGGGTGGAACCGCGTGATTTGACGTCCCATGGATTTCCGAAAGGAAGTCCATGGGATTTTTTTGCGCAGCTAATTCAGTGGAATCCGTCAAATGATGAATGGCATGGCTGAACTGTTGCTTTTTGCGATCTGCCCGCAGCAGCGGCCCGCAGGAAGAGAGAAAAGGAAAGGAAAAGGAGAGAACGCAGATGAAGATTACCTTGAAAGATGGTTCTGTGAAAGAATATGACCGCGCGATGCCGGTCATCGAGATCGCTGCCGATTTGAGCGAAGGCCTGGCGAGAGCCGCCTGCGCCGGAGAGGTGGACGGCGAAGTGGTGGATCTGCGCACGGTGGTGGACCGGGACGCGCAGGTGAATATCCTTACCGCCAGGGATGAGGAAGGGCTTGCGGCGTTGCGCCATACGGCCAGCCATGTGATGGCCCAGGCGGTGAAGCGCCTCTATCCCAATACGAAGCTGGCCATCGGCCCTTCCATCGCGGACGGGTTCTATTACGATATGGACTTCGAATCCCCGCTCACCAGCGACGATTTCGGGAAGATCGAAGCGGAGATGAAAAAGATCGTGAAGGAAGATCTGAAAATCGAACGCTTCACGAAGCCCAGGGACGAAGCCATCGCATATATGAAGGAAAAGGGAGAACCCTATAAGGTGGAGCTGATCGAAGATCTGCCGGAGGGCGAGGAAATCAGCTTTTACAGCCAGGGGGAATTCGTGGACCTCTGCGCGGGCCCTCACCTGATGAGCACCAAAGCCGTTGGAAAGGCGTTTAAGATCATGAGCCTGGCCGGCGCGTACTGGAGGGGCGACGAGCACAACAAGATGCTCACCAGGCTGTACGCCACCGCGTTTTCCAAAAAGGAAGAGCTGGATGCCTACATCACCATGATGGAAGAGGCGAAAAAGCGAGATCATCGGAAGCTGGGCAAGGAGCTGGGCCTGTTCATGATGCACGAGGCCGGCCCGGGATTCCCGTTCTTTTTGCCCAAAGGGATGACCCTGAAAAATACCCTGCTGGATTACTGGAGACAGATTCATACGAAAGCGGGCTATGTGGAAATCTCCACCCCCATCATCTTAAACCGGAGCCTCTGGGAGACTTCCGGACACTGGGATCACTATAAAAACAACATGTATACCACGGTGATCGACGGGGAGGATTATGCGGTCAAGCCCATGAACTGCCCCGGAGGCGTTCTGGTCTACGCTTCCGAACCCCGCTCCTATCGGGATCTGCCCCTGCGCATGGGCGAGCTGGGGCTGGTGCACCGCCATGAGAAGTCCGGCCAGCTGCACGGCCTGATGCGGGTGCGCTGCTTCACTCAGGACGACGCCCATATTTTCATGACTCCGGAGCAGATCAAGGACGAGATCAAGGGAGTGGTGAAGCTCATCGACCAGGTGTATTCCCTGTTCGGCTTCGAATATCACGTGGAGCTGTCCACCAGGCCCGAGGATTCCATGGGAAGCGACGAGGACTGGGAACTGGCGACGGACGCCCTGCGGGAAGCGCTGGAGGAGATGAACCTTCCCTATGTGGTCAACGAAGGGGACGGCGCGTTCTACGGCCCCAAAATCGATTTCCATCTGGTGGACTGCATCGGAAGGACCTGGCAGTGCGGGACCATCCAGCTGGATTTCCAGCTGCCCCAGCGGTTCGAGCTGGAGTACATCGGGGCGGACGGCGAAAAGCACAGGCCGATCATGATCCATCGCGTGGTGTTCGGTTCCATCGAGCGCTTCATCGGCATCCTGATCGAGCATTTCGCGGGCGCGTTCCCGGCGTGGCTGGCTCCGGTGCAGGTGCGCGTGCTTCCGATTTCCGATAAATATATGGATTACGCGAAGGATGTGAAGGCGAAGCTGGACGAAGCCGGAGTCCGCGCGGAAGTGGATACCCGTTCCGAAAAGATCGGTTATAAGATCCGGGAAGCCCAGACCGCCAAAATTCCCTATATGCTGGTGGTGGGCCAGAAGGAAGCGGAAGAGGGCACCGTAGCGGTGAGAAGCCGCTGCGCCGGAGACGAGGGCGCGAAGCCACTGGATCAGTTCATCGCCGATCTGCTGCAGGAAATCGAAACGAAGGAAAACCGGAAAAAGGCGGAATAAAAAGAGCCTCTGCGGCCATACTGAAAAGGTACAATTCACTTTTTTCGTATGGAGGTAGAGAAAATGGCAGAACTGAAATGCGCGGTGGAAAACTGTATGTACAACAACAGCGAGTGCTGCTGCAAGGGAGATATCATGGTAGGCGGCATGCGCGCCTGCAGCTGTGAGGAAACCTGCTGCGAGAGCTTCCGGGAGCAGAAGGGCGACCGGACGACCAACGCTGCGGAGCACCCCAGCCGCACCATCAGCATCGACTGCGAGGCGGTAAAATGTATCTATAATACGAATTACAAGTGCCTGGCGGATCATGTGGATATCAAAGGCTGCGGCGCCGCGGACTGCAGGGAGACTTCCTGCGCGACGTTCAAGGAGCGCTGACCCGGCGGCGCGTCCCGTTTAGCGGCGGGGCGCGCCGTCTTAAGGTATTTGGTAACAGTACAGCCATGCAGGCACATGTGGCAAAATGCCGCGTGAGAGCTTGCTCACTAAGCTGCATTTTGCCACATATGCCTATAGGGCGGACGCCCGACAGGAATCATTTGACGGCCAGCAGCCTTTTGCGCAGCCAATTCAGTGGAATCCGTCAAATGATGAATGGCATGGATGAACTGTTACGGTATTTGCGCCATCGGCGAAAAAAAGTATTGACAGCAGGGGCATCCTGTGCTAAAGTTACTGAGTACGCGACAGGTGCGCGTATGACATGCAAGCAGAGTATCCGCTCTCACCCTATAGCGATTGGGCTCATAGGCGTTTACAGTTCTTTTCTTCGGACCTCTTTGGGGCCGTATTGGAGTGACGGGAAGCGGATCTTTGCATCCGCTTTTTTCTATTTTATGAAGACAGGGACTCCGGGGACGGGGGCTGTCGGATATCTTATGGAGGGAATCAGCCATTAGCGAATTATTTATCAACGAACAGATCAGAGACAAGGAAATCCGTCTGATTGGGGAAGACGGCGCTCAGCTGGGGATCATGTCTCCCCGGGATGCGATGAAGCTGGCAGAGGAAGCGGGACTGGATCTGGTGAAGATCGCGCCCACCGCGAAACCGCCCGTATGCAAGATCGTTGATTACGGGAAGTACCGGTATGAGATGGCGCGCCGGGAGAAGGACGCGAAGAAAAAGCAGAAGACCATCGAGATCAAGGAGATCCGCATGTCTCCCAATATCGATACCAACGACCTGAATACGAAGGCGAGCGCCGCGCGCAAGTTCATCGAAAAGGGAAACCGCGTGAAGATCACGCTGCGCTTCCGCGGGCGCGAAATGGCGCATATGTCCACCAGCAAGCATATCCTGGACGACTTCGCCCAGATGCTTTCCGATATCGCGGTTGTGGAGAAGCAGCCGAAGGTGGAAGGCAGAAGCATGATTATGTTTTTAACTGAAAAACGCTAAGTTGCGCAGTTAAAATATACGTTTTGAAAATAAGGAATGTAGGAGGAAATCAGATATGCCGAAAATGAAGACAAGCAGAGCTGCTGCAAAACGTTTCAAAGTGACGGGAACCGGGAAATTAAAGAGAAGCAAAGCTTACAAGAGCCATATCTTAACCAAGAAATCCACGAAGAGAAAGAGAAATCTCAGAAAACCGGCTATTACGGATGTGACCAACGTTAAGAATATGAAGAAGATTTTACCGTATTTATAAGTCGTAAGGAGGAATTGAGAAGATGGCAAGAATTAAAGGCGGCATGAGTGCCAGAAGGAAACATAATAAGGTATTGAAGCTCGCGAAAGGCTACAGAGGCGCGAGAAGCAAGCAGTACAGAATCGCAAAACAGTCCGTGATGAGAGCGCTGGCGTCTTCCTACGCGGGCCGTAAGGAGAGAAAGCGCCAGATGAGACAGCTGTGGATCGCGCGTATCAATGCTGCGGCGAGAATCAACGGCCTGTCCTATTCCAAATTCATGTACGGCTTAAAGCAGGCCGGCGTGGACATCAACAGAAAGATGCTGGCGGAGATGGCGGTCAACGATGCGGAAGGCTTTGCAACCTTGGCTGAACTGGCGAAAACCAAAATCGCGTAAGGCGAGAACATAGAGACGGAAAAATCGGGTCTTTGCACGAAAACGGATGCAGAGACCCTTTTTCTTTCGCGCGCGGAGAGCGGACGGAGTAATCGGACGGGGAGAGCGGGATGCAGGATTTCAGGATGGAGACCTTTCTGGCGGTGTGCCGCCATTTGAATTATACCAGAGCGGCGGAGGAGCTGTGCATTACCCAGCCTGCGGTGTCGCAGCATATCCGATTTCTGGAGGAACATTACGGGTGCCGGCTGTTTGCCAGCGAGGGACGGAGGATGGCGCTGACGCCGGCGGGCCGGATTCTATACAGCGCGGCGCTGACCATGAAGCACGACGAGGATCTGCTCCGGGATCAGATGCGCGAGGCGGCCGAGGACAGGCACCTGGCCTTCGGAGCCACCGTTTCCATCGGCGAGGGCGCGCTGGCGGGCTGGATGGAGCGCTTTCTGAAACAGTGCCCGCAGGACAGGGTGCAGGTGACGGTTTCCAACACCAGGACGCTGCTGCAAATGCTGGACGAAGGGAGCATCGACTTCGCCTTTGTGGAGGGCTATTTTTCCAGAAACGACTACGATCTGGTGGTTTTGTCCGAAGAGCCGTTCATCGCGGTGACCGGCAGCGGGCATGTCTTCGAACGGGAGCCCCGGCGTCTGGAGGATCTCCTTTCCGAAACCGTCCTGCTGCGGGAGGCGGGAAGCGGGAGCAGGGAAATTTTGGAGCGCGCCCTGAAGGAGAGACAGCTGTCGCTGGAGGATTTCGCGGCGCGGATCGAGGTGAACAACATCCACGTGATCAAGCAGCTGGCCGCGGAAGGGAGGGGCGTGACCTTCGCCTACCGCGCGGCTGTAAAAAAGGAACTGGAGGAAGGGAAGCTGAGGGAAATCCGGCTTCAGGATTTTTCCATCGAACACGAGTTTTATTTTATCTGGAGAAAAGGAAGTATTTATGCGCAACGCTACAGAGAAATCTACAGACGCTTTATGGAAGAAGGATGAAAAGGGGAAACCGGCCTGCCCTCTGTTCGGAAAATGCGGGGGATGCCGGTATCTGGATCTGACGTACGAACAGCAGCTGGCGAAGAAGCAAAAGCTGGTCCGCCGCCTGATGGAGAAGCACTGCAGGGTGAAGCCCATCCTGGGGATGAAGGATCCCTGGCGCTATCGCCACAAGGTGCAGGCTGTTTTCGGCCTGAACCGGAAGAAAAATCCGGTCTCCGGCGTCTACGAAGAAAAGAGCCACCGGCTGCTTCCGGTGGAAAGCTGCCTGATCGAGGATCAGAAGGCGGACGAGATCATCGGGACCATCCGCCAGATGCTCCGTTCGTTTAAAATCCGGATCTATGACGAGGATACCGGGTACGGCCTGTTTCGATATGTGATGATCCGGAAGGGGCGCTTCACCGGGGAGATCATGGTCATTCTGGTGACGGCTTCCCCCATGTTCCCTTCCAGAAAGAATTTCGTGAACGCCCTGTTGAAAGCGCATCCGGAAATTACCACGGTGGTGCAGAATATCAACGACCGGACGGACAGCATGGTGCTGGGGGAACGGCTTCAGACGCTGTACGGGAAGGGATATATCATGGACGAGCTGTGCGGATGCCGGTTTAAAATCTCGCCGGCTTCGTTTTATCAGGTAAATCCCGTTCAGGCGGCCGCGCTGTACAAAAAGGCCGTGGAGCTGGCGGGGCTCACCGGCAGGGAGACGGTGGTGGACGCCTACTGCGGGACGGGGACCATCGGAATTATCGCGTCCGGGAAGGCGGGCAGGGTCATCGGCGTGGAGTCCAATCCGGAAGCGGTCAGGGACTGCGTCAGCAACGCGAAGGCCAACGGGGTGAAGAACATCCGGTTTTACCGGGACGATGCGGGCCGGTTTTTCAAGGCGCTGGCGGAGGAGAAGAGCTCCGTGGACGTGGTGCTCATGGACCCGCCCCGGGCCGGGAGCAGCCGGGAGTTCCTGGAGGCGCTGGGCGCGCTGGGGCCGAAAAGGATCGTCTATGTGTCCTGCAATCCGGAGACGCTGGAGCGGGACGTGACGGCGCTGGAAAAGGAAGGATACCGGGCGGAGGAAGTCTGGCCCGTGGACATGTTCCCCTGGACCGCGGGGGTGGAGGCGGTGTGCCTCTTGGGCAAACGAAAACCTGACACTACGGTAAAGATCGGTATAGATATGGAGGATTACCGTAGAATCAGGGATAAGGAAAAAGCGGAATAGAAGCCTATCTGCCATTGAAAATAGTATACGGAATCGAAGTTGAGAAGCTGTTGATGCGTTAGAGAAAAACGTGTCAGCAGCTTTTTTGCGTTGGGTGCGTGGTCGAAACTTCGAGGAGGTGGTGCCATTGGGCAGAGAGAATTGAAAATGGTGATGGAGGCAAGTCTGTAATAATTCTAAGGTCTGATCAAATCTGAAAGGAGTCAATTCTATGGCAAAGAAGAGTGTAAGAAATATGAAGGTCTATGGACAGAGTGGTTATCAGTATAAGACGATTCCGTCTATCATGCTGAAGGGACAGTGGCTGAAAGACTGGGGATTCGAGATTGATGATGCGATTGTGGTGAAGTGTGAGGATGGGAAACTGGTGATTTCCAAGGCTGAAGACGAGCAACGGGAGTTTG
>OEQQ01000261.1_pt1 | contig 11301 bp, 12 predicted proteins | sample 1539741 | NCBI WGS metagenome assembly OEQQ01 (sample SAMEA3891876, study PRJEB23780) | metagenome | biome: terrestrial biome; feature: animal house; material: Caecal content | place: Italy | collected 2015-05-05
GTTCGTCACAACAGGGCGGGAAGCCTCCATCCCCTCTTTCGATACTGCGAAAATCAAGTTCTCTTTCGCGATTTCTGCCGTTTACGGAAATCCTCCTCGATGACATCCTTCCAGTGCTCGTCCAGAGGTGCGCTGCACCGGACGGTGGCCACAGCCCGGCCCACTACCTCGTAGTTGAGGCGGGTGCCCTCGCTGTCGCAGTGGTAGTTCACTGCCCGGTCGGGGGCGATGCCCAGATGTCCCGCGGTTTCCACCGCGTCGATGTTGGCCCCCAGGAAGAGAAACTCCCAGCCGTACTTCTCCTTCTGCCGCTGGATCATCGCCTTCACCTTTTGCGCCGAATAGCGGCGGCTGGCATTCTCCATGCCGTCGGTGGTGATGACAAAAAGGGTGTGCTCCGGCACATCTTCCGCCCGGGCATACTTATGGATGTTTCCGATGTGGTGGAGGGCGCCGCCGATGGCGTCCAGCAGGGCGGTGCAGCCCCGGACATAGTACTCCTTTTCCGTGATGGGCCGGATCTTCTCCAGGGATACCCGGTCGTGGAGCACCTCGGTCTGGTCATCGAAGAGGACGGTAGAAACGAACACCTCGCCCAGCTCCTTCTTCTGTTTTTCGATCATGGCGTTGAAGCCGCCGATGGTGTCCCCCTCCAGCCCCTGCATGGAGCCGCTGCGGTCCAGAATGAATACCAACTCGGTCAAATTCTTTTTCATAAAAATCCCCCTATTCTGTGTCGTTTACTTACAAACACAGGATAGGGGAATTTTCACTCTATGTGGTCGCCTGGAAAGCGACAATTATATTCTCAACGGTGGAACAGTCTGGAACAAGGCATCTGTGTCACTTCGGCACGAGGCATGGTATCAGCCTCCCAACAGGCTCTGGTCGAAGGCGAACAGCGCCTCATTGATTTCAAAGATATTGTAGTTTTGATGGGCAATGAAATACTCCACGATGATGTCAAACTTGCTGGCATGGGAAAAGGCAAAGCCCGCCTTTTGAAGCAGTTCCCGAGCCTCCTCCAGAGGCAGCTCCAGGGCGATGGCAAAGGCCATGGCGGTGGGTTTGGAGGGCTTATAGTGAACATCTGAGCGAATCTTGGAGAACAGTTTGCGGTCGATGTTGGCCTTTTTATAGCACTGGGCGTCGGTGATGCCCCGCTCGTCAATTTTCCGCAGCAGCATCTGGGAAAAGCTCTCGTCCAACTGGCCCAAGGCCTCGTCCAGACTCAGGGGCGCCGAGGCGCACCACAGCTGGGCCTTCATAGGCTCCTCTTCCAAGGACATATCCCGGCGGCTCTGGGTGTGCTCGTCCACATAGTGGTCGTCAATGTAGGCAGCGATGTTGGAAAAGAGCTTTCCGCCGATGGTGTAGGCCGCCCGGTCAAAAATCACCAGGTAGACCGTCATGTCATGGCAGAGTAAAAAGTCCCCAATGGTGTCCACCGCCACTTTGAGGGCCTGGTCTTTGGGATAGCCGTATGCCCCGGAGGAGATGAGGGGGAAGGCCACGGTCTCGCAGCCCTGCTCCAGGGCCAGCGCCAGGGAGGTCCGGTAGGCGGAGACCAGCTTCTCCCGCTCGCCGTGGCCGCCGCCGTGCCAGATGGGCCCCACGGTGTGGATCACATAATGGGCAGGCAGACGGTAGCCCTTGGTGATCTTGGCCTGGCCCGTAGGGCAGCCGCCCAGGGTGCGGCACTCCTCCAGCAGCTCCTTTCCGGCCGCCTGATGGATGGCTCCGTCCACGCCGCCCCCGCCCAGCAGGGTGCTGTTGGCCGCGTTGACAATGGCATCCACCTTCATGGTAGTAATATCATTGCGTACCATCTGTAGGGGCATAGGGCCACCTCCTCCTTGGATGGGCTTATCATACCACGCTTCTTTCCCGCTGGCAACGAAAACAGAGAGGCTCTGCACACAAAGCAGAGCCCCTCCTCATTCAGCATTTTTCCAGATGAATGTTCAGGCGATACCGGGGCAGCCAGGTCTTCTCCTCCCCGCCATAATCACAGGCGATACTCTCCCCTCGCAACACGGACAGGGCCAAGCCAATGAGCCCCATGTTGACCACGGTGTTCCAATTCCCCGCCATCAGCGGAAAGGTGGAGGCATACAGAGCATACCCCAGGTTCCATACCACGCTACAGAGGGCCTGACCACATAGAACCACCAGAACCGTCAGAATCACGGCTTTCCCCAACTGGCTTCTGTGCTTGAGGCAGCGGCATCCAATCCACGCCATCAGCCCTGCAAAGAGAAGTACAATGGCCAGAAACGGCCCCCATCCCAGTTGATAGATGATGGTGGTGAGAAAGGCATCCGCCTCACAGCCCGGGACCATCCTCTCAAAGGGCAGAGAGCTGTTCCATGCGCCCTCCCCCAGCCACCGGGACGCATCCAACACTTCTCGGATGGTGCAAGCCTGGTATCCCATCCCCATGGGGTCTTGCTCCGGGTGGAGGAACACTTGCAGCCGCTGCACACCGTAGCCGAACCCAAACAAAACCATCCACGCCACGGCGGCAAAGAGTACGCCGCAGGTCGCTACCAGCAACACGCCCTTCCGCTTACCCACGCCAAACCAATCATTCCAAGCCGCCGCCAGCATAAGCGCAAACCCACTCACCAGCAGGAGCAGCAAGCCAAGCATGTGGGGGACTCGCATGCAAATCCACGCCAGTGGGGCACCGCCTCCTATGGCCAACACCAACCCCCACCAGCCCTTTTTACGGCAGGTATACACCCAGAGCGCATACACCACCGGGTAGCACAAGGTGACATATCGGGCATAGATGGCACCCCCATGGATTCGTGGGGACAGCGCCACCGCCACCACGCCGGCCACCAGGGCACCTGCATAGACGATTCTGCCGTGGCGAGCCAGCCGAGCATCGTCCAAAAAGTAGCCCAGCAAAAGAGCCCCACACCCCAAAATAAACACCGCCGCCGTCCTCATCGGATTGAGGTCCAGATTCGGATTCTCCCACGTGGAAGTAAGCCATAGCTGGAGAACCGTACCCAGCAAGGCCAGCAAGATGGTGCCCATCAGCAGCCCCCACTGGGGTCTGGGGCGGTGGAGTCCATCCAGCTGGGCCCCGATGTCCACCGGGTTCCCCATCTCCTCCACCGCCAGCTGCTCCGGGTCCTCCCGTCCTTCCGCGGCAAAAGCGTCCCGCTGGTCCTCCAGGTGTTGCCGCAGCTCCTGGGTCACCACAGGCCGGGCCCGCCTCCACTTGATTTGTTCCGCCACAGCCTCCAAATAGTCGTCTATGGTCTTACCCTGCCACACAACAAGCTCCCCCTTTCAGCACCTGATTCACTGCTCGGGCGTAGTGATTCCAAGACTCCTCTTTTTCTTGCAGGGTTCGGTGTCCCTGCTCCGTCAAGTGATAGTACCGCCTGGGCTTCCCCGCCGCCGCATCCTGCTCATAGGCACAGACACAGCCCTTCTCCTCCAGGCCGTGGAGCAGCGGGTACAGCGAGCCCGCTTTTAGATGAAAGGTATCATCCGAGCGTTTTTTCAGCTCTTCAATCATCTGATAGCCGTACATGTCCTTTTCTTCCAGCAATTTCATCACCAGCAGCCCCATGCTGCCGCTGACCAAGCTCTTGTCCAGTTCCATAAGCCCCTCCTATATAGGTTATCTATATACCAGATTATATATAGGCATTCTATATATGTCAAGGGCAAAATCGAGGCGGGCGCTGGTTGCGCCCGCCATGGTGGAACCGCAATGCTCACGCCATCTCAATGGCAACCTTGATGACTCCGTCCTGCCGATGCTCAAAGAGCTGATAGGCCTCCTCGATTTGGGAGAGTGGGTAGGTGTGGGTAATCAGGGGCGTGGTGTCCAACTTCCCCTGTTCAATAAGCTGCAAGGTCTCCTGACAGTTGCAGCCGTCCACGCCGCCGGTCTTGAAGGTCAGATTCTTCCCGTACATATCAGGAAGGGGCAATGTCTGGGGGCCGTCATAGAGGGCCACCACAGTGACAATGGCGTTGGGCCGGGCACACTCCCAGGCCATGCGGAAGGTCTCCGCGCTCCCCGCCACTTCCAGCACCACATCGGCGCCCCCGTGGTCGCTGTGGGCCACCACAAAGTCGTTCAGCCCGTTGGGCGTTGTGGTCAGCACACCGGGGTGGTGTTGGCGGACAAAGGCCAGGCGGCTCTCGTCCAAGTCGCAGACGATGATGCGCTTGGGATGGTACAGCGCCACACACTGGAGGGTACACAGGCCCGTGGGCCCAGCGCCCAAGATGAGCACCGTGTCCTCTTCCTTGATTTCAGAAATCTGTGCGGCCCAGTAGCCCGTGGCCAGCACATCCCCCACCAGTAACGCCTGTAAGTCGGTGACGGTGTCGGGAATCTTATCCAGGCCCTGGTCTGCATAGGGCACCCGGACATACTCCGCCTGTCCGCCGTCGATGCGGCACCCCAGGGCCCAGCCGCCATTTTGATCGGTACAGTTGTTGACCCATCCGTGCTGACAGAAAAAGCAGTCCCCGCAGAAGGTCTCCACATTCACCGTCACCCGGTCCCCGGGCTTTACAGTGGTGACCGCGGAGCCCACCTGCTCCACTACCCCCACCATCTCGTGGCCCACGGTGATGCCGGGGACCGCACGGGGCACGCTGCCGTGCTTGATGTGTAGGTCACTGGTGCAGATGCTGGCCAAGGTCACCTTCACAATGGCGTCCCGGTCGTCCAGCAGCACCGGTTTGGGTTTGTCCATCAGTTCAAATTTCCCCTGTCGGATATAGGTATAGGCGAGCATAGCACTCCCTCTTTTCTTCGAATTTCATTTTAATGTACTATATAGCCTGGGATTCTAAGGTACACAATCAAGTAAAAAACGATTCTGATTCAGCACCCTACACCTGTTTATTTCCCTCAAGTGTCTACAATCACCGTAGAAAGTTCCTTTTATGTAGAGCCCTCCTGTCCTTATGGAAATTTCTCCAGCCAGTTCTCACCCCGATATTCTTCTATGCTGTTCACCAGCCGCTGAAGAAATGGTTTCGCCTCTGGTTCCGTTGGATACCATACCATAGATTGCCCAAATCCATATACCCTTGTATATTTCGCCGTTGGGATGGACCATGCATTTCGATTTCGTTCTCCTTCGGGCAGTAATGTGCAATCTCCCGCTCGTGCCCGAACATTGAAATTGCGTTCCTCTTGCACACCATTTTCAAATGTCGCAACCCATCCCTGTAAGGTGCGCCATACCGTTGCGTGTTTGTACCAGCCCACCACCGTAATGTCGCCCTTCTCTCGTTTGGCGCACCAAATCACCAACACATCATCGACAAATGATTCGTTTTTTAAGCTCGTACACCCTTCGATTTTTTCAATATGAATTGTATTTCTCGTTCCTCTGTTGGACTTTGGCTCTACAAAACCCACACACACGAATTCTCCGTCATCTTCCCACTCAACAGGCAAGAAATTGAGTTCCTCGTGGCCATATCCATTTTCTTCTACAAACTTTCCGCCAAACTTAGGTTCATCTTGTGCGCAGGTCCCTTTATAGTACTTCATACAGGATACTTTACAAAACAATATTTTCATCGTTTCTATGGACTCTCCTTTCTCATTGACACTGACAAAATAGGATATTCCCTCTAAAACTCCCAATACAGAGCATATGTTTCAATATTCACTCAGAACAAAAATCGCTGTTCAGAGTTCCTCACTCAATACATTTTGTTTATTGTACATGATTATCAAGTCAATATCAAGGATTTCAGCCCCCCACCTTCGACAACTTGGTGCAAAATCCATTTTATAATTGCGCATTTTTTATTGATATGTTACAATACACTCAATATGAAGGGAGGACTACCCATGATTTGCACCCTGATGCACAAACGGCTGGCAGTGGCAGCGTTGGAACTGGACGAGGCCACCGGGTCGATTCGACATATCAACACCGTCTACACACCAGAACACCTCCCGGTGGGCACCTGTACTCCCAGTGGAGAGGTGGACCGGGCCGCCCTGAACCAGTGGTGGACAGGCCGCTGCATCCCCGCCACCCGCATCGGGATACGGGAGGCTCTGGAGACGCTGGGATTGCCCAGCCCGCAGCTGTTGCCCCTGCGCAGCTATGGGCTGAGTCTCTCCGATCACTATTGGATTTGCCCTCAGGACGCTGGGGTCATCTGGGATACCATCAATTTCTACGACAATCCCTTCTCCGACAACGTGGGCAGCGTGCTCTTCGGCCAGCCCAAACCCAGCTCTGGGTTCGACTTCTGCTCCCCGGACAATACCACCGACGGGTATCTGAGAAAGTGCTGGAAGATCGTGGACGGCGCCCGCTGTCTCATCAAGGGCGGCAGTGCCCCCTTCCAGCAGCAGCCCTTCAACGAGGTCATTGCCACAGGGCTCATGGAGCGTCTGAACATCCCCCACGTTCCATACCGTCTGCTCTGGAGCAACGGCCAGCCCTACTCGGTGTGTACCGATTTTGTCACCCCGGACACCGAACTGGTCACCGCCTGGCAGGTGATGCAGACACAGAAAAAGAGCAACAGCCAGTCGGTGTATCAGCACTTCATCTCCTGCTGTCAGGCTCTGGGTGTAGACCACGTGGTGCCCGCCCTGGACCAAATGCTGGTGGTGGACTATCTTCTGGCCAATGAGGACCGCCACCTGAACAACTTCGGCCTGCTGCGTAACCCGGAGACTCTGGAATGGCTGGGCATGGCCCCCATCTTTGACAGCGGCACCTCCCTGGGCTACGACCGAACCGCCGAGCGGGTTCCCATGGACCACGATGTGGTGTGCAAGCCCTTCAAAAACCACCACGACCAGCAGCTGAAGCTGGTGTCCTCCCTGGACTGGGTGGACTTTGAGGCGCTGTCCGACTTAGATGAGCTGGTTCGGGACACCCTGTCTGGCTCTCTGGCACAAGGCTGCGTGGGCGCTGACCGCATCGAAGCCATTGCAAAGGCGGTCCAGCATCGGGTCCAGCTTCTCCACCAGGCTGCACAGTCCCAACAGAGCCGCGATCTCTCCTCCACCGCCGACGATGTGGAGCAAAACGTGGCACAGAGCTACCAATAACAACGAACAAGGGCCTCCCACGGCGGGAGGCCCTTCTATTATGTGTTTCTCAAAAAGACGTATAAATTCTCCTGGGAGTGCTGGGGTGAAAAGCGGTAGTCCAAGTGGTCAAAGGCGCAAAGGTCCTCCGGGCGCTCCACCTGGTGCTGGGCCATATACCGCACCATCTCTCCCCGGGCCATCTTGCACATGGTACCCTTTTCCACCACTTTGCCCCCCTGCTCTTCTCCGAACACGCAGGTGATAAACCGGGTGTTGGGCGGCACATAGCGGGAGACGCACACGCTGTACTCCTTGGAAGCCAGATTGATGATGCAGTCCGTCTCTCCCCACAGGTCCCGGGCCAGATGGTCGCCCCAGAAGGCGTACAGGTCCTTGGCCTGTCCCACTGGGAGTTTGGCCTGCATCTCCAGGCGGTAGGGCGTCACACCGTCAAAGGGGCGCACCAGGCCGTAAAACCCGGAGAGGATACGCAAATGCTCTTCCACGTACTCCAGCTCCTCCTGGGTGAACACGCCAGGAGCCATATACCGATACTGAATCCCCTCATAGCTGAGAATGGCTGGAGTGAGGTTGCGGTGCAAGTCCATGGTTTTGAGCCGTTCCACATTCAGCTGGGCGATCTGGTCGTTGCACTTCCAGAGCTTTTTCAGCTGGTCGTAGGACATGCCCTGGAGCACCTGGCACAGCTGCTGAGTCTGCTCCAGATGGGCGGGCAAGTTGCGCCAGGCCAGACTGTCCGTGTCCTCCCGCATCTTCTTGGCGGGGGAAATGATGATTCGCATGGCCAGTTACACCTCTCCGTCCAGGTAGGCCAAAATCTCGGCGGCGTTGGTGTCTGGCTTCACCTTGGGCATCACCTTCTCAATGACACCCTGAGGGTCGATGACATAGGTGGTGCGCACCACTCCCATACTCACCTTGCCATAGAGCTTCTTCTCCTGCCACACACCGTAGGCCTGGATGGCCTCCAAGTCGGGGTCAGAGAGGAGCACAAAGGGCAGCTCATACTTCTGGGCAAATTTCAGGTGAGAGGCCACGGAGTCCTTACTGACACCGATGACCACCACGTCCCGCTGGTTAAAGCCCTCATAGTTCTGGGCAAACCCGCAGGCCTGCCGGGTGCAGCCGGGGGTGTTGTCTCTGGGATAGAAATACAGCACCACTCGCTTTCCTGCAAACTGGGACAGGCTGACCTCTTGGCCCTCCTGATTTTTCAAGGTAAAGTCCGGGGCTTTGGTTCCCACTTCTAACATGACGATTATCTCCTTTGCATGAGGTGATTTCTGACTTTCATCCTACCACAGGCAGTTCCCGTGTACAATCCCATCTTGGCCATTTTGTGATAAGCTGCCCGACACAAACACCATTGGTTGAAAGCCTGGCACCAATCTACGTTCCACCCTCGTAAATTGATTGTAGCCATTGTTCACGGCCTCGCTATAGCAGATGAAGGATGGGTGGTGGTCGTTGTCGGACAAATACCGGTTTTTGAGCTTGATATATTCCTCCCGCACCTGGCCCCACTTCCCCTGCGATTTAACCAAGCTGACTTTTTCCGATAACCGCTCTGAATGTGGAACATCGTTCCAATAGTATCTATCCCAATATGTCCACCCCGTTTTCTCATGAATCAGGCGTTCATATCCATCTCTACACTCTCGGACAATACAGATATCTATAGAAAATTCTGTTTGGTTCCCCCGACCAAAATGTATCTTTGGAGTGGTCAGTGCAGAGGTGGAGTCCTGACACTCCCCGTATCCATACTCACGCAGCACCAGGTTCAGGGCTTTCCTCGCGGCTTCTTTGATGACTCTCCCATCCGCTTTCTCCATGCCCCGCATAATCCACAAATTGTAGTCCAGATCGATGGGTTTATTGGCATTCTGCAAAATCAAATTTCTCGCACCACTACCCACCAGGCGGAATTGGGCCCCCACGTCATACTTTTCTTTCAAGACATGACACAGCTGCTGCATGATTTCTCCACAATGGCATCTCATTCTGCTCAGAAACGCCTTGTCCTCCACTTCATGAAACATTCTCTACTCTCCTCTCTGTGAGACGCAACTCTGAAAATCATATTAGAATACATCATTTTTCAAATTTGTCAAGAGAAACTTTCTTCCCCTCAACGCTTGACAAAAAGGCAGCAGATGAACTGAAATGTTCAGCTGCCGCCTTTTGTATCACTTCGCTTGTCTTTTCCACCGCACCATCCAAATCACGCCCCCCACGCAGGCCACGACGACCACAATCACCGGGACAAAATACATGGCATACACGGCCAGATAGGGGTTTTGGAAGAAGCCAAACAGTTCCTGCCACCAGGACTGGTCCACCTCTATGCGCAGATTTTCCTCTGGCAAAGTGTCCGAGACGTACTGATAGGTACGGGGCGCCACCTTTTCAAACTCCAGGTTGCTGTCCTGGAGCACCGGCATATCCTCGTCCAGGTGGAGGTTGATGGTCAGGTTGGAAAAATCCTTCCACAGGGCCGCAGGCCGCAGGTAATACTCCAAGGTGCCCCGCTTGACATTGTAGTCATAGTCTGGATATCCTCCCAGTCGGTAGGTGTAGGAGACCACAACGTCATACTGCTGGCGGGGTTCAAACTCCAAGGCAAAAAGGATGGTGTCCACGGTCTGTCCCTGGCCCACATCGGCGGCTTCCCCGTCCAGCACCACGTACTGCCAGTCCTGGGTGTCGATCTGGGTGACATCCCCCAGGGCATAGCTCTCCACCACAACCGGTACCTCCTGTCCATCCACCAGGACGGTGACATTCCCCGCCTCCACGTTGGGTGAGAGGAACATGGAGGACGTGACAACCTGCTGGTCCGTGGTGTTCTCCATGGTATAGGTGGCCACAATCTCCGCCTTGGCCCCTTTCACGGTGATATCCAGCACCTCCGAGGTCACTGCAAGCTCTTGATTGTTCTCAAAGGTGATGGCGGTTCCCACATCTGGATTGGCAGGCGCAGCCATGTTGGCATGGGCCTTGGGGGTAAGCCAGAGCAAGAGAAGCAGGGGACATAGGGCCACAAGCTTACGTGGAATGACCTTCATACTACCATCTCCATTCCTGTATTCTCTTCCCATCCGGGGCCTTATGGGTTCAAGTTCAGTGTATCAGAGTGGCATGGGTTCAGCAAGAAGATTTCGCAGAAATCCAGCGTTTTTCCAGGCCCAGGCGCTCTGGCAACCACGGGTCATGAGAAATCAGTAAGAGGCCTCCCCGCCGCTCCTCCAGTCTGACCGCCAGCGCCTCCCGGGCCACTGAGTCCAGGTGGTTCAACGGCTCGTCCAGGAGGAGAAAGGGGGCCTCTTTCAGCAGAGCCCGGGTGAGCAAAATTTTCTTCCGCTCCCCGGGGGACAGATTCTTTCCATCCCCCGCAATGGCATATTCCAAGGGCTTGGCAACGGCCAGGTCTGCCAAGAGCTGGGCAGCAGCTTCCCGCTTGTGCTCTGGTAAGAACAGATTGTCCCACACGGTCCCCGTGAAGATGACGCTGTCCTGTTCTTGTAGGGCCACACTGCGGCGCAGCCGCTGGAGCGATACCACCACTCCCCTCTCGTCCAAAATTTCTCCCTGATCTGGCGGATAGATGCCGCCCAGGATGGCCACAAGCGTGGACTTTCCGCACCCGTTTTCCCCCATCAGCTGGACCCTGTCCCCGATGGACAGGGTCCAATTCACCTGGGAGAGAACGGGCATGTGTTCCGCCGCATAGGAGAAGCCCACGTTGTGCAGCGCCAATATCTCCAGGGGCTGCATTGTCCCTTCGTCCGGCTTCTCCTCCCGTTCCTGATAGAAGTATTCCATCCGAGCGCCGTCACCGTGGACAGCTCCAGCACCTCCGGGTCGGTGTCAAAGGTGACGGTGAACTTGTTTTTATACCGCACCTTATCCGCCATGAGTTTTTTCATCTCCTGGGCCATGGACTGCACCGGGTTTTCCTCGGTGCTACGATTCTTGTCCAGCTCCCGCAGAGAAACCCGAATATAACCTTTGGCGGCTATATCCATGCCGGGGCCGAGACTGAATTTGTACGGCAAACCGCTGGGGCGGCGTTTCTCCAGAGTGACAGCCAGGTCCATGTCATCATGGTCGGGAGCCCCTACCCAAAGCCGCAGCTTGATGTAACCGCAGATTTCTGTGTCCTCTGCCATTTTCATGGTGAACACGGCTTTGCCATTTTTGTCAGAGTTATAGGTGAGGTC
>OEQQ01000262.1_pt1 | contig 11261 bp, 8 predicted proteins | sample 1539741 | NCBI WGS metagenome assembly OEQQ01 (sample SAMEA3891876, study PRJEB23780) | metagenome | biome: terrestrial biome; feature: animal house; material: Caecal content | place: Italy | collected 2015-05-05
TACAGCTTAGTGAGCAAGCTCCCACGCGGCATTTTGCCACATGTGCCTGCATGGCAGAACTGTTACAATTTCAGGGGATGTCGGCTTTTCGCCTCCTCTTCTCCATGGAAAGGGGGGCGAAAATGGTCTTGCGCCCGATAAAGCCCAGGATGCGGGTCGTGTAAATTCCGATGAAGACGCCGATGCTGTCGATGCCCACATCCCGCAGCGAGGGAGAGCGGCCGGAGATGAAGGACTGATGGTATTCGTCCAGGCCGGCGAAGCAGACGCAGAACAGGCCGGCGGCCAGGACCAGCCAGAACCCCCTCAGCCGGTACACGTACAGGGGAAGGGCCACGGAAACGGCCAGAAGAAAGTATTCCGTCACATGGGCCAGCTTTCGGACGAGGCCGTTGATGGCCTGCGCATAGAGAGCCAGGCGCTCCGGCTCCAGATTCAGTTCCAGAATCCGGTTCGCCGAGATGAGCAGTTTTTCGCTGACGGACAGGCTCAGCTGGCTGGACTGGGGGCCTGCCTGCGCGGAGAAGGAAAAAATCAGGTACATCATGCACAGGGCCGGAAGAAAGGACGCCGGTTTCAGCACATAACGCAGCATTTTTTTGATGGTGAGCAATACATATTTCATAAACGGCAACCTCCGATGCCTCCGTCAAATATATCTTATTTTTCGATGAGGCGCAAGGAGGACGGGCGGAAAGTTTCCTTAAAATTCTATGAAGTTCCCGGACGGGACCCGCTTCGTTCAGAACGCAGGCCCCAGACCCGTCGGCTTTGCCGACTCTTCGCTGCTAACGCAGCTTTGTCCGGGGCTTTATGGGCGTTTAGCCCATATCAAAAGGACGATCCAGCCTGCTGCAGGGAAACCCGCGCATTCTGTCTTATTCTTTTCCTGCGGGCCGAACCGTTACCTAAAATCCATAAAAAGTGAGAGGGAACAGTTGTTGATCCGGTTCGTTTTATGGTATGATGAAAAAAATGGGGACAATTTTGTAGAAGGGGAAAGGATATGGGCGAAAGATCGGCCGTAAAGAAGCAGCTGATTGTGGACGCCGCGCGTCGGGTTTTTGCCGATAAGGGTTACAAGGATGTCACCATGACGGACATTGTGGAAGCGTGCGGGATCAGCCGGGGCGGGCTCTATCTGTATTTCGGCAGCACCCGGGAACTGTTTCTGGAAGTGATGCGCGCGGAAGAAGGGATGGACGACGATGTTTTTGCCGGACAGCTCGGAGAGGACGCCGCCGCGGTGGATGTGCTCATGCTCTTTTTCAGGGAGCAGAAACGGGAAATCCTCGGGAAGAAGGGGGATTTGTCCATGGCGGTGTACGAGTACTGTTTCGCCGGGGAAGACGGGAAGGAGGAGCCGGCCCTGAAGAGGCGTTTCGAATCGGCCATCCGGGCGCTGGAACGGCTGATCGAGGCGGGAATCGACGACGGCAGCTTCTATGAGGTGGACGCCCGGGAAGTTTCGCGCAACGTCATGTACGCTTTGGAAGGGATGCGGATCTGTTCGCGGACCATGGGGCTGACGGAGGCCGAAGTGGACGGGGAACTGCTGGCGCTGGCCAGAGGGCTTGTGGCGGAGTAGAGGATTTGCCGCATTTTCCGCGCTTTTGCAAAGCCGGAGTGAAGAACGAACGGGGACATCCGAAACAGGATGGCAGCTTAAAAAAGGAGACTGAGTTGACAATGGGAAATGTAAAACGGATCTATGTGGAGAAGAAGAAGGATTTCGCCGTCAAGGCCATGGAGCTGAAGGCGGATCTGAAAAACTATCTGAATCTGGACGGGATCGAAGAGGTGCGGATGTTCATCCGCTATGACGTGGAGAATTTGAGCGACGAGGTGTTTGAGCAGGCATGCCGCACGGTATTTTCCGAGCCGCCTGTGGATATCCTCTACCGGGAGACGCTGGAGATCCCGGAAAACGGGCGCGTTTTTTCCGTGGAATATCTGCCCGGCCAGTTCGATCAGAGGGCCGATTCGGCGGTGCAGTGCGTTCAGTTTCTGAAAGCGGACGAGCAGCCCGTGATCCGCACGGCGGTGACCTATCTGATCACGGGAGAGGTGACGGACGGGGAGTTTGAGCGGGTGAAGGCGTACTGCATCAACCCGGTGGATTCCAGAGAGACGGGGGACGTCAAGCCGGAGACGCTGGTGACGGATTTTGAGGAGCCTGCGGATGTGAAGATCCTGGACGGGTTTGTCGCCCTTCCCTCCGAAGAGCTCAGGCAGCTGTACGATTCCCTGGGGCTGGCCATGACGTTCCAGGACTTTTTGCACATTCAGAATTATTTCGCCTCCCAGGAGAAGAGGGATCCTTCCATGACCGAGATCCGGGTGCTGGATACCTACTGGTCGGATCACTGCCGTCATACCACGTTTTCCACGGAATTGAAGCGGGTGGAATTCGAAGACGGCTATTACCGCGAGCCCATGGAGACCACCTGGAAGAGCTATCTGGATACGAGAGAGGAGCTGTTAAAAGACAGGCCCGACAAGTTCGTCTGCCTGATGGATCTTGCGCTGATGGCCATGCGCAGGCTGAAGCAGGAGGGCAAGCTGGAGGACATGGAGCAGTCCGACGAGATCAACGCCTGTTCCGTCATCGTTCCGGTGGAAATGGATTACGGGGACGGCCCGGTGACGGAAGAGTGGCTGGTCTTCTTCAAAAATGAAACGCACAACCATCCCACGGAAATCGAGCCCTTCGGCGGCGCGGCCACCTGCCTGGGCGGCGCGATCCGGGATCCTCTTTCCGGAAGGGGATATGTCTATCAGGCCATGCGCGTCACCGGAGCGGCGGATCCCACCGTACCCGTGGCGGATACGCTGAAAGGCAAGCTGCCCCAGAAGAAGCTGGTGCGCGGCGCGGCTTCCGGATATTCCTCCTACGGCAACCAGATCGGGCTGGCCACGGGCTATGTGAAGGAAGTCTATCATCCCGATTACGTGGCCAAGCGCATGGAGATCGGCGCGGTGATGGGCGCAGCGCCCCGGCGCAACGTCATCCGGGAAAATTCCGATCCCGATGATGTGATCATCCTGCTGGGCGGCCGGACCGGCCGGGACGGATGCGGTGGCGCTACCGGCTCTTCCAAGGTGCACACGGAGAAGAGCATCGAAACCTGCGGCGCGGAAGTGCAGAAAGGAAACGCGCCCACGGAGAGAAAGATCCAGCGGCTGTTTCGGCGGGAAGAAGTCAGCAGGCTGATCAAAAAATGCAACGACTTCGGCGCAGGCGGCGTTTCCGTAGCCATCGGCGAGCTGGCGGACGGCCTCGTGGTGGATCTGGATCTGGTGCCGAAAAAATACGCGGGTCTGGACGGCACGGAGCTGGCGATTTCCGAATCCCAGGAGAGGATGGCCGTGGTGGTTTCCCCGGATCATGTGAAGGCGTTTCTGGATTACGCGGCCGAGGAAAATCTGGAAGCGGTGCCCGTGGCGACGGTGACGGAGGAGCCCCGCCTCGTGCTCAAATGGAGGGGGAAAAAGATCGTGGACATCGCCCGTTCCTTCCTGGATACCAACGGCGCTCATCAGGAGACGGACGTATTCGTGGACGCGCCCTCCGAAGCGGACGATTACTTCCGGCGCTGGGCGGTGCCCGAAGCTGGGAAAGCGCTGGAAGAGGGCGACGTGAAGGGCGCGTGGCTGACCCTTCTGGCGGACTTGAACGTCTGCTCCCAGAAGGGGCTGGTGGAGATGTTCGACTCTTCCATCGGCGCCGGCAGCGTGATGATGCCCTACGGCGGGCGCTATCAGCTGACGGAGACCCAGGCCATGGTGGCCAGGCTCCCCGTGCTGAAGGGAAAAACGGACGCGGTGACCATGATGGCCTACGGCTTCGATCCCTACCTGTCCAGCTGGAGCCCTTATCACGGCGCGATCTATGCGGTGACGGAGTCCATGGCCCGGATCGTGGCCAACGGCGGCGATTTCCGCAGGATCCGCTTTACGTTCCAGGAATATTTCCGGCGCATGTCCGCGGATCCGGAAAGATGGAGCCAGCCCTTTGCCGCGCTGCTGGGGGCCTATGACGCTCAGCTGGGCTTCGGCCTTCCTTCCATCGGCGGCAAGGATTCCATGTCCGGCACATTCAACGAGATCGACGTGCCGCCCACGCTGGTTTCCTTCGCGGTGGACGTGGCCAGGGAAAAGGATATCGTCACGCCGGAGCTGAAAAAGGCGGGAAGCAGGCTGGTCCGGTTTTCCATCGAAAAGGATGAATACGAGATCCCCATTTACGAACGGGTGATGGAGCTCTACGATGCGGTCTCCGCTCTGATGAAGGAAGGGGTGATCCTGTCCGCCTACGCTCTGGACAGCTACGGCGCCGCCGCGGCCCTGTCGAAGATGGCGTTCGGCAACCGGCTGGGCGTCTCCGTTTCCGGGGACGTGAACCCGAAGGAGCTGTTCAAAAACGGCCTGGGCGATATCGTGGCGGAAGTGGACGCGGATCAGCTGGAGAAAATCGATGTGGATTACGAGCTCCTGGGCGAAGTGACGGAAGAACCCGTCCTGCGCGTTGGCGCTGTGGAAATTCCCATGGATGAAGCGCTGAAAGCCTGGAAGGGGACGCTGGAGAAGGTATTCCCCACCCGCGCGACGAAGGATGCGACCGCCGTGGAAACGCCGGTCTGGCAGAAAGGAAGCGTCGCCGTCTGCAAACACCGGGTGGCGCGGCCCACGGTCTTCATTCCGGTCTTCCCGGGAACCAACTGCGAATACGACAGCCGGAAGGCGTTTGAGCGGGCCGGAGCCAACGTGGTCACCAGGGTATTCCGGAACCTGAGCGCGGAGGATATCCGCGACTCCGTGGAGGTTTACGCGAAGGAAATCGGACAGGCCCAGATCATCATGTTCCCCGGAGGGTTCTCCGCGGGCGATGAACCGGACGGCTCCGCGAAGTTCTTCGCCACGGCCTTCCGGAACGAAAAGATCAAAGAGGCGGTGCAGAAGCTTCTTGAGGAGCGGGACGGCCTTTGCCTGGGAATCTGCAACGGCTTCCAGGCGCTGATCAAGCTGGGGCTGGTGCCTTACGGAGAAATCGTGGGGCAGAAGGAGGATTCCCCCACGCTGACGTTCAACACCATCAACCGCCACATTTCCAAAATGGTGTATACCAAAGTGGTGTCCAACAAGTCCCCCTGGCTGGCCGGGGCGGAAGTGGGAAGGACGTATGTGAATCCGGCTTCCCACGGAGAAGGGCGTTTTGTGGCGCCCGCGGAGTGGATCGACCGGTTGTTCGAAAACGGCCAGGTCGCCACCCAGTACGCGGATTTCGACGGAAATGTGACCATGGACGAAGAGTGGAATATCAACGGTTCCTATGCCTCCATCGAAGGAATCACTTCCCCGGACGGAAGGATCCTGGGCAAGATGGCCCATTCCGAACGCCGGGACAGAAGCGTGGCCATCAATATATACGGCGAACAGGATCTGAAGATTTTCGAGTCCGGCGTGAAATACTTCCAGTGAGCGAAAGGCAGAGGAAGGAAGTCGGATGAACCAGAAGGTGAACTATCAACTGGAGCTGGAAAAGGAGCTCAAAAGGCTGCCGGACCGGCACAGAAGGCTGTTTCTGCACAGCTGCTGCGCCCCCTGCTCCAGCTACTGCCTGGAATATCTCCGGCAGTATTTCGACATTACGGTTTTTTACTATAATCCCAACATCACGTTTCCGGAAGAGTACCGGCACCGTGTGGAGGAACAGAAACGTCTGATCGGGGAAATGAACGCCCGCCCGGATTCGTGCGGGCGGATTTCCTTTGTGGAAGGCGCTTACGAGCCCGCCCGTTTTCTGGAGGCAGCCAGAGGGCTGGAGGACTGCCCGGAAGGCGGGGAACGCTGTTTTGCGTGCTATGCGCTCAGGCTTTCGGAAGCGGCCCGGACGGCCGCCGAAGGAGGATACGATTATTTTACCACAACCCTTTCCATCAGCCCTTTGAAGAACGCCGAAAAACTCAACGCGATCGGCGAGGCGGCCGGGGAAAGGTACGGCGTCCGCTATCTGCCCTCGGATTTCAAAAAGAAGGACGGCTACAAGCGCAGCCTGGCCCTGAGCACCCAGTACGGGCTGTACCGGCAGGATTACTGCGGCTGCGCTTTCTCGAAGGCGGAGCGGGAGGGAAGATTCGCGGACAGCGGGAAAAAGGATGAGGACGCCGGCGGGAACATCGAAAAGTGAAGCAGGAACAGGAGAATCGAAATGGAAAAATTTTTGGATCTCATATCCGGAGAGATGAAGAAGGGATTTTCCCTGGCCGGATATGAGGAAGAGCTGGGGAAGGTGACGGTTTCCAACCGGCCGGACCTGTGCGAGTATCAGTGCAACGGAGCCATGGCGGGCGCGAAGAAGTATCATAAGGCGCCCATCGCCATCGCTCAGGAGGTGGCCGCGCAGCTGGAAGACAGCGCGGTTTTCGCGGAAGTATCGGCGGTGGCGCCGGGATTTTTGAACCTGAAGATAAAGGACAGCTTCGTCCGGGATTACGTGGCCCAAATGGCGGAGGCGGAAAAATTCGGCCTCAATCCGCCCGAACGGGAAAAGACCATCGTGCTGGATTACGGCGGCCCCAACGTTGCAAAGCCCCTTCACGTAGGGCATCTGCGCTCCGCGGTCATCGGGGAGAGCATCAAGCGGATCTGCCGCTATAATGGGCACCGCGTCATCGGCGACGTGCACCTGGGGGACTGGGGGCTGCAGATGGGGCTGATCATCACGGAGCTTCGGGAAAGGCAGCCGGAGCTGGTCTATTTCGACGAGGCGTACGAAGGGGAATACCCCGCCGAAGCTCCCTTTACGGTATCCGAACTGGAAGAGATTTATCCCGCGGCCAGCGGGAAATCCAAAGCGGATCCGGATTATAAGGAAGCGGCGCTGCAGGCCACGCTGGAGCTGCAGCGCGGACGAAGGGGCTATCGGGCACTGTGGAGACATATCATGGACGTGTCCGTGGCGGATCTGAAGAAAAATTACGCGTCCCTGGATGTGGAATTCGATCTCTGGAAAGGGGAGTCGGATGTGAGTCCCCTGATCCAGGGGCTGGTGGAACGCCTGAAAGAACAGGGACTGGCTCACGAGAGCGAGGGGGCTCTGGTCGTGGACGTGAAGGAAGAGACGGATACGAAGGAGATTCCGCCCTGCATCATCTTAAAGTCCGACGGGGCAGCGCTGTACGCAACCACGGATCTGGCCACGATTCAGGACCGGGTGGAGAACCTCCATGCGGACGAGCTGATCTATCTGACGGACAAGCGGCAGGAAATGCACTTCCTGCAGGTGTTCCGCGTGGCGAGAAAGGCGGGGATCGTGAAGCCGGAAACGCAGATGCGCCACATCGGGTTCGGCACCATGAACGGCAAGGACGGAAAGCCCTTCAAAACCCGGGAAGGCGGGGTGATGCGTCTGGAATATCTGGTTCGGGATATCGAGGAGGAGATGTACCGGAAGGTGGTGGAGAGCCGCCAGGATATTTCGGAGGAAGAAGCGCGCAAAACCGCGAAGATTATCGGCCTGTCCGCCTTAAAGTACGGGGATCTTTCCAATCAGGCCAGCAAGGATTATATTTTCGATATCGACCGTTTCACCTCTTTTGAAGGGGATACGGGGCCGTATATCCTCTATACCATCGTGAGAATCAAGTCCATTTTGAACCGCTATCGGGAAATGGGAGGAGAGCTTTCCGGGCTGGCTTTCCTGGATCCGGAAAACGCGCCGCAGAAGGAACTGATGATGCAGCTGGCCGGATTCAACGCGATGATGGAGAACGCGGGCCAGGAAACGGCTCCTCACAAGGTATGCGCCTACATTTACGACCTGGCAAACGCCTTCAACAAATTCTACCACGAGACGAAGATCATCTCCGAAGAGGATCCCGGGCGGAAGGGCAGCTGGATCGCGCTGCTGATCCTGACGCGGGACGTGCTGGAGACCTGCATCGGCGTGCTGGGCTTTTCGGCTCCGGACCGGATGTAAGAAAGAATCCCGCTTTCTTTTTGCCGCAGTGCGAAGCGCCGGGCGGGCTTCGGGTTCAGGCTGCGGGCCGGGCCCCGGCGCGCCGGGCGCTCCAGCCGTTGAGCCAGTCCGCCGCTTCCCGGATACCCTCCTCGCTCAGGGGGAATGTCCGGGATTCCTTCAGATGGGCGGGGGTTTTGCCGTAGCACAGAGGTTCCGGCCAGGCCGTGACCTCGAGACAATCCCCGCTTTCATCCTTTCCTTTGACGAACAGATAACGAAGGCCCCTGTCGCTTCCCGACTGGGGTTCTTTTTTGATGTAATTTAAGTGGATGATGGAAGGGTCGATCATAAAAATCTCCGTTTACAGAAACAGGGGAACGCCCACCAGGCCGAAGTAGCCTGCGGAAAAGACGCCGGCAGCGGCCAGGATGAGGCGGAAATACCATTTTTCGAACAGCTGCGGGGTGCGGCTGGAAAGATAGGCCGCGATCAGGATCAGGGGCAGCAGATACCGGCCCTGCGCCTGGGAATCGACGACATAGGAATTGATCACCGATGCGGCGATGCCGCCGGCCATGAGCGCGATCCCGACGAGAAATTCCAGCTTCGCCCACAGGTCTTTGGAGCGGAAGGTGAAGAAAGCGATGCCGGCCAGGATAGCGGCGTAGAAAAAGCCCATGCACGCGTAGTACCAGAATCCGGTGCCCGTATCCTGGATCAGCCCGCAGAAGCTCTTATAGCTCATGGAGAACCATTCCGGATTCTCCCGGAAGAAATCCTGCAGGGAGGCTCCCCGGGACATCATGTGCCAGGAGGGATTCTGTTCCTCTACGGGAGTGGCGGGATTTTTGTCCTCATGGGCGTGCTCGATGGCCACGGCTTCCTTGACTTCCGCCTTCTGCATGCCGTAGTGGTACAGGTCGAAGCCGGCGCGGAAGAGAAAGACGGCGGCAAAAATGCCGAGGATCAGAAAATAATTGCGCCACAGCGTTTTGCGCTCCCGCTTCGTCTTCCGGCGGATCAGGCGGAAGAGGAGGACGAAGAAAACCAGGGCCAGGATGGAGAGATAGTTGGGTTTCCCCAGGGCGATCATGCCGAAGAGAAGGCCCAGGAGGAGAAATCCCGGAATCGACTGTTTCGTGATTCTGTCGGCGTCCACGCAGCGAAAGAGCAGGCTGTCTTCGGAGGAAAGCAGCCAGACGGCGAAAAACGCCAGGAAAAAGTCCAGCGCGTCCGCCGTGGTATAGGAAAAGATATACCAGGTCTGCACGCAGATGCCCAGCGCCACCATGAGCCAGTTCTTCCGGCGGATCCAGCGCGCGAACAGGACGGCCAAGGCGAGAAAGAGCAGGAGGTTGGGGATGCGGTAATAGGGCAGCGAGTAAAACAGCGCGCGAAACAGGAGGGATACCTTTCCGGCCAGGAAGAAGTACCAGGTATAATTTTCCAGCTTCGTATATCCGTAGCCGCTGTAAGTGTTGGCCACGGCGGGATCCCTCATGTCGGGCGGCAGAAAATGGGTCAGGCCGTAATCCAGGCACGCCTTTACGTCCCATTCGTCCGGATGCAGTCCCAGTTCGCTGCCCAGGCCGATGACGAAAACAACGAGAAGGGCCCCTGCCATGACCGCGGTGGCGATCAGGGAAAACCAGTCGAAACGGCCGTTTTCGTCCCGGGAAAACAGGGAGATGAGATAGTTTTTCAAAAGCGGGGCGCAGTGGACCAGGGCGATAAGGGCGGCGGCCAGGAACAGCAGGGCAAAGCAGCGCTGCCGGATCTGCCTGGCGCGCAGGGCGTCGGAGGCTTCCAGGGCGCTGGCGTTCAGTTCGTCGCTGTCGATGAACAGGCCGCTGTCCGCATTCTGCGGGGTGATGACCAGTTCTTCGCCGGAAAGTTCGACGCCGGCGTTGACGGGGACGAATTTCTCCAGGATTTCATCCGCGTCCATGGCCCGGAAATATTCGCCGTTGAGCAGGAAGGAAATGCGGGTGATGCTGTAGGCCTCTTCCGTATTGGAAGGATCGACGCGCAGCATTTTCAGGTCCTGCGGCGGCTGGGGCAGGGAAAAGAGGACGATGTTGCCGTCCCTCAGCCCGTCGGAGCAGTTTTCGGCGGAAAGGCTGCCGTCCGCCCCCCAGAAGAGCTGCGAAAGGATGCCTTCGGGGGCGTTGCGGTAATACATTTCCACGGAAAGCTCCTGCCTGACGGGCAGGCGGAAGGCCAGCGCCAGGGCCGCCAGAAACAGGATGAAGATGCAGATGTCGATGAGACATAATCGTTTGTTTCGCTTTATCATATGGTGTTCTCCCTGTGGTGATGGAATTAGTATACAATGAAACGGGACGAAAAGAAAGTGACAAAAAGGGGAAAAGGATGTTACAATAAAAGCCAGCCGATGAAGGAAAAGCGGAGAGGAGATCGTTTGCGGATGAAGAAAAGAATTCTGTCCTTTTTTCTGGCCATATGCCTGGCCATGATTCCGACGACCGCCATGGCGGCGGGGAATCAGGGCGCCGTCAGCAGGACGGCGGCAGAACCGGAAAACAGCCATGGGGCTCCGGCCTATGGAACCAAAGCCGCGACGGAGACGAAGCGGGCGCTGTACGAAGAGATCAGGCGGGTCACCCGGGCCCTGCAGCCCGCTGTGGACGCCGTAGCGCCGCTCACCGCTTCCCACAACGTGAAAACGGATAATTACAGCGACGCGGATGCCATGGGGCTGATTTATGAGACGCAGGGAAGCGGCGTGATCCTGGCCATGGATCAGAATGCGGTTTATATTTCCACGGCGGCGCATTGCCTGAAACATGAAAATACGGAAGTGGAGTTCGCGGACGGAACCCGCTGCGCGGGCACGGTGGTTTACAGAAATCCGGCGAAGGATGTGGGATTCATCGTGGTGGAGACGGAAGCGCTGACGCAGCGGACGCTGGAGACGATTTCCCCGGCGCCCGGGATGAGCGCGCAGGAAGCGGGGAAGAGCCAGGGCGACCTGCTGTTCGCGGTGAGTTCTTCGGACGGGCCCAACTCCCTGGCGCTGCCCGGGATCCTGGATCAGTACAGCGTGGAGTATCCCAACAACCCGCAGCAGGACGTGCTTCAGTTTTACTCGGATATTTCCTATGGCTCCAGCGGCGGGGCGCTCTACACGCCGGAGGGGATCTGGACGGGCAGCGTTTCCGGCGGGGATACTTACGGAATCTGCTGGGCCGTTCCATACGGGGATATCGTCGCGGAGTTCAACAGCTGGCTGACGATGATGGCGATGCAGCAGGCGGCGACGGCCGCCTGACCCGGC
>OEQQ01000263.1_pt1 | contig 11249 bp, 10 predicted proteins | sample 1539741 | NCBI WGS metagenome assembly OEQQ01 (sample SAMEA3891876, study PRJEB23780) | metagenome | biome: terrestrial biome; feature: animal house; material: Caecal content | place: Italy | collected 2015-05-05
TCAGCGCCGTGGATAATCCACAGATGATGCTGTATGCCCTCGGCGCTCTGGAAATCTTTGACGGCATCTACGACATCGATTCCGTCCGCATGCTTCCGATCTCCTTTAACCGTAAAGATGGTACTGTTTCTTCCTCTTCTCAAACTCCACGCTGTCCCTGTAAAATCCGGACAGAACCTGCTCCAGGGACGCGCTCCCGTCCAGGCAGTTTTCGCCGCCCAAAAGCAGTTCGATGCCGCTTCTTCCGCCTTCCCTGACGGGAGGAAGGAAAGCGAAATCCTCCGGATAGAGCCGTCGCAGCGCGAACAGCAGGGTTACTCCGGTGTCCACGGACCGATATTCCGCGGGATCGGTGACGTGGAGGAACACGCCCTGACAGAATTCCCCCCTGTGCTTCGACGCGTACGGAGTAAAATAAACCGGGCGAAAGAGGACTCCGGGCAGCTTTTGTCCGTTCATGAATTCGCTCAGCTCCCTTCCGTTTACGTACGGCGCGCCGATCATTTCAAACGGAGCCGTAGTCCCCCTCCCCTCGGACAGATTCGTCCCTTCGAACAGACAGGTGCCCGGATAAACCAGCGCCGTCTCGAAGCGCGGGATCCCCATGCTGGGCATGACCCAGAGGTTCCCGGTCTCCGGAAACAGCATATCGTGCCGCCACCCCTCCGCCCGGATTACGGAAAGCGGGAAATGCCAGCCTGATTCCCCATAGATCATTCCGGCCAGTTCTCCTGCCGTCAGCCCGTAACGCATGCAGACGGGCCAGATCCCGACAAAACTTTCCCATCCCTTTTTCAGCAGGTTCCCCTCCACTTTTCCGCCCAGAGGGTTTTGCCGGTCCAGAACGATCATTTCTGTCCCCGTCTTTTCGCAGGCCTGCATGGCGTAATACATGGTGGAAATGAAGGTATAATACCTCACTCCCAGATCCTGAATATCATACACAAGGGCGTCTATCCCCTCCAGCATTTCCTCTCTCATTTGTTTGGAATCTTTCCGGTAAAGGCTGTAAACCGGAATGCCGGTGGCCCCGTCCGTATCGTCCTCCACGATCCCGCCCGCCTCCACATTCCCGCGGACGCCGTGCTCCGGCGCAAACAGCGCCGTCAACCGGTACTTTTCATGCAGCAGGTCAATGGTGGAGCGAAGGCTCCGATTCACTCCGGAAACCGATGTGATGAGCCCGAGCCTTTTTCCGCGCAGCAGATCGTCCTGCTTTTCCAGGCAGTCTATTCCGTTTCTGACCATCTTCCCTCACCCTTCAAAATTCTTTCAACAAGAGTTTCTGCGAATGCGGATCCACCATGAAGGCTTCCGCATACTCCGTCCTCGCCAGACAGCCGTTGCAGCGCATCAGGTGTTCATAATACTCTTTGTATTTAAAATCCCTGCTGTGGACCGCGAACCAGTGTTCCCCGATCGCCTTTTTCCAGAGTTCAAACCCCTCTACGGTCACTTCCATATAGGCGTAAGGAATGAAGCCGTCGGCATCCTCCCAGTTCTGGGCGTAATAGGGCCCTTTCGCGAAATGGGCGGCATCCTTCCGTTCCAGCCCCGCGAGACCCGCGAAAAAGCAGGCGTCCTTCACGATCCTGTGCGCCGTCTCATGATCTTTGTGCATGCTGTTTTTCCAGTGAGTCATCACGGCTGTGGGCTTATATTGGCGGATGAGATCGCACAGCTCAAACCGGACCTCTTCGGAATCCGGCAGTTCCCCGTCCGCATAGGGGAAGACGATGGCTTTTCCGCCCAGAATCTCCGCGAATTTTTCCGCCTCTTCGATTTTCTGCTTCCGGTACTCGTCCACGGAAAGGTGCGGCGGATTTCCCCGCTCCCCTCCGGTCAGCGCTACCGTAACGATCTCATACCCCTTTATCGCCAGCGTTGCCAGCACACCGCCGCAGGTCAGCTCGGCATCCCCAACATGACCGCCTACGGCCATCACCGCTTTTTTCATATAGATCATCTCCTTCCTGTTTCAGGATTCCGGCGTTTTTCTCATATCCGCAAAGCTCTTCACAGCCCGGAAGCCCGCCGCTTCATAGATGTTTCTGGCGGGATTGTTCTCCCCGGTAAAAAGGGTCATAAAACGGGCTCCCTTTTCCTTCAGGCAACCGCACAGTTCGGCAAAAAGGACCTTCGCCACTCCCTTCCCTCTGGACGATGGGGCGATGCCGATCCCCGCGAAGTATCCGCGCCCGCTCTTTTCCACCTCCACAGGGCCGGCGAAACCCAGCACCCGTTTTCCCTGTACCGGAACGATAATCGGACGGCCCCCCGCATCCGTATCGGGTTCCGCCAGGATTTCCCGCTCCCAGCTGCGATTCCCCAGCCCTTTGAGCAGTTCCTGCCATGGTTTCGGATCCCATATCCACCCCCGGCATGTTGGGATGATTCGCTTCCTTCCCCGGAATTTTCCAGGAAAACGTCACGGGGTTAAAAAAGGAAATCTCCATGACAGCAGGGGCTTCCTTCTCTTCGCACTCCGAACAGAACTCCTTTTCAAGCGCTTCCGTCAGCTTTCTTCCCAGCCCCTTCCCGCGCTCCCGCTCTTTTACCAGCACCAGCGTCAGAAAATTTTTCCCCTGAATTTCGTCCCTGCATCCGCATGCAAAACCGTTGCCGTTTTCTTCCCCGTATACCACGGGGATCACCCCTTCCCCGGGCGAAAACAGTTTTTCATAAAACGCGTTTTCTTCGATTCCCTCACAGGCCAGTTCTCCCCTTTCGACGGTTTCCCGGAAAAGCTGCCATAACCGACGGTTTCTGGCTTCCTGTACGTTCATTTTTCTGATTTTCGGGAAAAACAGAGGGAGATAGTCCTTATGGGCTTCCAGCAATTCGTCCAGAACGATCTGAGCCGTTTTCTGGGACATGACCAGCGGATTGATCATCAACGCCAGCAGCGCTTTCTTTCGATCCCCGGTGACGGCTGCGGCGCTTCCCGCAATTTCGAAGGACTTGATCTGGGATACCAGGCCGTCCACCGCCCTGGGAAGGCTGCCGATCCGAATCGGGACGGGCCCGTCCTTCGTAATTTTACAGCTGACCTCCACAATTTCATCCGGCCCGAAGTTATCGATGGCTCCGTTATTTACCGTATTGACCACCTGAATATCTCCCCTGTCGTTATGGATGGAATCGATCAGGCTGCATGCCGCGTCGCTGTAAAAAGCGCCGCCCCTCTCTTCCAGAAGCTTCGGCTTTTCGCAGAGCGTTTCATCCTGATAGAGTTTGAACAGCTTATCCTCCACCCCTTTGACGAACTCAGCCCGAACTTCGTGCCTGCTGTACTGATCCAGCTCCTCTTCCAGATATTCCCGGGTCATATAATAGTATCGGTGATAGGAGCAGGGCAGGACGCCCAGTTCCTGAATGAAATCGGGATTCCAGACCACGCCTTTGATATTTTTTACGCTCTGATCCCCCCAGATCCTCAGCACCTTTTTGGTCACATCCTGTCCGTCCACGATCACCTGCGTGGCGAAAACCATGTGGTTGAGACCTCCGAATTTTACCGAAACCCCGTCTTCCTTCCTGTTTAAGAGCGAAGCGATGGCTTTGTGCATCCCGATGGGTACGTTGCACAGGCCGATGATCTTTCGAAATCCGGTATAACGGTGAATCCCTTCCATCACCATTCCCACCGGATTCGTGAAATTGATCAGCCATGCGTCCGGGCACAGCTCCTGCATATCCCTGCAGATATCCATGATGACGGGGATCGTGCGCAGGCCGTTGAACAGGCCGCCCGCACCGTTGGTTTCCTGCCCCAGGATCCCGTGGGACAACGGGATCCTCTCGTCTTTGATCCGGGCCTGCAGCTGTCCCACCCGAAGCTGCGTGGTCACGAAATCGGCCCCCTTTAAGGCCGCCCTCCTGTCCAGCGTCGTGATAATCCTCATGGGGACTCCCGCTCTTTTCACCATTCTTTTCGCCAGCCCGGCCACGATTTCCAACTTCGCCTGCCCTTCCGGGACGTCCACGAGCCACAGCTCCCTCACCGGCAGGCTGTCATACCGCCTGAGAAACCCTTCGATCAACTCCGGAGTATAGCTGGATCCGCCGCCTATGGTGGCGATCTTAATTCCTTCCGTCATTTCCTTACCTCCTTCAAAAGAAGAGAAAGCGCTCCGATCCGTCCCGCCAGGTTTCCCGTCTCGCACGCACGGATTTCGGTATACTCTTCCAGATGCGGATACAGGCCGTAAACGCGCTCTCTCAAATCATCGATCAGCCTCTTCTGCGAACACACGCCTCCGCCGACGAGCAAAAGCTCCGGATCCAGCGTCATCGCCATATTCCCTGCGGTCAGGGCCACTTTATCCAGCCATTCCCCATAGATATCCGCGATCCCTTTCTCATCCAGATGCCCGAAGATATAGCGGCCGTCCACTTCCCTTCCCAACATGCCGGAAACCTTTCTGACCAGCGCGGAGGTCGCTCCGGCGCTTTCGCAGCTTTCTTCGCTGCCCGGATTCCCCCAAAGCCGGATCTGTCCCACTTCCCCGGCTTTGAAATGTCTCCCCCTCACAAGCCTGCCGTCGATGACGATGGCTCCCCCGATTCCTGTTCCGAGGGTGATGAGGCAGAAATCCCGACAGCCTTTTGCCGCTCCGGCCAGCATCTCGCCCAGCGCCGCACAGTTGCTGTCGTTTTCGACGACGACCCGTTTCCCGGTCAAATCCTCCAGCTCCTTTTTCAGATTGTAAGTCCGGAAATTCTCCCCAACGCTGTAATCCGTATTATCGCCGGTGACGGGATCGATGAAGCCGGCCATACAGATGGCGATCCCTTCGATCCGGTTCCCGTAGTCCCGGACGATGGATTTCACCTGTTCCAGAAAGAGGAGCGGATCCTTTTGCGTGGCCTGTGTTTTTTCCTCCGGCGAACGCCAGTCCTCTCCCATAAGGCCATACTTGATAAAGGTTCCTCCGATGTCGATGGTCAAATAATGTTTCATCTTTTCCCTTCATCCTTTCGTTCCAGCAGGGCCAGCGCGCCCTGTGCTGCGCTCTTTTCCGTTTTACAGACTTCGACTTCCGGATGGAGACGGCGGATTTTATCCGCCAGCTGCGCCCGGATCCTGCCGTTGTTTTGCAGGACGCTGCCGGAAAAAGCCAGCCTTCTTTCCCCTTCCATCCGGAAGATCACGCAGGATGCCAGTTCGCAAAGCTGATCCGCCGCCCGCGCTTCTATCTTCAGCGCTTCCCTGTCGCCCAGCGCCGCCGCTTTTGCAACCAGCTTCGCGAAAGAAGCGATTTCCTTCTTGCTCCGTCCGGGCGCGTACAAATACCGGATCATCCCCCGGATTCCATCGATCTCCAGCGCATCCCACAGAAGGTCCTTCATAACGGTGGTTTCCCCTCTGCCGTCCTCCGCTCTGGCCACCGCGCGAAATAGATCCCTGGCGATGGCATAACCGCTTCCCCCGTCGTCGATGAGATGTCCCCATCCCCCCGCGCGAACCGTTTTCCCGCTTTCGCTTTTCCCATAGCAGACGGAACCGGTACCGGCGATCAGAATCATCCCGCAGCCGTCCGGAAATGCGGATGCCAGCGCGCTCTCCTGATCCCCGAAAAAATCCAGCCTGCAGGAAAATCCCAATTCGGAAAGTTTTTTATGCAGAAAGCTTTCCGACTCCGGATTGCTGATCCCCGCGCATCCGACTCCGATCCCCTGGCATAGGCTTATGGCGCAGCCCCTCTTTTTCAGCGAGGCGGCGATTTCTTCCAGCGTGCGCGCCGTTTCCTCCTTTTCCTGTCCGTTTATATTAAAGGGTCCGGAAAGGAATTCTTCCTCCCTGCCGTCCGCCCATTTCACGACGACGGACGTCTTCGTTCCCCCTCCGTCCATTCCGATCAGATATTGTCCCTTTTCTTCCATATGTCAGTCTCCCCGCTCCGGTCAGCCCTTCACCGCTCCGACTGTCACGCCCTCCAGGAAGTATTTCTGCAGGGCGAAGAACAGGATGAACATGGGCAGCGCGGATACGGTCGCCCCCGCCATCATGGGCGCGAAATAGGTCGTATTGGCGAACGAAAAGTTCTTCAGGCCGACCTGAATGGTCTGCATTTTTTCCGTATTGCAGATGAGGAAGGGCCAGAAAAAGGTATTCCATTCTCCGAGGAACGTGGTGATGGCCATGACCGACAGGATGGTTTTGGACAGGGGCATCACGATTTTCATCACGATTCCCGGCTGGCTACAGCCCTCGATTTTGGCCGACTCGATGATGGACGTAGGAAGGGAAGTGAAAAACTGCTTCGCCAGAAAGACGTTATAGCAGGTCACCAGCGTAGGAGCGATCAGGGCAACATAGGTGTCCTGCAGATGCAGCGTATTGGCCATCAGGATATACAGAGGGACCTGCGTCACCTGGTACGGAATCATCATCGCCACCAGAAGCATGAAGAAGAAAAAATTGCATCCCGGAAAGCGCAGCTTCGCAAACGCGTATCCCGCCAGACTGGCGAAAATCACGTTGCAGACGGTCACGCTGGATGCGACGATCAGGGAGTTCAAAATCCAGCGGACGGAATAAATGCTGTAGTCGAAGAAAAATCGATAGGATGCCAGGGTAAATGTTCTGGGGAAAAGCGAATAGCTCGCCCCGCCCGCTTCCGTAGGCGCTCCAAACGAAGATATGATCATATAGTAAATGGGAAAGAGAGTGACCACGGCGATCGCCAGAAGGACGATCCCGATTATGCAGTTTCTCAGAATTCCCTTATATTTCTGCTTCCCATGATATTTTCTGAACAGTCCCATTCCAATCCTCCTATCCGTCTTTTAATATTCCACATCCGCGGAGTTCAGCCTGAACTGGAATATGGCCAGGACCGCGATGATTGCTGCCAGAAGCAGCGCCTGCGCGCATGCCTCCCCATATTCGAAATATTTAAATGCCCTGTTGAAAATCAGAAGGCCAGCCATTGTCGTTTCGTTATCCGGGCCGCCTCCTGTCATCAGATAAGCGTTCTGGAAAGACTGGAAGCCATTGATGATTCCCGTGATCGCCAAAAATACCGTGGTGGGTTTCACCATAGGCCATACGATATACCTGACTTTCTGAAAAAACCCGGCGCCGTCGATATCCGCCGCCTCATAATAAGTGGCGTCCACCCCCAGAAGCGCCGCGATATAGATGATGATGTTCTGCCCCAGACCCGCGAATACAGCCATGATGATCAGCGATGCCATGGCGGTTTTCCCGCTCCCCAGCCAGTTCTGGTTTTCAATCCCGAATACCCTGAGCACGCTGTTGAGCAGGCCGGACGGGAGCGGATCATAGATCCATTTCCAGACAAAGGACAGGGCTACGCCCGAAGCGATGGAAGGCAGATAATAACAGGCTTTAAACAGCGACTGTATCCTTTTTTTGAAAGGCAGAATCATGATGGAAATGGAAAACGACAAAAACATGGAAAGCGGCACGGTGACGATGGAATAGACAAACGTATTCTTCAGCGCCTTGTAAAAGAGATCGTTTGTCAACGTATTTTTAAAATTTTCCAGCCCTACCCAGGTCGATCCCATGGGCTTATATTCCTGAAAACTGGTAACGGCAGCGCTGACCACCGGATAAAGCGTAAAGATCGTAAAGGTACATAGAGGGACCATGATAAACACATACGCCCATATCTCATCTTTCCTGATTTTCCTCACTCTCGGTTCCTCCGTTTCCGATTCTGTAATCGCCGGACCGGGCCGGAAGGCAGGCGGATCTTCCGCCCGTCTTCTCCCGGCTCTCATATCAATCCTGTACGCAGCCCTCTTCTCCGAATGCGTCGTACGCGGCGTCCACAATGGCCTGATACATGTCTTCAGGGCTCACTTCCCCGGCCAACAGGCCCTGGAATTTGGGAACGATTACCTCGTCTTCGATCTGAATCGCCTCAGCGCCCAAATCCGCGGGAATGTCGGATCTGGCGGGCGCGATCTGTTCCGTCAGCAGCTCCACCGCTTTCGTATTGTCTTCGTTCTTGTTTTCGATGGGAGTGAGTTCTTCATACGCGGTTCTTCCGCTCTCGCACACCGGCTTTAAATAAAGCTCCTGGCAGGTTTCCGCCGCTCTCGCGCCGCTGGCGAGATAGTACGCCACGCTGGCCACATTTTTCAGATGCGTTTCATCCGGATCCTTCTCCCCGGTCAGACAGATATAGCCGTCCACCGCGCCGTATGCGTTCTGCTCTCCGCCGTCAAAAACAGGGACGGGAAGCACGATATAATCCAACTCGATGCTGTCTTCCACCGCATTGGGATCGCCGCTCTCCAGAAGGGCGTTGTTATCCGCCGCCGATTTTTCAAAGGAAGAAAGCCCTTTTCCGGTAATCATGGTCTGGCCGGTCAACATCATGTTCCAGCGTTTTCCCGCATCGATGGCGCTCAGTTCTTTCGGCATGGAGCCGTCGTCAATCAGCGCTCTCAGATCGGTGAGAAAATCCAGCATCTTTGTGCTGGTATATGCGTATTTCAAATCCTCATCGAAGGCGGCAGGCATCCCCGCATTCTTGACGAAAATGCTGAAATAGTCCTTCGCGGTTACGCCGGAACACGCGAACACGAATCCATAAGTCTTTACCGTATCGCCGTCCATCACCACGCCCTTTTGAATGGCTTCCCGGAACTCGTCATAAGTCCATCCGTTTTGCTGTACGGATTGCCAGTCAATCCCCGCATCCTCCAGAAACTGACGGTTTCCTCCGATGCACTGCACCTCGCAGTAGGCGGGCAAACCGTAGAGACCGTCCCCGTTCCTGAAATAATTCAGAACGTTCTCGTCGAAATCGCCGAGCTGGGACTCGTCCAGATAATCTCCGATATCCACCAGCATTCCCGAATCCAGATATTTTGTAATGCCATCGTATCCGATAAAGGCGATATCCGGAGGGGACCCCGCATTCACCTGAACATCCAGCTTCTGCGTCATATCTTCCCAGCTCGCCGTCGTCACCTGGATTTCGATGTTCTGATTTTCCGCATTGAATTCCTCCACCCATGCGTTGAGCTTATCCTGATAGGTCCCGGAAACGGGAGGCAAAAGGGCCGTCACCACGTCCTTCTCCCCCGAAGCAGCCTGTTCTTGGCCCTGCGCCTCCTCAGAAGCAACGCTCTGCACCTCCCGCGCGGCGTCATCCTGGGAAGCCGGAGCCTCAGCCGACTGCTGACTGCCGCATCCGCTGATAACCATGGCCATCAGCAACGTCGTTGTCAAAATGTTACGCAATGTTTTTCTTTTCATGAAATACCTCCTTGTTTTCTCTTTTGCTTTTTCAGACCGGCTGCACCGCAGTCCCTATCGCCGCCTTGATCCGGCCTCCTGCCAGCTTCAGACGTCTCTGGGCCTCCTCCGTCCCGCATCCCAAAAGCATTTTGGTAATCGCGATCTTGGTTTCCCCACCGGCCTCCTGCAGCGCTTCCCTGGCTTCCTCCCGCCGGCAGCCGACGGCATCCATCACGATGTTTTCCGCCCTCGTCACCAGCTTCTCATTCGTCTGTCTCACATCGACCATCAGGTTTTCGTATACTTTCCCGATTGCAACCATGCTGACCGTGGAGATCATGTTCAATACCATCTTTTCCGCAGTTCCCGCCTTCAGACGGGTGGAACCGGTCAGCACTTCCGGCCCCGTGATCAGTTCGATCGCGCAGTCAGCTTCCTTAGCCAGCTCCGTATCCACGTTGTTCACGATGCAGATCCGACGGCAGCCCGTTTCTCCGGCATACTTCAAAGCGCCGATCACATATGGCGTCCGGCCGCTGGCAGCCAGTCCGATCACCGTGTCCCTTTCATTCAGCCCTACATGCTTCAAATCCTCCTTTCCCAATTCCGGATCGTCTTCCGCCCCTTCCTTTGCCTTCACAAAGGCCTCCGGCCCTCCGGCGATCAATCCGATCACCATATCGTAGGAAACGCCAAAGGTGGGCGGGCATTCCACTGCGTCCAACACGCCGAGACGACCGCTCGTCCCTGCTCCTATGTATATGATCCTCCCTCCTTTCCGCAGGCTTTCCGACGTCCACAAAACAGCCTGCTCGATCTGAGGCAAAGCGTTCCTCACCGCTTCCACCACTTTCTGATCTTCCCGGTTCATAATCCTGATAATTTCGTACGGTGTCATCTCATCCAGATTCATGGTAGATTCGTTCCGCTTTTCCGTTATCAGCTTTCCCAGATCCGTCATTCCCCTCTTCATTCCTTTCGTTAAAATTCCCTGCCGGTTTTGGAGATGAAAGTCCTTTTCAAAGACCCCATACAGGCGTCATAATCCCTCTGCACATAGGCCACGTAGAGCATGTCGATTACCGCCAGCTGTGAAATTCTGGAACTGAGCTTTCCCGTCCGAAACTCAAACTCCGTAGCAGAAATATAAAGATTACAGTCCGCCAGCTTCGACAGCGGAGACTCGCGGAAACATGTGATCGAGATGACCGGCACATTAGCGCTTTTCATGATCTGCGCGCATTCCACCATCTCCGACGTGATTCCCGAATAGCTGATGACGACGCCCACGTCATCGCCCGTCATATTTTTCGCCTGTACCAGCTGTGAATGGAGATCTTCGCTCGCCAGGCAGGGTTTGTTGATCCTTAAAAACTTCAGATATGCGTCTTTCCCTACCAGAAGGGATGCACCGACGCCAAAAAAAGCGATTTTTTGCGCACGCAGCAGCAGATCCACGCTCTGATCCAAAACGGCCGTATCGATCAGGCTCTTGGTATCCTCAAGGGAAAGGATGCTCTTGTAGATGATTTTATCCACCAACAGCTCCAGGCTGTCATCCTTTTGAATCTCGCAGTTCTGCGCGTTGATCGTCTCTTTTCTCAGCGCGTTTTCATACATCAGCGCCTTTTGAAACTGCCGATATTGAGAAAATCCGATTTTATGGCACAATCTGGTGATGGTCGATGCCGAAGCGAAGGCCCTGGCGGAAAACTCCCGGATACTCATGGCCGCCACTTCCTCCGGATGCGCCAGCAAATATTGAATGACGCCCTTTTCCGTCCCACTGGCCTGTGGGAGATACTCCCTGAACTTCAAAATAACGCTCTGCACTTTATTTCCTCTTTTTATATAATTTGTATAATTTTTCTTCATATAGTTTCTTTCTGTTGGAAATCATTATAGTAAAATGAAATATATGTGTCTATACTTCTGCTGTTTTGTGGTACTTATTTTCACAGGTTGAATCATTCTGTCCAAAAAGGGGGAAATTTATGAAAAGCAAAGTCGCCGCCACCCGTAA
>OEQQ01000266.1_pt1 | contig 11220 bp, 10 predicted proteins | sample 1539741 | NCBI WGS metagenome assembly OEQQ01 (sample SAMEA3891876, study PRJEB23780) | metagenome | biome: terrestrial biome; feature: animal house; material: Caecal content | place: Italy | collected 2015-05-05
GACACGAGACGGACACCACCATCGCCGACTATGTGGCGGATCTGCGCGCGCCCACCCCCTCCGCCGCCGCGGAGCTGGCGGTTTACGATTACAGCCTGCTGCAGGCGCAGCTGGACGAGGCGGGGGCCGGGCTGGTCAGGCGGATGAAACAGAAGCTCGCCCTGCAGCGGATGCGGATGGAAACCTGCCGGATCCGGCTTCAGCATCTGAGCCCTCTGGGAAGGATCCGGGAAAAGAGGACATGGCTGGCCCAGCTCTCCGACCGGCTTTCGCGGGGGATGGAGGACAGGATCGACGGCAGACGGCATCAGCTGGCGCTGTGCGCGGAGCGGTTAAACGGCCTTTCCCCGCTGCAAAAGCTCAGCCAGGGCTTTTCCCACGTGGCCGACGGGGAGGGCAGGACGGTGACGGATATCGGGACGGTGCGGATCGGGGATCTGCTGACCATCCATATGAAGAACGGGCGCGTGACAGCGCAGGTAAAGGAAAAGGAAGCGTGGCAATGGAAGAAAGAGAGCTGACTTTGGAAGAGGCATTCGCCCGGCTGGAGGAGATCACCAGGCGTCTGGAGGACGAGAAAATTTCCCTGGAGGATTCCTTCGCGCAATATCAGAAGGGGATGCAGCTTTTGAAATACTGCAACGACAGCATCGACAGAGTGGAGAAGAAGGTGCTGGTGCTCAACGGGGAGGGAAATCTGGATGAATTTTGAGGAAGAACTGAAGCGGCGGGTTTCGGAAGCGGAAGAGGTGCTGCAGAGGTATTTGCCGGAGGAGACGGGGTTTCAGAAGACGGTTCTGGAAGCCATGAATTACAGCGTCCTGGCGGGCGGGAAACGCCTGCGCCCGATCATGATGAAGGAAACCTGCCGGCTGTTTTCCGGGGACGAAACGCTGGTGGAGCCCTTCATGGCCGCGCTGGAAATGATACATAACTATTCCCTGGTCCACGACGATCTTCCCTCCATGGACAACGACGAGTACCGCAGAGGAAGGAAGACCACCTGGTGCGTATACGGGGAAGGGATGGCGGTTCTGGCGGGAGACGCCCTTCTGAATGCGGCCTTCGAAACGGCGGCGTCCGCCTTCGATCTGATCGGGGAGGAATCGGACGGGGATCCTTCCCGGCTCCTTTCTTCCTACCGGGCCGTCTCGAAAGCGCTGGGCATTCTGGCGCACAAGGCGGGGGTTTGCGGGATGATCGGCGGGCAGTGCGCGGACATCGTGGCGGAGGATCTGCCGCCGGAAGAAGTGACGGAGGAAATGCTCCTCTATATCCATCGGAACAAGACGGCGGCCCTGATAGAAGCCGCCATGATGATCGGCGCTGTGCTGGCGGGAGCCGGGCCCGAAGAGGTGGACAGGATCGAAGGCGCTGCCCGCCGGATCGGGATCGCCTTCCAGATTCAGGACGATATCCTGGATGTGACCAGTTCTCTGGAAGTCCTGGGGAAACAGACCGGAAGCGACGAGAAAAACCATAAGGTGACCTATGTCAGCTTAAACGGAATCGAAAAATCCCGCGGGGATGTGCAGCGGCTTTCCGAAGAAGCGCTGGATGCGCTGCGCGGCTTTCCGGAGCGCAACGGTTTTCTGGAACGGCTGGTGGAGTCTTTGATCAGCCGGAGAATGTAAGGAAGAAGGGGGCAGCGTATGCTTCTGGAACAGATACAGCAGACGAACGACATCAAAAAAATAGACCCGAAAGACTACCCGCTTCTGGCGGAGGAGATCCGGAGGTTTCTGATCGAGAAAATCAGCGTTACCGGAGGGCATCTGGGCTCCAATCTGGGCGCCGTGGAGCTGACCATGGCCCTGCACCTGGCCCTGAACCTGCCGGAGGACAAGATCGTATGGGATGTGGGACATCAGTCCTATACCCATAAACTCCTGACCGGAAGGAGGGAAGGCTTCGATACCCTGCGCAAATACGGAGGGATGAGCGGGTTCCCCAAGCGCAAGGAGAGCGACTGCGACTGCTTCGATACGGGCCACAGTTCCACCTCCATTTCCGCCGGTCTGGGGCTGGTCCGGGCCAGGGATATTCAGGGACGGGACAACACGGTGGTATCCGTGATCGGGGACGGCGCCCTCACCGGCGGAATGGCCTATGAAGCGCTGAACAACGCGGCCAGGATGGATACCAACTTCATCATCATCTTAAACGACAACAATATGTCCATTTCGGAAAATGTGGGAGGGGTTTCCCGCTACCTGAACAATATCCGGACTTCCAACGCCTATCTGGACATCAAGGACGGCATCTACGACGCCATCCGGGGCACCCGTTACGGCGACGGAGTCGTGACCGGGGTGCGGAGGGTGAAAAACAGCTTAAAGCAGCTGGTCATTCCGGGCATGTGGTTCGAGGATATCGGGATCACCTACCTGGGGCCGGTGGACGGCCACGATGTCAACGGCCTGGTGCGCGTGATCCGGGAAGCCAAGCGGCGCAGAAACTGCGTGCTGATCCACGTCATGACCCAGAAAGGGAAGGGATACGGGCCGGCGGAAAAGCATCCCGCCCGGTTCCACGGGGCGGAGCCCTTCGACGTGGAGACGGGGATTCCCCTGAAAAAGAAGACGAAGGCCAATTATACGGACGTATTTTCCACCGTCATGGTCAAGCTGGCGGCCCGGCACCAGGATGTGGCCGCCATCACGGCGGCCATGCCGGACGGAACCGGCCTGAAACGCTTCCGGAGCCTGTATCCGGAGCGGTTTTTCGATGTGGGAATCGCGGAGGAACACGCGGTCACCTTCGCGGCGGGCCTTGCGGTGGGAGGGCTGCATCCCGTGGTGGCCATCTATTCTTCCTTTTTGCAGCGGGCCTATGACCAGATCCTGCACGACGTCTGCCTGCAGAACCTGCCGGTGATCTTCGCCATCGACCGGGCGGGTCTGGTGGGGAGCGACGGGGAGACCCACCAGGGCATTTTCGACCTGTCCTATCTGTCCTCCATCCCCAACATGCACATCATGGCGCCCAAAAACAAATGGGAGCTGTCCGACATGATCAAGTTCGCCTATGCTTTTCAGGGGCCCGTGGCGATCCGCTATCCCAGGGGGGAGGCCTATGACGGCCTCGCCCAGATGCGGGCTCCCGTGGAGATGGGAAAGAGCGAGCTCCTGTATCAGGGACATGGAGTCGCCCTGATGGCTGTGGGCAGCATGGTGAAAACGGCTCTCGAAGTGCGGGAGCGGCTGGCGGCCGAAGGGATCGACGCGACCCTGGTCAACGCCCGCTTCGTCAAACCCATCGACGAAGAAATGGTGCGGGCGCTGGATCGGGATCACGGGCTGCTGGTGACGATGGAGGAAAACGTGGCCAGCGGAGGCTTCGGCGAAAAGGTGAGGGACTTCGCCGACAGCCAGGGGCTGTCCGTCCGGATTTTGCCGGTCACCATCCCGGACGAATATGTGGAACACGGGAACGTGGATCTGCTGAAAAAGGAGATCGGCATCGACCCGGACAGCATTTTTGACAGAATCATGAAGGAACTGACGAAAGAATGAAAGAACGTTTGGATGTACTGCTGGTGAAGCGGGGGATGGCGCAGTCCCGGGAGAAGGCGAAAGCCCTGATCATGGCCGGCGACGTGTTCGTGGACGGGCAGCGGGAGGACAAGGCCGGGACGATGTTCGAGGAAGAACGGGCCCGGATCGAGGTGCGCAGCGCCGGGCTCAAATACGTGAGCCGCGGCGGGCTGAAGCTGGAAAAGGCGATGGAATGCTTTCCGATCCGTCTGGAGGACAAAATCTGCATGGATATCGGCGCATCCACGGGAGGATTTACGGACTGCATGCTCCAGAACGGGGCGAAAAGGGTCTATTCCGTGGACGTGGGTCACGGGCAGCTGGCGTGGAAGCTGCGCAATGACGGGAGGGTGGTCTGCATGGAAAAGACCAATTTCCGCCATATGAAGCCGGGGGATATTCCAGACCTGCTGGATTTCGCATCCGTGGACGTATCCTTTATTTCCCTGACAAAGATCCTGCTTCCGGCCAGGAACCTGCTGGCTCCGGGCGGCGAAATGGTCTGCCTGATCAAGCCCCAGTTCGAAGCCGGCCGGGAAAAGGTGGGAAAGAAAGGGGTCGTCAGGGATCCTTCGGTTCACCGGGAGGTGATCCAAAAGGTGATGGATTTCGCGGATCTCATGGGATTTTCCATTCTGGGGCTGACCTGGTCCCCGGTGAAGGGGCCGGAAGGGAACATCGAATACCTGATCCATCTGCGCAGGCAGGAGCGGGAGGACGGGAGCGTACCGGAAGAAGAGCGGGCTGCGCTGGAGCGTCTGAACGGGATCCTCGCGGAGCAGTCGGGGATATCCCGGCGCCGGGACATGCGGGAACTGACGGAATCGACGGTAGAACAGGCGCACAGTCAGCTTCAGGAGTGAAGGATGAAGCATTTTATTATCATTACGAACAGAGGAAAGGATCCCGAACTTGAGGTGACCGGCCAGGTGGAAGGCTTTTTGACGCGGCATGGCTGCAGCTGCAGCGTCTATTCCGAAGAGCGCTCCAGCGGAGAGTGGGTGGATCTGCCTGAGGAACGGAAGGCGGACGGCATTCTCGTGCTTGGCGGGGACGGCACCCTGCTGAAGGCGGCTGCGGGGGCTTCCCGCGCCGGCATTCCGGTGCTGGGGATCAATCTGGGCACCATGGGATATCTGGCGGAGGTGGAGCGGGCCAATCTGGAACAGGCCCTGGAAAAGCTGGTGCAGGGGACGTACGCGGTGGAAGAGCGGATGATGCTCTCCGGACAGGTGATCCGGCAGGGCGAGGTGCTGGAAGATACCTGCGCCTTAAACGATATCACCATCACCAGAAACGGCCATCTTCAGATGCTCTATTTCCAGATTTTCGTCAACGAAAAGCTGTTGAAGGAATATCATGCGGACGGCATTATCCTGGCTACGCCCACGGGCTCTACCGGGTACAACATGTCGGCGGGAGGGCCCATCGTGGAGCCCGGAGCCCGGCTGATTCTGCTGACTCCCATCTGTCCCCATACGCTTCAGACCAGGAGCGTGATCCTGCGGGCGGAGGACGGGATATCCATCCGGATCCGGGAGAGGGACGGCAGGGAACGGCAGCATATGGAGGTCTGCTTTGACGGAAGCAGAAATCTCTCCCTGTGTCCGGGGGACGAGGTCCGCATTTCCAGAAGCCCCAGGGTAACGCCGATCATCAAGCTGAGCGAAGCCAGCTTTCTGGAAGTGCTGCACAGAAAGCTGAGCGAGTAGAAAACAGATTAGGGGAACCGGAACGATGAAGCAGAACAGACATCAAAAAATCGCGGAGCTGATCGCGGAATATGAGATCGAGACGCAGGAAGAGCTGGCGGAGAAGCTCAGGGAGGCGGGCTTTACCGTGACCCAGGCCACCATTTCCCGGGATATCCGGCAGATGAACCTGTCGAAGGTGCCTGCGGGAAACGGCAGGCAGAAATACGTGATCCTGCGACCTGAGAACAGCGCGATGTCCGAAAAATATATACGGGTCCTGAAGGATGCGTTTGTTTCCATGGATATGGCGCAGAATATTCTGGTGATGCGCACGGTGTCGGGGATGGCCATGGCCGTGGCGGCCGCGCTGGACGCCATGCATTTTAAGGAGCTGGTGGGCTGTATCGCGGGAGACGATACCGTGATGATGGCTGTTCGTTCCGTGGAGGACACAAAGGTCCTGATGGAAAAAATCAGGGAATTGATCCACAGGGGATAAAGGAGCGGAAAGTGTTAGGAAGCTTGCATGTGAAAAATCTGGCTCTCATCGAGGAGACGGAAGTGGTGTTCGGACCCGGGCTGAACATACTGACCGGGGAGACCGGCGCCGGGAAATCGATTGTACTGGGCTCCATCGCGCTGGCGCTGGGGGCGAAGGCGGACAGGGAGATGATCCGCACGGGCGCTCCCTCTGCGCTCATCGAGCTGGATTTCGAGGTGCCGGAAGGAATCGGACAGGAACTGGAAAAACTGGAGGTTCCGGTGGAAGAAGGCCATGTGATCCTGCAGAGAAAGATCCTTCCGGGCAGAAGCGTCTGCCGGGTCAACGGGGAGACCGTCAACGCCAGGCTGTTAAAGCAGCTGGCGGGACTTCTGATCGATATTCACGGACAGCGCGACAGCCAGGTGCTGCTGCAGACGAAAAAGCATCTGGAAATTCTGGACAGCTATGCCGGGGAACGCCTTCTTTCCAAAAAGGAAGAGATGAAGAGAGCCTGGAAGAAGCACGCCGCCATCGTTCGGGAAATCGGGGAAAACGCGCTGGACGAGTCCGCCAGAAAAAGGGAGCTTTCGCTGGCGCAGTTCGAGCTGGACGAGATCGGGGCGGCAGCCATCGAGGACGGGGAGGACGAGCGGCTGGAGAACGATTTTCGGCGGATGGCCAACAGCAGGAAAATCGCGGAATCCCTGAATCTGGCCTGTGCGCTGACGGGGGATTCCGACGGCCGTGGGGCCGCGGAGAGCGTGGGGCGGGCGCTGAGGGAACTGTCCGGAATCGTCTCTTTCGACGATAAGCTGGAAGATTTTTACAGCCAGCTGTCCGAAGTGGACGAGCTGCTGAGCGATTTCAACCGCAGCGTCGCGGACTATATGGCGGATCTGGAATTCGATCCGGAAGAATTTGAGAATACGCAGGACCGCCTGAACGAAATCAACCGCCTGAAGGACAAGTACGGCAGGACCATCGGGGAAATCCGCGCGTACGAGCGCAGGCGGCGGGAAGAAGCGGACCGGCTGCTGCATCAGGAGGAATGGCTGGAGCGCAGGCGGCGGGAAGAAGAGGCCGCCCGGGAGGAAATGCTGTCCGTCGCAGAAGAGCTCACCGGGCTGCGCAGGGACGCGGCCGCCCGGTTTTCCGCAGGGATGCGGGAAGCGCTGCAGGATCTGAATTTTTTGCACGTGGAGTTCGGCGTTTCCCTGACGGAAAAGGAGCGCTGCTCGGAGGACGGGCAGGACGACGCGTCCTTCCTCATTTCCACCAATCCGGGGGAACCCTTAAAGCCGCTGGCTTCCGTGGCCAGCGGAGGCGAACTGTCCCGGATCATGCTGGCCTTAAAGACCATTACCGCAGGACAGGAACCGGCAGGGACGTTCATTTTCGATGAAATCGACGCCGGGATCAGCGGAAAGACCGCCTGGCAGGTTTCGCGGAAGCTGGGGATCCTCTCGAAAACCCACCAGATCATCTGCATCACCCATCTGCCGCAGATCGCGGCCATGGCGGACCGGCATTTTTATATCGAAAAAAATGCGGTGATGGATTCCACCGCCACCACCATCCGCCAGCTGGAAGAGGCCGAAAGCTTGCAGGAACTGGCAAGGCTCTCCGGAGCGCCCGACATCACGGAGGGAGCGCTGAAAAATGCCCGCGAAATGAAAGAATTGGCAGAGAAAAACCGAAGAAAGGGAACATACTAAAGAGGACGTTGCAGTCCTCTTTTTTTATACCATGGGGAAATTTCCTTCCTGTCGTATAAAAAAAGATGGCGGATCGCACGGAATGCCCGTGTGCAAAACGGGCTCCATACGGAAAGGATGTGAAATGGTGGGGAAAAAATATACAGGAAAAAAACGGTTTTGGGGTCCGGCTCTGCTGATCGCCTTCAGCGCGGCGGTTCTCGGCGGCTGGATCTGGTTTACATGGGAAAAAATCCCGACTTCCATTCGGATTAAGGCAGGCGTGTCGCAGCAGCTCTCCTTCAACGTTCCGGTGAGCGGGGAGGTATACCCGGATTTCGGGGAGCAGAGGCAGGAGGCGGTGCCCGCTGCGGGGATGCAGATGGAAACGGTGAAGGAAACGGCGTCGCTTCAGGTGGATTTGAGCCGGCCGGTGACGATGTTGGCCAATCGGACGCAGAATTATAAGATGAACGTGAAGCTGTTCGGCGTCATCCCCTTCAAGACGGTGCAGGTACAGGTGATTCCGGACGAAATGCTGATCCCGGCGGGCGTGCCCATCGGCATCTATGTCAAAACGGACGGGGTGATGGTGATCGCGGAGGGGGATTTCGAAGGGCTGGATCATACGGTGAAGGAGCCGGCCAGGCATCTGCTCATGGCCGGAGACTATATTTTGAAAGCGGACGGACAGGAGCTGACATCCAAGCAGGAGCTGACGGAAAAAATCGCGTCCGGATGCGGAGAAGAGATGGTTCTGACCATCCGCAGAGAGGGAGAAGTATTCGACATAAAGGTAAAACCGCAGCAGGATGCCGGAGGGGAATATAAGCTGGGAATCTGGATCCGGGATAACGCGCAGGGGGTGGGAACCATGACCTATCTGGACGAAAACGCTTCCTTCGGGGCCCTGGGACACGGGATCAACGATACGGACACGGCGCTATTGATGGACGTAAAACAGGGAAGCCTCTACAGGACGAAGATCGTGGATATCAAAAAAGGGCAGGACGGCGTGCCCGGAGAGTTGACCGGCGTGATCGACTATAATACGGAGAACCGGATCGGCACCATCGATCAGAATTCCGTGGAGGGGATTTTCGGCACCCTGGAAGGGGGAATTCCGGAAAATTTGCAGGACAGGGCCATGCCCATCGGGCTCAAGCAGGACGTCAGGATCGGGGAGGCCACCATCCTGTGCTGCGTGGACGGGCAGGAGAATCCCCGGGAATATGCGGTGGAAATTACGGCGGTCCATCTGGATCACGATAACGTGAACCGGGGGCTGGAACTGGAGGTGACGGATCCCGGGCTGCTGGAACAGACCGGGGGGATCGTTCAGGGAATGTCGGGCTCCCCCATCCTGCAGGACGGGAAAATCATCGGGGCGGTGACCCACGTGCTGGTGCAGGATCCCACCAGGGGATACGGGATTTTCATCGAAAACATGCTGGAGGAGTAGAGGGGGAACGAAAAAGGGACTCCGTTTTTCGAGCCGCTTCGACCATTTTCGAAAAAAGGACGGAAAAAAGGCGCGTAAATACCGCGAAAAGACGGGAATTTGTGCGCCTTTTCACGATGTCAATTTCTTGCAGAAACTTCCATTTTGAGACTATAATGAGCGTGCCGGGCGGGAAAAACGCAGTCGGATCCAGGCGTTTTTTCGAAGATTGCCGGGCTTTTCAAGATAAAACAGGATGGAGGAATTTCAATGGAACAGCTTAGCATGACCGCGGGAAAAGAAGGCGAAAGAGTCGTACAGATTCTGACGGATCTGATGAAAAACAATAGAGAGTTTCAGATTATGATTACGGTTCCGGCGTCCGGCGCCGCCAGGGCGGATGAGGAACGGGAGATTCCGGTTTTGACGAAGGCGGAACACAATCTGGAAAAGGACGTGACGGATATGATCCACGAGATCGGCGTCCCGGCCCACATCAAGGGCTATCAGTATCTGCGGGAGGCCATTCAGATGTCGGTGAACGACATGGATATGCTGGGCTCCATCACCAAGACCCTCTATCCTACCATCGCCGCGAAATATCAGACGACGCCCAGCCGGGTGGAGCGGGCCATCCGGCACGCCATCGAAGTGGCGTGGAACCGGGGAAGGATGGAGACTCTGGACGCGCTGTTTGGATACACCATCAACACCGGAAAGGGAAAACCCACCAATTCGGAATTCATCGCCCTGATCGCCGATAAAATCCGCCTGCAGTACAAGGAATAAGGCGGTCAAAAAGTCCTTTCATTCAAGATGGGAATGATGTATAATAGACAAAAGGCTTGCTTAGGGGAAGCAAATCACAATACATCTATATGGGAGGATACAAAATGAAGAAGATTCTGTTTGTGGCATCGGAGGGCGTGCCCTTTATCAAAACAGGCGGCCTGGCGGATGTGGTCGGCTCCCTGCCGAAATGCATCGATAAGGAATATTACGACGTGCGGGTGATCCTGCCCAAGTACAACTGCATGCACCAGGACAAGAAGGATATGCTCCATTACCGTGACCACTTTTACATGGAGTTCCACTGGAAGAACGAGTATGTGGGAATCCTGGAAGCGGAATACGACGGAATCAAATATTACTTTATCGATAACGAATACTATTTCAACGGCTTTAAACCCTACGGCGACAACGTGCTGTTCGAGATCGAGAAATTTGCGTTCTTCTCCAAAGCGGCGCTGTCCATCCTGCCCGTGATCGGTTTTCGCCCGGATCTGATTCACTGCCACGACTGGCAGACAGCCCTGATTCCCGTGTATCTGCACGAGCGCTTCGCGGGCGGCGACTTTTACCGCGGGATGAAGACGGTCATGACCATCCACAACCTGAAGTTCCAGGGCAAGTGGAACATCAAGGATGTGCAGGACATCACGGGCCTTTCCAGCTACTATTTCACTCCGGATAAGCTGGAAGCCTATAAGGACGCCAATCTGCTCAAGGGCGGCCTGGTCTTCGCCGACGCCATCACCACGGTGAGCGACACGTACGCGGAGGAGATCAAGACGGCCTTTTACGGAGAAGGGCTGGACGGCCTGATGAGGGCCCGCGCCCACGACCTGCGCGGCATTGTCAACGGCATCGACTACGAAGAGTTCAACCCGGAGACGGACCGCTATATCGTCAACCACTATAACGCGGTGAACTTCCGCAAGGAGAAGATCAAGAACAAGAGGGCGCTGCAGGCCGAAGTCGGCCTGGAGCAGAACGACAAGGCCATGCTCATCGGCGTCGTTTCCCGGCTGACGGACCAGAAGGGCTTCGACCTGATCGCCTATGTGATGGATGAGCTGTGTCAGGACAACATCCAGCTGGTGGTTCTGGGAACCGGGGAAGAGCGCTACGAGAACATGTTCCGCCATTTCGCATGGAAATACGGCGGGAAGGTGTCCGCTCAGATCTATTACTCGGAAGAGCTTTCCCACAAGATCTACGCGGCCTGCGACGCGTTTCTGATGCCCTCGCTGTTCGAGCCCTGCGGCCTGAGCCAGCTGATGAGCCTCCGTTACGGGACCGTGCCCATCGTGCGGGAGACCGGCGGCCTGAAGGATACGGTGCAGCCTTACAACGAATACGACGGGACGGGAACCGGATTCTCCTTCACCAACTACAACGCGCACGAGATGCTCTCCGCCGTCCGCTATGCGGAGCAGATCTACTACGATAAGAAGCGCGAGTGGAACAAGATCGTGGACCGCGCCATGGCGGCGGATTTCTCCTGGTATGTTTCCGCGAAGAAATATCAGGAGATGTACGACTGGCTGATTGGCTGATCGAAAACTCCATAGAACAGACGATACCGGCA
>OEQQ01000268.1_pt1 | contig 11178 bp, 11 predicted proteins | sample 1539741 | NCBI WGS metagenome assembly OEQQ01 (sample SAMEA3891876, study PRJEB23780) | metagenome | biome: terrestrial biome; feature: animal house; material: Caecal content | place: Italy | collected 2015-05-05
ACTGGTATTTTACTGCATATTCCTCTATTTGTCAGGTTTTGTTAGGTGCTCTTAGTCGTTGTTGCTGCGGCCGCCCATGCCCAGCAGGCGCAGCACGAACAGGAAGATGTTGATGAAGTCCAGGTACAGCGTCAGCGCGCCGTAGACGCTGGCCTTCTCGGCCAGGGCGCTGTCCATCGAGTAGTAGGCGTACATCTGGTGCAGCTTCTGGGTATCGTAGGCGGTCAGCAGCATAAAGACCACCAGGCCGATGCCGCAGTAGAGCAGCACCGAGCCGATGCCAAAGCCGAACAGGCTGCCCACCAGGCCGGTGATCAGCATGGCGATCAGGCCCATCATCAGTTTGGGGCCCCAGCTGGTCAGGTCGCGGTTGGTGGTGTGGCCGTAGAACGCCATCAACCCGAAGTAGACCGCCGTGCTCAGGAAGGCCATCACCAAAGTGCCCACCGAGAACAGCAGGAAGTAATAGCTCAGCACCATGCCGTTCAGGGCCGAGTAGGCCAGGAACACGCCGCGGGCGGTGCCCACCGACATCTGCTGGATGCGGGCGCTCAGGAAGAACACCAGGCCCAGCTCGGCGATGGTCAGCAGCAGGTAGAGGGAATTGACCAGGTAAAACAGAGGCGTAGCCGCGGTCAGCAAAGCCACGCCAAAGGTCACGGCAAGGCCGCCGGCCATCCAGCGGTAAGTCCGGGCCATATAATCGGCTGCGGACATCGTCGCTTCGGTGTAGCCGCGGTCGTAATCGTTGTTGTAGTAGTTCATAGTGACACTCCTTTTTCTGCAGGCGGGGGCTACGGCCTCTTGCCCCGCTTTGATGCTTACAGTATACTATAGAGAAATGAACGATTCATGAAAAGGCTGTGACTGTTTTGTCGTTTGGTGTATATTTTCATATCCCCTACTGTTTTTCGCGGTGCCGCTACTGCGATTTTTACGCCGCCGGGGCCTCCCGCGCCGTGCCGGACGCCTATGTGGACGCCCTGATCCGGGCCATGCGCCGGCCCTTTGTGCTGGGCATGGAAGGCCAGAAGGCCCGCAATGTGATCCTTTTGTGGGGGCCTTCGGGCACGGGCCGCCACTTTGCTCTGGAGGAGACAGCCCGCCGGATGGCGGCCCGCGGCCTGCTGCAGAGCGACCAGATGGCCCGGATGGACCTGGCCCTGTACGCCGACCCCGGCGCCGAAAAGCTCTTTCTGCAGGACCTCTACGCCGCGCTGAACGCCCCCGGCGAAATGGTTCTCTTTGACCACTACGAGAGCTGCTGCCCCGCCTTCCTCAAGACGCTGGCCGACCTGGCGGTGAAAGGCGCGGCTCCCCTGGCCTCGCGCTATCTGGTCAACCGGGAGGGCATCCTGGTGGACGCCGGCAGCGCCCTGGCGGCGGGGGCGGTCAGCCGGATCACCCCGCGGGGCAAGTACCTGATCTTTTTCTCCCACAAGGGCCGGGAGGAGATGGCCGGGCTGCTGGGCGCGGGCTTTGTGGCGGCCCTGGGGGATGTGTGCAGCACGCAGCCCTTTACCCAGGAGAGCCTGCAGGCCCTGGCGGCCCGCCTGCTGAACGAGCTGGCCCGCCGCTGCGCCCGCCAGCTCCAGCTGACCCTCACGGCCGGCGAGGACGTCCGGGACTATGTGGCAAGCCGGCACACCGGCAAGCTGGGGGCCGCGGCCCTGTCCGGCTGCTGCGAGCGCATCTTCCGGGCACTGAGCGAATACTGCCTGCGGCAGGACAGCTTCCAGCCGGGAAAGGCCGCGCTGGACGTCCGGGACGGGGTGCTGCGGTTTTCCATCAACGGCAGCGAGCCGGCCCCGCTGACCGACCTGCTGCCCGCCGCCTGGGACGGCGGGACCGAGCAGGTCAAGCGGGAGCTGGATGCGCTGGTGGGCCTGGACGAGGTCAAACAGTACGTGTTCGGCCTGGCCGACAATGTCCAGGTCCAGAAGCGGCGGGCGGCCGCCGGCCTCAAGACGGCCAGCCTGTCCATGCACATGATCTTTACCGGCAACCCCGGCACCGGCAAGACCACCATCGCCCGGCTGGTGGCCAGGTACCTGAAGGCCATCGGCGCGCTGCGGGGCGGCCAGCTGGTGGAGGTCAGCCGGGGGGACTTGGTGGGCCGCTACACCGGCCACACTGCCCCGCTGACCAACAGCGTCATCGAGAGCGCGCTGGGGGGCGTCCTTTTCATCGACGAGGCCTACAGCCTCTACCGCGGCGAGCAGGACAGCTTCGGGCTGGAAGCCATCGACACCCTGGTCAAGGGGATGGAGGACCACCGGGACGACCTGGTGGTGATCCTGGCGGGCTATACCCGGGAAATGCAGCAGTTCCTCACGGCCAACAGCGGCCTTGCCAGCCGTTTCCCCAACCAGATCGAGTTCCCCGACTACACCGCCGACCAGCTGCTGGACATCACCGTGTCGCTGGCCTCGGCCCGCGGCTACCGCCTGGACGACAGCTGCACCTTCCCCCTGCTGGGCTACTACCAGCGCCGCCAGGCGGCGGACAGCCGCACCGCCGGCAACGGCCGCCTGGCCCGCAACACCCTGGAAAAGGCCATCTACAACCAGAGCCGCCGCCTGGTGGCCGAGCCCGACGCGCCTCTGGACCTGATCCAGGCGGGCGACCTGGAATTGGACGAATAAAAGAAGGAGATCTTGTTCTGAATCATTGGATTTTGCTTGCTATTTCCCAATACCGGGTGTATAATAATCTATACTTCAAAAATAGGAGGGACTCATATGATTTTGATCGACAAGCAGATGCTGGAAAAAAGAGACTCCCTCATTTCGCCCTTTTCTGAATCGAAGGTCGGCAACATCAGCTACGACCTGACGACCCAGACTTTTTGCAATGCGCCGGGTAAGGAAAGCAGCGAAGTCACTCTGGCGCCGGGAGATACGGTCTTTGTTAAATCCAGGGAAGAGATCAACCTGCCCAATGATATGTGCGCCAAGGTCCTCCTGCGCAACAGCCGTATCCGGCAAGGTCTGGAACTGACCGCCCCGGTCTATCAGCCGGGCCATCATACGAAGGTATTCTACCGGATCACCAATATCTCCAAGAGCACCATCAAGCTGAATGCTGCCGATTCGGACGGTATCGCTTCTATCCTTTTTTTGCAGCTGGAACAGGACGTCGCATCCCCCTACAAAGGAGCTTTTCAGAGCGAGTTTGATTTTCGCGGCATGGGCGAGTACACATCCTCTCTTTCGAAAGAGATGACCAATATCGAAGAAAAAGTCGACAATATCAAATCCATTGAGAAAGACATGTACGGGAATGTACTGGCGCTGATGGCGATTTTTGTGGGCATCTTCAGCCTCATCAATGTGAATATCACCCTCGCCGCAGAAAAGGTGAATATGCTTTCCATCATCACGCTGAATTTTACAACTGTGGGTGCGATAGGGTTCCTCGTGGCATTGATCAATACGATTTTGCCTTCTGGAAAGCATCGCGTTGCAGTATGGATCGCATGTATTGCTGCGTTTGTTCTGGCAGTTGGCGTACAAGTCCTGGCCCGTTTTCTGTAAGCGCTCTTTTGTCCCGCCTCATGGTGGGACTTTTTTATTCTACAGAAAAGGCCCCGAACCGCGCATCCCGCAAGGGACGCCGGCCCGGGGCCTTTTCCCGCACCAAAACAAAAGTTCTGTAGGCCTCCACCACAGAGGCCTGTCTTTATTGTATGCGATTTAAGGGAAAGCGTCAAGGGAAATTTTTTGGAAAGGCGCACGGCGTTCAGGTTTCCCACGCCAGCAGCTTTTTCCGGCGGGCCAGATAGTAGCCGATGCCGGCGGCGTCGGCCAGGGCCCACCCGATGGGCACCGCCCACCAGATGCCGGTGACGCCCAGCGGGGTGGCGGACAAAAGGTAGGCCAGGGCAACACGGGTGCCCAGCGAGATGACGGTGAGGACCACGCTCATCCCCGGCTTGCCCAGGGCGCGGTAGAGGCCGTACAGGAGGAACAGGCACCCGATGCCGCAGTAGAACGCCCCCTCGATGTGGAGGTAGAGCACCCCCTCGGCGATGACGGCGTCCTCGCCGGCCTCCACAAAGAGGCCCATCAGCGGCCCGGCAAACACCCAGACCACAGCCGACAGCACGATGCCGAAGCCCACCGAGGCGGCGGCTGCGCCTTTCAGGCCGGCGCGGATGCGGTCGGACTGTTTCGCGCCGTAGTTCTGGGCAATGAAGGTGGAAAAGGCGTTGCCGAAATCCTGCACCGGCAGGTAGGCGAAGGAGTCGATCTTGACCGCCGCCGCAAAGGCCGCCATGATGGTGGGACCGAAGCTGTTCACCAGCCCCTGCACCATCAGGATGCCCAGGTTCATCACCGACTGCTGGACGCAGGTCAGGAAGGAGAAGCTCGCCACCTCCCGCAGGCAGGCGGCGCGGAGGTGCAGGTGCCGGCCCAGGCCCCGGAACTCGCTGCGGCGGGCCAGGGTGTAGATCAGGATGCCGATGCCCGAGACGTACTGCGAAATGACGGTGGCCTCCGCCGCGCCGGCCACGCCGCAGCCCAGCCCCAGCACGAACCAGAGGTCGAGCACGATGTTCAGCAGGGCCGACACCGCCAGGAAGGCCAGCGGCACGACGCTGTTGCCCACCGCCCGCAGGAAAGAGGCGAAATAGTTGTACAGAAAGACGGCCGGGATGCCGGCAAAGATGATGGCCAGGTAGCTGCGCATCAGCCCCCAGACCTCGTCCGGCACCTGCAGAAAGATCTGGATCAGGTCCAGACAGGCAAAGGCGGCGATGTTCAGCGCCACCGCCACCGCCGCGATCAGGACAAAGGAGGACACAAGGCTCTCCCGCAGGCCGTCGCCGTCCCGCCGGCCGAAGTGCATCGAAAACAGCGCCCCGCTGCCCATGCACAGCCCCAGCAGGATGGAGGTCAGGAAAGTCATCAGGGAATAGGACGAGCCGACCGCCGCCAGCGCGCCGGTGCCGACGAAGCGGCCCACGATCAGGGTGTCGGCCACGTTGTAGCACTGCTGCAGCAGATCCCCCAGGATCATGGGGATCGCAAACAGCAGCATCGAGCGCATGACCGGCCCGCGTGTCAGATCCTGGTTCATCAAACGTCATCTCCAAACCGAAAGCTTTATCTTACGTTTCGCAACCATTATACCCCCGCCGTCTGCCAAAGTCAACACGTGGTTTCCTTTTCGGCCCGGCGGTGGTATACTGGGGGCGAACCATATCACAAGGAGGCGTTCGCCATGTTTTTGGAGGGTCTGGACGCGCTGGATCAGCGCATCGTCCAACTGCTGATCGAGAACGCCCGGATGTCCTACTCCGACATCGGGCAGGCGGTGGGCATTTCGCGGGTGGCGGTCAAGGCCCGCATCCAGGCGCTGGAGCAGCGGGGGGTCATCGAGGAATACACCACCATCATCAACCCGCAGAAGATCGGCGGCGCGGTCAGCTGTTACTTTGAGATCGAAACGCAGCCCGACGCCCTGCCCGAAGTGACCCGCCGTCTGGCCGAAAACGAGACCATCACCCAGATCTACCGGGTCACCGGCAAGGATAAACTGCACGTCCATGCGGTGGCGTCCTCCAGCGAGGAGATGGAAAAGCTGATCCACGAGGTGATCGACCCGCTGCCCGGCGTGGTCAGCTGCAGCTGCAACATCATCCTGTCCCGCATCAAGGATATCAAGGGCCTGCGGTTATAAGACATTGGCCGGACATGAAATGTCCGGCGCCGGAAACGGCGGTTCCCGGCCTGTGTCGTGGCGCCGGGGGCCGCCGCGCGGTATGCTGGAACGGAAAGGAGACGGCGTCATGGATCAGAAAAAGATCGGGGCTTTTCTCAAAGCCCTGCGGGCCGAAAAGGGCCTCACCCAGGAACAGCTGGCCGAGAAGATGCTGGTGTCCAGCAGGACGGTGTCCCGCTGGGAGACCGGCTCCAACCTGCCCGACCTGAGCGTCCTGGTCGAGATCGCGGACTTTTACGGCGTCGAACTCCGGGAACTTCTGGACGGCGAAAGGAGGCCGCATACCATGCAGGAACAGACAAAACAGGATACCCGCGACACCCTCCAGATCGCGGCGGGGTATTCCGCCGAGGTGAACCGGCAGCTCACCCGCAACCTGAACGGGATGGCCTGGCTGGGGGTGGCGTCGTTTGCCCTATACGGCGCGCTGGAGCTGCTTGGCCTGGCGGCGGAGGGCTGGACGATGTATCTGGCGGACTTTGCCCTGGGAGCGGCCTTCGGCATCCTGCTGGGGCTGGCCCTGATGACGGGGCCGGCGGGCAGGCTGCTGTTCCGCCTGAAAAGAAAACTCTTGGGGAAAGACGCCGCCGGAACGAACGAGGGCTGACGCTGCACAACAAAAGGGCGCTGTGTTCATACAGCGTCCCTTTTGTTTCTGTTTTGCGGGGAACAGGCGCGGCTGCGCGCAGAAATGGGTTCCCCCTAAAGCGTAACGCTTTTTACGCCTGGATCTCCTTGACGGTGGAGTGCTGGATGACCCAGTCGGCGGCCCGGCGGATGGCCTCGTTGCGGCGGAAGGCCCGCAGGTCGGTCTTTTCCTTGACCTCCTCCAGGGTCTTTTTGGCCATCTCGGCCCGCTGGGCCAGCTGGACGTCCACCTCGGCGTCGGTGGGGAGCAGGCCCTCGGCGCCGGCGATCTGGAGCAGGGCCATCCGGGCGCGGGTGTTCCGCTCGGCGGCCTTGCGGACGGCGGCCTTGAACTCGTCGCGGGTCTGGTGCACCTGGCCCAGGTACTTGTCCAGGCTCATCCGCTGCATCTGCAGCTGCTGCTGGAAGGACTGCATCTCGGCGTGGTAGGCGTTCTCCACCAAGATGTCGGGCAGCTCGCCCTGGGCGGCGTCGGCCAGCATCATCAAGATCTGGTTGCGGGCATGGTTGACCGCCGCGGTCCGCTTGCGCTTGGCCAGCTGGTCGTGCACCTGGGCGCGGTATTCCTCCATGGTGTCCACCTTGCCGGCCTTCTTGGCAAAGTCGCTGTTCAGGGCCGGCAGCTGGCGGATGCAGACGTCGATGACCTTGATCTTAAAGACGGCTTCCTTGCCGGCCAGGTCCTTGGCGTGGTAGTTGGCGGGGAAAGTGACGTTCAGATCGAACTCGTCCCCTGCCTGGTGGCCGATGATGCCCTCCTCAAAGCCGGGGATCATCCGGCCGCGGCCCAGCTCGATGGCCTGCTTGGTGGCGCTGCCGCCGGGGAAAGGCTCGCCGTTGACGTAGCCGGTGTAGTCCATGTGGACGATGTTGCCCTTGACGGCGGGGCCCTTGTGGGGCACCAGCTCGGCAAAGCCGGCGCGGCGGCGCTCGATCACCCGCTCCACCTCTTTGTCGGTGGTGGCGGGGATGGTGCAGCTGACCTCAAAGCCCTGGGTCTTGCCCAGCTCCAGGGTGGGCTGCAAAGCGACGGTGGCGGTGGCCACAAAGCCGTCCTCTTTCTTGACGCTGACCAGGTCGTAGCTGGGCTCGTCCACCGGGGTCAGGTCCTGGTCGGCCAGGGCCTTTTCGTACAGGCCGGGGACGTCCCGGTCCATCAGGTCGTTGATGGCGTCGTACCAAAAGACGTGCTCTCCCCGGTCGGCCTCGATCTGGGCGCGGTCGGCCTGCCCTTTGGCAAAGCCCTTGATCGTAAAGGTATCCCGCGTGCGCTCATAGACAGCCTCGGCGGCCTCCTCCAGCTCTGCGGCCGAGGCGCTGAAGGTCATTTTGCAGACGTTCTTTTCAGGCGTTTCTACACTTACCAGTTTCATGTCGATGTTACCCTCCGTGCGGCCCCATGCGGGCGCGATGTAGTCAATTTGAAATTATTATAGCACATCCGGCGCAAAAGCGGTATAATAAAATTGGATTTTTCTGCGGGCGGGGCCATCCAGCCGCCCAAATTTGCAGCGAAAGGCTAGGTTTGACACACAATGCGCCTGTTTGACGTTCTGGGTCCGGTCATGATCGGGCCCTCCTCCAGCCATACCGCCGGCGCGGCCCGCATCGGCCGGACGGCCCGCCAGCTTTTGGGCGAGGCGCCTGTCCGGGCCGACATCGGGCTGTACGGCAGCTTTGCCACCACCGGCCGGGGCCACGGCACCGACCGGGCCATCGTGGCCGGGCTGCTGGGCATGAAGCCGGACGACCCCCGCCTGCCCGACAGTTTTGCCCTGGCCGAACAGGCGGGGCTGGCGTTCAACATCCACCCGGTGGAGCTGCGCGCGGCCCACCCCAACACCGCCGTCCTGGCGCTGGAAGGGCCCACCCGCCGGCTGAACCTGTCCGCCGCCTCGGTGGGGGGCGGGCGCATCCGGGTCACCTCCATCGACGGGGTGGCCGCCGACTTTGGCGGGGACGCCAACACCCTCATCATCCACAACGACGACACCCCCGGCTGCATCGCCGAGGTGGCGCTGGCGCTGGCCCGGCGGCAGATCAACGTGGCCTCCATGCAGGTGTTCCGCTCGGCCCCGGGGGGCGAGGCGGTGATGGTGCTAGAATGCGACAGCCACATCCCCGCCCCGCTGGAGTTCCAGCTGACGGCGGTGCCGGGCATCCGCAAGGTCACCTGCCTGAACGTGGACGATAAGTAACATCAAAGGAGAGAAAACATATGTCCTTTTTATCCTGTGCCGAGATGCTGGCCTATGCCCACGAGCAGGGCTGCACCCTGGCCGAGGCGGTGCTGCGCAGCGACCTGGCCGAGAGCCGCCTGACCGAAGAGGCCAGCCGGGCCGAGATGCGGCGCCTGTGGCAGGTGATGCAGGCCACCAGCCGGGACTATGAGCCGGGCCGCCGCAGCCGCAGCGGCCTGGTGGGCGGGGACGCCGCCAAAGTGGAGCAGGCCGCCGCCGCAGGCCGGCTGCTGGGCGGGGATTACCTGGCGGCGGTGACGGCGGAAGCCCTGAAAACAGCCGAGTGCAACGCCTGCATGAAGCGGATCGTGGCGGCCCCCACGGCGGGCAGCTGCGGGGTGCTGCCGGCGGTGCTGCTGCCTCTGGCCCGGTCGGGTGAAGCGGCCGACGAAGCCATCTGCGAGGCGCTGTATGTGGCGGCTGGCTTCGGGCAGGTGATCGCCGCCCGGGCCACCCTGGCCGGGGCCGAAGGCGGCTGCCAGGCCGAGGTGGGCGCCGCCAGCGCCATGGCGGCCGCGGCCCTCTGCTACCTGAAAGGCGGTACGCCCGCGGCCTGTGCGGCAGCTGCGGCCATGGCCCTGGGCAACCTGCTGGGCCTGGTCTGCGACCCGGTGGCCGGCCTGGTGGAAGTGCCCTGCGTGAAGCGCAACGTGGTGGGCGCGGTGAACGCCGTGGCCTGCGCCAACATGGCCCTGTCCGGCATCGACAGCGCCATCCCCTGCGACGAGGTGATCGACGCCATGGGCCGGGTGGGCCGCCAGCTCTCCCCCGACCTGCGCGAGACCGGCCTGGGCGGCCTTGCCGCCACCCCTACCGGCCGTGCCATCGCCCGCCGTTTGGCCGCCGAAGCCGGCGGCGTCTGAACTTTTTGGCCCGCCCCAAAATTTTTTCAAAAAACCTGTTGACAAACCGCCCCGCTGATGGTAAAATATATTTCGTTCCGAGCGGAACACGAACGGAACGTATGCGTTGGTAGCTCAGCTGGATAGAGTGACTGACTACGAATCAGTAGGCCGGGGGTTCGAGTCCCTTCCATCGCACCAAACCAAGAAAATCCGAACCTTTTTCCAATAGGAGAAGGGTTCGGATTTTTCGTTTTACTAAAGACTGTCTAATGTGTCCCTATTTTCTGCCCAAAATTATAGCCAAGACTCAACTAATAAGGTACAATAAGTTTCGCAAATTAAAAAATGACAAAAAGATCTGAAAGGAGACAGTAAACCATGTCTGAGAAGATTGTACAGCTAAACGAGGAAGTTATCAAGGGGCAGCTCAAAGAGCTGGTTCGGGGCAGCGTAGAGGAAACCCTCAAGAGCTGCTGGAAGCCGAGGCGAAGAAGCTGATCCAGGCGGCCCGGTACGAGTACAATAAGCAGAGGCAGGGCTATCGCAGCGTCCACTACAGCTGAGACCTCACTACCACCTCTGGAGAAGTCACGTTAAAGGTGCCCAAGCTCAAGGGAATCTCATTCGAAATTGCCATCATTGAGCGGTACCGCCGCCAGGAGATCCGCCGCACTCGTGTAGTGAGCAGTTTCCTGGACGGCAACGCCGCCCTCATGCTGGTCTGTGCCTGGCTGCACCATGTGGTCGGCACCCAGTGGGGCAACAAGAAGTACATAAACATGAAGCACCTGGAGGCTGCCGTTGAGGATACCTCCATTACTGACCTACTTCTCTCGTGCCAGGGCCTGCAAACCAATTTGCGAAAAATCTTTGACACTACCCCTAACCTGCTAGAACATATAAGACATAAGATTAAAAACAAATTTGTGAAAACTGTTGACATATCCACGGAAAATTTTATATAATATATAGGACTTGTGTATTCTGATTTACGGCATAAGTAGCTCTTTGTTAAATTAAAGACAAAAATACAGCCATTGTTGCACTTAAGGAGGTTGAGATAAATGGAAAACTTGTCAAATGATACATTAGATAGTTTGACGACTGATTTGACCATACTCCACCTTTCTGATCTTCATTTCAATACAACTGGTGCACAGCCATTAAAATTATACGATGCATTAATTAAAGATATTGAGCAACAATTGTTTTATTCACAAAATATTATTATTGTTGTAACCGGTGACATTGTTGATCGTGGAGATTATACAGCAAAAAAATTGGTTAAACATTTCTTTGAAAAATTAAATACAAGCCTTGAGAAAATAGGCAAAAAAGTAAAAGAAATATATTTTGTTCCAGGAAATCACGATAAATCTCTTGATTATCCAACAAAAGCTTTATGCCAGATGCCAGGTCCTTTCGATAAACAATTTTTCAAATCATTTGGGGACTTTTTTAATAAAGCATTTAAAGAATATAAGCAATTGACAGAAGAAATACATCAAATTTTCTTTAAGACAGAGAATTTAATCGAAACATTTGGATGTAATGAATTGAACATAAATGGTCAACAGTACATTTTTGTCCGATTTAATACTGCTTGGAGTGCTAACGGAGGGGATGGAGATCGAAGAAATCTTAAACTTGGGGATTTTCAACTTCAAGAATTAGAAAAACAATATAAAGAAATTCGATTAAATGCAAGAGAACTTGGT
>OEQQ01000269.1_pt1 | contig 11152 bp, 7 predicted proteins | sample 1539741 | NCBI WGS metagenome assembly OEQQ01 (sample SAMEA3891876, study PRJEB23780) | metagenome | biome: terrestrial biome; feature: animal house; material: Caecal content | place: Italy | collected 2015-05-05
GATGCCGACATCGTATACGAACCGCCCGTTTAAGGCATCGGGATCGTTTTGAAAGCGCAGGGCCAGATCCAACACCTGCATTTCGTTGAAAGAAACAATATCATCTTGAAAAATGGGACGGTATGCCGCCCGTTTCGCGAAAATCAGAATTTCCGCGAGACGGGAGGCATCTTTTTTTTGCGCGCGCCTGATCATGGGATACTCCTTTTTCACAAATAATTTATTATGGGGTTATTTTAAAGCAGGTCCGGGAAGGGATCAATCAGCGTGGGGTTGAAAATCGGGAAAAATTTTCGCGGCGGTTGTTTTTTTTCCATGAAGGTATGTTTTTTATTATGGGATTCGGGGATTCCAGAAGATACTATGAAATTGAGGAAGGAGGAGAAGGGTGAAAAAAGAAAACAATCTCATGCGGTATCTGTCCAGACAGCTGTTTCTCATCTTTTTTCTTTTTGCGCTGGTGAGCATCGCGTTCAACGTGTTCACCTATCTGCGCGAGCGCCAGTACTATTTTGAAATCATCGAGGAAGAACAGCAGAACAGGATCGACACGCTTTCCAGAAATGTCGACGAGGAACTCACGAAGCTGAAGATTACGGCCAATATGAGGGTGAGAAGCCAGGAAGCGCTGGATCTTTTCAACCGGTACTCTTTCGTCAACAGTTTCGAAAGGGACCGGATGATCGGAGAGATAAAAAGCGGTTTGATGGAGCTGGACAACCTCAATTCCTTCGTGTCCGAAAGCGCGCTTTATTTCCCGGAGAAAGGCGTAAAAATCGACAGGGAGGGAATTTGGGAGGACGATTCGGAATGTTCATTTTTTCTGAAGCTGTACGGAAAAAATGAACTGATCGCCGTATATGGGGAAAGAGCTTATATCATCGAAGCATTTCCGAAAAATATAAGGGGAAAGGACGTGGATCCGAAGAAAATTCTCAGCGTTTTTGTCATCGAACTGGATGTGGGACAAATTCTGAAGGAACTTCAATTCGCGAAAATGATGGAAAACGATATCCTTCTGATGACCAGTCCCGAAGAGGATGCCGTGTATTTTCAGACGGATGCCATACAGCCGGCATCTCTGAAAGAAGTGATCGGAGAGGAAAGGATCGATCGGAATGGAAAAGAATACCTGATCATGCGGGCGGAAAACGAAGGGAATTTCTTTCACCTATACTATTTACAGGATCAGGAATTTCTGCATTTGATTCAGGAGAAGATGGTGACGAATATCTTTCTTTTGGCCGGCGCGGTTTTCCTGACCATTCTGACGGCTTTCGCTCTGTTTTACAAAAAGATTTTCAGGCCGCTGGAGCTGCTTTTGGTGGAAGCCTTCGGTCAGGTCAGGATGTCCCATTTTTCCTATCGGATCCCGCTTCCCCAACGGGGAAACGTCTTTCGGAATCTGTACGAAAATTTCAACTATATGGCGGAGCGGATCGATACGCTGGTTTCAAGGGAATTAAAACAGCAGATCCTGGTCAATCAGGCGAATTTCAAGCATCTGCAGGCTCAGATCAATCCCCATTTCATGTATAACAGCTATTTCCTGCTGTACCGCCTGATCAAAAAGGGGGACAGGGAGGGGAGCCTTCTGGTCTGCGAAAATCTGGGAAACTTTTTCAGATATATCAACAGGGATTCCGGGGAGAATAAAAGCCTTTCGGAGGAAGTGGAGCACGCCAGGTCCTACGCGGCCATTCAGGGATTTCGTTACCGGGATTTGATTCATATCGAATTTCCGCCTCTCCCGGAACGATACGGTTATATCGAAGTGCCCAGGCTTATTTTGCAGCCGCTGATCGAAAACGTATTCAAATATGTGGTCAGCGAGATGGAAGCGGAAGAGGAAATAATCCTAAAGGTGAGCTATGAAGAAGGGGAGAAGCATCTTTTCGTCCGCGTGGAAAATTCCGGGAGCATTTCGGAAGAGACGATGGATGAAATCGAAAGGAAGCTGGAGCGTCCAAAGGAAGGAGAGGAGGTAACAGCCCTGATGAATATCAACGCCAGGCTGAACGTCTTTTTCAGGCAGGAGGATTCCATGACCGTTTGCCGATCCGAACTGGGAGGTTTAGAAATATGTCTGCGTCTGAAACTGTAAAAGAAGAAAAATATTCGCTGCTGATCGTGGACGATGAACCGGTGATTTGCGACGGGCTGAAGGATCTTTTTGAGGAAAATTTCGGGACTACGTTTCGGATTTATCATTGTTACCATCCGAAAAAAGCTCTGGAAATCTTTCGTTTCCGCCTTCCGGACGTGGTGGTCAGCGACGTGAAAATGCCGAAAATGACAGGGATCGAAATGGCGGAGGAAATGCGGAAGCAGAAGCCGGACCTCCACGTCCTGTTCCTCTCAGGTTACGATGAATTCGAGTACGTCTATTCCGCCATCCGTCAGGACGCGGACGACTATATCCTGAAGACGGAAGGGGACGACGCCATCGTGGCGGCGATGCAGAAAATGATCGATCTGCTGGAACAGGAACAGCTTTTCATGCGGGAGTATCAGAGCGCCCAGAGCAGGCTGTCCTGGATGGCCCCGGCGTTGAAGCAGCAGGCCCTGATGCGCCTTCTGGAAGGGGATATCGGAACGCAGGAGGAATTCGACGCTCTCATGGGAGAGCTGAACCATCCGGTTCCGGCCAAAGGAAATCTTCTCCTCATGTTGGGAAGCACGAAGGGACATACCGCTCAGGGAATGCAGGAGCAGATTCTGGAAACGGTGGATCAGATTCTGAAAAAGACTTATGGGGAAACGATCGCTCACGTCCATCAGGTGATGTATCGAAAAAACTTCGTCTGGCTGATGGAAACGGAACAGGAACAGCTTCCGGAGCTACTGTTCGTGACGGCCATGGATCTTCAGAAAATGATCCAGCTTCGTCTGAACCTGACGATGTCCTTTATCATCGCTTCCGGAGGGACGGAATGGAGAAAAATCCCCGGGAAATTCGCCCGGCTCCGGGAGGAAATGCAGCGAAAATCCATGGATCAGGAGGACAGCATCCTCCTGGAAAACAGGGAGGAGGGAAAAGAGTCCTTCAACGGAGAGGAATCGGATTTTTCCGCTACTTTTCTCCCCCTGACGGAAAAAATGAGCCTGTTGGAAAATTTTCTGGCGGAAGAGAATTTTCCGGAGTTCGAAGCTGCCCTGGAAGAGGTGCTGGAAGCGCTCTCCGGGTTCAAAAGGCATTCCATGTACGCGCTGGAAATTTACTACGGCGTGGGGAAAATGTTCATTTCCTTCATCAACAAAAAGAATATCCGGCCGCAGCTGGCCTCCGGAATCCGCCTGATGGAGCTTTTTGATCCGGGATCGTTTTCCGGCTGGCGGCAGGCGTCTGACTATTTCAGGAAGCTGACGGGAGCCATTCGGGAAGTCTGCCGCATTTCCAACGAAAACGCGGTCACCGGGATTTCGGAAAAGACGAAGGCATATATCCTTTCCCATCTTTCGGAAGACCTTTCCCTGACCTGTATCGGACAGGCCATGGGATTCAATCCGGTTTATCTTTCCCGGGTCTTTCGGCAGACGGAGGGAAGCGGACTTCGGGAATATATCGAAAAATGCAGGATGGACATGGCTGAAAAGATGATCGTGGGGTCCCGCATGAAAATCTACCAGGTGGCGCAGAAGTGCGGTTACCAGAACACGGCGTACTTCATCAAAATTTTCCGCGCGCATTTCGGGATGACGCCGCAGGAATGCAGAGAAAGGGTATCGAATTTGCCATAAAAGTAAAAATCGTTGCATTTTTTCCCATTTTTGTCCCTGCTATGATGAGGATAAAAGGAGGGGCGCTATGAAACCGATGAAAAGACAAAAGAGAAGAGGGTGGTTTGCGAGGGAGCTTCCTTTTCACATCATGCTGTTTCCGGCCGTGATCATCACGATCGTATTCCGGTATATTCCCTTTGCGGGAATCACCATGGCGTTTGAGGACTACACCCCATTAAAGGGGCTGTTCGAACAAACCTGGGTGGGACTGGACAATTACCGCTATCTGTTCGCGCTTCCGGGGTTCGGCAGCGTCATCTGGAACACGATTTTCATCGCGGTGATGAAGATGATCGGAAACCTGATTTTTCCGGTGCTGATCGCTCTTTTGCTCAATGAGATCCGGGCGAAACGGTTCAAAAAAACGGTGCAGACCGTGCTGTATCTGCCGCATTTCATTTCCTGGGCGGCGCTGGCCGGAATTTTTATCGACATCCTTTCCCCGTCCGGGGGAATCGTCAATCAGCTCCTTTCGGCCATGGGAGTTGAGCCTGTATTTTTCCTGGGGGACTCGGCGGTGTTTCCCTATACCATGGCGGTGACGGATATCTGGAAAGAGCTGGGATGGGGAACCATCGTCTATCTGGCGGCCATCACGGGAATCGATCCCACCTATTATGAGGCGGCAAAAATCGACGGAGCGGGGAAGCTGAAACAGGTGCTGTATGTGACGATTCCCGGAATCCTGCCCATGATCCTTCTGATGATGGTTTTGAGCGTGGGAAACGTCCTGCAGGCCGGATTCGAGCAGGTGTTCAACCTCTACAGCCCGCAGGTTTATTCCACAGGGGATATCATAGATACTTACGTTTACCGGATCGGCGTCATCGAGGCGAAATTCGATCTGGCTACGGCCGTAGGGCTGTTCAAATCGGCCATATCGTTTGTCCTGATCATGACGGGCTATAAGCTGGCCGACCGCCTGGCCGGATACAAGGTGTTTTAAGGCGGAAAGGGGAGATAACAATGAGAAAAAAAGAACCTTTTTCCAGAACGGCCTTTCAGATTTTCAATTACCTGTTTCTGGGGCTTTTAAGCCTGTCCTGCCTGTTTCCGCTGATCAACCTGTTCGCGATTTCCTTCAGCGCGCGTTCCATGGTGGATGCCAACGCGGTTTCCTTCTGGCCGAAGGGATTCAATACCGCGGCCTACGAATACATCCTTTCCAATAAGCAGTATTTTCAGTCTTTCGGAATCACGATTTTCCGGGTGATTCTCGGCTGGGCCGTCAACCTGATTCTCATCGTTCTGGTGGCCTATCCGCTGTCGAAGGACGATCCGAAACGGTTTCGATGCAGGAAATATTATACCTGGTTTTTCCTGGTGACCATGGTATTCAACGGGGGCCTGATCCCCACCTATCTGGTGGTGAGCAAAATCCACATGATCAATTCCATCTGGGCGCTGATCCTGCCGGAAGCCCTTCCCATGTTCTGCGTGCTGATCATGTTGAATTTCTTCAGGGGGCTTCCCAAAGCCATCGAGGAAGCGGCCCTGGTGGACGGCGCAAACTGGTTTGTGACGATGGTAAAAATATATTTGCCTCTGTCGAAGCCTTCGCTGGCTACGGTGTCGCTGTTCGTGATCGTCAATCACTGGAACGCCTGGTTCGACGGGCTGATTTACATGAATCTTCCGGAAAAGTATCCGCTGATGACGTATCTGCAGTCCGTAGTGCTGAAATTCGACGTGACGAAAATCACATCCGAACAGCTGATGCTCAATCCGAATCTGATGGAAGTGACGGGAAGGGGAATCAAAGGGGCGCTGATTTTGCTGTGCACGGTTCCGATCCTGATGATCTATCCTTTCCTGCAAAAATATTTCGTTTCCGGCGTGGTGATGGGAAGCGTCAAAGAATGAGAAAAATCCGGTTTCTAACCCGAATAATCCGGGGATCAAAACAATAAAACAAGAGGAGGTATGAACGGTATGAAACACAAAAAAGTTCTCGCGCTGTTATTGACGGCCGCCATGGCGGTGTGCAGCGCCGCCTGCGGAGGCGGAGAGGCGCAGGAGGGCGCTTCGGAAACGGGCGGACAGGCGGATGCCGGTTCAGAGGATGCGGAGAGCGGCGGGGAAGGCGATCCGATCGAACTGACCTATATGCACAAGCTAAACGGCACGGAAAAATACGTAGGAGAAGACGATATCAACAACAACGTCTGGACCCGATGCTATGAAGATGAGCTGGGGATCAAACTCAATTACGCCATCGCCGCGGCCGGGGACGACTATACCCAGAAGCTGACCATGGCCATCGCGTCCAACGATCTCCCGGATCTGATGGACCTTCCTCCGGAAGAGTTTTTCGAACTGGCTAACGCCGGGATGCTGGCGGATCTCACGGAAAGCTACGACGCCTATGCGTCGGACCTGTTGAAGGAAACAATCGAGGTGGACGGGGGAATTCAGCTGGCTTCCGCGAAGGTGGACGGAAAACTCTACGGCATTCCACAGCTGTCCGCTGCGGACGGAACCTGCGATCTGCTCTGGATCCGGACGGACTGGCTGGAAAACCTCGGGCTGGAAGCTCCTGAGACCATGGAGGAACTTCTGGAAGTGGCGCGCGCATTCCGGTATGACGACCCGGATGGGAACGGCCAGGACGATACCTGGGGAATCGGTTTCCAGAAGGACATCGTGACGGAAGACGGGGCCAGTCCCGGAAGCTATGAGGGATTCTTCGCGGCCTACGGCGCTTATGCGCGGGCATGGGTGAAGGGAGAAGACGGGCAGATCAGCTATTCCGGCATCGATCCCGGGATGAAGGAAGCGCTGGCGCAGCTCAACGCTATGTATGAAGAAGGGCTCATCGATCCCGAATTCGGCGTCAAGGATACGGTGAAACTGGGAGAGGATATCGCCGCGGGTAAGGTCGGCATGTTTTTCGGCCTGGAAGGGATGCCATGGGGCGCCTGCAAGAGCAACATCGAAAACGATCCCGAAGCGGACTGGCAGTGCTATCCTATCGTCTCCGCCACGGACGAACCCGCAAAGCCCATCACCTATGTGAGGATTTCGCGTTACTATGCGGTCAACGCCGACTGCGAGCATCCGGAAGCTCTGGTGAAGATTGCCAACATATTCCAAGATAAGATCAACTCCCTGGAAGCCACGGAGGAAACGCTGAATACTTTCGGCGTCGATCCGGAGACGGGAATCAACTTCGCGGAATACGCGGCCTTCGCCATGGATCCGGCCATCCAGAAATGCAATACTTATTATGCGGAAATCAAATCCACACTGGAAGGGGAAACCACGGTGGATGAAATCCACCCGGAAGCGGCCAGATATTACAACGTCATCAAATCGTTCATCGACAACGGTATGGATAAGGGGGCGGATTCCCTGGGATGGAATTACTACAAATTCATCGGCCCGGAAGGAAGCTGGAATACCATTATCAACGATTACAAGGCGAACGATAAGCTGGTGCAGTCGGTCTTTTTCGGAGCTCCCACGCCGGCCATGAGCACAAACCTGTCGTCCCTGGATAAGATGCAGGCGGAAACCTTTGTCAACATCATCATGGGAACGCAGGAAGCGGACAGCTTCGATGAATTCGTCGAAAACTGGAAGCAGCTGGGAGGAGATCAGATCACGTCGGAAGTCAACGACTGGTATAACACCACGTTTGCAGATCTGGGAGAGTAAGAAGCCATGAATGGAAACAAAAATATTTTTTATACGCCTGAAAATCAATATCCGGGCATGCCGCACGGGGAGATGTGCGGGGACTTCATGCCATTTTATCACGACGGCGTATTCTATCTTTTCTATCTTTACAAATACTGCGTGTATGCCGTGGAAACCCGGGATTTCGTGTCCTTTGGCGATCCTTATCCCGTCCTGACAAACGGTTCCCCGGAGGAACAGGACTGGCACATCGGGACGGGCAGCGTGTTCGAAGGCGAAGGGATTTTCTGGTTTTATTATACCGGCTTCAACGAAGGAAACGCCGGCGCGGAAGGGAAAAACGTCCAGGTCATCCTGCGGGCACACAGCAGCGATTTGAAGAACTGGGAAAAGGACAGGGGCTTCTTTTTCAAACCGGATTCCGCGTTTTACGGAAATCTGCACTGGAGGGATCCTCACGTGTTCCGGAATGAGGAGATCGGGAAATACTGTATGCTCATCACGGCGGAGGAAAAGGAAGGGGCCCATCAGAGGAGGGGATGTACGGCGCTCTATGTTTCCGACGATGGAAAAAACTGGACGCACGAGAGGACCCTGTATGCGCCCCGCACATATATCACTCACGAATGCCACGACTGCTTTCGAATGGGGGACCGCTGGTATCTGACCTTTTCCAATTATTCCCGGTGGTGGGAGACGCGGTATCGGACGGCGGAACGGTTCGAAGGTCCCTGGAAAATGCCGCAGGCGGACGACATGTTCGACGGCAGGGAATACTATGCGGCAAAATCTGTTTCCGACGGAAAAAAACGTTATATGGTAGGCTGGGAATCCATCCGGGAAGGCTGTCGGGACAGCGGGAAGCACCTCTGGGGCGGCAACCTTCTGGTTCACGCGCTGGAGGTCCGCGGGGACGGGACTCTGGGAGTGAAGCTGCCGGAAACCATCGAACGTTCTTTCTGCCGGGAGGTGCGTCCGGATCCGGAACCCATGCAGGGCGCGTTTTCACAAAGCGATGAAAAGGTGACGTTAACTTCGGAAGACGGATTCGGTTGGGCGAAGCTTTTCGCCCTTCCGGAAACCTGTCTGTTCGAAGCGAAGATTTCCTGGACGGAAGGAACGGAAGCGGTGGGTCTGATGATCCATACGGATCCGAATCTGGAGAAGTGGTGTCAGCTGCGCCTGGAAATCCGCCGGGGCAGGATCCTGATGGATCGCTATAACCGGGTGGACGGGGATCAGTCCTATCTGGACGAACGGCCCATTGGTTTTCAAAACGACAGCGCGCGGGTCAAACTGGTCGTCAGCGGAAATATCATGCTGGTCTATGTGGACGATGTGGCATTGACCTCCAGATGTTATGAGATCGGAAGCGGCGATCTGGGAATTTTCGCGGAATACGGAACGGCGATCTGCCGGGACTGCGGGCTGAGAACCCAGGTTTAAAAGAAGGGCTGGAAGAAAGGAAAACCCGGAAGAAGAAAGGGAAAGATCGGGACGGACCGGAGCCGGACGATCTTTCCCTTTTGATATCAGTTCAGCCATGCAGGCACATGTGGCAAAATGCCGCGTGGGAGCTTGCTCACTAAGCTGCATTTTGCCACATGTGCCTATAGGGCGGACGCCCGACATGAATCATTTGACGGCCAGTGGCCTTTTGCGCAGCCAATTCAGTGGAATCCGTCAAATTATGAATGGCATGGTTGAACTGTTACCCTTTTTGATATGACAGGAAAAAAATTTTCTCGTCGGGGATTGCTTTGGCCGTCAGATGAAATATACTTTAAGTTAGAAGATACGAAAGATGAAAAGAAAGATCCGGGAGGATCGAAACGGAGGGCAGAATGGACGTTTTTGGAAGCAGCATGATGGGACTTCCCCTTTTGAGACGGGGAAAGAGCAGGAGCATCAACTGGGAGAACCGGACCGGAGAAAAGGGAAAGGGAGGGATGGCGGAAAGCGTTCTGGGCCCTTCCCGAAAGGGATCCCCCTGCATCCCGAAGGTGGGGGCGAACGAGACGGTGACGCTGGCTGAAATCGGGGGCCCGGGCGTCATACAGCACATCTGGATGACGGTAACGGACAAAACCAGCGAACGAAACCGGTACGTGCTGCGGGATCTGGTGCTGCGTATGTACTGGGACGGGGAGGAGACCCCTTCCGTGGAAAGCCCGCTGGGCGATTTTTTCTGCTGCGGGTTCGGCGTGTCCTATCCTGTAAATTCCATGCCGGTTGCGGTGAACCCCACCCGGGGATTCAACTGCTATTTTCCCATGCCGTTTGGAAAAAGGGCAAAAATCACCCTGGAGAATCAGGGGGACGAGGACGTTCCCGCCTTTTTCTATCAGGTGGATTATTGCCTGGTGCAGGAGCTGCCGGAGGAGACCGGTTATTTCCACGCGCAGTTCAGAAGGCAGCGGATGACGGAAAGGGGAAAGGATTATGTGATCCTGGACGGCGTAAAGGGCAGGGGACAGTATGTGGGGACCTGTCTGGAGATCACCGCCCTGGAGCGGTACTGGTACGGGGAAGGGGAAGTGAAATTTTATCTGGACGGGGATGAAACATATCCCACCATCTGCGGCACCGGTACGGAGGATTATTTCGGAGGGGCCTGGAGCTTCGCTTCCCAGGAAAACGGGAGGACGGTAGAAAATACCTATTGCACGCCGTTTCTGGGATATCCCTGGTATTCCTGCCGCGATACGGCGATTCATAACGACTATCATACGGACGACCATCTGCCCGAACGCTGCTTTTACCGCTGGCACATCATGGATCCGATTCTGTTCGAAGAGGATTTGAAGGTCACGATCCAGCAGATCGGAGTTTGTCACGGAGGGCTGTTCGAGCGGCAGGACGATGTGGCCAGCGTGGCGTACTGGTATCAGGCGGAACCCCACCGGCCGTTTCCTGCCCTGATGGAAAGAAGAGAACGGTGGCCCAGATAGGGGCCGGGAGAGACGGCGCATCCGATCCATGGACAGAGTGCTTCGAAAGGAGAAGGTTATGAGCGAAAAATTGCAGCGGGCAAGGGAATTCGAGCTTTTGGAGAGCGGAAAAATCCCGGAGGGACAAAAGCCGGATTTCCATTTTTGCAGCCCCGTAGGATGGATCAACGATCCCAACGGATTCTCCTGCTTTCGGGGGGAATATCATCTGTTTTTTCAATATCATCCCTACAGCACGAAATGGGGGCCCATGCACTGGGGGCACGCGAAGACGAAGGATTTTATTTCCTGGGAGCTTTTGCCCTGCGCCATGGCCCCGGACGAAGAATGGGACGGACAGGGGTGCTTTTCCGGAAGCGCTCTGGAGGATGGGGGACGGCAGATCCTTCTCTATACGGGAGTGCGGGAATCGGAGGAAGGCGGGAAGCGCCTCGTGAGCCAGACTCAGTGCGTCGCTTTCGGCGACGGCCGGGATTTCATAAAATCGGAGAAAAATCCCTCAATTTGTCCGGATCTTTTGCCGGAGGACAGCGACCGGAAGGAATTTCGGGATCCGAAGATCTGGAAGGAAGGTTCCCGGTTTTATGCGGTGGTTGGGAATAAAACGAAGGACGATTGTGGACAGGCTGTGCTGTTTTCATCTGAGGATGTGGAAAACTGGGCCTTTGAAACCGTCCTGGAGCGGGGAAAGCGGGAAGAGGGGAGGATGTGGGAGTGCCCGGATTTCTTCCCCCTGGACGGCCGTCAGGTGCTGATCGCTTCCCCCCAGACCATGGAGG
>OEQQ01000272.1_pt1 | contig 11133 bp, 12 predicted proteins | sample 1539741 | NCBI WGS metagenome assembly OEQQ01 (sample SAMEA3891876, study PRJEB23780) | metagenome | biome: terrestrial biome; feature: animal house; material: Caecal content | place: Italy | collected 2015-05-05
TGGATATGGAGCGGGGCGTGGCCGTGGGCATCATCACGCGGATCATCCGGCAGAATTTGTAATGCACAAAAGCCGCTTGGGAAGTGCCGAATGCGCACTTTCCAAGTGGCTATTTTTATTACTATGCACTGTTACAAAACTCTATTTTTTCTCAATGTTAATAACTCGTTGTGTCCAATTTCGGTAAAAGGCTTCTTCATGCGATACGAGCAGTACCGTTCCCTCAAAAGTTGAAAGGGCTGTTTTCAAAGCCTCTTTTGCCTGTACATCTAAATGGTTTGTAGGTTCATCCATAATTAAGAAATTGCAGGGAGTCAGAGTAAGCAGACACATTTTTACCTTTGCCTGCTCTCCACCGCTTAATGTTCCTATGGCCTGCATAGCGTGTTTACTGGAAATCCCACATCGCGCCAAATGTTTGCGGACATCTTTTGTCACCATATTGGGATAAGCATTGGCAACAATTTGAATGGGCGTCAATTCAGGTTCTTGCCACTCTAAATCCTGTTCAAAATATCCGATAGTAACCTGATCGGAAAATTTGAAATGGCCCTGCATAGATGGAATTTCCCCAATCAGGGTTTTTAACAGTGTCGATTTTCCAATCCCATTAAATCCAGTAATAACAACTTTTTGTCCTCCCTTAATGCTAAATTCAACGTTTGATAAAACGGGGTAATGGTAGCCAACTGCCAGATGTTTCACCAACAAGTGTTCTGTATTGGTTAATGGAAGTACGGGAAAATGGAAGTACGGAATAATTTCCTTTTGGTCTAAGGCCTCCATCTTTTCCATCCGGTCAAGCTGCTTTTGTCGTCCTCTCGCCATCTTTGCTTTTCTTCCCGCTATGTTCTTCCGTATAAATTCCTCCGTCTTTTTAATTTCCTTTTGCTGGGCCGCATATTGTCTTACATAATCTTCCCGCAGCAAAGTTTTCTTTCGCAAAAATTCGGAATATGTGCCATAGTATTTCGTGATAGTATCGTTATCAATATCACAAATGCGGTTCGCTATCTTGTCCAGAAAGCCATAATCATGGGAAACTACTAAAAAAGCATTTTCCAAAGCAGATAAATATTCTGCCAGCCATGTCACATGGTCTTTATCAAGGAAATTGGTCGGCTCATCCAGCAACAAAACATCCGGTTTTTCCAGCAGCAACTTCGCTAAAATTACTTTGGCTCGTTGTCCGCCACTCATTTCTGCAATCGAACGGTCAAGGCCAATAGCCAGAAGTCCTAACCCATTGGCGACACGCTCAATGGCTGTATCTATCGAGTAAAAATCGTGGGCTTCAAGCTGCTCCTGATAATGGGCGGCCAGTTCAAGGCTTTTCATATCGCCGTCAGCAGCTTTTTCATAGAGCTCCATTGCCTGTGCTTCCATATCAAATAGCTTTGAGAAAGCAGATTTAAGGAATTCCTTCATCGTTAGGGAATGGTCAATTTCCGCATATTGGTCTAAATAACCAACCGTAGTATTTGGTTGCCAGACGATACGCCCGCTGTCTGGAATGATCTGCTCCGTACAGATTTTGATTAAAGTGCTTTTGCCGGTTCCGTTCTGTCCGACAATACCAATATGTTCCCCCTTGTTGAGTGTAAAGCCTGCATTTTTGTATAGCACATTCTCTCCAAAAGAGTGTGTCAGTCCGTCAATTTCTAATAAGCTCATGTTTATCAATCCTTTCCTGTATATTCTGGACAAAAGAAAACGGCAGAAAGCAAAGATACATAAGTGTATCTGCCTTCTGCCTCTGGCATAGTAGCTCAAAAACAAAAGGCTATGGACAAAACATTGTCCATAGCCTCATACACATTATAACTGCATGGGAAGCCACTTTCTAAAAATGGGTATAAAATCCCCTTTGATGGCTTCCCGATGAAATCTAAATGCGTCGTTTATACGCTATACTCTGCACAATGTTTCATCGGTATGGATTGTACAGAGTCGATTCTCTTTTTACGCTGATCGGTTAAATGAAAATTCATATTCATGGCTCTATCTCCTTTTGAGAGGTATAACCCCTATTTTTAATAATACTATGGAAAACATGGTTTGTCAATCATGATACGCCGTTATTGCCCTGCTCCTAATAACAACGCATTTTACAAATTAGATATTGCCTTTTTTTTAAAATATGCTGTATTTAATTTTGAAAATGTGCTATACTGATATTTAGAAAGGGGCGATCACATGAATCTGAAGAAAATAAGTTTTGGAAACTTCAAATGTCTTTATAAGGCATCTTTTGAGCCGGGAAAGGTCAATGTATTTATCGGAGCCAACGGCTCTGGTAAATCCACCATTCTGGAAGGAATCGGTTTGTTAAGCGCGGCCATGACTGATCGGGTTGATGCTGCCAGTCTCCAGCGCAAGGGAGTTCGTCTCAGTGTTCCTGCCCTCTATAAGTCAAATTTCAAGAGCATCAACCGGCTAAAGTCTACCGTTGATCTTTCTTTGGAATGGGATGATGGTAGCAGCTCGGATGTGTACCAGTATGATGTTCACTTAACTACCCCTACGGATACAGAGTACTGGAAATATCATTCTGAAGCATTTTTCCAGAATGGCGAAAGGTTATGGGGACGCAGCAACGCCTCTTCCCAGCAGAGTAACAATTATATTGGTTTCTTTCTCATTGATGATGCGATCAACTTGAATGCCAGCCGAAAAATTGCAGAGGATTTTTCGGCATATGGTATTTTTCAGCCTAACACAATTACATTGCGCGGTACTGCACCTGACACGACCCAAACGACCCCGATTGGGTTGAACGGCGGCCGCCTCGCAGAAGCTATTAAGGCATTGATCCACTCCGAGGATGATGAAGTGTTTTTCGGAAATCTCTATATGGACGACATTCTCGATATGATTGACTGGGCCGCTGACATTACAGTGGCTGCCCCGAAGAAAAGCAATATCAACGCCAATGTTCCAACTACTCGTGATATTATCGAGTTCACAGACCGCTACATGAAAGACACCGCTCAGTTTACCGGCTACGATGCAAGCGAAGGCGCTCTTTATGTACTATTCATGCTTGCACTGGCAATGCACCCGCAAGGTCCATCCATTTTTGCAGTAGACAGCTTTGATCACGCATTAAATCCGCGCCTGGCAAAAAAAATGATGGAGGTCTTCTGCAATCAAATTTTGCAACAGGGCAAGCATGTTTTTCTGACTACCCATAATCCGCTTGTCTTGGATGGATTGGATTTGAACAATGACAATATTCGCTTGTTTGCAGTGGATCGTGATTCCAACGGCTACGCCCAGATCCAGCGTATCAAAGTTTCTCAGGAACTGATCAATGAAGGCCAGCCGCTGTCCCGGCTTTGGATCAATGGCCGGTTGGGAGGTGTGCCTACTCTGATATGAAACACATAGGAATTGTTTGCGAAGGTCCCACCGATTATATTATTTTGAAAGGTGTTATTGACCAGATCACTGGGGCAAAAAACACATATGTCATGCTCCAGCCAGAAAATGACCTGACCGGAAAATACGGGAACGGATGGAAAGGCGTCTGGAAATGGTGTTATGACAATGCATCTATCCGTAAGGAATTGATGAAGGGCATCCAGCCGGCTCTGGATTTTTTAGTTATCCAAATGGATGGTGATGTATCACGGAAAGAAAAATCTTCTCATTGCTGGTGCGAGACGACACAATGTGTTCATAAGGGAGAATGGAATCCTTTAGAGTGCGATATTACCCCCGAAGGGCGAGCTGTCTGTCCCATCGTTCTCCCGTGCCCGGGGCATACTGCTTCTGTAGCAGGATATGTGTCCCACCTCAAAGGCCTCCTTACCACATGGCTCAAAGAAACAGATGATACCTGTATTGTTATCCCATGTGACAGTACTGAGGCCTGGATTGTTGCAGCATATGATCAAACCGATGGAATTGAGACGATTGAAGAGCCGTGGGAACATATCATTGCACACGGGAAATATTATCACAACATTCGGATTCCAGGCCAGAAAAAGCGCACCCGCATATTTGAGCAGTTTGTACCTACTGTCTGTGAGAACTGGTCCAAAGTAACCGAACTTTGCCAGAGCGCACATGATTTCGAGGAATCTCTTTTGGCACTTGTATAAATTCTTCAGCCGCATAAAGGCCGCATGGGATGCAAAACCCCATGCGGCCTTTATGTTTTGCCCTTGAAATCAAATTTCTATGAGCCTGATCTCTCGCCCCTGAACATGGGCATCGCGCAGCGTGAACAGCGTCCCCCCTTTGTCCCGTCCATCATACACCGCAATCACACGCTGCGACTGGGCAACCATATAGCGATTGCGGTTCATGTAGCACGAGGGAACATAGTGGTCGGAGATCACTTTCACACCAGCGCAGGCAGCCAGCAGTCTATGAAAGTCTTTGTTCTTCGTCTTCAGCCGGCCGGCATAGGGGATCGCTGCTTCTAAAAACAAGCCGTCATTTTCTTTTTTTGCTTCGGCAACGACTGCCGCAAACATAAGATCGGCACCTTCGGCAAATCCGGAAATAAATCGAGTGTAGCCATCCTCAATCGCCGCTGCTACCTCCTTCCGCAATTCTTCTTCCACAAATTTCTTCTTCTCCGCTGGAATATCTCTGTGGCCCGTTATACAGCAGGTTTTCGTTACGACTTCCATCCTGTTTCCTCCCATGCTCTTCACTTTATGCCATTCTTGTATAGGCAATATTGCCTATAACGCTACTCCTCCATTATAGGCAATAATAGAGATATGTAAAGAAGGAAGTGGAGGAAACGACCAGGAATGATCTCATACGAGCCCTTGTGGCAAACCATGAAGCGGCACGGTGCAACCACATATACCTTGCAGGCCAAGGCCGGTATCAGCAGTTCGACCATCCGCCGGATGCAGGCGAACGAATCCGTCTCCACCAATACCCTGGATACGCTCTGCAAGTTTTTTAACTGCGAACTGGATGACATCGTAAAATTCCAACCAGACGAAAAATAGCACGGAGAAATGGTGATTGCCGTTTCTCCGTGCTTTTTTCTTGTCCGTTGACATACGAAGCAAAGAAATTTTGGAAACCTGCTTCAAGATCTCTACTCATTAGCTCCGCCAGTGGGCGACAAGTATTCGATTTTAAAGGGGTGGATTAGCCTTTAGACTCCTCAATGTCCCTCCCGAGATAAATGCTAAAATCAAATTACAGAATTGGAATACACGATTCACAATAAAAAGCGCCCAAACGGCAAGGAGCAATTTGGGCGCAAAAGTGTAGCATCCGTTATAATGAATCGGTTTGATGAACAGTTTTAGCGGTATCACAAATATCGTTTGAATTTATCAAATACTTGATAAAAGCCCTTACGCCACTCGATGCTTACAATAAGACCGTATCGCCAAAAAGACGAATACAGGAATTTCAATCGCTGCTGAAATAAGAATAATGTAGGGTGTCCAAAAGCTCATATCTCCAACATACAAGAAATTAAAACCGTAAAGCTGATAGAGGAAGTTATTTTGCAGGCCAATACCAGAAGATGGTAAAATCGTGGAAAGCCATACGGAACTGCCCAATGCGGTATAAATGATGGTCGGTAAGAGCATAACGGCAAGTGAAATCAATAACGAACTTAACGAGTCCCTGCACTTTGCAGATAAAAATAGTGTGCAACTAATACTTGCCAATATAGATAAAAGCCCGGCCAATACCAAAATCACTTGTAATTGCCCCAAATTGATATTGGGAAGATTTATGATGGAAAATAGCATTTGGAAAGATGTTTTCAAACACTCTGTCCCAAAAGCAAGGTTGATAATGGACAAATGGATCACCATACCCAAAATGAACACTACCACAAAAATACAGCCAGCAGCAAGTATTCTGGTAACAGCAAATTTCACACGTCCATTTTTTGTGCAGCGCATAATGCTGTCGCTTCCAGTTTGATACTCATTAGCAAATGTAGGTGCCGCAATCGCAACGCACAAAATGGAAAGAATGAAAATATACAGCTCAATATAGTCAAAGGCGTCCCGGCTCAAACCCGGATAAAGCTGGAATGGTTTATCAACTTCGGAATATTTTTCTGTTGCAAATTCTTTTGCTGATGGATAATCTTCTTGTTCAAGGTTCATTATATCGTTTAGGTGGGACGCAAACTGTTCATAAAGGCTTTGCTCTACTACATCTGGGTCAATCTCCATTAGATCAGCACCTATGCCTGTATCGGGATCGGCAAAGGCTTCTGGTAAGCGGTCAAGAAGTGGCCGGATAGCCGTGATATTTTCCGTATAAACATCTAACGGAATATCATCTACTGTACCATATTCCTGCACATATTTCTGATATGTGCGTAAGGCATCTGCGACTTTCTCCGGTGTAACTTCTCCATAAATTTGCTGCCTGTATTCCCGCTTAAATTGAATAGCATCTAAGCCATTCAGTTCTATTACAGTACCGTTTTCGCCGGGACGGTTGATAGACTCAAAGCTGATGGGCAGATAAGCCATAATGACAGCCAGAAATAATGCTACTGCAAGCAATATCAAGGTGCGGCGTGATTTCAAAATCCTTTTTACTTCTAAACAAAATAAGCGCATATCAATTTCCCTCCTTTGAAAGATCGGCTTGAGGGAATAGCCAGAGGTATAAATCCTCAAGGCGCGGTGATATGGTGATCGAACCCTCAATTTCGGATTTATCAGACAGATACCGTATAGATACTTGGTTGTTATCTTCCCCGCGCTGGTTGATTATTCGCAAGCGCATTTCATACTTGTCTAAATCTCTGGCCGGAATAGTGCAAGTCCAGACCTTTCCCTCGATCTGCTTCACCAGTTCGTCTGTTGTACCTACATCAACAATTTTTCCATCTTTCATAATCGCATTTCGTGTTGCAATATACTCTACGTCAGAAACAATGTGCGTGGAGATCAACACAATACGGTCATGGGAAAACTCGGAAATAAAATTACGAAAGCGTACCCGTTCTCCGGGGTCAAGTCCTGCGGTCGGTTCATCCATTACTAAAATTTTCGGATCGTTCAACATGGCTTGGGCAATGCCTACACGCCGTTTCATACCGCCAGATAGTTTTGCTATCTTTTTCCGCTTCACATCCGAAAGCGTAAGAATATCCAGCAGATGATTGATTTTCCTTGATGTTTCTCTTGCCGGAACATCCTTTAATGCTGCCATATATTCGAGATAGTCTTTGACCGTGAAATCACGAGAATATCCAAAATCCTGCGGCAAAAAGCCAAACAACTCTCGATAGGCTTTCCCCATTTCGTGAATGTCTTTGCCATCATAATAAATAGCCCCATTGGTTGGCACCATAATATCAGCAATCATCCGCATGAGAGTTGTTTTCCCTGCTCCGTTTGCACCGAGCAGGCCCCAAACTCCACTTGTCAGTGTCAGGCTTACATCATTGACAGCGGTTTTATCTTTGAACCGCTTACTTAAATGCTCAATTTTCAGTTCCATAATCATCACTCCTTTTCTTCCTCAAAAGCAAAGCCCCTGTTCAGTATCTATTCTACCGAACAGGGGCTTTGCAATCTCTAATTTTAATGTGGAATACTCCTAAGAAATTCCTAAGATTTGTTTGAAAGAGGCAGCGTTACCGTAAATGTAATTTCTTCCGCTTGGCTCTGTGCCGTGATTTCTCCGCCATGTAGGTTTACAATTTCCTTTGCAATCGAAAGACCTAAGCCAGCGCCGCCTGTATCGGATGTTCTGGCTTCATCCAAACGGCTGAATTTATCAAAGATTGTGCTTAATTGGTCTGCCGGAATAGTTGGCCCATGATTTTTGAAGATCACGACAGCATGATTACCTTTCTTACTCGCAATTATGTCAATTTCAGTGTTTGGATAGCAGTAAGATGCTGCATTTCTCAATAAATTGTTGAACACTCTGGCAAGTTTTTCTGGATCACCCGTGACGGTTAAACCATCCTGCATAGATATTTGGGTTGTATTTCCTTTTTCAGAGAGTGCGGGGTAAAAGTCATCAATGACTTGGGATAGTAAGGCATACAGATCAACCGGCAGCTTTTTCACTTGAACGGTATTTGTATGATAACGTGTGATTTCAAAGAGTTCATTGATTAAAGTTTCCAATCGCTCCGATTTATCCAGTGCAATCCCGATATATTTTTCTTTCTGTTCCTCCGGCATATCGGGCGCTTCATTAAGCAGACTCAAATATCCGATTACAGTTGTTAAAGGTGTGCGAATATCGTGGGCCAAATACATCACCAACTCATTCTTCTTTGTTTCCGCCTCCTTTGCGGCCTGCTGGCTCAAAAGGACAGACATTTTAATCTGGTTCATCTGGCTTTCAACTTCCCGTAGTGGTTCAGACAGTTCAATCGCATGGTCGTTCTGCTCATAAACAATCTCCGTTGCGCCGATAACCTCGTTCAAGTATTCCCACGGCTTTTTCCAATAGAAATAAAAAATGCCTACAAAGCCAAAGATAAGATAAAGGGCAAAGATTACATCCAGCCGCTCTAAAATCCATGTGCTAATGGGCGACGGAAATAATGCTAAAACATAATCAGAAAGCAACATAATGACAAAACCGATTACCGTATATAAGGACAGAAGAAGGAACAGCCGCAACCGAAGCCGTTTTTCTATGGAATAGCAGTTATTCTTCAATGCTTTTCACCTCCATCAGTTTGCTGCAAGCAAGAGCAGCAGTCCTCCACCAACTATTACTGTTACAATCGCGGCTGAAATAATAATTACTTGATCTACCCGTTTTTTGTTCCGAAACAGTCTGATTGCCGCTTTATATAGAATAATACCGAATAGACCGCCACAAATATTTGTAATAAGGTCTGTAATATCTGACCGGCCAATCGCTAAGACATACTGACAGATTTCCAGTAGCAAACTCACCACGGAAATCAAAAGCAATTTCACGCCAAACCGACTTTTAGGAAGTAATAAACACAGATATATTCCAAAGGGCATAAAGATCAACACATTCTGTAAAACTTCTGTTGCGTGAAAAGTGACCTCATGCTCATAATAAAATGGAATTAGATTGATTTCCCGTACTCGATCTAAGTCGAGGATAGAAAATTGCAGCTTAAATAAGATAATCCAGATCAAGAGTGCCAGATATAATAAAAATAGAATTGGCACAGTATAATTTATCTTTTCTTTTTTCTTCATTTCAATCTCCAATCACGGGCGGGCTATATCTTATATCCAACACCCCATATCGTTTTAATGTATTGTGGTTTCTCTGTCGTGTCCTGCAATTTTTCTCTTAAATGCCGGACATGGACAGTGATTGTGCTGCTGTTTTTACTGTAATATTCGTCTTTCCATACCAGATGAAACAAATCTTCAAGAGTGACAACAGTTCCTTGTCTTTCAAGCAAAATACGCAAAATAGAAAATTCCGTCGGGGTCAAAGATATAGGTGTCCCATTCAATTCACACTCATACGTTTGCGTGTCAAGCATTAGCTTTTTGTATGTGAGTTTGGGTGTAGAATGTTTCTCAATCTGTACTGGTGTGTATTTTTTATATCTTCGCAACTGGGCTTTCACTCTTGCAATCAATTCAAGCGGGCGAAAAGGTTTTGTTACATAATCGTCCGCTCCCAAAGTCAGACCTGTAATTTTATCTGTTTCCTCATCCTTTGCCGTCAACATAATAATGGGGTAGGTATATTTCTCCCGTATTTTCTGACAAAGAGAAAAGCCGTTAATGTCCGGCAGCATTATGTCAAGAATAGCCAAATCTATTTCTTGATTTTCAATACACTCTAAGGCTTCTTTTGCCGAATAATATTTATAAACATCATAGTTTTCATTTCGCAGATAGACTTCTAATAAATCTGCAATATCGCGTTCATCGTCTACAACTAAGACTTTTTCAGCCATCCAATCCCTTCCTCTCACAAAGTATAACTCTTTTATAGCATACCAATATCCTTTAGGAAAATCACAATGAATTGCATCAAATTTTATTAAGATTTTCCTAAGCCCTCCAATAAAAGTGCAGCGCACAACTTGAAATAGGACCAAATGTTTTGTCATCTTCAGGAGTTCAATTACCGATATTTCATTATACTTTGTCTTATTATGACATTGCAAGGCAGAGAATGTGCTTGTGTTGTTATAATATCAAGCAGATACTCAAAAGCAGTCTTTTGTTCTTGATGAAGTCTCTTGGTAGTGATAATACTCTTGGCAGCTTTCCGGTAAATTGGCACAGGATTGCCCATACATTGGCGCAGTCCTGCCCTTTCGCCGTAAATCCAAATCTGCTATACTTGGTACAGTCAAAACTTTGTAATGCAGCCGTTCCGGTCGGGACGGCTGTTTTTCATTTGTAAGTAAAGGTGGTGGTTCACATTCATACTTTCCTGCAAAAAGTCCGCAGGACATTGAAGAGCGAACGGGGCGAGGCCAACTATTTCTCCACGGTGGTGTTCATCTTCATCGCCGTCATCCTGCTGGCCTTTATCATTGACCTGTTCGGCATCATCTCCACAAAACAGGAGTTAGACCATGCGGCAGATCAGATGGTCAAGCAGATCCAGCTGTCCGGCGGCATCAACAGCGAGACCGACTCGCTCTTTGACTTCCTGTGCTCGGAGATCGAGGGCGCGGAGAATATCACATACTCCATCGATGCCACATACAAGACGCCTACGCCGTCCGGGATGTCCCGGGCCATCCAGCTGGGGACGCCCTTCTATATCACCATTGAGGGCGAGGCCAAGCTGGGCGGCTTCTGGAACCTGGATCTGGTCAACATCACGGTGGTTGCCCGCGGCTCCGGCGTCAGCGAGCACTACTGGAAGTGAGGTGGCCTATGAAGCGTTTTCTTTCACGGCTGCGCCGGCCGCTTTGCAACGAGCGAGGCGAGATCACTTTCTTTGCCTGCTTTTTTGTAGTCGGGGTCGTCATGCTCATCTCTTTCCTGCTCCTGTACGCCTCGGTGCGGATCACCTGCATCAACATCCGCAACGGCGCCAAAATGGAGCTGAACAACCTGAGCGCCACCATCTATGCGGACACCTACCGCTCCCAGCGGGAGACCAACTTCGAGGAGTACCTGCGCACCCTCTATTCCAGCAATGACTATACGGAAATGCTGGAGGCCACTGTCGCCGGCGGCCTGGCGG
>OEQQ01000273.1_pt1 | contig 11103 bp, 7 predicted proteins | sample 1539741 | NCBI WGS metagenome assembly OEQQ01 (sample SAMEA3891876, study PRJEB23780) | metagenome | biome: terrestrial biome; feature: animal house; material: Caecal content | place: Italy | collected 2015-05-05
TCCCTGTTATGACAGCGATGAAGCCATGCTCGATGCCCATCCGGAGATCGAAGCCGTGGTAATCGCCAGCGCTAACTGCGAACATCTGCGCCAGGTAAAGCTCTGCGCTTCCCGGCACATTCACGTTTTATCGATGAAAATTCCCACCTTCGACGATGGGGAATATGAAGAAATGATGGAACTGGTCCGACAGACAGGCATCGTCTTTCAGATCGAACTGGAGCTCCACTACAATCCGGTGGTTCGCCGTCTGAAAGATCTTGTAGCCACAGGAGCCGTTGGCACCCTTTATTCCCTGCAGGCCACTAATGTAACGCTGTCTCCCGTCTGGGCATTTCCCTGGCAGGGAAGTCCGGAACAAAGCTATGGGCGCCGGATTCCCCTTTCGCCCGGCGATCCACGCTGCCGTGGAGGCGCGCTCTGCGATCATCCTCATATTTTTGACATGTTGCGAAGGCTCACAGGCAGCGAATTCGAAATGATCTATGCTCAGACCGCGCCCAATCTGCGTTCCGGACTGGAAGTGGAGGATATGCTCTCCGTAATGGGACGGATGAAAAACGGCGTCATTTTCTCTCTGGATCCATCCTGGTCCAAAACCGAAGAAAAACTGACCGTTCCGGGACCCGGTTGGGAAATCTATCCGAAACGCATGGAAGTAAATTTTATTCTGAATGGAGAAAAAGGCAGTCTGTTCGCCGACTGCTTCGGGCCAAACGTCTATCACAACGGCGCTCCTGACGATCGCTATACCGTTCGTTACACATATTTTGACGAATGGATCGGTCTGATCGATGAATTTGTAGACTGTATCAGAACCGGGAAAAACCCTCTCACCGATCTCGTCTGGCATCGCGATACCATCCGGGCCATGAACGCCTGTTACGAAAGCATCCAAACAAATAAACCTGTTTTCTTTTCTTAAGGAGGGCTGATGTTATGTATCCTGCACTTGCTCGAATTCAGGAGCGTCTCTATCCTCTTCCGGTATCCCTTTCCCTGTCAGAAGGCGAATTCTTTTTCGGCAACCGTCTCCATTGCTTTTTGTCGGATCAGATTCTTTCCTCCGATCAAAAGAATCTGATCGCCGATCTGTTTTCTTCCTTCTGCATGGCCAAAAGCAGTCTGGTCTTTCTGCCCCTTCCTCCGGGGCGGGAAGAAACCCTGCTCGCGTGCACCTCTCATCTTCCTGCAGACGAGTCTGCAAATAGCGACAACATGGAAAGTGAAAATTCTGACGGTTACTCACTTTGCATCACCCCGTCGCTCATCCGGATCAAAGCTTCCGGGGCCCAAAATCTTCTCCATGGTTTTTTCACCCTTCTTCAGCTGATCGAAGCCGACAGCCTTGTTCCGGGAAAGGAAAAATATTGTCTCCCCTGCCTGCACATCCGGGATTTTCCTGCCACCCCATTCCGCGGCGTGCATCTGTGTATCTTTCCCGAAACTCCCTTCACTTTTATTGAAAAAGCGATTCGGTTGGCCGGCTTCCTGAAATATACCCACATCGTTCTGGAGCCATGGGGTATGATCCCCTTTTCCTGCTTCCCTCAGTGTGCCTGGCCCAATGCTTACACAAAGGAACAAATCCGCAGTCTCGTTCGACAGGCCAATGCGTTCGGCATGGAAGTAGTACCCTGTCTGAATCATTTGGGACACGCTTCCTCCTGTCGGGCCAATTATGGACGGCATACCGTTCTCTCCCGCACCCCCGCTTTGGCCACCCTTTTTGAGCCGGACGGCTGGACCTGGTGCATCAGCAATCCCGATGTGAGGAACCTGCTCCGGAAAATAAGGGAAGAATTCTGCGATCTGTGCGGTGACGGTTCCTTTTTTCACATTGGGTGCGACGAAGCCTGGTCTTTTGGCAGCTGCCGAAAATGCTCCCTAACCCCTCGAAGCCTGCTGACCGAATATCTCAACGAAATCTGCAATCATCTTTCTTCTCTCGGTCGAAGGCCCATTATGTGGGGCGATATGCTTCTGGATCCGGACTATCCCTATGGAGACGACATCATCATCTCTCCTTACAGCATCCCTCCCCTTTCCAGACATGAGAAACTGTTCGAAATAGCCGGAGAGCTAAACCGGCGCATTCTGATCGCAGACTGGCAGTACGATCCCAGAGAAAAGGAAAATTTCTTCCTGACTACCACGGACTACTTTCAAAAAAAGGGATTTGATGTTCTCCTCTGTCCCTGGAACGATGCGGGAGGAATCTTTTCTCTTGGCGCATCCGCTCAAAACCAGCATGCTCATGGCTTCCTGCTGACCACCTGGCATACGCTTCCGGAACATATGGATACGTTGGTCATGGGCAGCGAAGCCTCCTGGTGCGGTATGCGACAACGGGAAAATTTTGGACTGGTCTGGATGAAGGCAGGGGAATGGCAGCGAAAAATCTGCCCTTGTTCCGATTATACAGAATGCGGTTTCAAAAGCCTGGAAGTGGTATACTAAACATAACGTAAAATCTGCACGATGAGGAGGCGGCCATGAAAATTCGAAATCTGATCCACACTCTGTCTTTCCGCTGTGTTCTTGTGCTCTTCATCCTGATGCTGCCGCTGGTTTTGGCAGTACACATGCTCTATCTGCTCGGGAACAGAGCCATCACAAACGAACTCAATGCTTCCGCCTCCTCCAATGTCTCTTACCTGAGAGACAGTCTGGAAGATGCCGTCAATACGGTGAACGTACAGCTGGAGTACACGCTTACCACCGACAAAATCAGAGAGCTCGATCTCCTGCACGATACACTGGCACCGTCGGATTATTACCTGCTAATCCGTGAAATTTCCGATCTGCTTTCTCTTTCCGTCAGCAACCGCTTTGTGGAACGGGTGGAGCTGTCCTTTCTCTCTCACGGAATTTGCGTCAGCAATACGGGTTTCCGCACGTTGAGCCGGGATGAGCTCAACGCCACTGTGCGCGCGTTCAACCTTCAAAGCAATTCATTTACCAGCTCGGACAGCGCTTTTTATGTGGATTGCTTCAGGCCGTTTCATCTGGATCGCAATATTTTGCCCCAATACCATATCCGCGCCGTCTTAAAGACTTCCCAACTTCAGAAAATGCTTTCTTCTTTCAGTCACTACAGCAATAAGAATGCGTTTCTGATCCATCATCCTACGGGACAGATTCTTGCCAGCTCAGAGCTGGAGTCCACGGATCTTTGGGCAGTCTCCGGCAATTTCACTCAAACGGGCTCCAGCGATGTCTACATTGTGACCGATCTGCTCATCTCTTCGGAAAAATATGAAGCGGTAGCCTGCTATTCAAAAGCGCTCAACACGTCATTCGTACAGCTTGTCCCCATGGAGAATCTGCGTTCCATTCCCCGTTTTTTCTTCCGCTTTTTCCTTTTTTTCTCGGGGCTATGTTTCGCGATTCTCCTGCTTTTGACCGGTATGATCAATCGATTCATCCGTCGCCCCATTTCGGATTTGAACCGGGCATTTTCTTCTGCCGGGAAAGGGGATCTTTCCGTCCGCCTCGCTCCTTCCTATGCTCTGGAATTCAACGATCTGGCCGGCTGGTTCAATACAATGACGGCACAGCTGAAACACCTGATCGAATCCCAGTATGAATCCACCATCCGCGCTCAGAGCTCGGAGTTGAAATACCTCCAGTCACAGATCAATCCGCATTTTCTGTACAATAGTTTTTTCTGTCTCAGGCAGATGCTACAGGCGCAGGATCTGGAACATGCCCGGGAACTAACTGGTTATCTGGGAAAATATTTCCAGTATATCACCAGAAATTCCGGACAGACCGTCACACTTTTGGAAGAATATGAACACGCTCTGCAATACGTTCATATTCAGCTAATCCGATTTGAAGATTTCATTCACGCAGACATCCAGTCCCTGCCGACTGAGTACGAGAATCTGCCCATTCCCAGAATCATTCTGCAGCCGGTTTTCGAAAACGCAATCGAACACGGTATCCAGACCACCTCCGGGGAAGGCTTCCTCCGGCTGAGTTTTTCCCGCTCTCCGGATGGCCTGCTGCAAATTATCGTAGAGGACAACGGAAACCGCCTGACTTCGGAGCGAATATCTGATCTGCAGAAACGAATGCAGGCCGATACCAGCTTCACCGAAACTTCCGGTCTCATCAATATTCACAAACGACTCCGTCTGTATTTTCAGGATGACCGCTGTGGACTTGCTTTATCCCACAGCGATCTCGGCGGACTTCGTGTGATCATAACGCTGTTGTCAGACTTCAAAGCACCTCGCTCAACCCGGAAAGATCCGGCCAGGAAGGAGCCTTTATGAATACGTTTCGCGTTCTCATCGTAGACGATGAACCTCATGTTGTGGATTTTCTGATCAGCCTGCTGGAATCGCAAAAGGATTTGTCTTTGGATCTGTATTTTTCCTATGATGGCCCACATGCCCTGGAATTGATTCAGGAAGGAAAATTCGACCTGTTAATCACGGACATCCAAATGCCCGGCATGGATGGAATCCATCTTGCAAAATCCCTGACCGAACGGTGGCCGCTGTGTAAAATCATCTACTTCACGGCCTGGTCCCGTTTTGATTATGCCTATAAAGCCCTGCAGTCTCAGGCTGCCGGATATTTGCTGAAAACGGAAAGCGACGACTATATTCTGGCACAGATCCGCGCCACCCTTTCTTCCATCGAAGAGGAGCTTCTTCAAACGCCCTCCCATCTCCCGGATTCCCTGAGCCAACCGGTGGACTATACCGAACGTCAGCAACTTTTTCATCTTCTGGAACGGGAAGATTTGCCCGAAAACGAACTGGCTTCCCTGCTGCAGGGGCTCGGATTTTCCGGACGAACTTCCTGGCTGCTGACGTTGGGGATCGTGGATGAGTTGGAGGAATGGGCCGGATATCCTTACAGCTATCCCCCGTGTTACGCTCTTCTGTCCCGGTTGATGTCATCTTCTACCCAACACATGATCTCCCATCAAATCTGTGAAATGTATCATCCGGGATGTTTTCTCTGGCTAATGGAGTGCGAAACAGAATGTGATTCCGTCAAAGGGCAAAGTATGCTTCAATGGTACAGCGGCATCCTGGAAACCGTACAGTCCGCTTTTTTCTCCCGGGCGTCTCTTCCCGTTTCCTTTTTGTTCAGTCCTCTTTTAAGCAGTGCCCGCCTTTTGCCCCGCGCCCTTTCGCAGGGGCTCTCTTTCACCGACGGAGCCAGACAGAACGCCCCCTTCATTTTTCAGTATCCCTTTATTCAGCAAAAACCTCCGCAACCGGCCTTTCCCTCTCCGCCTGGCAGAGAACCTCAAAATGCGTTCCGAACGCTCTCAGAAATGTTGAACCGGCAAAATTTCGAAGATTTCTCTGCCGCGCTGGCCGATCTGTGCGCGCCCTTTTGCAGGAAAAGCCTTCGCGACGACTCCGCTGCATTGGAACTATATTACTCCGTTGTCCTCGTTTTATCCCAATACGCCTCTCAAAATCGCCTTACAAGCGATATCGGTCTTCAGATCCGACTCAACGGCCTGTACCGCGTTTCGGACATTTCGGACTGGGACTCCTGCATGAAGCGACTAACCGAATTTTCTTCCGAAATTTTTCTGCTTATCGAAAGGCGCAAAGATAATCTGGCCCACAATACCGTCCTGTTTATTAAAAATTACATTGACGACCACATTTTGGAAAGCCTGTCACTGATGCAGCTTTCCCAGGCTACAGGATACAATGCGTCCTATATTTCCATGCTATTTCACAGGGAAACCGGCGAAGTTCTGAGCTCTTATATCTCACGAAAAAAACTGGAATCCGTCAACCGATTTTTGTCCGATCCATCCTACACCATAGAGGAAGTTTCGCGGTTGAGCGGATTCCATTCCCGCCCTTATTTCAATCAGTTCATTAAAAAGATGACCGGGCTTTCTCCCAAGGCATACCGGGCCCGTCTTTTGGGGGCTCCTCCTTCCCCTTAAAGGGAATTCAAAAACCGCTCAAACCCTTCCCGCCCCTGGGGCGTCCTCTTGTAAACGCCGGAGTCCTCCAGCACCTGCATGAACACCAGGCCGATTTCCTTTTGAAGGATGCCGTGGATGGTTTCGGCGTTTTTGTCCGCGTAGCGGGGGAGGAACTGTTCCGCCCAGTCGGCGTGCTTTGCCAGCGTTTCGTCCCGGCGCAGGTCTTCGCCCGCCAGAATGGCCCGCTCCAGCGCCGCCATCTCGTCCTTTAAGCGCGCGGGAAGCACCGCCAGCCCCATGACCTCGATGAGGCCGATGTTCTCCTTTTTGATGTGATGCAGGTTGGCGTGGGGATGGAAAACGCCCAGCGGATGTTCCTGCGTGGTGATATTGTTGCGCAGCACCAGATCCAGCTCGAAATTTTCGCCCCGCTTCCTGGCGATGGGCGTGATGGTGTTGTGGGGTTCCCCGTCCGTTTCCGCGAAGATGAAACAGGATTCGTCGCTGTATCCTCTCCAGGCGTTGAGGATCACGTCCGCCAGCGCGATCAGCCGGTCCGCATCCCGCCCCGAAAGGCGGATCACGGACATGGGCCAGTTGACGATGCCCGCCTGCACATCCTCATATCCTTTCACCGAAAAAGCGCGCTCCACCTTCGCTTTCGCCATGGGGAATTCATAGCGGCCGCCCTGAAAATGATCGTGGCTCAGGATGGATCCCCCCACGATGGGCAGATCCGCGTTGGAACCCAGCATATAGTGCGGGAACTGTTTCACGAAGTCGAACAGCTTGACGAAGGTGTCGTGTTCGATTTTCATGGGCGTGTGCTCGAAGTTGAAGACGATGCAGTGTTCGTTATAGTACACGTAAGGGGAGTACTGAAAGCCCCAGCGGCTGCTGTTGACGGTGATGGGGATGATGCGATGGTTCTGTCTGGCCGGGTGGTTCACCCGACCCGCATAGCCTTCGTTTTCCCGGCACAGAAGGCATTTGGGGTATCCGCTCTGCCTGGCCAGCTTCGCCGCGGCGATGGCCTTCGGATCCTTTTCCGGCTTGGACAGGTTGATGGTGATGTCCAGATCCCCGTACGGAGTGGGCGTCACCCATTTTTCATCCCGGCTGATCCGGTAGCGGCGAATATAGTCCGAGTCCTGGCTGAGCCGGTAAAAATAATCCGTGGCCGCTTCCGGGGACGTTTCGTATTCGTTCCAGAACCGGCGGATGATCTCCGAAGGGCGGCCCATCAGGCAGCTCATGATCTTCGTATCCAGCAGATCCCGGTAAACCACGCCGTCTTCCTTCAAAATGCCGTTTTCCGCCGCGTAGTCCAGCATCGCTTCCAGAATGCCGGGCAGGGCCGCCACCGCTTTATTCCGCTCCTCCTCCGAAGGGGCGGGACACGTCCCGAAGGAGCCCTCGAATTCGTCCAGGCCGAACAGCTCCAGCAACCGGTTTACCGTATATACTTCATCCTCCGGCTCCACCAGACCGGTGAGCAGACCATAGTTTACCAGTTCGCGAATTTTTTCCTGAATCATTTTCCCACGCTTTCCTTTTTGAAATGCCGGCCCGCAGGCGGGCGCCCGGGGCCGGCGTTGTCCGAAACCTGCAAAGTGTCCTTATAAAACCGCCGGGCCGTCCCCGATCTGCACCACGTAGAAGTCCGCCGCGTATCCCACCTTTTCCAGGTAGGCCTTTCCCACCTTCTCCTGAAACGCTTCGATCGCTTCGTCCTTCACGATGCTCACCGTGCAGCCGCCAAACCCGGCGCCGGTCATCCTGGAACCGATGACGCCGTCCACCTTCCATGCTTCTTCCACCAGGGTATCCAGCTCGATCCCGGTCACCTCATAATCGTCCCGCAGGGATACGTGGGAGTCGTTCATCAGCTGTCCGAACAGCCCGATGTCGTTTCGCTTCAGCGCTTCCACCGCACGGACGGTCCTCCGGTTTTCCAAAACCGCGTGGCGGGCCCGTTTCCGGCAGACCTCATCCCGAACGGCGCTGCTGTAGCGTTCGAACTGCTCTTCCGTCAGATCTCCCAGCGATTCGATGCCGACCACCTCCTGCAGCTGCGCCAGCGCCGTCTCGCATTCGCTCCTTCTTTCGTTGTATTTGGAATCGCCCAGTCCGCGCTTTTTGTTGCTGCAGGCGATCACCAGCTTCGCTCCCTCCAGCCGGATCGGAGCGTATTCGAACTCCATGGTCCCCGTATCCAGGAAGATGGCGTTGTCCTTTTTCCCCATGGCGATGGAAAACTGATCCATAATGCCGCAGTTGACCCCGTTAAACCGGTTTTCCGAAAACTGTCCGATCAGCGCCAGATCCTGGTTGCTGACGGGAAATCCGTACTGATCCCGCAGGATGAAGCCCGTCAGCACCTCCACGGAGGCCGACGAGGAAAGGCCGGAACCGTTGGGAATGTTGCCATAAAGCATCAGGTCCATCCCCCTGGTCACTTCAAAGCCCTTCTGGCCAAACGCCCAGATCACCCCTTTGGGATAATTCGTCCACGCGGCTTCCTTTTCCGGCTTCAGATCCTCCACGCCGGATTCCAGAACGCCGAGCTGTTCGAAGTTCATGGAATAAAAACGAAGCTTTTTGTCTTCCCGCTGTCTCGCCACCCCATACGTTCCGATGGTCAGCGCGCAGGGGAATACGTGGCCTCCGTTGTAATCCGTATGCTCGCCGATGAGGTTGACCCGGCCCGGCGCAAAATAGACCTTCGCCCCCTCGCTGTCCCCGAAAATCTCCGCAAATTTCTGAAGCAGTTTTTCCTTCATTCTCCGATCCTCCTGTGTGGGTATTCCGCTGTGTTCCGCTGTTTGTTCCGGTTCGTTTCTTCTGAAATCATCTTGTCACAAAACGGTCGGCGCAGCCAGAGGAAGATGTTGCGCGTACCTGACAAAATGTTGGAAACGGTTATTCCCGAAAAAAGGCGCGTCCATCCGCGCCGGGAGCGGTCGCCTGCGCAGGGTTACGGTTCCCCTCCCTGCTCCAGCTTTCCCACTTCGGCGATGAAGTCTTCCACCTGTTTCAAATGCTCCCGGTTCCACCGGTTTTCATCCTCTTTCATCTGCCTGCGGTAAGCCGACGGGGAAACGCCGTTTTTCTGCCGAAACGCCCGGGTGAAGACCAGCGGATCCTGATAACCGCAGGAAAAGGCGATGCTCTCCACCGGCAGGTCCGGAATCTTCAAAAGTTCGGCCGCCCTGGTCAGTCGGCAGGTGGCAAGAAACTGCTGGGGCGACATGCCCAGAGAATTCTGGAACAGGGTATACAGATAGCTCCGGTTGACGCACACGTAGTCCGCCACGTCCGTCACCCGGATGGGATTGCAGTAATTGCGCTGGATGAATTCCACCGCGCGGCGGACATACCGGTTCGCCCGATCCTCTTCGTCCTGCTTCGAAATCGGTACGCTCTGCGCCACCACGGAAAGGAAAACCTGCAAAGATCCGTTCCTGCGCCATTCGTTGGCCGTCCCGGACGTATTGTGGTCCATCATGTCCCTCACGATGCCGTAAAGCTCGTCGGAATGGTCGGACCGAAACACCGGATGCCGGGACGAGAGCCCCAGCCCTTCCGCGTATTCCTTCGCCCGGGAGCCGGCGAAGCCGACCCAGATATAGGTCCAGGGCTCCTTCCCGTCCGCCTGGTAAAAGCTCATCTGACCGGGTTCGATCAGAAAGCCGTATCCCGCTTCCAGCGGATATTCCTTTCCCTCCAGCCGGAAGATCCCCTTCCCGCTGAGCACGTAATGAATCAGATAATGGGGTTTTAAGGCGGGCCCGAAATGGTGCAGCGGTTCCGTTCTGGAACAGCCGCAGCAGGTCATATACAGCTCGCCTCCATGTCCTTCCGCAAACGCCAGTTTATATGCTTTTTCCAACTCGTCTCTCCTTTGCCTTCCGGGCCTCCGGTATCGTCCGATGCGCTAACGGTTGACGGACTTCGCCATCTGGCGATAGGTGTGGCGCACGCCCCGGATCGCCACGGAATATGCCATGATATTTTCCGGCAGCGCCATTCCGACATATCCGGAATCCCCGATGTGATGGATGTCCGTGCCCGCCATTTTGCACATCAGGGCGATCTGGCGGATCGTGGCCTCATCGCTGCCCTCCTGTGAGGTCCCGATGGCCGTGATCGTCAGGGCCCCCAGGCCGTGAGAATATTCCACCAGCTCCCGCACCCGTTCCAGCGTCATCCCGGGCACCGTCCCCGGCGCGGGCATCAGGATGATATCCGCCCCCGCCTCCCGAAACAGCCGGATGTCCTCTTCGGTCAAAATTTTTTCAGCGCCTTCCGAAAGGATGCCGGCGGCGTGCATTTTGCCCGCCGCCAGGATCAGCCGGTCCCCTGCGGCCTCCCGGATTTCCCGCAGCGCCCTGACGATGGCCCCGTTCTCCACCCCGTTCCCGGGATTTCCGGTCAAAAGCACCAGGTCCACTCCCATCTCCGCCGCCTTGCAGGCGTTGGCCGCGGTGGCGGCCCTGCCCCCGGACATCTTCCAGACTTCCTCCTGCCGGTCGGCCATTTCCCCCGCAGGCTCCAGATTGATCCCCACGATCCTGCCGGTGAGCCGTTTGATTTCCCGCACCGTCTCTCCCTTCGGCACCGGCGGCAGGCCGCAGATCACCGGATCTTCTACATCGAACAGGTTCAGCAGCAAAATATCCGCTCCCATGGCGGCCACCGCCTCCGCATTGGTCACGTCCGTCAAAAGCGGCGGCGTGACCCCGATGCACTCTCCGGCCAGCACCCTGCCCTCGCAGCCCGCGATGGACTCCAGCAATTCCCGTTTCGTCCAGCCCGACAGCTCCGAAGCCGTCGCGTCCAACAGTCTTTTTCCCATGGTCTCCTCCATTCCGGGGCGTCGCAAACCCTTGCGCATCCCTTTTTTCTGTTATCATCATAACATACGCGGAAATTTTTTTCCCCTCCCTCCCAACTTTTTTCGCATACCGGCTCATCCATAGGGTAAAGATACCCTGTAAAGATTCAGGGATGCAAAAGAAAGGAGAACCCCTTATGAAAAGAAAACATCTTTTAATTTCCAGCCTGATGCTCGCCGCCGTCTTCCTTCTTACGGCCTGCGGATCCTCTCCGGCGCAGCCCGCTCCCGACGCTTCCGCCCCCTCGGCCGCGGAGGACTCCGTCTCTTCGGCCGCCGACGGTTC
>OEQQ01000274.1_pt1 | contig 11084 bp, 8 predicted proteins | sample 1539741 | NCBI WGS metagenome assembly OEQQ01 (sample SAMEA3891876, study PRJEB23780) | metagenome | biome: terrestrial biome; feature: animal house; material: Caecal content | place: Italy | collected 2015-05-05
GTTCTACAACGCCGCCGACGCCCTCATCGTCGGCAACTTCATCGGCAAGGAGGCCCTGGCCGCCGTCAGCTCCTCCAGCAACCTGATCTTCATGTTCACCGGCTTCCTCAACGGCGTGGCCATGGGCGCCGGCGTGCTGATCGCCCGGTTCTACGGGGCAAAAAGCTATGACCGGCTGCGGACCGCCGTTCACACGGCCCTGACCTTCGGCTTCATCGCCGGGGTGATCCTCTCCGTCATCGGCGTGGTCCTCTCCCCCCAGATCCTGCGGTGGATGGGAACGCCGGAGAACGTGCTGCCCAGCTCCATCGACTACTTCCGCACCTACTTTTACGGCAGCACAGCGGTGTTTATCTACAATATCGCCACCGGCGTGCTCCAGGCGGTGGGGGACAGCCGCCGGCCTCTGTATTACCTGGTCACAGCCTCCGCCGTCAACGTGGCGCTGGACCTGCTGTTCGTGGCGGTGTTCCACTGGGGGGTGGGCTCCGCCGCCGCGGCCACGGTGATCTCCCAGGTGGTCTCCATGGTACTGGTTCTGTGCCGCCTCCTCCGACCCGGCCAGGTCTACCAGGTCCAGGTCAGGCGCCTGGGGATCGAAAAGGACACCCTCAAGCAGATCATTCGCTTCGGCCTGCCCTCCGGTATCCAGAACTCCGTCATCAGCCTGGCCAACGTCATCGTCCAGAGCAACATCAACGCCTTCGGAGACAACGCCATGGCGGGCTGCGGCTCCTACTCCCGGATCGAGGGCTTCGCCTTCCTCCCTGTCACCTGCTTCGCCCTGGCCCTGTCCACCTTCGTCAGCCAGAACATCGGCGCCCGGCGCTTCGACCGGGTGCGCCAGGGCATGAAGTTCGGCCTCATCTGCAGCCCCGTGCTGGCGGAGCTCATCGGAGTGGCCATCTTCACCCTGGCCCCCTTCCTGATCGCCCTGTTCAACAGCGACCCCACCGTGGTATCCTTCGGCGTGGACGACGCCCGCACCTTCCACTGGGGCGGGCCGTACGGCCGGGTGGTCACCAATCCCCCCTACGGGGAGCGGCTGATGGAGAAGCGGGAGGCCGAGGAGCTGTACCGGGCCTTTGGCCGGGCCATGGACAAGTTCCCCGACGGCTGGCAGGTGTCCATTCTGTCCTCTCACACCGAGTTCGAGCGCACCTACGGGAAAAAGGCGGACAAGAAGCGGAAGCTGTACAACGGCATGCTCAAGTGCGACCTGTTCCAGTACGGCGTGAAGTGATGGAGAGAGAATGGGATGAAACATTTATTTATCGTCAACCCCGCAGCCGGAAAAGCGGGGAACGAAAATGAGTTACTGGACCAGATCCAGGAGTTGGACCTGGACTGTGAAGTGGTGCACACCCAGCACCAGGAGGAGGCCTGTGAGATCGCCCGGGCCGCCGCCCAGCGGGGCGAGCCCCTGCGCATCTACGCTTGCGGTGGGGACGGGACCTTAAACGAGGTCATCAACGGGGCAGCGGGCTTTGACCATGTGGCGGTGACCAACGTGCCTCTGGGCACGGGCAACGACTTTTTGAAAATCTTCGGCCCGGAGAATAAGGAGAAGTTTGCCCAGCTGGAGGAGCTCAGCCGAGGCCCTCAGGTGGCCCTTGACCTGATGGAGTGCAACGGCAAGCTGGGGGTGGATATCTTCTGTGCGGGAGTGGATGCCCGCATTGCCGCCGACGTGCACAAGTACCGCCGTCTGCCCCTGGTGCGGGGCATCGGGGCCTACATCCTCTCTCTCATCGCCAATGTGCTGTGGAAGGGCATCAGCCGCCCCACCCGAGTGGAGGCGGAGGAGTACGCCTACGAGGGAGAGACTGCCATTGTATGCGTGTGCAATGGCCGCTATTACGGCGGCGGCTTTATGCCCGTGGGGGACAACCTCCCCGACGACGGCAAGCTGGAGATGTTGGTGGTGCCCAAGGTCAGCCGCCGGACCTTCTTCCGCCTGGTGGGAGAGTACGCCAAGGGCCGCTATCGTCAGCACCCGGATTTGATCACGGCGGTGGAGGGCACCGAGTTCACCATCACTGCACCCCAGCCCCTGGTGGCGGTGGTGGACGGAGAGGTGCTGCGAGAGCAGCGCTACCACATTCGCCTATCCGACAAGAAGGTGAATTTCTTCTACCCCCAGGGCCTCAGTTATCAGCCCCGGATGGAAGAGGCGAATTAGCACTCTCCCTGTCGCCTTGTGAACAAAAGATGAATTTTTTTCACTCAACCTCTATTTCTCAAAAATAGGGGTTGATTTTTTGGAGTGAAACGGTTATTATCTTATCTAGAGTTAGCACTCGGGTAAAATGAGTGCTAACCCATGAAACCGTAAACCATTGGATTGATATAAGGAGGAACCAATTATGACTCTGAAACCTCTGGCAGATCGCGTGATCTTGAAGGCCATGGAGGCCCAGGAAACCACCAAGGGCGGCATCATTCTCACCGCCAGCGCCAAGGAGAAGCCCGAGATGGCCGAAGTTGTGGCCGTTGGTCCCGGCGGCGTGGTGGACGGCAAGGAAGTCGTCATGACCGTGAAGGTGGGCGACAAGGTGCTCACCAGCAAGTACTCCGGCACTGAGGTCAAAGTGGACGGCGAGGAGGATAATATTGTTCGTCAGAATGACATTCTGGCCATTGTCGAGGACTAATTGAGTTTTTCTTACGGAGGTAATTGAATTATGGCTAAGATTATTTGCTACGGCGAGGAAGCCCGTCACGCTCTGGAGCGTGGCGTCAACCAGCTGGCTGACACCGTGAAGATCACCATGGGTCCCAAGGGCCGCAACGTGGTGCTGGATAAGAAGTTTGGCACTCCCCTCATCACCAACGACGGTGTGAGCATTGCCAAGGAGATTGAGCTGGACGACCCCTTTGAGAACATGGGCGCTCAGATCGTCAAGGAAGTTTCCACCAAGACCAACGACGTGGCCGGCGACGGTACCACCACCGCCACCCTGCTGGCTCAGGCCATCATCCGTGAGGGTCTGAAGAACCTGGCCGCCGGTGCCAACCCCATGGTCATGAAGAAGGGCATTGCCAAGGCCACCACCGCCGCCATCGAGGAGATCAAGAAGAACTCCAAGCCCGTCTCCGGCACCTCTGACATCGCCCGTGTTGGCGCCATTTCTTCCGGCGACGACACCATCGGCGCTCTGATCGCCGAGGCCATGGAGAAGGTCTCCCACGACGGCGTCATCACCGTGGAGGAGTCCAAGACCGCCGAGACCTACTCTGAGGTTGTGGAGGGCATGCAGCTGGACCGTGGCTACATCACCCCCTATATGGTCACCGACACTGAGAAGATGGAGGCCGTGCTGGACGACCCCTATATCCTCATCACCGATAAGAAGATCTCCTCCATCCAGGAGCTGCTGCCCCTGCTGGAGCAGGTGGTGCAGAGCGGCAAGAAGCTGCTGATCATCGCTGAGGACGTGGAGGGCGACGCCCTGTCCACCCTGCTGGTCAACAAGCTGCGCGGCACCCTGAATGTCTGCTGCATCAAGGCCCCTGGCTTCGGCGATCGCCGCAAGGAGATGCTGGAGGATATTGCCATTCTCACCGGCGGCACCGTGGTGTCCACCGACATGGGCATGGACCTGAAGGAAGCCAACCTGACCATGCTGGGCACTGCCCGTCAGGTGAAGGTCTCCAAGGAGAACACCATCATCGTGGACGGCGCTGGCGCCACCGAGAACATCGCCGCCCGTGTGTCTCAGATTCGTCACATGATCGAGAACACCACCTCCGAGTACGACAAGGAGAAGCTCCAGGAGCGTCTGGCCAAGCTGGCTGGCGGCGTGGCCATCATCCGCGTGGGTGCTGCCACCGAGACCGAGATGAAGGAGAAGAAGCTGCGCATTGAGGACGCCCTCAACGCCACCCGTGCCGCCGTGGAGGAAGGCATCGTGGCTGGCGGCGGCACTGCCTACGTCAACGCCATCGGCGCCGTGGAGGCCCTGCTGGACACCGTGGAGGGTGACGAGAAGACCGGCGTGAAGATCGTGGCCAAGGCCCTGGCCGAGCCCATGAAGCAGATCGCCACCAACGCCGGCATCGACGGCTCCGTGGTGCTGGAGAAGGTGAAGACCGCTGGCCAGGTGGGCTACGGCTTCGACGCCTACAAGGAGGAGTACTGCGACATGATCGCCAGCGGCATCGTGGACCCCACCAAGGTGACCCGTTCCGCTCTGGAGAACGCCGCTTCCGTCTCCGCCACCCTGCTGACCACCGAGGCCCTGGTGGCCGACAAGCCCGAGCCTCCCGCTCCCGCTGCTCCCGCTCCCGACATGGGCGGTATGTACTGATAGATGCCGAAAACCCTTGAAATGACTGGATTCCAGCGTAGAGAAAAGCGGATTTACGCCAAACTTACGCCACAAAAAAACCGTATTAGAGCGAAATTTTACGCCAAACTTACGCCACGAATGAAGCGCATGATAGGGTAACTAATACCCGGTACTCACATCTGTTTGAGTACCGGGTATTTTTATTATTTCAGGAACAAAAATACAACCTATTTTATAGGGCGATGCCAATTTTCTCTGTTTTCCCTCCGGCGTGTCCCATCCCGACGGCGTATAGAGTGGGGAGCGCGGCGGATGGCATACAATGCTCGGAACAGACTCATCCATCCGCTGCACCACCTTTCAAAACCGGATTACATTTTTCGGCGTGTCGGGTAAGCGCTTCCCGTAGAATATGGAATTGGGCGGAGGCACGGAACGGTTGATGGTTCCGATTTCTGGGTTTCAGCCCCTTCTCTCATGAAACTCACCCCCGAGGGTTTTCCACCTTCGGGGGATTTCCATATCCGGCGCGATCCCGGTCCGTCCTCCGTTTCCTGTGGTATCCTTTTTGTCAGGCGATGGTTGGATGCGTATTCGTAATACCTCCAAATGTTGTCTGTTATCACACAGCCCAATCACTGCCTTCGGCCCCGGTCTTCGGATCGGGGCCTTTTTTCGTTTCCCCGTTGGCAGCAGTCGTATCCCGCGTCGTGTAGAGAATGAGGCTGCCGGGAAAGGAGGTGCCACGGGTAAGATGGAAGGGATACGGCAACCCAATACGCCCGCCCCGGCGGGAGAAAGGAAGGAACAACATGGCACAGGATATGGGCGATGATATAGGAGAGCGGATTTTCCGGCTTCTTGGCCGCGCAGTCGGCTATGGAATGCGCCGTTTCCTCGCGGACTACCAGAGAAATGCGGAGCAATGGACCCGGCAGCGGTTCATCGAAAACGGCATGGACCCGACCCAAGCACAGGCCCAAGCGCAGGCCGCAGCCGCCCGCGAGGCGGTGTGCGTGCCGTTCGGCGGCGCACAGGACGCGGCCCTGTTCGCACAGATGTGCCGTCAGGACGGCGTGTACGCCATGCCGCTTACGGACCCGCAGGGCAACGGCTTCCTCCAATTCGCCGTGGCGGACCTCGACCGAATGCAGTCCACCATTTCCCGGTTCGCACAGGAGGTGGCACGTCAGCATGAACAGTGGATCGGCGAAACGCTCCGCCAGCCGGTCAGCCCGGAGAAGCTGCCGCAGCTCAGGGAAATTCCCATCACGGATCGTCCCCGCACCGCGCCGGAGCAGGCTCCCGCACAGGAACACGCCGCGCAGGCGCAGGAGACCCCCAGCCGCACGCAAACCATCGCGGAGAAGGTGAAGGACGCCCGCGACCACTGCACCAACTTCGAGGACTTCCGCCAGCGGCTCGCCGAACAGGGTATCGGTGTCACCACCACCATGACGGGAGAACTTATGTTCTATGAGGCCCGCATGGGTGCGGACGGACAGCTTCTGCCCTTCGAGCACCGGCAGGACTGGTCCGTTGGGGCCGATACGCTTCAGAAAAACTATGGCGTGGACGCCCGGCAGGACTGGTTTACACGCAACCGGCCCATGGCGACGGACGGTTCGTTGGATCAGCGCGGGGAGACCCCGGACCTGAATCAGGGCATCCGCTCCCATGACGGCATGGACACGGATACGCGGACCATGCGTATCGAACGGGAGCAGAACGGCACGGATGTCCCGCCTTCCAAGGTGCGTGAGGAGAAGGCGTACAGCCTCGACTCGGAGGCCAGAGAAGCCCGCGACGCCAGCAGGCAGCTCGCCAAGGAGAGCGGTCAGACGCAGGAGCATGTCACCGACATCTCGGACAAGCTCAATCCGGTCCGGTAGGAGGCGGCGCATGGCAAAGCACAGCGGCAATCCGGAGGTCAGCCGGAAGATGGGCGTCTCGGCGCTGGTCACCTTCCTGCTGTCCGTTCTCGGCTTCTATCTCGGCGACCGGTACGGGGAGGCCATCGCCTCCCAGCCGGGCCAGTTCTTCGACCATTGGGGCGACGCCTTCACCAGCATGTGGCCCCTCATCCTTGACCGGCCCCTGCATCTCGACCTGTCGGCCACATCCCTGCTCATCGGCCTCGGCATGTTCTGCGTGGTGTGGCTGGTGTGGCTGCGGTTCGTGGCCTTCATGGGCAACTACCGTGCGGGCGAGGAGAGCGGTTCGGCACGCTGGGGTACCCTCAAGGAGGGCAAGGCGTTCAAGGACCAGACCAACGAGGACAACAACCTGATCTTCACACAGAACTACGGACTCGCCCTCCACCGGCCCAAATACAACCCCGAGCTGGACCGGAACCTGAACGTGCTGGTCATCGGCGGCTCCGGCTCCGGCAAGACGTTCAACTACGTCACCCCCAACATCATGCAACTGAACGCCAACTACTTCATCACCGACCCCAAGGGCACGCTCCTGAAGGACGCGGGCTACCTGTTCGCGGACAACGGGTATGAGATCAAGAGCTTCAACACCATCAACCTCGACGAGTCCATGCACTACAACCCGCTGAAATACGTGAAGACGGACACCGACATCCTGTCGTTCGTGAACTGCTACATCATGAACACCAACGGGGACGGCAAGGCGGGCGACCCGTTCTGGGAGAACGCGGAACGGATGCTGTACACCGCCCTCATCGCATTGTTGAGAGATTGGTTCCCCCCGGAGGACTACAACCTGTCCGGCCTGCTCACCCTCCTGTCCCTCGCGGAGGCACGCGAGGACGACGAGAACTTCAAAAGCCCGCTGGACCTGCTGTTCCTCCAGATCGAGGACGGGAAGAAGTACGTGCGCAAACAGGGCGTAGCCGCTCCCGCATCGGCGTCAGGCCCCACGGGCCTGACCCGCACCTTGGAGACCGGATCGCCCCAGAGCGACTGGTCGTGGGAGCCGAGCCGGTTCCGGAAGACCCTCAAGGGTGCGGACGGCAGGCCCAAGCTGGACGCGCAGGGCCAGCCCATCATCGTGGAACCCGCCAAGACCGGGGGCCTGTCCCCGGACGAGGACTTCGCCCTCATGAACTACAAGAATTTCAAGGTCGCGGCGGGCAAGACCCTGAAAAGCATCATCATTTCCTGCAACGTGCGTCTCGCTCCCATCGCTACTGCGGGCGTGCGGGAACTGCTCACCTATGACGAGATGGAACTGGATACGCTGGGGGACAAGGACAAACGGATCGCCATTTTCGGCATCCTCTCGGATACGGATAAGACCCTTTCGTTCCTCTTTGCCATTTTAATGTGGCAGTGCATCGACCAGCTCTGCCGGAAGGCACTCACGGACTACGGCGGCAAGCTGCCGACGCCGGTGCACTTTATCTTCGATGAGTTCGCCAACATCGGCACCATCCCGCAGATCGAGGAGACCATCGCCGTGACCCGAAGCCGGAACATCGGCATCACCATCATCCTGCAATCCATGAGCCAGCTTGAGTCGAAGTACGACAAGAAGGCGCAGACCATCGTGGACTGCTGCGACTCCACCCTGTTTCTGGGCGGCAAGTCCAACAGCACGAACAAGGAGATCGCGGAGATGATCGGCAAGCAGACCATCAACCAGCTCACCTACAACGAAAGCACCGGCCAGTCGTCCAGCGCGTCCAAGAACATGCAGATACAGGGCCGCGACCTGATCGACGCGGCGGAGATCGCCAAGATGAGCCGCAAAAAGGCCATCCTGCTCATCGCGGGCACCAACCCGCTCATGGACGACAAATACGATCCCCACAGCCACAAGCGGTACATGTATATCGTGGACGAGCGCAACCCGAAGCGCCTCCACGACGAGCCGTTCGACTTCAAGGCGTACATGCGCACAGTGGAAGCACGCGAAGGTGCCTAAAAGATACCGTTCTGCTGGTACAATGGGCCGTGGCATCGGGAATCATCCCGCGCCACGGCCCCCAACCGAAAGGAGAGGAGAACCATCCCCACATGGAAGAAATCGTCCGCATCGCCGCGAAACCCATCGCCTACATCGGCGCGACCGTGCTGGTCATCGGCCTGATCTACCTCGGCATCCAGCTCAAGGACGGGCTGCGGGGCGGGGGCGGCGAACTGGTGAAGGCCATCGCCCTGATCGCGTCGGGCGGCGTCATCACCGGGTTCGCCGCGCTTTACGGATTCACCGGATTCTGACAGGAAACCCATTTCAACAACAAGAAAGGAACAATCACAATGCTCAGCAATGTAGTACAGATGCTCACTCAGGGCGTCACCTTCCTCGGCGGCGTGCTCGTCGTCTTCGGCCTCATCAACCTCGGCATGACCATCAAGGACGGTATGCAGGGCGGCGGCGGCCAGCTCGCCGGTGCCATCGCCATGATCGTAGGCGGCGCAATCGTCTGCGGCGCGGCCATCTACTTCGGCTCCCTCGACACCTCGTGGTCCGGCGCGGCGGCCACCATGACCAACACCATCTACGTGGACGCCGCCCCGGCGTCGTGGACGGCGGACACCTCGACCTTCCACCTGATCGCCTGAGAGGGGGACGCCCATGCTCTCCGTGACCGTACACAAGGACATTGCCGAGTACCAGCCGAAGGTCGTGGGCAAGATGACCGGGCGCACCCTCATCTCCATCGTGGGTGCGCTCGGCGTCAGCGTCCTCACGGGCGTCTACCTGTACTTCGTGCTGGGCCTGAACCCCGGCGACTACATGATGGTGATATATGCCGTGAGCCTGCCGTTCTGGTGCTGCGGGTTCATGCGTCCCAAGGGGATGCCCTTCGAGAAGTTCGTTCCCCTGTGGCTCCGCGCCAAATTCACCGACGACCGTATCTTCTACACGCCGTCGATGACGCGCAGCGGCCTTGTCCACGACCCCGGCCAGCCCGACCGAAAGAAAGGAAGCATCTATGGAAAATACTACCGAAAGCAGGGAAATCTCAAGGGGATCGAAGCCTATTCCCCCCGCGCGGAACGTGTCATCGTATGACTATGCGGACGATCCCGTGACCGCCAACTTCGACATTGATGAGTTTGTCCACGCCACAGGCGAGGGCGGCATCGACCCCCGCCCCGTGTACGACGACGCGGGGGCCATCGACGTGGATGCACTCGGGCAGGTCGCGCCCCGGCGCGGCCGCACCGCCCACGGGCGCAAGCTCACCCGGAAGGAGAAGAAGGCCGCGAAGCGCGACATCGCCCGCCGGGAACGGGAGGCGAAGGACGCGGAGAAGAGCGCCAAGCGCAGCTACAAGTCCATCAAGTCCCAGCTCAAGGACCGTGACAAGGAGCTGAGCGACAAGACCGAGGGCTTCCGACGCAAGCGGGAGGCCGCTAAGACCGTCACCGACTACATCGGGTACAACAGGATGTATCAGGACGGCATCTGCGAGGTGGAGGAAGGATTGTTCTCCTCGTCCATCGCGTTTGACGATACCAGCTACCACAGCGTGCGTGACGAGCAGCAGAAGGCAATGTTCTCCGCTCTGACCCGCCTGTACGACCAGTTCGGCGCGAACACCCTCGTGCAGATGAGCGTCGTCAACACGCCGCTGCTGCGGGAGGAGGTGGGGCACCGCCAGTTCTTCGACCCGAAGAAGCAGTCCACGGATGCGGCGAAGCATGACGCGCAGCTCTTCAACGACATCCTGAACGACAAGGTGAAGGAAGGCGTGAGCAATATCCGCCGCAACCGGTATCTGACCTACTCGGTGTCGGCGGACAACGCGGAGGACGCCGCCCGGCAGCTCTCCCGCATCGAAACGGAGTCCAGCCGTATTCTGAACTCCATGGGGTCCAAGCCCCACCTGATGAACGGCACCCAGCGGCTCAGGGTCATCCACAGCCTCCTGAACCCATACAAGCCGTTCTACTTCGACTACCAGCGCGACATCTCCGCCCGCAGCGTGCAGACCACCAAGGACTGCATCGCGCCCACGCAGATCGACTTCAAGCCGGACGGCGTGTATAACGACTGCTTCCAACTGGACAACGGTGTGTACGGGCAGGTGCTCGTCATGAAGAAGTTCGGCTCGGAACTCTCCGATCGCGCCCTCGCGGACATCGTGGACCTGCCCATCCCCATGGAGGTTACGTGGTACGTGCAGCCCATGGACAAGTCGAAGGCCATCAACTTCGTGCGCAGCCGCTCCGCGTGGATCGACAAGGAGATCATCGAGGAGCAGCGTTCGGCGGTGAACAAGGGGTATGACTTCTCCATCCTCCCGCAGGAGCTGAAGTATTCCAAGGAGGAGACCGAGGACGTGCTGGACCACTTGCAGAACAAGAACCAGCGGCTCTACGTGTTCACCGGCCTCATCTACACCTACGCACCCAGCAAGGAGCAGTTGGATCAGCAGGTCATGCGCATCATTTCGGTGGCCCGCCAGTCGTCCATCGAGGTGGATACTTACGACTACCGGCAGCGCCGGGGCCTCAACTCGATCCTGCCCTTGGGGCACAACCATGTGGAGATCAGCCGCATGTTCACGACCGCGCAGGTCGCCATCCTCGTGCCCTTTGCCACGCAGGAGCTGGACGACAAGGGCGGCAACTACTACGGGCAGAACAAGCATTCGCGCAACCTCGTCATCTGCAACCGGAAGAAGCTGACCAGCCCCATGGGCTTCGTGTGCGGCAAGACCGGTTCCGGCAAGGGCATGTTCGTCAAGACCGAGATGACAGGCACCATCTTCACCAACCCCACGGACGAAATCTACGTCATCGACCGTGCGGGCGAATACACCGCCATCGCCGACCGGTACGGCGGCACCACCTACCATTTCGGCGT
>OEQQ01000275.1_pt1 | contig 11077 bp, 10 predicted proteins | sample 1539741 | NCBI WGS metagenome assembly OEQQ01 (sample SAMEA3891876, study PRJEB23780) | metagenome | biome: terrestrial biome; feature: animal house; material: Caecal content | place: Italy | collected 2015-05-05
GGCTCCCTTGCCAAAGGGAGCTGGCAAAAATCTTTGATTTTTGACTGAGGGATTCCACAGCAGGCACTTCCGATTCCCAAAAATCCAATGTGAAAATGCAAAAGCTAACGGAAAAACAGCTCCCTCCGGGAGGGAGCTGGCACCGCAGGTGCCTGAGGGAGCAAGCGGGGGTCGCAGTTGTGTTTTGCTGATGGGGTGGTACTTGATGGAGGTTATCGACACCCCACCTTCCACCGCAGTAACGATACCGGGCGGGTCAGGGAAAAAACGAATAGCAGAACGCATTGTCCGCAGCGACTCACCGTTAAACCTCTTTGTACATGGCGCCGGCGTCGTCCTTGCGGACGTTGTCTGCCACCTGGACCACCTCCACCGCCAGGGTGCGGGGGCCCAGATTGATTTCGATCCGGTCTCCGGCCTTGACCTCGTAGCTGGCCTTCACCACCCGGCCGTTGACGCTGATGCGGCCGTTGTCGCAGGCTTCGTTGGCCACGGTGCGGCGCTTGATAAGCCGGGACACCTTCAAATACTTATCCAGTCTCATTCTGCCACAATGTCCTTCAAAGCCTTGCTGGGCTTGAACACCGGCTGACGGCTGGCTGGAATCTCAATGGCCTCCTTGGTCTTGGGGTTCCGGCCTACCCGGGCCTGACGGTCCTTCACCTCGAAAATGCCGAAGCCGGACAGCTGCACCTTGTCACCCTGAGCCATGGTGGCAGCGATGGTGTCCACAGCGGCGTTGATGATGCTCTCCGTATCCTTCTTGGACAGCCCGGTTTTCTCCGCAACCTGGGCAATCAGTTCTGTTTTATTCATAGAAAATACCTCTTTTTATAAAGTTGGGAAATATAGAGTAACATAAAAAAACCGGGATTGCAAGAAAAAGTGTGGTTCTTCGGGAAATTATTTGAAAAATCTTGCCAACTTTTCTCCCTTGGGCAGGAGCAGACAGTCCTCCCGGGTAATTCCCCGGAAAAATACCACGCAGACAGCATACACAAGGCCGCCCACCGCCACCGGCACACCGCACAGCAGCACCCGGCTGGAAATGGAAAGCACCTGGGTCAGCACGTAAGTGGTGCCCCACACCGCCACACCCATGACGGCAGCGGGGATGAAAGACCGGAGCATATTGGTAAGAATCCTGGGCTTCTGGGGCACCAGACGGGAGATGGCAATGAGGTTCAGGGCACCGATAAAGAAGTAGCACAACGCCGCTCCGATGGGAGCGCCCAGAATCCCCACCTGGGGATTGCCCACCAGCACATACACCACAATCAGCTTCACCACACCGCACACCAGCATGTTAATCACCGGCACATGGGCATAGCCGTGGGACTGGAGCACCACATTGGTGTACTGGATAATGGCGTAAAGGAACACGCACAGACCCAGAATCTGCATAAGCTGTCCTGCCAGCTCCAGCCGCACACCGGAGTAGCCGCCCAGCAACGCCATGACAGGCTCTGCCAGCAGAATCAGACCTACCGTGCAGGGCAGAGCCAGAAGCCCCGCAATCCGGGCGGCGGACTCCTCCGTGGCCTTCACCGCCTTGTGGTCACTCAAAGTGATGTAGGAGGTGATGGCAGGCAGGACGCTGGTGGTAATGGGAATCATAAAGGCACAGGGCATATTGAAAATGGTCTGGGTCATGTTGTAGATACCCTTGAGGGTATCCGCCACCGCCTGGGCATCCATCTGGGGAGAAACCATCTCCTTCATGTAGAGGCCGCCGCCGATGATGTCCAGAAGCTGCCCCATATACAGGCCGCTTTCCACCACCGTCAGAAGCTGCAAGCCTGCGGCACCAATGGTAATGGGAATGGCAATGGACAGCACCTGCTTTGCGGTGGCGCCGTAGCCCTCCACCGCCTCAGAAGTCCGGGGCAGCGCCCGGTAGGCAGGTACCAGCTTCCGCCGCAGGTAAATGGCAGACACCAGACAGCTGATGGTAACGCCCAGGATGGCGCCGCCGGCAGCCAGTGGGACACTCTGGGTGTACCGCAAAACGGCATAAGCCGCCGCCAGACCCACCACCAGCTTAAACACCGCCTCCAGCACCTGGCTGACGGAGGTGGGGGCCATGTTCCCCTGGCCCTGGAAGAAGCCCCGGTAGGTGGAAAGCACACCCATAAGGAGGGCACAGGGCCCCAAAAACAATATGGCAGCCCAGGCATCCGGCTGGTTCAGAAGCTCCGCCAGCTGACGGCACAGCACCATCATGAGAAGGGTGCTGGCAATGCCGATAATCAGGAAAATCGTCCGGCAGGTCTCATAGATTCTGCGCACCCGGTTGTAATGCCCCAGGGCGGTAGCCTGGCTGATCATCCGGCTCATGGCCACCGGCAGTCCGGCGGTGGAAATCATAAGAAGCACGGAGTAAATGTCGTAAGCGGTAATAAAATAGCTGTATCCCTGGTCGCCGATGGCCAGCTTCAAAGGGATTTTATACAGGGCGCCGATGACCTTTACCAGGATGGTAGCCGCCGCCAGCATGGCAGCGCCCTGCAAAAAGTTTTGCTTTTTATGCTCCATGGTTTTCCTCCGAAAATGCCCGGTCAATGGCGTACTGTGTCAGCTCCTGCACCACGGCCCCCAGGTCGATGGTGGTAAACTTGCCGTTCTGGTACAGGATTTTTCCCTGCACCATGGTCATGGCCACATCCGCACCATTGGCAGAGAACACAAGACCGGAGAGCACATTGTGGCAGGGCATGAGATGGGGGGCGGTGAAGTCCACCAGGATGATGTCTGCATCCATTCCCTCTTTCAGCATACCGGTCTGCCGGCTTCTGCCCTGAGCCCGGGCGCCGCAGACGGTGGCCATCATGAGAACCGCCTGGGGCGGCATGGTTTCCGGGGCTCCGTCTGCCACCCGCTGGGAAAGGGCGGCGGAGCGCATTACCTGGAACATATCCAGATTTCCGCATTCCACAGCTCCGCCGGTGCCCAGAGCCACATTCATCCCGGCCTTGACGCTCCGGGAGATGGGGGTGGAAGGCTTGCCGGACTTGGCAGCGGCAATGGGCAGCGCCACCGCCGAGGCATGGTGCTGACCCAGGAGCTTCCGCTCCTCCTGTGTAAGATAAGCGCAGTCCGCCGCCGTCACCGGCACCCGGAACACCCGGTGGCAGGAAAGAAGCTCACCGGGGGTCAGCCCCGTCCGGTCCTCACAGTCCTGCACCTCCCCTTCCGTCTGGGAAAGGTGGAGCTGCAAGCCCAAGCCTGCCTCCGCTGCGTAGTCAGAAAGCCCCTCCCACAGCGGGGCGTTGCTGGTGTACTGGGCATAAATTCCGGCGTCAACCCGGATTCTGCCCTTATCATGCCCATGCCAGGCCTCCTTCATCCGGCAAAGCTCCTGGCACTGGGGATCGGTTTCAAAGTCAAATTCCTCGTTTTCGTCCGCAAAGCGCTGGGCTGCCAGGGCGATGTTGGCCTTGATGCCGGCCTCGTCTGCCGCCTCCGCCACCGCCTGGGGAAAGAGGGTCAGATCCGAAACGGAAGTAATGCCAAAGCGCAGGCACTCCGCAATGCCAAGAAGGGCCGAGGCCTTGGCGCTGCGGTTGTCAAGCCGACTCTCCTTCTGCAAAAGGGTCTCCAAAGCCTCCCGGTTGGACACATCGTCCACCAGGCCCCGAAGAAGGGTAGTATGCAGATGGGTGTGGCAGTTAATAAGGCCGGGCATGGCAACCATGCCGGTGCCGTCTACAATCACCTCCGGCTTTTCCTCCGGGGGATTTTTGCCTATGTAGGAGATTTTCCCCTGGGAAATCCCCAGGCAGGCGCCGAAAAGCACCTGCATTCTCTCATCCATGGTCACAATGGTAACATTGGAAATCAGGGTGTCCAACATGATTTGCTTCCTTTCATCCGTTCAAAAAGGGTCTTTTTCTGCTCCAGTACGCTCTCCAGCTGGGAGATGTACTGCTCCGGGAACTTGGGGTTGTGGAACCGCTGGAGGGTACCGTCCGGCAGGTTCACCTTGTTCATGCCGCCCCCACCCAGAGACAAAATGGAGTGGAGCTCCTCCATCATATAGATATTGTACAGACAGTCCCGCCCGTCCTTGCTCCAGCCTACATTTTCAAAGCTGCCGGACATATATTTCTGCCGGTAAAGATAATAGGGCTTGTAGCCAAGACTCCGGAACACCTGCTCCCCGTAGTCCACCATCCGGGATACCTCCTCCCGGCTGGGAAGATTCCCCCGCTTTTCAAAAAGATCCGCACCTTTTTTCAGAGCCAGGGTGTGCAGGGTGATATTGGCAGGCTCCAACGCCGCCACGGTGTCCAAAGAGCGGCAGAAGTCCTCATAATTGTCCTCCGGCAGCCCCGCAATCAAATCCATATTGATATCCCGGAAGCCCGCCGCCACCGCTTCCTGGTAAGCGCGCACCACATCCGCCCCGGTGTGGGGACGGCCGCAGGCACGAAGCACCCGGTCGTTCATGGTCTGGGGGTTAATGCTCATCCGCCCCACCCCCAGGTCAAAGAGGGTTTGAAGCTTCTCCGGATTCAAAGTATCGGGACGGCCTCCCTCCACCGTAAATTCCAGGCAGCGGCTCAGGTCAAAATTGTCCTGAAGGGCCCCAATCAGGGTTTTCAGCTGAGAGGGGGACAAGGTGGTGGGGGTGCCCCCTCCTATGTATAGGGTACGCACCCGAAAGCCGGAAGTTTCCAGGGCTTTTCCCGTAAAGGCAATTTCCTGCAGCAGCGCCTGCAAATAAGGCTCCAAAAGCTCCGTGTGCTTGCCCACGGTGCGGCTGACAAAGCTGCAATAGGCGCACCGGGTGGGGCAGAAGGGAATCCCCACATACAAAGAGATGTCTGTGGGCTCCAAAAGCCCGGCAGCCGCCGCGGTGGATTCGGAGCACTCCGCCGCCAGACGGCTTCTTCTGGGGGATACATAGTAAACCTTTTCCATGAGCTTCCGGGCGGAGGCTGCCGTCCCCCCTTCCAGCAGGTGCCGGGTGGTGAGCTTGGTGGGGCGCACCCCCGCCAAAGCACCCCAGGCGGGAGCCTCCGGCAGATGGGGAAGGGCGGCTAAGTAGTAGCTCTGCTGCAAAATCCGCCGCCGCAGAGGCACGGTCTCCCCCTCCGCCTTCAGCCGCTTGGAACTTTTCGTGGTTTTGCCGTTTATGGTGATTTTCGCCGTGGCGGTGAGCCAGGTTTTCCCCCGGTGGAGGGTGGATACCGCCTCCCCTTCCGGATTTTCCGGAAAGAGAGCCATTTGCAGCTGCTCCACAGCGTAATTGTCCGTATGTCCAAGAAGGGTCAGTTTCATAGTGCGCCTTTCAGATAAGGGTTGTATTCCAGTTCATCTGCTAAGAGGGATGCCGCCCCATGGCCGGGGTACACCCGGGTATTGGGGGGCAATGCAGTCAGCTTTTTAAGGGATGCCTGCATTTCCTGCCAGCTGCCTCCCGGCAGGTCGGTTCTGCCGCAGGAGCCCCGGAACAGGGTATCCCCGGAAAACAGGTGATTTTCCGCCAGCAGGCACACCGAGCCGGGGGTGTGCCCCGGGGTGGGAATGACCCGGAAAGGAATGCCTGCCAGAGTCAGGGTGTCTTCATAGGCGTTCGTATAGTACAAAGGCCCGGCGGTCATCTGGGGAGGCATGGCGGTGTCCTTGGCATTCAGGTACACCGGAATGTCTCTGTCCATCACCAGCTCCCGGACCGCCCCCACATGGTCAAAGTGTCCGTGGGTCAGAAGCACCCCGGCGATTTCCAGCCCCCGCTTTTCCGCCTGGGCGGCAACGGTATGGGCTTCATACCCCGGGTCAATCACAAGGCAGTCCTTGCGCCCCTCCTGCCACACCAGATAGCAGTTGGTCTGATAGGCCCCTAAGGCCATGGCAAAAATCTTCAGCATAATCTCCTACTTTCTCCTGGGGGTGTCCATCAGCTGCTCCGTGTCCAGAATCAGGGTCACAGGGCCGTCGTTGACAGACGCCACCTGCATATCCGCCCCGAAGCTGCCGTGCTGGGGTGGGAACCCCAGGTCGGCACAGTCCTGCAAAAAGGCCTCATACAACGCCTCCCCCAGCTGGGGCGGGGCGGCGTCGGTGAAGCTGGGGCGGCGGCCCTTCCGGCAGTTGCCGTAAAGGGTGAACTGGCTCACCACCAGCACCTGCCCTCCCACATCTTCCAAAGAGCGGTTCATCTTCCCATTCTCGTCAGAAAACACCCGCAAACCCAGGGCCTTCTCCGCCAAATACCGGGTACATTCCCGGGTATCCTCCGGGCCAACCCCCAGCAAAATCAAAAACCCCCTGCCAATGCTTCCCACGATTTCCCCATCAATGGAAACACTGGCAGAACGCACCCGTGTCAATACTGCTTTCATATCATTTCTCCTTACGACGGCGAATCTTCCCGGAAGGCTGCCGAAAATACCTCCCGACCGGAGGGAGGTGGCTTGGGGCGCAGCCCCAAGACGGAGGGAGCCAGCGGGCGCATAGCCAATTCCAAGGATAGGGATGGTACCTCCCCGGAGGTATGGAGAACCTGCGGCAGGTACCAACCCAAAGGCAAACCGTCAGCTTACCGCCCGCAGGCTCCCTCAGTCACCTGCGGTGACAGCTCCCTCCCGGAGGGAGCTATTACTTCCCTGCCCCGCCTGGTATCGTTGCTTTAATTCTGTCCTCTTCGGGAGCCGAGGACGGAGCGGACGTTCATGAGGCGGTTTCTTATGGTTTCCAGCTCCTGGACGTTTTTCACCTCGAAGCGGACGGTGAAGATAGAGTGACCACCCGGCAAATCCTTGCCGTTCATCTCCTTCACCCGCACCCGGGTGCTGGTCATCACCGTGGCAAGATCCAGCAAAAGGCCGTCTCTTGTCTCACATTCCAGCTCCAATGTGGTGTCGAAGGGCTGCTCCTCCTGGTTTGCCCAGCTGACCCGCACCCAACGGCCGGACTGCCGGGGGTCGTTTCTTCCCTGGGCATTGGGGCAGTCTGTCCGGTGGACGGACACGCCGAAGCCCTTGGTGATAAAGCCCACGATGTCATCTCCCGGCACCGGGGTGCAGCACTTGGCAAACTTGATCATGCAGGAGCCGATATCCTCCACGATTACGCCGTTGGCAGCGTGACGGTTGACCTTCCCGGCCTCTGCCAGGGGCTTTAGCAGCTGCTTTTCCTCGTTCTGGGCCTTTACCGCCTTGTTGATATCGTCCCGAATCCGGCCCACCGCCTTGGCGGCGGTGAGACCGCCGTAGCCGATGGCGGCGTACATATCGTCCCAGTTGTCAAAGGACAGCTTTTTCAGCAGCTGGGGAGCAAGCTCCGGGTCGGAGAGGGCGGAAAGGGGCAGCAGCAGCCGCTTCATCTCCGCCTCGAAGCTGGACTTGCCGTGGGCCACGTTCTCCTCCCGCTTCTCCTTCTTGAACCACTGCTTGATTTTGGTCCGGGCCTGGTTGGACTTGCAGATATTCAGCCAGTCCCGGCTGGGGCCCTTGGCGGACTTGGAGGTGATAATCTCCACAATGTCGCCGTTGGTCAGAGGCGTGTCGATGTTGGTAATCCGGTTGTTCACCTTGGCGCCTACCAGGGCGTTGCCCACCCCGGAGTGGATGGCGTAGGCAAAGTCGATGGGGGTGGAGCCGGCGGGGAGGGACACAATCTTACCCTTGGGGGTAAAGACGAACACCTCGTCGTCGAACATATCGATTTTCAGGGAGTGGACATAGTCCTCCGCGTCCGTATCCTGCTGGCTTTCCAGGAGCCGGCGGACCCACTCAAAGTCCTTTTCGTTTCCGGCGCCGGTGCCCTGCTTGTACTTCCAGTGGGCGGCGATGCCGTACTCCGCCGTCTCGTGCATCTGCCAGGTACGGATCTGCACCTCAAAGGGGATGCCCTGGCTGCCGATGACGGTGGTGTGCAAGCTCTGGTACATATTGGGCTTGGGGGTGGAGATATAGTCCTTGAACCGCCCGGGCACCAGGTTGAACAGGTCGTGGACATGGCCCAGCACATTGTAGCAGTCGGGGATGGTGTCCACAATCACCCGGAAAGCATAGATATCGTACAGCTCCTCAATGGACTTGTCCTGGGCGTGCATCTTCCGGTAGATAGAGTACACGTGCTTGATTCTGCCGTAGGTGGTGTTGGAAATCCCCACGCCCTGAAGCCGCTCCTTGATTTTGTCCTGGATGGTAGCCATGAAGGCCTCGTCCTGCTCCTTGTGGGCGTTCAGGTACTCCATAATCTCCTCGTAGCCCTTGGGGTCCAGGTACCGCAGGGAAAGGTCCTCCAGCTCCCACTTCATCTTCTGCATACCTAACCGGTGGGCCAGAGGTGCATAGATGTCCATGGTCTCCCGGCACTTGGAAATCTGCTTGGCGGGGGACTGGTACTGCATGGTGCGCATATTGTGGAGCCGGTCGGCAATCTTGATCAGCACCACCCGGATGTCCTTGGACATAGCCATAAACATCTTCCGCAGGTTCTCCATCTGGGCCTGCTCGGTGCTGGAGAAGTTGGCACGGGTCAGCTTGGTGACGCCCTCCACCAGCTCGGCGGTGGTTTTGCCGAAAAGCTTGGCAATCTCGTCGTGGGAAGCGTCGGTGTCCTCGATGCAGTCGTGGAGGATGGCTCCCAGCACCGCATCCAGATCCAGCCCCATCTCCGCCACAATCTCCGCCACCGCTAAGGGGTGGATGATGTAGGGGGAGCCGTCCTTCCGCTTCTGGTCCTTGTGCTTCTCCCGGGCGTACTCCACCGCCCGGTCAACCATGGTCATATCGGTTCCCGGCATATACCGCTGAATCGCCTGGTACATGGAACCGTAGTGGGCAGCAAAACTTTCCATATCTTTATTCCTCCTTCGCCCTCATCAGCCGCTGCATGGTTCTGCTCTTGGAAATATCTGCCTTTTCCTCCCAGGGCAGCAGGCGAATGGTTATGTATTTATGCTGCCGGGAAAGCTCCAAAAGCTTTACATCGGCAAAAATATCCAGACAGGTCAGAAGCATTCCCAGGCTCATAGGGCTTTCCGACCATCTGACAATCTTCCGGCACAGGCACATGGGGGTCTCCCGCAGCTGTCCTTCCGGCTGCTGGGACAGATACCGCCACACAAGCCCCAGCCGGGCTCTGTCCGGCAAAAGCAGGGGCACCATCTGGGGCTCCAGACGGTCTGCCACCAGGGCATGGTAGGGGGTGATTCCCCAGTCGCAGGGGGCGGAGCAGGACGGACGGATATCCACAATGTTCATCTGCACCGTCCGCTCTCCCCGGTAGTCGTTTACCTGGGGCAAGAAGGCCACATCCACCAAATCCCCCTGGGCCAGGGAGGCAGCCTCCTCCCCGCAGGAGAAGTAGATGGCGTTGAAGCCGTAGTGACCCTGCTGCAGCCGCAGCCGCAGGTGCTTTCCCCCGCCCACCGGGTTCATCCGCTGGATTTGCAGGTGCTTCATCATCAGCACCGGCTTGGGGCAGCCGTTGCCGCAGGGCTCCAGCACCTCCAATGCATCCACATTGGAAAGGGTAAAAAGCTCCGGCGGAATCACACAATCCGCCTCCAGCACCGTCCGGGGAGCGTCCTGGGTGTAGTAGTCCTCCGCCAGGCGGCACACCGCCTCCCGGAAGGCGGGAATCTTGTCCCGGGCGATGGTAAAGCCCGCCGCCAGCTCGTGACCGCCGTAGCTTTCCAGCAGGTCAGACAAAGCGGTGAGGGTGGTAAAGAGGTTAAAGCCCCCGAAGCTCCGGGAGCTGGCTTTCCCTCTGTCCCCATCCAGACAGATGAGGAAGGTGGGGCAGCCGTATTCCTCCGCAATCCGGCTGGCAACGATGCCCACCACACCCTGGTGCCAGCTCTCCTCCGCCAGCACAATGGCGGCAGGGGCAGCCCCCTGGGGGAGCATCTGCACCGCCTGGGCGTAAATCTCCGATTCCACGCTCTGCCGCTCCCGGTTCATCCGGCACAGCTCCTCCGCCAAAATCCTGGCTCTGTCCGGGTCCTGGGTAAGGAACAGCTCCACCGCCACGGGGATGTTGCCCATCCGTCCGGCGGCGTTGATTCTGGGAGCCAGCACATACCCCACAGAGGAGGCGTTCATCTGCTCCGGCTGACAGCCACCCTCTGCCATAAGGGCAGCAATGCCGGGACGGGGATTGTGGCGGAGCATGGAAAGCCCCCGGCTCACAAACACCCGGTTCTCTCCCGTAAGGGGCATCACGTCTGCCACGGTGCCCAGACACACCATGTCGGCGTACCGGGCCAGGATGTCCTCCTGACTGCCGGAAAGGGCGGCAGCCAGCTTGAAGGCCACACCCACCCCGGAGAGGTTCTTGTGGGGATACCCCCCGTCGGGACGGTGGGGGTCCACCACTGCCACCGCCTGGGGAAGTGTTCCCTTGCACTCGTGGTGGTCGGTGATGACCAAGTCCATGCCCAGGCTCCGGCAAAGCTCCGCCTCTTCCATGGCGGTGATGCCGCAGTCCACGGTGACGATCAAGTTCACCCCCTGGTCATGGAGCTGACGGATGGCCATGGGATTCAGGCCGTAGCCCTCCTCCAGCCGTCCGGGGATGTAGGGCACACAGTCACAGCCCCAGGAGCGGAGAAAATCCGTCAGCAGGCAGGTGGCGGTGATGCCGTCCACGTCGTAGTCGCCGTAGACGGCGATGGATTCCTGTCGATCTAAGGCCAGCGCCAGCCGCGCCGCCGCCCGGTCCATGTCCTTGAGGAGGAATGGGTCGTGGAGCGGAGCCTCTCCGGCCGTGAGAAAGGCCTCCGCCGCCGCCGGCGTGTCCAGGCCCCGGGCGCACAGCACCACGGCGGCCAGGGCAGGCAGCCCGGCCTGGCGCAGCCCCTGGACGGCGCTCCCTTCCGGGGCCGCCAGGTTCCACTTCTTGTACTTCATCCGTTTGCCCTCAAATTTCAAAAATTCAACTTTTATTATACCAAATCCCCGCCCCACTTACAAGGGAAAGTCCGGGGCATGACGAAAGGAAAAGGGCCCGTCCCTCCGATAGGGGAGGGACGGGCCCTGAGAGGGTGCCATATATGCTGTTTTGGGGGGACAGCGCGCCGTCATAGCTCCCCCTGTACGGGGGAGCTGTCCGGCAAAGC
>OEQQ01000277.1_pt1 | contig 11057 bp, 10 predicted proteins | sample 1539741 | NCBI WGS metagenome assembly OEQQ01 (sample SAMEA3891876, study PRJEB23780) | metagenome | biome: terrestrial biome; feature: animal house; material: Caecal content | place: Italy | collected 2015-05-05
GGCCAGGAACAGTCCATCGTTATAAGTGACCTTCAGGGCGGCCAGCTTGATCTTTTTCACGGACTTGTTCACCGCCGCGTACCGGTAGCCCCGCAGCTCCAGGGCCTCCACCGTGGTGCGGGAGCGCTTGGCGGTGTTGAGCATCAGGGGGTAGAAGGACTGCATGATGATCTTCACCTGATAGATCAGATACCTCACCTTGCCGCCGAAGGTGTCGTGGGCGGGGGGATTGCCCCGCAGCCGGTAGGAGAGCAGCACATTCTGGAACTCCTCCATCAGCATGGGCAGCATCCGGTAGGCGTAGGAGATGGAGAAGCTCAGCCGCTCCGGGCAGCCGTACCACATCAGGCCGTTGGAGAGCTTGTCCGGGTCCAGGCCGGAGAACACCGTCACCGAGGCCAGGGAGATGGTGGCCACCTTCAACGTGAGGATGAGCAGCGGGGCAATGGCGGAGGCGTCACCTCCAAAGAGCAGGGTCACCACAAAGAGATACCCCGTCTGGGAGAAGACCCCCAGCGCAAAGAGGAACAGCACCAGCCCTGCCACTCTCGCCAGGAGGGTGGTGGCCATCACCAGCAGGAAGCACCCCAGCAGGAAGGGAATGTCGCTGACAAACCAGGGCACCAGGCCGAAGAACAGATACCAGGCCAGCAGGACCCGGGGGTCCAGGGCGGCGATGACGGTGTCGTCATTGCCATAGGCGTTTTTCAGCACCTGATTGCGGAGAAAGTCCATGGAGAGCTTGTCCAGAATGCTCTCCGAGAGTTTGGCGGTCAATTTTTCCACAGCGGTCACGCCTCCTGAAAAGACGATAGGAACTCGTCGATGGTATAGCACAGGGCTCGCCTGTCTAAAGCCTGCCCCATGGTGAAGATCTCCGGCGGGCGGATGCCCACCCGCTCCACCACATCAGTCCGGGCAAAGATCTCGTCCCGGGGCCCGTCCGCCACCACACGCCCGCCCCGCAGCACGATGATCCGCTCCGCCCACTGGCACACCAGCTGCATGTCGTGGGTGGCGATGACGGCGGTCTGGATGATGTCCTTCATATCCGAGAGCACCGCCATGATCTCCCGCCGGGTGGCGATGTCCAGGTTGGCGGTGGGCTCATCCAGCAGCAGGATGCCCGGGTTCAGGGCGATGCCGATGGCCAAACTGGCCCGGCGCATCTGGCCGCCGGACATGAGGCGGCCGTCCCGGTCCGCCAGCTCTGTCAGCCGGAACCGCTCCAGCAGCTCCGCGGTGCGCTTCTCCCACTCCGGGACCTTCCGCACCTCCATGGCATAGGCGATGTCGGCGCGGATGGAGTCCTTGATGAACATCTCCTCCGGGTTTTGATAGACCAGGGAGATCTGACGGGACAGGTTCTCCGCCTTTTGGGCCCCGATGGGCGCATCAAAGAGGGAGACCGTCCCGCTCTGGGGCCGCAGCAGGCCCACCATCAGCTTCATGAGGGTGGACTTGCCCGCCCCATTGGAGCCGATGAGAGCTACCTTTTCCCCCTTCCGGATGTCCAGATCCAGTCCGCCAAAGATGGTGCGGGGCTCCCCCTTCACTGAGCGGTAAGAGAGGGAGACGTTTTGAAAGGAGACCGCCTTCTGCTCTGTGTGGCAGGCGGCGGGAGCTTTAAGGAGGACAGTATGGCAGAAAAGGACAGGAACCAAAGAATGAAGGAGATTACCCAGCGGCTGGAGCAGGGCGTCAAGGAGATTTTTACGTCTGAAATGTACATGGAATATCTGAAAACAATGTCCCAGTTCCATAGTTACAGCTTTAATAATACGCTCCTGATCCATCTGCGGAAGCCGGACGCAAGCCTGGTGGCAGGTTATCAGGCATGGCAGAAGAAATTTCACCGGCAGGTGAAGCGTGGGGAGAAAGGCATCCAGATCATTGCCCCTGCGCCCATCCGGGAAAAGGAAGAAGTGGAGAAGATTGACCCGGCGACGTTGGAGCCGGTGCTGAAGCCGGACGGGACGCCGGAGATGGAGGAAGTGGAATATACAATCCCACGCTTCCGGATCACTACGGTATTTGATGTATCCCAGACTGACGGGGAGCCGCTTCCGGAACTGGCTACGCCGGAGCTGATGGGAAGTGTGGAAAACTATGAGATATTTATGCAGGCGATCCGGGATATTTCCCCGGCGCCGATCCGCTTTGATGAGATTGAGAGCGGGGCAAAGGGATTTTACAGCAGTATAGATAAAGAAATCGTGATTCAGAATGGCATGAGTGAAAGCCAGACCATGAAAACCGGTATCCATGAAGTTACCCACGCAAAGCTCCATGACAGGGACGTTATGGAGGAAATGGGCGAGAAAAAAGATAAGCTGACAAGGGAAGTAGAAGCGGAAAGCGTGGCCTATACGGTCTGCCAGTATTTCGGTCTGGATACGTCAGAATATTCCTTTCCCTATATTGCCGGATGGAGTAGTGATAAGGATATGAAAGAGCTTCGCACTTCTATGGATACGATTCGCAGAGTTTCCGGAGAGTTTATTGATCAGATGGTAGAACGTATGCAGGAAATCCAGAGAGAAGCCCAGCGTCATCAGGAAACAGCGCTTTTCCAGAGCGAACAGGACAGATATGGGATTTATCAGCTCCGTGAGGACAGGGACGGGACGGATTATCGTTTTATGGGAATGGCTTACCTGCAGGAACAGGGCATCACTGTGGACGGCGCCGATTATCAGTTCGTTTACGGAGATGAACTGCAGGAAGGGGATACCCTGGAAGCCTTGTATACAAAATTCAATACAGACCATCCGGCAGACTATACCGGGCATTCCCTGTCGGTGAGTGATGTGGTTGTCCTGAAAAAAGATAAGGAGCTGACCGCCTACTATGTGGACAGCTTTGGGTATCAAGAGCTTCCGGAATTTGATGCACAGAGAAAGAAACTGCTGGAAAGCCAGATAAAAGAATATCCGCCGCTCTATCTGTCGGATCTTACTTACGCTATGGAACATAGAAACGCAGACGCTTACCTGGATTCACGGAAGCTGAACCTGGACTGTAAGAAAGCGATTGAAGAAGCGATTGACAGCCACTTTGACGGGTATCATCTGGCCCATGAAGCTGCGGCAGATGTGGTGGAAACATACGGGGCAGAACGGGTGTCTTTTGTGCTGGCCTGTACCGTCCAGCACCTCAGATCAGACGGGCGGTTTTCAAAAGAGACTAAGGAATGGGCGGATCGCTTCAAAATCCCGGAGAATATCAGCCGTGGGATGGATCTCAATGCCGATTATGTGGTAACGAGCCATCCAGCAGTGCTGGACGGTTTTATCGGCCTTGCCCGGAAAGAAATGGGGGAACAGGAGCAAGAAAAACAGGCCGGACAGATCGGCCCGGAGACAAAAGGGCTTTTGGTAGAGGGGCATTTTGGCACCTGGCACACGGCAGAAGTGAAGGAAATCGCCGGGGAGACTTTCTTCCGGATGGAGCATGACGGGTATGGGGATACGGTGGCAGGGATTATTGTGGATGCAGACGGGAAGCTGGTGGCGGAGGATCTGGAGCATGGATTTGACGATGGTGCTATGGAAGCGATCACAGAATATCTCTATGAGAAAGTGCCAGAGCCGTTTATCAAGCAGTTCTATGTGGTGAATGACGCCTATGGTGACAAAGCAGAGCGGGAATATCAGTATTTTGAAAACCTGGATGAAGCAATCCAGGCATATCACCTGTTACCAAACCACCTGGACAAACGGTTGGGGATGGAAAGCCGGGAGCCTGTTACTTCCAGAATGACGCTGCTCAAATGTGAGAATGGGATTGAAAATGTGGAGGATGTGAAAAAGGCTTCATTGGATGGAAAATGGATAAATGATGAAGTGGCAGATGCGTATAACCATGCGCAGTTTTATCTTGATAATAAAGATACCAATATCGTGTATGAACTTCCATCGATGAAAGGTTACTTTTATATTCAGACATCCGCAGAGGGCTGGTTTGATTATACGTTTTATGATCGGAAATACCGGGAACTGGACGGAGGATCTTATGAGAACACGGATATTTCTATTCAAGAGGCGGTGGAAGCTCTCCTTAATGAAGAAAAGATTATGTTAGCTCAGTGTCATGTGGTTTGTTGGAACGACTTTATGGAGGCAGTAACAGAGGCAGGGCAGCGAGAAATACAAGGGAAAATAGAAATGCCACTAACTTCCGGTATAACAGAAAAAGAAAAAGCGCTGGGTGATATGAGCCGTTCAGCAATAGAGGAAACGGTGTTGTGTTACGCACAGGCACAGCTTGAGGATATGGGACTGGAGGACGAAGTAAAACTAAACGCTGCCCGTGTTTATGGCAGCCGCACAAGAGCGGGATTATTCAACAATGGTTCTGATTTGGATGTGGTTCTTTTCTACACAGGAAATATCCGGGAAGATGATTTTTTCTCGGCCCTTCATAAAGCTGGAATGACGATTGCAGGGATTCCGCTGGATATTACCCCAGTATCTGAGAATCGAACCTATACTATGGAAGAATATATGAAAAATGCGGAGAAATATCTGGATGATAAAGAATTGAAGAAGCTGGCATATGATATTGATCAGTTTCTAAACGAATTTGATCTGTATGAATACCGGGATACAGTTGAGGACAGGGAAGAAAATGTGGAAATGATTTATGCTGATCTTGTTTCCGGAGAAGCAGAGTCCATACGGAAATGGATGGCAGAGATTGCCGAGGGGGAGAATGACGATCTTCCAGAGGATGTAGAAAATGCAAAGAAATTGTTAACAAGAATTGAGCAGGCACAGGAGACGGGCAGGGCGGAAGTTATGTATGAGCCGGAGGTGGAAGAAGCAAAAATTACGTTCTATGTGGCAGAGTGCATGGAGTTCCCTGTGATGGGAGAGTATCACGATAACCTGACACTGAGGGAAGCCTTTCAGAAATACAAAGAGATCCCGGCGGAGCGGATGAACGGGATCAAAGGGATTGGATTCCGGCTGGAGGACGGAAGCATGTATGACGGGGATTACGAACTGATGCGGGCCGGGAGCATCTCGAAAGATGCGATTGACCTGGTTCCCCATTATCAGGAAAGCCCCCTGGTGCAGAAAGCCATGGCAGACCTGGAGAAAATGCTGGCAGAGGAACATTTGAGGGAAGAACCGGTACAGACAAAACCGGCGACAGAACAGGGACAGGACAGACCGGGGCATACCAGGCAGAAACCGGCGGCAGAGAAGTCCACCGGGGCACGCCAGTCTGTCCTTGCGGCGCTACGTGAGCGGCAGGCAAAACAGAAAGCCCAGGAACAGCAGGCACAAAAAGAAGCGCAGAAAACGAAAAAAACAACCCAGGGACATAGGAAAGGAGAACCGGAGTTATGAGAGTACGATTTGAGGAAGAGGAATATTTTGTTATGGCTGTGTTTGAGAAGGATACCCGTACCGGAACCATGGAGGAAATCCGCCGGGTGCTTCCATTTATCAGCGAAGATGGGGAGATGCTTGCACTTGTCAACAGTACGCTGAAGAAAATGGAGCAGCTCACGGATCAGGAGTTCTCAGGGATGGATCTGGAAACCTATGCGCAGGAACCGGCGGAGGAAGCGTGATGGAGATCAGCCAATTTGCCCTGTACCAACTGAAGAATATCCCGGAAAACCGGATGATCCGCTACCGCTCTTATAAAACGCTGCAGGAGCAGCATATCCCTGTGCGGTATGCGAACTATGAACAGGTTTACCTGGGACGGATGAAGAAAGGGGATACGCCGGACACGATCCGGAAGCGCCTGGGGGAGCATCCGCCCCGCAGATCTGCCTGCCACAGCCTAAGCGTCAGTGATGTGCTGGTCTTAAACAGCGGTGGCGAGATCACAGCCTATTATGTGGAAAAAGAAGGCTTTGTTGTGCTTGCCGGTTTTCACCGCCTGGGTTCCTCCAGTGCCTTGATTTCCTATGATACAACAGATTTTCATATTGAGGGGAAAGAAGGAAGCTGGCTTGCCTATGACAGTATCATCATAGACGGGCGGGAATTTTTCCTCATGGAACACACCGTTTACGGGGCGCAGGCGGCCAATGTGGTGCTGGACAGTGCGGGGAATATGGTGGCAGACAATGTTTTCCACGGCTTTGACGGGACAGTAAAACAGCAGATTTGGGAGTACCTGCACCCGCCAGCAAAAGAGCCGGAACCGGAGAAAACTAAAAAGCCGGTGATGGAAAACTGGCAGAAAGCCTATGAAAACGGGGAATATCTGCGGAGCGCAGAGATCACGGAAGAACAGAATTACAACATGATCGATGGGCGTATAAATAAACTGCCAAATAAGCCTCGGAAGATTGGAGGACGGGTTTCTGTGCTGGATCGGCTCCATCTGAAGCAGGCGGAAATTGCCAGACGGAGCGGGAAAGCTGTGCCGCAGATGGCGGAGGAAGAAGAAATGGAGCGGAGAAGAAAATAGAAAAGGGAAGATGTTTTGCCGGGAGGGCAGGCATCTTCCTCTTTTTTTAATCTCTGAAATACTTTAGCATTTGTACCAATATCGGACTTTCCGCAATTTCGTCTGTCTCTCTCTCTCGCTGACCAAACTGGACAAATTGGGAAGCGGAATAAAAGTCATATAATTTTGGATTGCTGGCACATTCTATGTAAACAGCTTTTCCTCCAATAATAAACTGGGCTTCCCGGACTTTATCGCAGGCAATGGATAGTAATTCCTGTCCTGATATAGAGGCAGATAAACCAGGATTAAAATTTCTGCCGAGCTGTGCGATCAAAGGCATGGACACCAGAAAACGGTCAAGTTCTTTATCATATTGTGAAAACTTTCCTATACGTTTCTGGAGAGTTTTACTTAATGCGTTTCCGTTGATAGAAACAAATTTATTTGCCAATGTAAAATAGCCAACGAAATCAGGTAATTCTTCATCAGAAAAAACAAGATAGGTCATTGCCAGTCGCTGTCTGGCAAAGCCAATTGCCTTTGTCTGTATAAAATTTTCCACATCTATATTTTGGGGACACATGAAACGGGAGAGGATAGACTGTAGCTTATCCTCTCCGTATGTGTCGAGCATTTCTAAAAGATTCAGCTCTATATAATCCATTATAATTTATCTCCGAAAAAAGCTTTGATATTTTTTGTACCTTTTAATTCCTTTACGCTGTAATTACGGGAAGCAGGCTTTGTCGCAATGGCTGCGGCTTTTTCCAACGCTTCCACAAAAGCGACGGCGGAGTCTTTGTCATGGATTACAATGTTCTTTTTAATACTCTGTGTTGCCATGTGCATCTACTCCTTTCATATTTCCTCATCAATAGTATAGTCGATTTTTCAAAAAATAGCAATGAACTATTTTTAAAATATGCTGAGATAGGGAGAAGCATAAATTGCAGTCGCTATTTCAATAGCTCATTATAACTTGTTTCCAGGCAGTCCAGGATTCCACGGAGCTGCGTCCGCCAGAGTTTCCGTGTCATGTTCAGGCACTGGAGCAGGAACATACAGACAAGCTCTGTCTGACCGATTCCCTTTTCTTATCAGATAAATACAAAAACAATCAGGGAACATCTTTGCCAGAAATGCCTGGATAAAGTATTGGAGTCTCTGAAGTTTTGCAAATAGAAATATGAAAAGAAAGAGGCAGTTCCGCTCTGCCTGGTGGATTTTAAAACGTTGGAAATCTATTCTCTTCAGGACTGGCACCGGGGCTGTCGGATACAGAATTATTGGGTGGAGATAGAACCGGATGGGAATAAAATCACCGTGGAAGCATATACCATTCCGGATCAGAAGGAATAGGAAGTTGTTGTGGGAAGAAATGGGATTTCGTGTTACAATGAACTCTAGTTGAAAGAATGGCCGGATGGGAGAGTGTGAGCTTGAAAGATAGTGAATTAAGCAGGAAAGCCCATGCTGCGGTTTACCACCAATGCCAGCGGCGGGGCTATGCCGCACCGGTGGATGTGCTGATGGAGATTGGCGTACTGCCAAAACAGAAATATGAAGAATGGCGTTTCGGGAAAATCCCGTATTTGGAGCAGGTATGCACCTGCAATCTCCGGAAGCTTTCTGTAATCATGGGGCAGATCCGGCGATATGCGCAAAAGACAGGATTGAAGCCGTCTTTTTGCTATTATAAGCGGTGGGGCGTAAAGAAAAAGCATGGACACAGGCCGGTGATCCTGCTCCGTTTCAGCAAGAGCGGAAAGCCAGAGATTGAGAAAGCATATGCGACTCACTATGTAGATATCAAGAAAATCGAACAACTGAAAAAGGATACACAGGATAGGCCCACGGAGTAAAGAAAAATCTCAGTGGGCCTTCTGATATAAGGCAGAGATTTAGGAGCGTGTACTTTCTCGTTCCTGCGCTGTCTGCCGGGAGCGGTCTTTCCCCAGAAATGTGTCGATGTTTGTCTGGACAATATGCAGTTCCTTTTCATATTCCCGGAGGTTTCGGTATGCTTCGTACTGGCTGCTTTTCCGTGCAGCCAGCTTTTCTTTTTCTGCTTTCAACAGTTTCATGGAAGGCAGTTTTCCATCTTCTGAATGTTCTTTCAGTATTTTCCGGGCAGTTTCATATAGAGTGATCTCCGTCTGGTGTTCCAGCCGGAACTTCTTCTTATTCTTGCAGGTAAGAAATTCCCGGTACACTGATTTGTTAGCCAGATATTGCCCTGTATAATGAATTTGTTCGTTGACCTCACGAAGTTTCTTTTCCGTAGAACGGAGTGTTTTTCGCATCTCGGTGGTCTGTGCCTGTGCCTCATCAAAAGCGGCTTTCAGATCATCTTCCGTATCGTAATCATGCTCTTGAATATAGGCAACTGTTTTCGCCATCTGCTGTAAATTAGACAATCGGACTTTCCTGGCATAAGAAGAATTTGCCTGCGCTTTTGCACAATTCTGCAGATCAATCACAAGCCGGAGTTCGGATTTGATAAAGACGAAAGCAGGCAGGTCGTTCTGATTCGCAAAGGCAGATTGTTTTTCGGATGTATCCGGCTCAGGGGACAGGTTTTGGTGGCATTTGGAATTTTTCTCCCATACAGACAGCAGATATTCTTTTTCATACCGTGTTCCCAGGTTTCTGCCCGTAATGTATTTCCCACACTCCGGATGGAGATAGCTGAACCGCCCACGGCTGATCTTGAGTGAAATATGATAGTTGTCTAAAAGCTGCTTTTGAAATTCTTCCAGACTGCGGGCGGAAGCGGCGGCTTCCTCAATGGCGTTTCGGAGGAAATCTTTTTGTGTCTTAAATTTCGTTTTGCGTAGTGTGATGCCGCCGGCAGTCATTTCCCGATTTAATGTATCCAGCTTTTTCTGCCCTCTGCGCTGTGCGTGATATTCTCGGTCAGTGACTTTCCTTTCCGCAGGAGAGAGCAGGTCAACCTGGTGCAGTTGCTCTCTGTGGCACAAATCCATCACATCCTGTTTCAGATAGGAAAGATAATCATTCGTAAGATGATGTTTATAGCCAGCACGGGAATCGCATGGCCGTTCCATGAAATCCTGACGTTCCACATCATGTTTCCGCAGGCTATTGATAACGATATGCACATGAATGTTGCCACTCTGATTGTGTCCGTCTGTATGAGTGCAGACTAAAGCCTGATGGCCGGGAAAATTTTTCCGGGCATACTCCAGACCGAGCTGCTGCGCTCGTTCTCCGGTCAATCCGCTTTCCTCCGTGTCCTTCGGATCAAAACTTAAAATATAGTGATGAGATTTGATCTCATCAAAGGTCTGGTTCTTACGGTATTGTGCATTTAGCTCTTTACATTCCATATCAAAGGTAAAGGAATCACAGTTGATGCCGTCCAGATAATATTCCTCCCTGGGGATTAGTCTGCCATTTTCATCAAGAATCGGTTTCATGGTATCCTCGTTATATTGAAACATCAGATAGCGCTGGGTCTCCCCGTAATCCGCATTTTTACTAGCGATATGCTTCAGGATTGCCATGAAAAAAATCTCCTTTCGTAACAGCACTATCGCTCGGAGGGTGGGATAGAAAGTCTCCTGCCATTCTCAGAACTTCGTACTTCATCTCATAAATGTCAGAAATTCCCTGGTTAATTCTTTTGCGCATTTCTTGTGAATGGATGCCGCCATTGTTAAAATGGCGGTCGATTTGATTTAGGTTACTTCCGATTTTGCCAAACTCTGCGATTAGCTTTTTCAATTCCGGTAGCTCTGCCACAATTTCATATTTTACTTTTACTGGTTTTCCTGTAACTTGTTTTCGGATATATTCTGCAAGAGGAAGCCGTGCGGCTTCTGCATAGAATAGGAGACGTTCATACTCTGCGTCTGTGAAGCGGAGCATCACTGGATGGGTGCGCCTCAGTTCCTTTTCTTTTTTCGGTCTAGCCATAAAATCCCTTTCTACTAAAATTTGTATTCATACTATAAGCCGATTTAAAGAACATAAAGAGAACAAAATGAATATTTTTAAGATGTTGTTTTTTCGTGATGGGAACCGATCACGCTGCGACTGTCTTTCACAGGAGCCATGATAACACATTAAATAAATGTGCTGAAGCCGAGGGTATGGGGAGCGGAATCCCCATCAAGTTTGCCGGGTAAGCAAAAGCCGCAAAGCGGGTTTTGAGTTATGCAGGCGAAACTTGCTCTGATTATCCCAAATTCGGCATAAAGCTATAAGACAAGTAGAAAAAGAATAGGTGAACAAGATAAAAACCTTGCTCACCTATTGAGAATAGAATTAATTCCTGGTTATTCTTTTTAAAACAGATGAAAGTAATAATAAATCTTCTTCTGAAAGCTTGTTTATATCTGAGATAATCGAATGCAATAAAGTAGGATTTTGAAGTGAGGGGTCAAAAAATTCAGAAGGCGTAATATCAAAATATTTACAAATGTCTAAAAATGTGTTCATAGAAGGTAGTATCCGACCAGAACTAATTGATTGTATATATCCTTGTGAACGACCGATTGCAAGGCTTAATGTGTATTCGGAAATTCCTTTTTGATAACGTAATTCAGTAATTCTATTTTTGATAAAGGTCGAAAAATCTTTTTCTTCGCTCATTGATGACACCTCCTACATAT
>OEQQ01000278.1_pt1 | contig 11056 bp, 7 predicted proteins | sample 1539741 | NCBI WGS metagenome assembly OEQQ01 (sample SAMEA3891876, study PRJEB23780) | metagenome | biome: terrestrial biome; feature: animal house; material: Caecal content | place: Italy | collected 2015-05-05
CCCTCCTGTCCGGCCCGTCCTGCAGGCCGGAAAAGGGAGGTCACTCCGTCAGGAAAAATCTCCCCTCCAGCAGCACGTCCGCGGCGTTGTCCCCGGCCATCACGGCGAATTCCCCGGGCTCCACCCGCCACTCGTAGCGCATGTTCAGCGTGCGCAGCTGCCGCTTTCCCAGCTCCAGGACGATCCGCCTGCTCTCCCCCGGTTTCAGGCGCACCTTTTCGAAACCGGCCAGCTCCCGCAGGGGCTTCACCGAAGAAGCGCACAGGTCCCGGACGTACAGCTGGGCCGTTTCCTCTCCCTCCGCTTCCCCCGTATTCGTCACGGTGAAGGAGACCTGAACCTTCGCTCCGCCCTCCACGGCCTTCGCGGAAAGCCCGTCCCCCGAAATCCGCAGATCCGAATAGGCAAACGACGTATAGGTCAGGCCGTAGCCAAAGGGGTAGAGGGGCTCCCAGTCCGTCTCCACATACCGCTTCCCTCCTCCGGGCAGGCGGTTGTAATGGCAGGGCACCTGGCCGATGGATTTGGGGAAGGACATGGGCAACCTGCCGGAAGGGGAAATCCTGCCGAACAGCGTTTCCGCGATGGCTCTTCCGCCCTTCTCCCCGGGATACCAGCACTCCAGGATGGCCGGAATGTGCTCCTGCTCCCAGGTCAGCTCCAACGGCCTTCCGTTCTGCAGCACGAGGACGATGGGCGTGCCGGCGGAAGCCATTTCCTGCAGAAATTCCAGCTGCTTTCCCGGCAGGGTCAGCCGGGCGCGGTCCAGGTTTTCCCCGCAGGTCTCCACCGAATCCCCCAGGCATACCACGGCCAGATCCGCGCTCTCCACGAGGCGTCTGGCAGCTTCCGGCGTCTCCCGTCCCCGGTTGTATCCCAAAATCACCCTGGCCCCTCTGGCGTCGTTGCGGAATTCCAGCCGGACGGCGTACTCGCGCCCCAGCTCGAAGGAAAATTCCACCGGGTCGGCTCCCCGTTTATCTCCCCAGCTGTCCACCACCAGCTCCCCGTCCACATACAGCCGCATGCTGTCCTGGCTGGAGATCCCGATGCAGCCCCGGAAGCTCTCCGGCGCTTTCAGCGTTCCGGTCCAGACCGCGCAGAAGCGGTTGGCGTCCAGCCCGGGATGGGGTTTGGCATAAATCCAGTTGAACTGAATCATGGGATCCACCCGGGTCGTCACGGGCTCCCCTTCCGGCTCCCAGCCGTTATAATAGCGCCCCGTCAGCCCGGATCCGCCCTCTTCGCTGCGAAACCAGCCCGGATGGAAGGGCACGATCTGCTCTCCCAGATAGCTGCATCCCTTCTCGTAGCAGACTTCCGTGTCCTCTCCCGCCAGTTCCCGGATCCCGTCCAGCACCGTCACCATGTGGGAGGGATCGAAGCCGGTGCAGTAGTCCCCCAGCGCGGGCTGATCCGCTCCCGGTCCCACCACCGCGATCTTTCGGTACGTCCCCTTCAGGGGAAGAAGTCCCCCCTCGTTTTTCAGCAGGCAGATCCCCTTTCTGGCGATTTCCAGCGCCGTTTCCTGATGCTCCCTGCAGTTGGCGACCTTCCCGTACAGGCCTTCGTCCACATACGGATTCTCGAACAGCCCCAGGGCGAATTTCAGCTTCAGCACCCGCCCGCAGGCCCGGTCCAGCACCTCTTCGCTCATCTTTTTCTCCCGGATCAGCGAAAGGATCCCCTCCATCCACTCCTCGTGGGTGAAGTCGTACAGCTGCAGGTCCACCCCGGCCTCCAGCCCCTGACGCATGGCGTCCGGCTTGTCCGACGCCGTAAAATGGTTGTCATACAGCCGGGAGACCGCGGTCAGATCCGTGCGCACGAAGCCGGGCATATGGAACTGCCCCCGCAAAACGTCGGTGAGAAGCTCCCGGTCCGAAGCCACCGGCTGACCGTCTATGGAATTGTAGGAGCACATGGCGTTCCACGCTCCCCCTTCCGCAAAAGCCTGCTCGAAAACCGGCAGGCACCAGGCGAAGACTTCGTGCCGCCCCATGGCGCTGGGCGCGCAGTTGAGCCCGCCCACGGGGGTTCCGTACCCCACGTAATGCTTCGGCTCCGCCGCCACCGTATCCGGGCGCTTCAAATCCTCTCCCTGCATTCCCCTGACGATCTCCCGGGCGAATTCACCGCACAGCCAGGTGTCCTCCCCGAAGGACTCCTCTACCCTGCCGTACCGGGGATCCCGGGTCAGATCCATCACCGGGCTGAACGTCTCGTGCACGCCATAGGCCCTGGCCTCCGCCGCGATGCACCGCCCCATCTTCCTTCCCAGCTCCGGTTCAAACGTCCCGGCCAGCCCGATCTGCTGCGGGAAACAGGTGGCCTTTTCGTCGAAAAAGCCGTGCAGAGCCTCTTCACTGAACAAAAAGGGAATACCCAGGCGCGTTTCCTCCACGGCAAACCGCTGCAGGGCATTGGCCAGGCGCGGCGTGCAGCCGCGCAGCTGCACGCTCCCCACGCTCATATTCCCCATGGACTGCTTCATGGCCTCCCAGTCGATTTCCTCCACCCTTCCCTCCGGGTCCGTCCGGGCGAAATCCCGCACGTAAAACTGATCCGTCTGCCGGATCTTCTCCTCCGTGGTCATCCTGGACAACAAATCCTTCACCCGTTCCTCCACGCTGATCCCGCGATCCCGATATCGTTCCATCATTTCCTCCATTCCGAAGCGTTTTTGCTTTAACAGTACCATCTCTTTTTCGAAAAGGAAATAAGAATTTGCAGCGGATATATACAAATTTTGTAATAGTTCAGCCATGCCATTCATCATTTGACGGATTCCACTGAACTGGCTACGCAAAAGGCCACTGGCCGTCAAATGATTCATGCCGGGCGTCCGCCCTATAGGCACATGTGGCAAAATACAGCTTAGTGAGCAAGCTCCCACGCGGCATTTGGCCACATGTGCCTGCATGGCTGCACTGTTACCAAATTTTCATCCTCCCGAAAGCGATCCCGAAAAAAGCCTTTACTTTTCCCGGAACCTGTTTTACAATGAGGAACGGACAAAGGCGTCCGTCCAAAGGGAGAAAACCCAGGGGTTTGCCCTCTTTGGACGGGCGCCTTTTTGCAGCCTGAAATCATATTGCTTCGAAATGGAGGTTTTCGTGTCAATTCATGAGGAATGCGGCGTGTTCGGCATCCAGGACCCCGGAGGGCACTGCGCCCACACCGCCTATTACGCGCTCTATGCCCTGCAGCACCGGGGGCAGGAAGCCTGCGGGATCGCTGCCATCAACGAGCGGAAGCTCTCGTACCATAAGGATCTGGGTCTGGTGGGGGAGGTCTTTCATCCCCGGCTGCTGGAGCAGCTGGGCGGCACCATGGCCGTGGGCCATGTCCGATATTCCACCACGGGGGACTCCCGCCGGGAAAACGCCCAGCCGCTGACGCTGAAATACGTCAAGGGAACGCTGGCCGTAGCCCATAACGGGAACCTGCTCAACACGCCCCGGCTGCGCACGGCTTTCGAATACCGCGGCGCGATCTTTCAGACCACCACGGATTCGGAGCTCATCGCATACGCCATCGCCCAGGAGCGGCTGCGCTGCCGTTCGGCGGAAGAGGCCGTCTGCCAGGCATTAAAGGGACTGCGCGGCGCCTACTCCCTGATCGTCATGTCCCCGCAAAAACTCATCGCCGCACGGGATCCCCAGGGCTTCCGCCCCCTGTGCATGGGCCGCAGGGGCGACGCCGTGGTCTTCTCTTCGGAAACCTGCGCCCTTTCCGCCATCGGCGCGACCTTCGAGCGGGAGCTGGATCCCGGGGAGATCGTGGTCGCGGAGAACGGCTCCGTCCGCTCCATCCGGGAAAACTGCCCCGATTCCGCCGGCCACATGTGCATTTTCGAATACATCTATTTCGCCCGCCCGGATTCCGTGATCTGCGGCCAGTCCGTCCACGAAGCCAGGCGCAACGCCGGCAGGCTTCTGGCCCGCGAGCATCCCGCGGACGCGGACGTGGTGATCGGGGTCCCGGACTCCGGCCTGGACGCCGCCATGGGATACGCCGAAGAATCCGGCATCCCCTACGGCGTCGGCCTGGTCAAAAACCGGTATGTGGGCCGCACCTTCATCACCCCGGGGCAGGAATCCCGGGAACAGGCCGTCCGGATCAAGCTGGGGGCGCTGCGCTGCTGCGTGGAGGGCCGCCGGGTGGTCCTGATCGACGACTCCATCGTGCGGGGCACCACCTCCCGCCAGATCGTTTCCCTGCTCCGGGAGGCCGGAGCCTCCGAAGTGCACCTGCGCTCCTCCGCCCCGCCTTTCGTGTCCCCCTGCTATTTCGGCACCGACATTCCGGATCAGGACAATCTCATCGCCTGCAAGTACGGGCAGGAAGAAATCCGGGAACTGATCGGAGCGGACACTCTGGGCTTTCTGAGCCTCGATTCCCTGCACAAAATCGCCCCGGACGCCCGCTGCGGCTTCTGCGACGGATGCTTTACCGGAGCCTATCCGCTGGATGTCAGCGACGATGACCCCGCCTGACTGCTGCCGCTCCGCCTGGCCGCGGCCGGCTCCGGCTGTTCCCCTCATCCGTTTTCCAGCAGGATCTCCACATCCCAGACCCCCGGTTTCGTCAGGGGGATTTCTCCCGTCCGCGCCTCTGCGCATTCCCCCGCGCAGCCACGGCGGCGGATCTCCATCCTCCTGATCCGGCTGCCCCCGCCGCGCAGGGAAAGGTTCAGTTCCGTCTCCCGGAAGCGAAGCCCTCTGACGGCCGCGTCGCCGAACTCCGGCGGCAGGCACGGGCGAAACGCGACGCTGTCCTCTTTCAGCTCCACCCCGAAGACGCCGAAAATCAGGCTCCGGATCATGGCTGTGGCGGACCAGGTCTGGTCCCGCACGGAGTCCCATACGTGGCCGCACTGCCATCCGCCGAAGGCCTTCCCGGTCCCGGGATGGTAGATCTCGCTGTAGCTGTTTCCATCCCCTTTTGCGAGAAGGGCCATGTTTTTGATCTCATCCCCCACGATATCGGCGCAGCCGCACCGCGCGGCCGCGGTGACGAAAAACCCGTTCACCATGGGCCAGATCAGATTGTTATGGCGCAGCGGCTTTTCTTCGGAGGAAATTCCCGCAAACGGCGGCCAGATGGAAACCAGCCCCCGACCGCTTCTGTAGCAGTTCCGGATCATCCGTCCGGCCCTCTCCCCTTCGCATATCCCGGACAAAACCGCGAAGGAAATGCCGCACCCTTCCTGGGAGTCGTCCGTCCTTCCGTCCGGATAGAGCAGATAGGAATACGTGCCCGCTCCCTCTCTCCAGAAGCGGCGCCCGATGGCTTCCTTCAGCTTCCCGCCCTTCTTCGCGTACGCCGCGGACGCTTCCGGCCTTCCCAAAAGCTCCTCCATCCGTTCCAGAACGCGGTAGGCGTTGTAGTACAGGCAGTTGGTGCTCAGCGCCATCACGTCTTTTACCGCGGCGTGCTCCCCCACGAAGGAAGCGTACAGCCCCGCTTCATGCAGATCCGCCGGGTAGCCTGTGATCCCGTCGTTGAAAAAAGAGCCGCCGGTAAACAGCCCGTATTCCGGATTGAACTGCGCCCGTTCCAGCATCTCCAGGGAATGCTCCACCGTCTCGCAGGCCGGCTCCAGAAAATCCCGGTCCCCCGTAGCCAGATAATATTTCCAGGCTCCCGTAGCCCAGACGATCTTATCCCAGCTCTGGTCGTCCATCTGGAAGCACAGCTTCCCGTCAACGCGTTCGCAGACCGCCCACAGGGTGTTCCTGGCCACTTCGGGCTCCAGGAAACAGGCCGCGTTCATCGTATTCACCGCGGCGTCCCTGGTCCAGGGCGTGGGATAAGTCCCGCCGGCCCGCATCATCAGCCCCGGATCCGGATCCAGAAGCCCGGTCCGGTTATATTCCTCCGGCGGGCAGGGCACCGTGTTGATCTCCAGCAGGTTTTTCAGCGCCAGCCGCCAGGCGTTGGCGATATCCCCGTTTTCGACGAACAGCTGCGGCGCGCTGTCCATGGCTCTTTTCACATATTCCTTCTCCATCTCTTTTCCGCCTTTCCGCACCGGGCTGCGGCGAAAACCAACGGCCCGCCGCCCCCGATGCCACCGTATACGAGATCAGGATAGCGTAAAGAAATCGAAAAATCAAGCGGGCGGCGCATTTCCCGCGCCGGGCATCCGGCGGCGGACGAAAGCTGGCCGACTCTCGCCCGCGTCAGCGCGGCCCCAGAAAACAGCCCTCAAACTTCCGGAGCGCGGCTTCCATGGGAGCGTTCGGCAATTTTGCCAGCAGACAGCCCACGGCTACCGCGGCGGCCGCCACCAGGACGTCCCCGAAAAGGAAAGAACCGATTTCCAGGCCGGTCACCTCAACGCCCGCCAGGGCCGCTCCCCAGGCGATCAGAAACTGAAGCGCATACAGCGTCAGAGCGCTTCGCCCCGCGCAGGCGAAGGGCCGGTACCATGCGGCCAGCTTTTTCTCCGCCAGCAGCAGGACGCCCAGAAGGATTAAGGATCCCCCCGTGCCGATCAACAGCTCGAACATGGAACCTCCCTGGGGCATATCCATAAAGATCAAATGCCACTGCACCTGCTGTGCGTTTCGGGGCCAGACAGCCCAGGGATCCGCCTCCGCCATGGGCGCCTGCATCATCCGGTTTTCCACCGCCGCGCGCAGGGCGGGCAGGGCGAACACCGCAAACAGCTTAACCGGGATCAGCACCGCTGCCCCCAGCGCGATCATCCTTTTGGCCACGCCGGAATCCTTCAGGTTCAGACGCCCGATCGCCATGCCGGCGACGAATACCGGCATCCAGGCCAGCGCCGACAGGGGCCCGCCGGCGATATCCGCAAGCAACGCCGCATCGGCGAACAGGCTCAGACCGACGATCATCAGCGGCGGGGCTGCCGCATAGAGCGCCGCGGACACGGCGGCCAGCATCCCTGCGGGCCGCCGGATCAGGATCAGCGCCAGGGAAAACAGCATGGCATAGGCCGGCAAAACCACGGCGAACGGGCCGTTTAACAGGATCAGCACATAGCCCGCCAGATCGATAAACACCGAACGCGCCAGCACCCTGGTGCGGAATTCCTCCGCGGTTTCCTCCCCCGCCAGGAGCTTCCTTCCCATGAGCGTATAGGAAATGCCGGAGCAGAGCATGAACAGGATCATCGTATTTCCCGATACGAAACTGTTCCTTTCATTGAGCGCAAAATGCTGGATGTACATGCCGATGACCGCCAGTCCCCGGGCCGCATCCAGGGCCAACAGCCGTTTTGTCTTTGTCCTTTTCTCTTTCATCGTGACAGAGTCCTCCTTCTTTTTTCATCGTCCACTGGAATCGTCTGTCAGACTACCACATTTTCCTTCGCGGATGTAAAATCCGTCCCGTGATGCGAAGCGGCGTCCTCAATCCTTTCCCGCCCGCGCCGTTCGGGACAAAATCCTTCCGTTCCGGACAAACGCTTTCCTTTCCCCGGATCATTTGCTAAAATACAGAAAGAATACTAAAAAAAGCCCGGAAAGGAGGCCCATTGGATTTGCTGCATATCACCCTCTGCGACGACGACCGTTTCACCCTGCAGCTCGCGTCCGAACAGCTGAAAAAAGCCATTTCCCTAAGCCGCACGAACGCGCAGCTCTGCTGTGTGGCTTCCTCCGGCGGCGACCTTCTCCGCTACCTGAGCCGTTCCCCGGGCCCCAGCCTCACCTTTCTGGACTTCGATTTCGGGAAGGGAGAGCTCAACGGAATCGATCTTGTCAGGCGCATTTCCCGCATCGATCCGGACGCGAAGGTCGTTTTCGTAACCAGCCACACCGACAGGGGCATGGACATTTTAAAAAGCGGCGTCCGCGCCTTCGGGTTCATCGAAAAGGCGCCGGATCCCCACCGGATGATCGCGGAATATGTCAAATACTTAAGAATGGCGGCTCTTCCGGATTCGGCGGACGCACCGCCTCAGCCCGTTCCAAAGCTGGCCCTCCCTCTGGGAATCGACGAGGTGGCAGAGATCGCCATCCCGGACATCTCCTGGGTGGATTCGGTCAAATCCACGCCCCATACCATCTGTTACCATACCTTTGACGGATCCCGGATCGCCGTCCGGGATACCATGGATCACGCCCAGGAACTTCTGGGCGAAACGTTCCTTCGCTGCCACCGCTCCGTCCTCGTGAACCGGGAGCACGTGGTCTCCCTTAAAAACGGGATGATCCGGCTGTCCAACGGGGAATCGGTGGTCTGCGCCGTGAGCAGGCGCCGGGAAATCGCCGCAATCTGTTTTTCGAAGGAGAACATCGACGAACCATGATCAATCTGTTTGGAGACGGGCCTTATCTGATCGGGATCGCGGAGCTGGCGCTGGAAGCGCTGGAGGAGCTCGTCCGCTATTTTCTGCACGTTTTTCCCATCGCGGCCGCAGCTTTCCTCCTGAGACGCCGCCTTTTCGGCCGGGTGGAATGGGCCGCCGCTCTCCTTCTCATGTCCCTGCAGACGGCATACGTGTGGTCCGCCAGCATCCGGTCCGAATTTTTCCTGTCCTTCTGCCTTGCTGCCCTGCTCGTAGCGGAGCTGTACCTGTTTTGCCTGATCCCCCTGCGCCCCCTGGACTGCGCCTTCCTGTTCGCGGCCTTTCTGTTTCCGGTCAGGCTGTTTAACAGCACCAGCGCCCTCGTGGGGCACCTGTGGATTTTCTGGCTTTTGTTCTGCGCCCTCCATGCGGATCTGAAAATGGCTTCGGGAAAGCTGTGCGGGAAACAGTTTCTGTGCTACTTTCACTTCGTTTTCCTCTCGCTTTCCATGTACCTCTACGAGCTGGGTATTCTCGCCCTGCAGCCCCGGATGACCCGTTTCTTCGGCGGCAATGCTCCCGGGACGGCCGTTTCCGTCCTGCTCGTCACCGCGCTCCTGCTGGGCGCCGCGCAGGGCTTGAAAGCCGGATTGGGGGAACGGCTGAAAAAACTGAATTCCCTGGCCGGGAAATACCGGAACATCGAGCGTTCCTTCTTCTTCTGCTCCCTGTGCATCCTGATCCTCTTTACGATGATTTACCTTCCCTTTACGGCGCTGCGCATGCAGAACGCCCTCGTCGCGCTGCTGATTCCCGTCCTCTGCCTCGTTTTTCTGGCGGCGCAGCTTCCCTTCATCGCCCTCCTGCTCCGGATCGCCCTCTACCGGGATACCGATACCTTCCGCCAATGGGAGCGGGCAAGCCTCGCTTCTTACTACAGCGAGCTGGAAAACAGCGTCTCTTCCATGCGGGAGATGCGCCACGACATCAAAAATATTTTCTATACCATGGGAAATTTTGTGGATCGGAATGACGATCCGGAAATGAAACGGTTTTTCTGAAAAATTTATCAGATTCCCGCCGAATCCCTCCGGGCCTTTTTCCATCTGAAAATTTCCTGCGCCCTCCGGCAGGGCATCGCCGTCTCCCTGGACGTATCCCTGGTCCCGGAGGCGTTTCAGGCGGGCATGGATATCATCGATCTGACCAGAATCCTCGGGATCCTTCTGGATAACGCGATCGAGGAAACCGCCCTCGTGCCGGACGGAATCCTCGAAATCAAAGTCGCCGGAAACTCCGGCGGCTGCTCCTATCACGTCAAAAACCCGGTCACGGAACGGACGCAAAAAAACGGCGTCCGCCCCGGAACCACGGTCAAAGGCGAAGGACACGGCAACGGCCTGAAAATCGCAGAAGAACTTCTGGAACAGTATCCCAACGCCGTGCTGAATTCCGTCCTGCAGGCGGGTTCCTTCGTCCAGAGCCTCAATATCCTGTTCTGAGGCGGTTTTCCACATATGCCTGCATCTGTTCCACCGCCCGGACGCAGCTCTCGTCCCACGCCACCGCGCGGCGGCAGGCGTCCGAAACCGGCAGCCCCCTCTGCGCCAGCGCGTATTTGGCGTTCTTCGGATAGCCGCGCCCCTCGATCTGCGCGGTGACGGTCATCAGCTGCTGCATCTCCTCCGCCAGCTGCCGGTCGTCCGCCCAGCTCTTCCACATCCGGCGGTACAGCTCCGGGTGAAAGGCGAACATCACCCCGCAGTACCCGCTTCCGCCCATGCGCAGGGAATCCAGGATCAGGGACGTGTCCGCGTTGTAAACCTTCAGGGGCGTCCCCTTCACCGCTTCCAGCTTCTCCTTCAGCTGCTCTCTGCTGCAGGAGGTCTCCTTGAGAAAGACGAACCTGCCGGTCCGGGCGCACCAGCCCAGCAGCTCCGGTGACAGAAGCCGCTTCTTTGGCATGGGGCATTCATACAGGCCGAACCGCGCCCCGGGCAGCGCCCGCAGGAGTTCCTCCAGAGCCCTTCTCATCCCTTCGTCCCCTTCCTCCTGCGCCAGAAAACCGGTGGTGAGAACGACGATGTCCACTCCGATTTCCGCCATCCTGCGCACGTCCTCCAGCAGGGATTCGGGCGTGGATCCATAATTTCCCACCGCCGCCACCGGCGCCCTTTTCGCGGCATAGTTCACCACGCTCTTCGCCAGGGACAGCCGTTCTTCTTTGGAAAGCTGCTCGATCTCGGAGGAAAGGCATACGGCGAACAGCCCGGCGGCCCCCTGGTCGAGATACCATTCCGTCAGGGCCTTCAGCCCGGCCTCGTCCACAGCCCCTTCTTCCGTAAACGGCGTCAGCATGACGGGCCACATCCCCTCCGGATTCCCTTCCGGCTCCTTCTTCTGGGGAAAACGAATGTGCCAGAAGGCGATGGTCCTCCGCTTCCAGGTGTAGGTGATGAACGCGTCGTTTCCCTCCGCGATCACGGCCGGGTACGAAAACTCCGCTCTCTCCAGATTGGAATCGCAGGGAACGTGATCCAGGATCTGCGGGGCGCTCCAGCTCTCCCCGTTATCCCAGGAAACGGAGAACGCGATGGGGGAACGGGCCGCCCAGTTTCCGGAGACCGGATTGTATACCAGCACCAGCCGCCCGTCCTCCAGGCGCGCCACGTCGATGCCGCAGTTGTTGTTCGGCAGGGACGTCCTCTGCGCCGCCGACCAGGTTTTCCCGCCGTCGCGGGAACGGCTCCGGTAAATCGCCCCCTCGCTGCTTCGCATCAGGGCGTGTACGAT
>OEQQ01000280.1_pt1 | contig 11012 bp, 10 predicted proteins | sample 1539741 | NCBI WGS metagenome assembly OEQQ01 (sample SAMEA3891876, study PRJEB23780) | metagenome | biome: terrestrial biome; feature: animal house; material: Caecal content | place: Italy | collected 2015-05-05
CCGACGGCGGGTGCGGTCTCCTGCCGGCAAGCGCCCTGTCGGCAGCAGCAGTTCTCCTGCCGGCGGAAAGGTTGACAGGAAGGGCGGAATCGTGTATACTAATCGGGATTTCATATGATAACACGGTAGCATGATAAAGTGAATTGCAAAAACGGAGGATGTCATGGATCAATCTTTGCTTCATACGCCGGAAGGGGTGCGGGATATTTACGGGATCGAATATGCCAGAAAGCTGCTGATCGAGCAGCGTCTGCACGAAGCGATCCGGCTGTACGGGTATCAGGATATTCAGACACCCTCCTTCGAATTTTTTGACGTCTACAGCCGGGAAATCGGCACCACGCCGTCCTCCCAGCTGTACAAGTTCTTCGACAAGGAGGGCAACACCCTGACCCTTCGCCCGGATTTTACCCCCTCCTGCGCCAGGTGCGCGGCCAAATATTTTATGGACGAGACCAGGCCCATCCGCCTGACCTATTCGGGAAGCGCCTTCACCAACGCGTCCAGCCTTCAGGGAAAGCTGAAGGAGGTGACGCAGATGGGCGTCGAGCTGATCATGGAGCCTTCGGTGGAGGCCGACGCGGAAATGATCAGCCTGGTGGTGGAGGCTCTCCTTCGCTGCGGCCTGACCAGCTTTCAGATCGCGGTGGGGGAAGTGGAATATTTCAGAGGAATCTGTTCCCAGGCGGGGCTGAAGGAGGAAACGGAGCAGAAGCTCCGGGACGCCATCAACGCCAAAAACTATTTCGCGGCAAAAGAACTGCTGGAGAGCCGGAAGGTGCGCCGGGACTACGCCCAGGTGCTGCTGCGCCTGGCAGATACGGTGCTGGGGGCCAGCGATCTGGCCGAAGCCAGGCAGATGGTGGACAACGAGAGGTCGCTGCAGGCCATCGAACGGCTGGAGCAGCTGTATCGCGTCCTGGAGAAATACGGGGTGGAGAAATACGTTTCCTTCGATCTCGGGCTGTTGGGGAAATACAACTATTACACCGGCGTGATTTTCAAGGGATACACGTACGGCGTGGGGGACGCGGTGGTGACCGGAGGCAGATACGATCACCTGCTGTCCCATTTCGGGAAAAACGCGCCCGCCATCGGCTTCGTGATCGTGGTGGACGATCTGATGGAGGCGCTGGCGCGCCAGGATTTAAAGCCTCTGGTGGAGCCGGAGGGCGCCCTCATTTTCTATGAAAAGGGAGGGTTCGGGCAGGCGTTGAGCCGGGCCAGGCAGCTGAGGGCGGAAGGGACCAGGGCGGAGCTGATGCCCGTGCCCCAAAACCGGAGCAGCTATGAAGCTTATGAAAGAGGATGGCACAGCAGCGTCTTTCTTGTCCGGGAGGACGGGAGCTGCGAAAGGCTGAACCAGGACGGATGAGGAGTGGCGGCAACATGGAAGAGAGGAGATATCTGACGTTCGCGCTGACGAAGGGAAGGCTGGCCAGCAGGACGCTGGAGCTGTTGGAGCAGATCGGGATCACCTGCCGGGAGATGAAGGACAAAAATTCCAGAAAGCTGGTTTTCGTCAACGAAGAGCTGAAGCTGAAGTTCTTTCTGGCCAAGGGCCCGGATGTGCCCACCTATGTGGAATACGGGGCGGCGGACATCGGCGTGACCGGGAAGGACGAATTGCTGGAAGAGGGGCGCAGGGTCTATGAGGTGCTGGATCTGGGGTTCGGGAAATGCCGCATGTGCGTCTGCGGCCCCGCAAAGGCCAGAGAGCTGCTTTTGCATCACGAGATGATCCGGGTGGCGACGAAATACCCGGTCATCGCGAAGGACTATTTTTACAACGAAAAATATCAGACCGTGGACATCATCAAGCTGAACGGCTCCGTGGAGCTGGGCCCCATCGTCGGCCTGGCGGACGTGATCGTGGACATCGTGGAGACCGGCAGCACCCTGCGGGAGAACGGGCTGGAGGTGCTGGAGGAGATCTGCCCCCTGTCCGCCCGGATGATCGTCAATCAGGTGAGCATGCAGATGGAAACGGAACGGATCAAGGAAATCATTTTGCGGCTGCGTGAGAAGCTGTCGTGAGGAAAGGCTGGGGGAAATGAGAATCATCCGGTTAACGAAAGAGAGCAGGAAGGGCCTGCTGGGGGAGCTGCTGCAGAGGAGCCCCAACTGCTACGGGCAGTATGAAAAGGCGGTGGAAGAGATCGTCGGGCAGGTGAGAAGCAGAGGGGACGAGGCGCTGTTTTCCTATACGGAGCAGTTCGACGGCTGCCGGCTGACGGCGGAAACGGTCCGCGTTTCCGAAGAGGAAATCGATCGGGCCTGCGCCCAGGCGGATCCAGGATTTATGAAGGCGATGGAGGAGAGCGCTGAAAACATCAGGCGCTTCCACGAAAAACAGATCAGGAACAGCTGGTTCGACGCGCGGCCGGACGGGACGATCCTGGGGATGAAGATCCTGCCCCTGGCCGTGGCCGGGGTCTATGTGCCCGGAGGAAAGGCGGCTTACCCCTCCAGCGTGCTGATGAACGTGATCCCGGCGAAGGTGGCCGGCGTCCCCAAAATCATCATGACCACGCCGCCGGGGGCGGACGGGACGGTGGATCCCGGAACGCTGGCGGCCGCGCGGGTGGCGGGCGTGGATGAGATCTACCGCGCAGGCGGGGCGCAGGCCATCGCGGCCATGGCCTTCGGGACGGAGAGCATCCCCCGGGTGGATAAGATCACGGGGCCCGGCAACATCTTCGTGGCCCTGGCCAAAAAGGCGTGCTTCGGCCACGTGAGCATCGATTCCATCGCGGGCCCCAGCGAAATTCTGGTCATCGCGGACGAAACGGCCAATCCCCGGTACGTTGCCGCGGATCTTCTGTCCCAGGCGGAGCACGACGAGCTGGCCAGCGCCATTTTGATCACCACCAGCGAAAAGCTGGCAAAAGAAGTATCCGACCAGGTGGACCGCTTCCTTGAAACGCTGGAGCGCAGGGAGATCATTCAAAAGTCCCTGGACCGTTACGGCTATATCCTGCTGGCGGATTCCCTGGAGGAGGCGGCCGAAGCGGCGAACGAGATCGCTTCCGAGCATCTGGAAATCCTGACGGAAAATCCCTTCGAGCTGATGACCGGGATCAGGAACGCGGGCGCCATCTTCCTGGGGGAATATTCCAGCGAACCGCTGGGGGACTATTACGCCGGCCCCAACCACGTTCTGCCCACCAACGGGACGGCGCGGTTCTTCTCCCCCCTGGGCGTGGACGATTTCATCAAAAAGACCAGCATCATTTCCTATTCCCGGCAGGCGCTTCAGCGCGCCCATGAAAAGATCGAGCGCTTCGCCCGCCAGGAAGGGCTGACAGCCCATGAGAATTCCATTCGGGTGCGGTTTGAGGAGGATTGAGCGATGAGCGACAGAACCGGTTTGATCGAGCGGCGGACGAAGGAGACCGAAATCCGCGTCCGGATTTGCCTGGACGGGACGGGAAACTCCGATATCCGGACGGGGATCGGATTTTTTGACCACATGCTTCAGGGATTTTCCCGCCACGGCTTCTTCGATCTGGAAGTGGAAGCGAAGGGGGATCTGGAGGTGGACGGCCACCATACCGCAGAGGATACGGGAATCGTGCTGGGACAGGCCATTTCGGCCGCCCTGGGGAATAAGGACAGGATCCGGCGCTACGGACATTTCCTATTGCCCATGGACGACGCGCTGGTGCTGTGCGCCGTGGATCTGTGCGGAAGGCCGTATCTGAATTTCGACTATTCCTTCCCCGTAGAAAGGATCGGGGATCTGGATACCCAGCTGATCCGGGAATTTTTCTACGCCCTGTCCTGGTCAGCGGGGATGAACCTGCACATCAAAGTGCTGGACGGGATCAACGGCCATCACGTGGCGGAAGCGATGTTCAAGGCGTTCGGAAAGGCGCTGGATATGGCGGTTTCGGAAGATCCCCGGGTGACGGGCGTGTTGTCCACGAAAGGAACGTTATAGAAGATGAATCCTGTGAATGCGAAAAAACTGATGCCCTGCCTTTATCTGTATCAAAAACGGGCGGTGGCGGGCCCCGGGGACCGGCGCGAGGTGAGCTTAAACCCGGTGGAACTGGCGGAGAACTACAGCTTAAACGAGTGCGACCGCCTGTACGTCATGGATCTGTCCGAAACGGACCAGGAGCAGGAGGAAGCCATGGACATCCTGCGGGAGATCTGCGCCAACGTGGCCGTCCCCGTGGCGGGAGGCGGCAGGATCCGGCGGATGGAGGACGTGAAAAAGCTGCTTTACGCGGGCTGCAGCCAGGCCGTGCTGGATCTGGGGAAGGAAGAGCAGGCGGCGGTTCTGGAAGAGGTTTCGCTGAAATTCGGAAAGGAACGGATCGTGGCGGCCGCGGAAGGGCCGGATCAGATTCTTAGGATGCAGGGAGACCTGAACTCCTTTGTTTCCGAAGTTTTCCTGTTTCACGGCGCGGGCGGGCGGGAGGCGTCCCTGATTTCCCCGGTGCCGGTGACCCCCTTCCTTCCGGAGGTTTCCCTGGACAAGATCATCGAAACGCTTTCCCTGCCCAACGTCAGCGGCCTGTCCGGCCAGGTGGTCACGGAAAATGTGAGCAATCTCGTCGCCTTAAAAAAACTGTGCCTGGAAAACCGGATCCCCGTGGCCTTATCCCGGGCCGCATACCGGTTTGAGGATTTTAAGACGGGCCCTGACGGGCTGGTGCCCGTGGTGGTGCAGGACGTGAAGACGGACGCGGTGCTCATGGTGGCCTATATGAACGAAGAAGCCTACCGGCGCACGGTGGAGAGCGGGAGGATGACCTATTACAGCAGAAGCCGAAAGGCGCTGTGGCTGAAGGGGGAGACCAGCGGGCACTATCAGTACGTGCATTCCCTGACCGCGGACTGCGATATGGATACGATCCTGGCCCGCGTGACGCAGGTGGGAGCCGCCTGCCATACCGGCTCCTACAGCTGCTTTTTCAACGAGGTGTTAAAGCGCGGCGAAAAACCCGAACAGCACAACCCGCTGAAAGTGTTCGAAGAAGTGTTCGCCGTCATCGAGGACAGAAAGGCCCACCCGAAAGAAGGGTCCTATACCAACTATCTCTTCGATAAGGGGATCGACAAGATCCTCAAAAAGCTGGGGGAAGAGGCCACCGAGATCGTGATCGCGGCCAAAAATCCCAATCCCAACGAGATCAAATACGAGATCGCCGACTTCCTCTATCATATGATGGTGCTGATGGCCGAGAAGGGCGTCAGCTGGGAGCAAATCACCGAAGAGCTGGCGAACCGGTAACGGGGCGGATCGGAAAAGAAAAAGCGGCGGCCGCGCGGAAATAACACTCCGCGCGGCCGCCATTTTGTTCCTTAACGATCAGTTTTCCGATGCGGCGTCGATGAGACCGTATCTTCGGTAAAATTCCCTGCGGGCGGCTTCATCCTCCGTCACCAGCCGGACATTCTCATATTCCCCCTTCTGAATCAGGAGACGGATCAGTCCGGCAAGCCGGCTTTCCCCTTCCATCCGGCCTTTTTGTCGGCCCTTTTCTTCCACATAACCGCTCAGGTTGCACATTTGATCGACCTCCTTTGCCAGTTCGTTTTCCATTTTCATGCCGTATCGCCGCTGCAACAGTTCCTTTTTTTCGCGTCCGCCGATTTCGGGCGACAGCAGCGTATTGAGCATTCCCAACAGTTGATTTTCACAGAATATGCGCCCGTTTAAGCCAACCGTTACCACGGTCAGCTTATCATATGCTTTCCGAAGATCCGGAAAACCCGGGCAAATATCCCGTTTTTCCATCCGATATTGCGCAATCGCATTGCCGATCCGTTTGGGCACGCCCATACAGATCCAGATGGAATACACCTTTTTTAATCCATCGTAATCGCTTCCCGAGAATTCGGTTCCCAACTGGGACGAAATCATTCTGGCGCAATAGAAAATTCCTCTTGTGGGAAGCTGGTAGCCGGGATAATAGTCTTTTTGCGCCTCCACATTGATCATCAGCCGGATCCGCTCCCGTCCCTGCGGGATATTTGCCAGAAAGCGGATATCGTAATAAATGCTCCCTTCTCCTGTAATCCTGCTTTCGTTTCCGATTCCGACGATCCGTTCCCCGGCCTGCCCGGAATAGATTTTTTCAGAAGAAATCTCCGGCGTCCCTTCGATGCACGATTTGATTTCCTCTACAGACATTTGGGCGAATTCCTCTGCAACGCCCTGCAAAATCCATGCCAGTACTTCCTTCTGCGACAGTACCAACTTGCACTGGGCATCGTACTGCGCCTTGATATCGGCTGTCAGCACCGCCCTGGCCAGTTCGTTTTCCATTCTCTGCGCTCCTTTTTTGTGTGCGGCATCGGATTCCAAGGCTATTTTACCGCAGAATCCGGCAGCTGTATATGCCCGATCCGCATTTTCCGCTTTTGGACATCATAAAATGAAAAAAGAAAAGAAAGCGTCTATAATTTACATAATACTTTTATGTAAACTTTAAACGAAATAGAAAACCGCGGAGGGGTTGGAATGACGGATCTGGAACGAAAACTGCAGCTGACGAGATTTCTGAGGGAAGAGAGCGCCATCAACCGGATGAAAATGAGAAATCGGGAAGAGATTCTGTACGGGAACCCGAAAGCGGTGCTGGGAAAAGAGGAGCTGCCGCTGGTGTACGACGGCCCGCTGGAGAGGGACGGCTATCCGCCCTCATCGGGCGGCTCTCTGAGGCGCTCTCTGTTCGGGGTGCGCCTGGCCTTGGCCCTGGTTTTGTTCGGCGCTGTGGTCTATCTGGACAAAACGGGAACCATGCTGGGAGATGAGCCCGCGGCGCAGGTCATCGCCAGACAGGTGACCGTATCTTCGGAGGACAGGATTCTGGAATTTTTCGGACAGTTTTCCGGTTCGGGGGACAGTTCCCGGACCGGGGCTGCTGACCTTCGGGGGGACGGCCTTTGAACTGGAACAGCGTTCTAAAAACCTGGACTGCAGAAAGGTATCGCAAAATCATCCGGCCGGATGACGGAGCGATACCTTTTTTATACCGGGCCCAAACGATGGCGAAAATGGTGGGAATTTGCGAAAAAGCCTGTTATAATGGAGAAAACGGAGAAGGGGAACAGGGAATATGACGGAAATAGCGCGCGCGGAGCATCAACAGAATATTCCTGGGGAACGGGAAGGGCTGTTAAAAGCGGTTTTGGAGTATAACGGAATAAAAATATGCGAGTACAGGGAGAGGGAGAATAAGCTGCTGATCTACGATGAGACGCTGTCCATCAGCGAGGAAATCCCGAACTGCAGGGAGTATTTTCTGGAATATCAGGGGATACATCCGGATGACAGGCAGAAATTAGAGGATTTCTATCGGGGAAAGCGTCCGGAAGAGCTGGAACTGCGCATCCTGAATAACGGTTTCGTCAGAAAGCTGCAGCTGAAAACGCTCCCCCTGACGGAACCCGGCCAGGGAGGAGGTCTTCCCTTTACGGTGCGGGATATTACCAGGGAAAGGGAACAGGAAGCCCTTCTGGAAGAGCGGGCCAGGAAGGATTCCCTCACCGGCCTCTTCAACCATTTTTATGGACAGGATCTGATTAACGAATATCTGAACCATAAAACTCCCTATTCCTCCTGCGGGCTGATGATCGTGGATCTGGATTATTTTAAATATGCCAACGACACTCACGGGCACCTCTTCGGAGACCGGGTGCTGACCGGGGTCGCGCGCCTTTTTCAGGCGATGTTCGAGGAAAACGGGATTATCATACGGGCAGGAGGGGACGAATTCGTCATATTCCTGAAGGATATCAGCCATTCCGATCTGCTTCAGAAAGCCATGCAGCTGGTAAAGGCGGTGAGCCGGCTCAGCTTTGAAGGGACGGATTTTTCCATTACCTGCAGCGTGGGCGTCTGTTTTCTGACGGAAAATGAGTCCGGATATACATATGACCAGCTCTTTGAAAATGCAGACTGGGCCCTGTACAGAGCGAAGGAAAACGGCCGGAACTGCTATGTGTTCTGCGATAATCTGCAGAGGTTTGAGCTGGCGGAAAGAAAGCATTTTTCAGAAAAGAATATAGATAATCGTTACCTGCACAACGATATTATATCTACGGCGTTCGAAATTTTTGAGAAAAACAGCAGCTTTTCCGCGGCCATCGAAACGCTGATGGAAGTCATCGGATACCGGTTTGATCTGGACCGGATTACCGTCATCCGAACGGATATCCGGGAGAAGAATACGGCGCGCCAATATCAGTGGAGATCGAAAATGGCGCCGGAAGCCCTTCCGGAGAACCGCAGTTTTACCAAAGAGGACTTCCTCACCCTGTTTCAGAGTTATGACGAGCATCAGACGATGGTGCTCCAGCACGACAACATGGGGATGTATTCGCCGGACGGAGCCGCCCTTCTGATGCAGGGGGAGGCCAAAACCGTCCTCTATGCCGCCATGTACTGCGAAGGGAAATATACGGGCGCCATCTCCTATGTGGTATGCAGGGAAAAGCGCCACTGGTCCCCAAAAAGCCGGAAAGAACTGGGAGAGGTGACGAAGATCATCTCGGCCTATCTGGCCAGGAACCAGGCGATGAATCAGGAAGATGCCAGAAGGGGGCTGTGGACGGAGTACGACAGCCTGACCGGGCTTTTGTCCTTTTCCCGCTTCCGGGAGGAAGCGGAGCATATGATCGTGGGGAACTATGCGGACTCCCATGTCATGATCTACAGCGATATCGCCGGTTTTAAATATTTCAACAAGAAGTTCGGCTACAGCGCGGGCGATCAGCTCCTGAAGGAATTCAGCGCTTTCCTGATGGAAAAGATGGGCGGGGCGCTCTTTACGCGCGTCGTAGCGGATCAGTTTTTAATGCTGGCGCCCTGTGACGACGCCGACGGGATGGCGGAGCGGCTCGACGGCTATAATAAGGAATTTGAACGCAGCCAGTCCGGGAAGTTCCACGGGGCAAGGATCTGGATCCGGACGGGCGTGTATCCGATCGAACCGGACTGTTCCAGCGCATCCAGCGCGATTGACGCGGCCAACTATGCGAGGCAGCAGATCGCGGGAAAATCCGGGCGCTCCGTCCGGATTTACGATCAGAGCCTGAAGGAAAAGCAGCAGGTGGAAAACGAGATCATCAATGGGAGCGACAAGGCGATGGAAGAAAAGCGGTTCCAGATCTATCTGCAGCCGAAGATCTCTTTGAAGGACGGAAGCGTCGTGGGCGCGGAAGCCCTGGTCCGGTGGAAGACGAAGGAGGGAAATGTCCTGGCGCCGGATTCCTTCATCTCTCTGTGCGAAGCCAGCGGGCGGATTGAAGAGCTGGACTACTACGTCTTCGAAGAGGTGGTCCGGTTTTTGAAACGCAACCAGCAGTTGGGGAGGAAGCAGGTCCCCATTTCCATCAATTCATCCATCCTTCACGCTTACGACCCCCAGGCGGTCCGGAAGTATCTGGACATCCTGAACCGTTACGGGGTCGATCCCAGGTATACGGAGATCGAATTGACCGAAACCGCTACGGTGGAGGAATACGAGAGCGCCAAACGCCTGTTTCAGGAGCTCAGGGATGCGGGCATCAGCACGGCGATGGACGATTTCGGGGCCGGGTATTCCGTCCTGAATACGGTCATCGACATCCCGGTGGATACGGTGAAGCTGGACCGCACCCTGGTGAAAAGCTGCAGCGCGGACGGCAGGGGAGCTTTCTTTTTGAAGGAAATCATCGGCATGGTGCAGGGGCTGGGCTATCACGTGGTCTGCGAGGGGATCGAAAACAGGAAACAGTTCCGGCTGCTGCTGGAGGCGGGGTGCGAGGAGGGCCAGGGATATCTGTTCTCCATGCCGCTCTCCATCGAAGATTACGAAAGATTTGTGTATTCGGATGAGGAAGCGGATGGATAAGAACGTTGTTCTCTTAAGGGCTGGGTTTTGCTGCACTTTTTTGCTGAGCAATTCCATCGTTTTGTTTTGGGCGGATCTGGCCGGGAAAGTTATGGAAGCTCTGGAGCGGGAAACCGAAATCAGCGGAGCGATGGTGCGGCTGTCGTGTTTCTTTATTCTATCGCTCTGCGGATACATTTTTTTGATTTTTGCGGACAGAAAACTGATCTCTGCCTTTGAAAGAGGATTTCTTCCCATTCAGGAACGGTACATTGAGCGGGATCTGATGAGGTCGGGGAGAAGCAAAAGATACAGCGAACTCGAACTCATTAACCGGGCTTCCGATGATCTGCGGACGGTTTTCGAATGGGTTTGCCGACAAAAGCGGAATTGATTTTGGCGGTCGTTTTCCTTTTGGGCCTCTTCCTGTATTTGAGCTTTTTTTCCGCCGGGCTGGCGCTTGCCATCTATGCTATCATGTTGGCAAATCTGCTGGTTCCCACGCTATACAATAAATATATGGTCGCTGACTACAGTCAGGTGATGCAGGCGAACGATAACTGGGCAAAACGCCTGCAGGAGGGGATCGAGAATTATTCCGGCATCAAGAGCCTCAACGCAGAACCGGAATATCAGCAGCAATACGAAAGGGAAGTTCACAATTTTGTGAGCGCTGCGAAGAAAGCGAACAGGACCGCTCACGCGGAGATGGGGCTGAAAAGCGGTATGAACCAGTTTTCTGATTATGCGGGATATATTGTAGCAGGTCTTTTTGCTGTGTCGGGACAAATCGACCTGGCGATGGTGGCAAGAACCGTACTGCTGATCCCGCTGATACAAAATATTCTGTCTTTGGCGATGGAAAAATACCTCCAGCGGAGAAATGTGACCGTTTCCAGGCAGAGGCTGACGGAGTTAGAGGGAAAGGGGAATTTTGGAGGAAAGGAACCGGATTCCTGCGATATTCAGATCAGCCATCTGGTCTTTCACTATGAGAAGCATCCGCTGTTTTGCGACTTGAATTACGAAATGAGTGCCGGGGAGAAGGTGCTGATAAAAGGGGAAAATGGGGCGGGAAAGAGCACGCTTCTCAAATTGCTCACCGGTTTTTATGAGATGCAGGGAGGAGAAATCCGGATCGGTGGGATCCGCAGCCAGGACATCAGCGAAGAGTGGATC
>OEQQ01000281.1_pt1 | contig 11001 bp, 12 predicted proteins | sample 1539741 | NCBI WGS metagenome assembly OEQQ01 (sample SAMEA3891876, study PRJEB23780) | metagenome | biome: terrestrial biome; feature: animal house; material: Caecal content | place: Italy | collected 2015-05-05
GCTGTCAACGACGGCGCGAAGCGGCGTTCATTTTATCGTTGACTGGCTCGGCTGGCTTTGCTATTTCCATCCTTTTTTGTCCCTTTGAACCCTCGTATTGCTGCTAAAATACCAATGACAATAATATATGCACAGATACACAGCGCAACAATGGTTATTTCTGTACCATAATCCGAAATAGTATTATTCTGTATCGCTGGAATGGCGCTAAAGTGAATATACGAAGTCAAGGCCAGTAGTCCAATATCAACAAGAACCATGAATAAACCGGCTCGTCGGCTTACTTTTTTCTTGTCATATTTTGCTCGTTCTTCGGGACTTTTCGTATTAAATCCAGAAATCAACATACTTCCTTTGCCTGTCAACAAGATAATCGTCGCAATAATAGCGAGTATTACAATCGCCCACACAATCCAAATAAGCCACATAATCAAAACTCCTTTAGGTCAGTTTACAAGGAAATACACGCAGACTATGAAACGGGGATTGCTGACAACAAATAAAGGCTGAGTATCAAGCATTGGGAAATGCGAGATGTTCAGCCTGTTTTGTTGTTCGGGTTTTCCAAAGGGGCTTGACTTTTGGCACACGACATTGCTTGCAAAGTGTAGTGTGTTATACTCTCTGTCGGCCTTGCTGTGAAAATACCGTTGCCGCCAGGGGAGGGCAAGGGCGCTTTAAGCGACAGGAAAACAGGACTGTGATTGCGTGGCGTGAAGCCGCAAGCTAAAGATTATTGATAGAAAACTTCCCTTATTCTTCTCATTTCCTTCCAAACATTATCACCATAGTTGCTTACCAAAACCGATATCATTTTATTATTAGGATTATATTCAGAAATAAAACTCACGCCCGGGTCACTACCTTGAAAATATGCAAAGTCCTCGACCCCCGGATTATCGATAATCCATACGCCATAGCCATAATAACCTTCTTCTGCATCCATGCCGTCTCCACTTTGTTTGCTAAGCATCTTTGATACTAATTCTTTTGAAATTAAGTTTCCTTTCAATAATTCAGTCCAGAATCTGACGATATCTGTTACCGTAATAAATGCACCTCCTGCACCTGTACCTTTCACATCAACAGAAAATATATTTGTGCGAAAGTCACGTGTGTCCGGACAATAAATATAATTATTGGCACATCTGGACGGCAATTTATCCAGTTCATAATATCCGGTGGACTTCATATTACATGGTTGAAAAATATTCGTTTGTAGATACTGGTCAAAATACACACCGGTCACTTTTTCAATAATCATAGCGAGCAATACATAGCCCGAATTGTTATACTGAAACTTTTCTCCTTTTGGATACATCATGGGTTTATTGATAAATAGAGGAAGTAAATCATGATTATGTCTGATTTTATAATTTGGATAATCGATCCACAAATCCTCATATTCGCTCATGATAGTTTCATCGAAGTAATCGGGAACACCGGACGTATGAACCAAAAGCTGTCGCACGGTAACATCCCTGTCGATATGATGGAATTCAATATCAAGAAGTTCACCTAAGGTATCATCAAATCTCAGTTTTCCTTGTTCTATTAACTGTAGTATTCCTGCCGCAACAAAGACTTTTCCCGCTGATGCACTTGCAAATCTGGTATCCAGAGTATTGGGAATTTCATTTGACAAATCAGCAAATCCGGTTACACTTTTAAACAAAACTCTACCGTCTTGAACAATATAAACATTTCCCCTAAAGTCACTGCTAAGTATTTCTTTTATTTCCATGCGTTATCCCTCCAAATTTTGTTTTTGAAACCCTCATCGGCGCCTTCGCGTTGGAACCGGTCCTTTCCCCCGTCCCCGCCGCCGCAGAGACGGGGCGGATATCGGGGCGCAGCCCTGCAGCTGCAAAAACCGGGGGATCGTCCCCTTTAGTTCAGGGAGAGCTTGCGGTACAGGGCACCCTTATCCAGAATGCGGATGCAGCCCCGGGAAAGGGAGACGCAGCCTTCCCGGGCGAACTGGTTTAACATCCGGCTTACGGCCTCCCGGGCGCTGCCGATGGCCATGGCCAGCTTTTCCTGCGTAAAGGGGATGGAGTCGGCGGACAGCTCCGCCGATTCGTCGATGAGAAAAGCGGCTACCCGCTGCTCCAGCGTCATGAAAAAGATCCGCTCCACGGCGCCCATGATGCTGGAAAAGTGCTCGGCGGTCAGGCGGTAGGCAAAAGCCTCCATCCAGATATTTTCTTCCATCAGCTGCGAAAAGGCGGGGGCGGGCAAAAGCAGCAGGCTGCAGTCGGTTTCCGCGTCGATCTGCACGTCGAAGGTGATGGCCGGAAGGGCGCAGGACGCGGCCAGGACGCAGGCCTCGCCGCCGTGGATCCGGTAGATGGTGATCTGCCGGCCGTCTTCCGCCAGCAGATAGACCCGCAGGACGCCCTCCAGAATGAAGAGGGCGCCCAGGCAGTTATTTTGTCCGGAGAGCACGGCGTCGTTGCCTCGATATTCCATCTGACGGGCCTGGTCCAGGATCAGGTCGCGCTGCGGCCCGGTCAGATGCGGCCAGAAGGGCTGTTGTTCGAAACGGGAGGCGATTTCCTCCCGGCTCAGTTTTTTCATGGTTATGCGGCCATCCTTTCCTCAATGCGGCCAGAGGCTGCCGTTTCGTGTTAATCTCCATTGTAGCCCGAATGCGGATTTCTGTCAAAGAGGTTTGTTTCTTTCCCGGAATGATGGTAAAATGGAGCTGTATTCCATTCATGGGAGGAATCGGAAAAGAGGGCCGGATCATGAAAATCAGCATCGTTTCCTTCACCCGAACCGGGGCTAAGAAGAATCTCGAACTGGGCCGCCTGCTCTTTCAAAAGAAGCATCAGGCGGTGAGCTACAGCTGGCATACCCATACCGGCAGAAAACTCGTGCCGTTTCAGTCGTTCGACCGGCTGATGGCCGACCTCTGGCGGGAAGAGGAGCTGTTTTTGATCCTGACGGACGTGCGCCATGCCGTTATGATTCTGACGCCATACCTGCGGCGTCCGGGGCCGGCGATCTTCGTCATGGACGAAGCGGGGCGGTTTGTGATCCCGTTCTCCTTCGGACAAAAGGACGGGATGGAGGACTGGTGCGCCTGGTTTTCTGGCCTGGCGGGAGCAGCGGCCGTTCTGACCTCCGCGGAGGAACCGGCGGAGCGCTTCGAACTGACGAAATTCGCGCAGAAAAACCGGCTGTATATCCAGGATCTGTATCGGGTCCGCACGGTGGCGGCCTGCCTGGCGGAAGGAAAGCCGGTGGGATTTTACAGCGATTATCCGGTGGACGGCGTCTATCCGGAAGGAATCGTCCGGATCCAAAAGGGGGATTCGGGCTCCTGGGCGCCGGAGGTGGGGATTTCCGTGACGGATGACTGGGAGGCCCCTCATTTCGCAAAGGAATGCCGGATGTTTCCCCAGAACGTGGCGCTGGGGATCTGCTTCCCGGCGGGGGACCGTCCGGAGAAGAACGCGGCCAGGCAGGCGGCGCTGAGCGCGCTGTCCGGGCAGCATATTTCCCGGCAGCGCGTCTTCGCGGTGTTCGCCGTCCAGGATCCGGATCAGAAGCAGCTGGCCGCGGAGCTGGCGGACGCGCTGGACGTGCCCTGCTTCACCTATACGGAGTCCCAACTCCTGCAGTGCGCCGGGATATCCGGCGGCGGATCCGTCGGGAAGGAAGAGGCGCTCTGCGGGGCCTGCTCTCTTCTGGGCAGCGGACGCGGAAAAGAGATTGTATCCGTCCGGGAGGCGGGAATCGCGATCTCCCTCCATGAAATGGAGATGGATTTCAGTTTTTGAGCGAGGAGGACAAAAAGGTGGAACTTGGAATCAACACGGATTTCGACCGGGAATTTGAAACCGTCGAAGAAATCGAAGAGAGCATCCGGCAGATCGCGGAGGCGGGCTTTACGCACATGCACTGGTGCTACGAGTGGGACGGGGATTATCTTTACGCCCGCTCCGAGATGCGTCAGATCCGCGGGTGGATGGACAAATACGGGCTGAAGGCGAAATCCCTGCACGCCAGCAAGGGGAGCCGCAGGGGGGCGGACGAGGTGAACGCCCATTACAGAAAGGACTATACTTCTACCGTGGAAGATAACCGGATCGCCGGGGTGGAACTGATTCAAAACCGGGTGGAGCTGGCCCATATCCTGGGCACGTCGGAAATCGTCCTCCACATGTATCTTCCTCATAAGACCTTTGAAAAGGATCCCGCGGTGAAGGATATTTTTTACGGGCAGGTATTCCGTTCCCTGGATGAGCTGGAGCCGTTCTGCCGGGAGCGGGGCGTCAGGATCTGCGTGGAGAATTTGTTCGAAGCGCCGGGAGAAATGCAGATCGAACAGTTCGACCGGCTCTTTTCCCGCTATCCCTCCGATTTCCTGGGGCTTTGCCTGGATACCGGGCACGCGAATCTGGTCTGGGGAGCCGATTTTGTGGAGAAGCTCGCGGGCCGCTTCAAAGACCGCCTGTATTCCGTCCACCTGCACGATAATCTGGGCTGGGGAACGCAGCCGGGCTGCAACGACGCGCACATGCTTCCGGGAGAGTGCGGCATCGACTGGAAGCCCCTGATGGACGTCCTGAGAAAATCGGCCTACGAACAGCCCTGGGTGCTGGAGGTCATGAAGCCGGCAGGGGAGGATAGCATGGCGTTTTTGTCCCGCGCCCGCAAGGCCGGGGAATGGATGGACAGCCTGTAGAAACTGTAGAAAAGAGGATCCGGAGAGGAGGAAGGGCGGATGAAATACGCGGAAGAAGGGATGCAGTATCATTTGCAGATTCATGACGGCGGGGTTGGAAAATATGTGCTTTTGCCCGGGGATCCGAAGCGCTGCGAAAAAATTGCGCGGTATTTCGACGAGCCCGTGCTGGTTGCGGACAGCCGGGAATTCGTCACCTACAACGGTTTTCTGGACGGCGTGAGAGTGAGCGTGACTTCCACTGGGATCGGCGGCCCGTCGGCCTCCATCGCCATGGAAGAGCTGGTGAAAGCGGGGGCGGATACCTTTATCCGGGTGGGGACCTGCGGCGGCATGGACCGGGAAGTGAAGAGCGGGGATCTGGTGATCGCCACCGGGGCGGTGCGCGCGGAAGGCACCAGCCGGGAGTACGCGCCCATCGAGTTTCCGGCGGTGGCGGATCCGGACATCGTCAACGCCCTGCGGGAGGCGGCCGCTTCGCTGCAGCTGCCCGCCCATACGGGAATCGTCCAGTGCAAGGATTCCTTTTACGGGCAGCATGAGCCGGAGCTGATGCCGGTGGATTACGACCTGCAGCAGAAGTGGAGCGCCTGGCTGCGGCTGGGATGCAAGGCCTCCGAAATGGAGTCCGCCGCCCTGTTCGTGGTGGCGAGCTACCTGAGGGTCCGCTGCGGCGCGGTCTTTCTGACGGTGGCCAATCAGGAGCGGGAGAAAGCGGGCCTGGACAATCCCGTGGTGCACGATACCGACGCGGCCATCCGGGCGGGAATCGAAGCGCTGCGCCGCCTGATTCGGAAGGATAAAAAATAGTATTTGTTTTTTAGCGGTGCAACGAGCAAAATTCCACGAATCCACATAAATGCTTGATTTTCTGATATATACAACTGCGATTTCAAATATTCAAAATACCCTTTGACGCTTTTTGCCGCCCTAACTCAATAAGGAAATATGAAGCGATACGAGCAGATATAAAAAAACCATACTATGCGAGGGCGGAAGCACTCGTTGCTTTCGCTCTCTTGGCTGCCATATAAGCAGGGACAGACGCACTTGCGGGCGGCGAGCGAAGCCGTTCATCTCGACCGTTGACGAGGGTGGCTGGCTATGCTGTTTATGAAAGGTTGAATTAATCACAATATGATAGTAAAATCTGTATAACATAGGAACTGAAAAATCGGAATTTGCAAAGGAGAATGCACTATGGCAGAGATTATTAACGTATTCAAGGAAAACATACCTACCATGAGATTTATCGGAAAGAAATACGATAATTTTGGACATTGGGGCGAATGGTGGCAAAATGGTTGGTTTGATATTCTTGAAAAAACCATGGGCGGTACAGACAAAATAACTGTTCTTTGGGAAAATGGTGGTGGTTATATTGGCGTTGAAAGACGGGCGGATGAGCAACCTTTTGAATATTACATAGGTATGTTTGCTCCTGAAAATACACCTGTACCCGAAGGTTTTGTAAGTGTTGATTTTAGGGATTTGAGTTTAGGGACTTGTTGGATTTACGGCAAAGAAAACGAAGTCCACGACACAAGTGCTTGTGAGCAAAAACTTGCTGAAAACGGTATGAAGATATGGCATGACGATAAGGGGGCGGTATGGTCTTTTGAAAATTGTTTGTGTCCTCGCTATACAACACCAGATGACAAAGGAAATGTAATTCTTGATTATAGTTATTTTATTGAGAAGTAAGATAAACAGGCTTTTCATATAATGTGATGAGTTAAACAAATTTAGATTTGTAAGATCTTGGAATTATCCAAACTAGCAAAAATAATATAAAACGGTTTAACTTTTCACACTCATTTTTGCTTTTTGATTGGAAAGGGTTTTGAGGAAATGTGTTGAGTGTGGCGAAATATACCATCTTTGCAAATTGGTGTGAATAACTTTACTTTATCTGTAAGTGCAAAGGAAAAAGAACGGATTTTGTTACGCAATTAAAGGGCATTTATGAGAGGAACCATACAAACACCTTGACATATCAGTTTTTTGCCTGTAATGCCTTTGTTTGCAAGGCTTAATGAACCTCTAATGCGTAACATAAAGGGCAGAAAAATCATCTTCCGCATTTGATTTTCGCTTTGGTCTTTGACGCTCTTTTGCCGCCCTTACTTACAAAACCAACTTATACGAGGATATGGCAGAATATATAGAGATATGGGAAAACCATTGAAAACACAGGGATTTTCGGTAAGTCTATAAACACTTGCAAGAAGTTATAAGACGATTTCCGTCTATCAAATCAATAAAAAATAATGTAACCATTTCCTCTCCAACCGGAATATATAAATAGCCGGTATTATACGAAACCCGGCAATTTTCCAGGGGGAGGAAAACAGATGGAGAACAAAAGAAAAAGCTGCCTGAAGTCGGATGAGAACAGCAGGATGGCGGAATCGCTGCTGGAGGCATGCGCCCGGCAAAATCTGTCCGTCTATGGCCTGGCGAAGCTGGCGGAGGTTCCGTTGACCACGATCATGCACATCCTGAACGGTTCCACGCAAAATCCGGGATTCTACACCATCGCGAAACTGTGCGGCGTCCTGGGGCTTTCCATGGACGAACTGGCGCGGGGCGGACCGGAGGAGAAAGGGATGCCCGGGGCGGAGGAAACGGACGAAGACGGGACGTAAAAGAGTAAAAGGAGAAGAGATCCGGCAGGATCCGCCTGAATGTGGCGGGCCTGCCGGATTTGTGTTATACTTGCCGTGTAGTCTGGGGGAAAAGGATATTCAAAAGCTGATCCTGTACGCGCTCATCCTGAGCGGTTATGTGGCCGTCGCTTCCGCACTGTCCGATTTTTTCAGCATGGACGGGTTTACGAGAAGGTGTTGCGTGAACTCGGAATTCGACAGCGAACTGCACAGAAAGCTGGCGAACGCGGATTTTGAAAATCTGGAAACTCCGGATTTCCTGGATATGCAGGAAAAGTCGAAGAAATTTTTATACTGCGACTGGCATGGATTCGGCTATCTGTTCGACTGCGCGCTGAATATCGTGGGACAGCTGCTGACGCTGGCGGGGATCATGGCGATCATCATTTCCCTGAATATCTGGGTGATTCTGGTCTTCCTTCTGTTTTCCGTTCTGGGAACGCTGGTCGAAGCGAAGCAGAAGAAGGCCATGTCGCTCTCCCTGCAGATCAGCGAGGATGGACGTATTACACAAAACTGTTCGACGATTTTGGCTACGGAAAGGAAATCAGGATGAACGGCCTGGGGGAATGGCTCCTTTCCCGTGAGAGGAAGCATTTTACCAGGGTGAATCGGAACCTGAAGCAGCAGAACGACAGCTATATAAAGGCCGGAGTCGTGAATTCCGCGTTTCTGTTTGTCCAGCAGACGGCGGCATATCTCTATTTGTGCTGGCGCGGACATAAGCGATATGGATTATGATCAGTATATGTCCCTGTTTTCAACGGTATTTCAGGATTCCCGGCTGTTCAGCTTTTCCCTCAGGGACAACGTGTCCCTGGGAATGCCGCAGGACGATGCGAGGGTGGAGAAAGCCCTGAGGGATGCGGGGCTGGATCCCAGGGCGGAACTGGAATTGTACGAGCGCTTCAACGATTTTGCCCGCGGAAAAACGGCCATATACATCACGCACCGCCTGGCCAGAGCCCATTTCTGCGACAGGATCATCGTCTTCGAGAACGGAAGGATTCTGGAGCAGGGGACGCAGGAGGAGCTGATGAAAAAGCAGGGCAGATTTTATGAGCTGTTCCGGATGCAGGCGCAGTATTACATGGATCAAAAGGAATGAGAGCATAATATAACGAAACGGATGAGGAGGAGATCAGCTTTGGAAATGTGGAAATGCCCCGGATGCGGGAAAACATTCAAAAGGCGAAATCAGTCCCACTATTGTGGAGAGAAGCCGGGAACGGTAGACGAGTATATTCTGCGTCAGGACAGTGAAAAGCAGAGTGATTTGCGCCTGATTCAACAGACGTTGCGGAACGCGCTGCCGGAAGCGGAGGAACGTATTTCATGGAGCATGCCGACTTATTGGAAGAAGCACAATATTGTTCACTTCGCAGCCTCAAAAGGGCACATCGGATTTTATCCGGGCCCCGGGGCGGTGGAAGAATTCAGGGAAGAGCTGGAGGAATATAAGACGGATAAGGGCACCATACGGATTCCGTATGGAAGGGTTGATGTTGAGCTGATAGCGAAAATCGCCCGGTGGTGCTGGAAGACGGGAAGTCACGCATGAAGCCGGATCGGAGATCGCGGAAAAACTTCACAATTTTTTTACATATTCATTAGCACTCACCTGTTGACAGTGCTAACAGCAGGTGCTATAGTAGGGTCAGCAGGAAAATGTTATATTCTGAGTAGAACAGAGAAGAGGAGGTTCGTATGAATATTTCCAAATTTACGCAGAAGTCCGTGGAAGCCGTTCAGAACTGCGAAAAGCTGGCCTATGAATACGGCAACCAGGAAATAGAGCAGGAGCATCTGCTGTACAGCCTTCTGACCATAGAGGACAGTTTGATCTTAAAACTGATCGAGAAGATGGAAATTCAGAAGGAGCACTTCGTTAACCGGGCCAGGCAGGCCGTTGAAAAAAGGGTCAAGGTGTCCGGAGGACAGGTTTATGTGGGGAAGGATCTGAACCAGGCGCTCATCCATGCGGAGGATGAGGCGAAACAGATGGGGGACGAATACGTTTCCGTGGAGCATCTGTTCCTTTCCATGCTGCAGTATCCCAACCGGGAGATGAAGCAGATTTTTAAGGAATACGGGATCACCCGGGAACGCTTTTTACAGGCCCTTTCCACGGTAAGGGGCAATCAGAGGGTGGTTTCCGACAATCCGGAAGCGACTTACGATACCCTGGAAAAGTACGGACAGGATCTGGTGGAACGGGCGCGGGCCCAGAAGCTGGATCCGGTGATCGGACGGGATTCGGAGATCCGGAACGTGATCCGCATTCTGTCCAGAAAGACGAAAAATAATCCGGTGCTGATCGGCGAGCCCGGCGTGGGCAAAACCGCCGTGGTGGAAGGGCTGGCCCAGAGGATCGTGCGGGGCGACGTGCCGCAGGGACTGAAGGACAAGAAGATCTTCGCGCTGGATATGGGCGCGCTGGTGGCGGGCGCCAAATACCGCGGGGAATTCGAGGAACGGCTGAAGGCCGTGCTGGAGGACGTGAAAAAGAGCGAGGGGCAGATCATCCTGTTCATCGACGAGCTCCACACCATCGTGGGCGCGGGCAAAACGGACGGCGCGCTGGATGCCGGCAACATGCTCAAGCCCATGCTGGCCAGGGGAGAGCTGCACTGCATCGGGGCCACGACGCTGGACGAGTACCGCAAATATATCGAAAAGGACGCGGCGCTGGAGAGGAGGTTCCAGCCGGTGCAGGTGGATGAACCCACGGTGGAAGATACGATTTCCATCCTGAGGGGATTGAAGGAGCGCTACGAGGTTTACCACGGCGTTAAAATCATGGACAACGCCCTGGTCAGCGCGGCGACCCTTTCCAACCGCTATATTTCCGACCGCTTTTTGCCGGATAAGGCCATCGACCTGGTGGACGAAGCCTGCGCTCTGATCAAGACCGAGATGGATTCCCTGCCCACCGAGCTGGATGAGCTGCAGAGGAAGGTGATGCAGCTGGAGATCGAAGAGGCGGCGCTGAAAAAAGAGGACGATACCTTAAGCCGGGAACGGCTGGAAGCGCTGCAGAAGGAGCTGGCCGAGCTGAAGGCGGAGTTCAACAACCGCAAGGCGCAGTGGGACAACGAGAAGATGAGCGTGGAGCGGCTGTCTAAGCTGCGGGAAGAGATCGAATCGGTGAACAACGAAATCCAGATCGCCCAGCGGGAAGGAAACCTGGAAAAGGCCGCGGAGCTCTCCTACGGCAAGCTGCCCGGGCTGAAAAGGCAGCTGGAAACCGAAGAGGAAAAGGTGAAAAGGGAGGATCTCTCCCTGGTGCACGAGGCCGTGACCGAGGAGGAAATCGCCCAGATCGCAGACAACATGCTGCGTCAGGTCGCGTCGCGTATGCAGGACATGGAGATCACCATGGACTGGACCGACGCTGCGAAAAAGCACCTTGCCAAGGCTGGCTTTGACCCGGTCTACGGCGCGCGTCCGCTACGCCGCGCGGTTACAAACGAGGTCGAGGACCTTGTCGCCGAGGACTTCCTGCGTGGCAACGTCCAGCGCGGCCAGCACGTCACCTTGGACGAGGAGGACGGTAAGCTGGTTCTTAGATCCGCTCAGACCGTTGAGGAAAATAAGGACTAATCACCGCACCTCTTACTGAAAGTTTCGCCAGCC
>OEQQ01000282.1_pt1 | contig 10985 bp, 12 predicted proteins | sample 1539741 | NCBI WGS metagenome assembly OEQQ01 (sample SAMEA3891876, study PRJEB23780) | metagenome | biome: terrestrial biome; feature: animal house; material: Caecal content | place: Italy | collected 2015-05-05
CTTTTGCGCAGCCAATTCAGTGGAATCCGTCAAATGATGAATGGCATGGCTGAACGGTTACTTTTTTGGATGCCGGACAGCGGTTTTGCTTGCATATTCCGGAAAACAATGCTATAGTAACGTTAACCTGAAAAGAAGGGAAGAACGGCCATGACAGTGCTGACGGGAAAATCCGTTATGATGATGCCTCAGATGATGAAGGGACGCATCGCCGCTATCTGAAGGGCGCCAATCGCGCGCAGATACGGTGAAGGGGTCTTCTGTTTCTGTACGCATCCGTCGAGCACGTTCTGAATGTTAAGAGAATTGTCCGGTAACCGTATCAGAATCAGAGGATTTTGATACGGTTTTTTTATCTGAGAACGGCCGGGACTATCGATTGACGGAGGATGAGAAGAAATGAACGAGATTGAACGGTTTTACGATGAGGAATATGAGGAGTGGGAGCGGCTGGCCTGGCACCTTACGGAGTTCGAAGTGACCAGGCGCTATATGCAGCAGTACCTCCCGAACCCGCAGAAGGTGCTGGATATCGGCGGCGGGCCGGGGCGTTATTCCATTTTCCTGGCGCAGCAGGGCCACGAGGTGACTCTGCTGGATCTGTCCGGAAAAAACATCCGGCAGGCCATCGAGCGCGCCAAAGAGGCCGGAGTCCATCTGGACAGCTGTATCCACGGCAACGCGCTCTGGCTCTCCGAATATATCTACAAGGAAGAGCAGTATGACGCCGTGCTTCTGATGGGGCCCCTGTACCATCTCCTCAACGAGGAGGACCGGAAAAAAGCGCTGGCGGAAGCGCTGCGGGTTTTAAAGCCCGGAGGGATCCTGATCGCTTCGTTCATTTCCAACTACGCGCCCCTGCAGGACTACGCCAGCCGGCTGAAGGATCTGGAAGACGGGGAACGGCTCCTGCGCTATCTGCAGGACGGGCGCAACGAAAAGGAGGATGCCGTGGAGTTCACCACCTCGTATTTCTGTTCGGCCGGGGAGGCGAGGAAATTTATGGAGGAAGCGGGATTGAAGGAGCTGGCCTTCGCCGGGGTGGAAAATATCCTCTGCGGGAAGGAAGAACAGATGCACCGCCTTTCGGAAGAACAGAAGGAGCGGTGGCTGGATCTGGCCTGGCGCCTGAGCAGGGATCAGAACCTTCTCGGGATGAGCCAGCATTTCCTCTACATCGGAGAGAAGGAAATCTGAACCGTTGTGAAATCTTTCTGAAAAAAACGGGAATCGGTTGCGGAGTCTTGCTCCCTGGGCTATAATCAGATTGTTGCGAAAGAAACCGAAAGGAGCAATGATTTCATGAAAAATGATTTATTCAGCATCGGGCCGTTTACCGTGCACGGATACGGGCTGATGATGGCCATCGCCATTCTGACCGCTTACTACATGGTGGAATACCGGGCGAAGAAAAAGGGGATGGATTACGAAAAGATTTTTCCGCTGGCGATCTGGGCGGTTGTGGGAGGGCTTCTGGGCGCCAAGATTCTGTATCTGCTGACCAGGCTTCCGGATCTGATCGCGGATCCTTCCCTGATCCTGCACAGCCTGGCGGACGGCTTCGTCGTCTACGGCAGCATCATCGGCGGCGTGGCTGCGGCCTGGATCTACTGCAAAAGGAGCGGGCTCGCCTTCCTGCAGGTGTTCGACCTGGTGGTCCCTTCCCTGGCGCTGGCGCAGGGAATCGGGAGAATCGGCTGCCTGCTGGCGGGCTGCTGTTACGGGATGCAGGTGAGCGAAAACAACCCCATCGGCATCGTCTTTCAGGAGTCTTCCTACGCGCCCAACGGCGTGCCGCTTTTTCCGGCCCAGATCGTTTCCAGCGCCCTGAACTTCATCCATTTCGGGGTCCTGATGTTCTTGTCGGGACGGCTGAAGGCGGAAGGGCAGCTGGCCGGCTGTTACCTGATTTTTTACAGCATCGGGCGGTTTATCCTGGAGTTTTTCCGGGGCGACCTGATCCGGGGGAACGTGGGAAGCCTTTCCACTTCCCAGTTCATTTCGATTTTCATCTGCGCGGTGGGGCTTTTCATGGTGTTCGCCCTTCCCAGGCTTCAAAGAAAGAGAGAAACTTCCGGGCCGGCTCAGGAATAGCGCCGGATCTGGCCCAGGCGAAGCCGATCTGGCGTCTGGGGATGGAGACGGGCATTTTCAGCTGAACCAGCTTTCCGGAGGACAGCTCTTCCCGGACAAAATCCCGGATGACGCAGGCGATTCCCAGATCGATCTTTGCGAATTCGATGAGAAGGTCCATGGAAGTCACCTCGATCATCCTGGAAGCGGAGAGGTTTTCCTGAGACAAATACCGGTCCACATACTGGCGGGTCATATTTTCCTTGTTGAGGAGCATGAGCGTAGACTCGGCGATCACCGTTCTGGAAGACAGATGGGTGTCGGCGGGGATGCGCTCTTTTAAATGGTCCAGATAGGAGCGGGTGGTGACGAAAATATCCTGGATTTCCATGGCGGGGAGAAAGCTGAGCCTGTCCATGGGGGAGGAGCTGCCTTCGGATGGAGCGTGCCGCAGGGAATCCGGCCCCCCGATGAGGCCGATGTCGATGCTCCCTTTTTCCAGCGCCTCGATGGTCTCATAGGAGGACTGGCAGGAAATGGAGATCTGGATGTGGGGATTCTGGCGGACAAAGGGCTGCAGAATGGGAAGGAGCACATATTTGCACAGGGTGGCGGAAGCCCCCAGGGACAGATGGCCGACGCCCAGCTTCTGCATTTGCAGCAGCTGCTTTTCTCCCTGGGCGATGGCCAGGAACGCCCGCTCCACCTGGCTGTACAAAAGCTCACCCGCTTCCGTCAGCTTCACGCCCCGGGAGGAGCGCAGGAACAGGGTGGAGCCCAGGTTCTGCTCCAGCCGGGCGATGGCCTTGCTGATGGCGGGCTGGCTGATGAACAGCTCCCGGGCGGCCCCGGAAATATTCCGGCATTTTGCCACCGTATAGAAAATATGATAGAGATTGAAATTCTGTTCCATAAGCCCTCCTTCATCCTGCGCCGCAGCAGCGTACCATAACCTGAAAACATCATCTATGATTATAATATAACATGAGTTTATAGTAAATATAAAAGAAAGATATTTTCGCTCTTTGGATTCGTATGATACACTAAAAACAGAAAAAGCGGGGATTTTCCCCGGAAAACAGGCTGCACGGCAGCCGGAAGGAGAACGGGAAGAATATGGGAATGACGATGACGCAGAAGATTCTGGCCGCCCATGCGGGGCTGGAATCGGTGGAAGCGGGTCAGCTGATCGAGGCGGATCTGGATCTGGTGCTGGGAAACGATATCACCAGCCCGGTGGCCATCCGGGAGATGGAAAAGATGAAGGTGGACGGCGTGTTCGATAAGGATAAGATCGCGCTGGTGCCGGATCATTTCGTCCCCAATAAGGACATCAAATCCGCCGAGCACTGCAAATGCGTGCGGGAATTCGCCCGCCGCAACGAAATCACCAACTATTTTGAAGTGGGGCAGATGGGGATCGAACACGCGCTGCTGCCGGAAAAAGGGCTGACGGTTGCGGGAGATGTGATCATCGGAGCGGATTCCCATACGTGCACATACGGCGCGCTGGGCGCTTTCTCTACGGGCGTGGGCAGCACGGATATGGCGGCGGGCATGGCCACCGGAAAGGCGTGGTTCAAGGTGCCCGGGGCGATCCGGTTCAACCTGACGGGGAAGCCCTCCAAATGGGTCAGCGGCAAGGACGTGATCCTGCACATCATCGGGATGATCGGCGTGGACGGAGCCCTCTATAAGTCCATGGAATTTACAGGGGACGGCATCGCCAGCCTGAGCATGGACGACCGCTTCACCATCGCCAACATGGCCATCGAGGCCGGCGGCAAAAACGGGATTTTCCCGGTGGACGACAAAGCCGAGGCCTATCTGAAGGAGCATTCCGACCGGCCGTACCGGATTTACGAAGCGGATCCGGACGCCGTCTACGATGCGGAATATACCGTCGATCTGAGCAGCTTAAAGCCCACCGTGGCCTTCCCTCATCTGCCGGAGAATACGAAGACCGTGGATGAAATCGCGGACGACGTGGCCATCGATCAGGTGGTGATCGGGTCCTGTACCAACGGCCGCTTGGACGATCTGCGCATCGCGGCGGAAGTGCTGTGCGGGCGGCATGTGGCGCAGGGAATCCGCTGCATCGTCATCCCCGCGACCCAGAAGATCTATCTGCAGGCCATGGAAGAGGGGCTCTTAAAGACCTTCATCGAAGCGGGCTGCGTGGTCAGCACTCCCACCTGCGGCCCCTGCCTGGGCGGATACATGGGCGTCCTGGCGGAAGGGGAACGCTGCGTATCCACCACCAACAGGAACTTCGTGGGCCGGATGGGACACGTGAAATCGGAAATTTATCTGGCCAGCCCCGCGGTGGCGGCGGCCAGCGCGATCGCGGGCAAAATTGCGGTCCCCGATCAGCTGGACTAATAAGGGAGGGAAAACGGAATGGAAAAAGCTTCAGGAACTGTTTTTAAATACGGAGATAACGTGGATACGGACGTGATCATTCCCGCCCGCTATCTGAACTCCTCGGATCCGGCGGAGCTGGCCGCTCACTGCATGGAGGATATCGACAGGGAGTTCGTGGGGAAGGTGAAGGCAGGAGACCTGATCGTGGCGGAGAAGAACTTCGGATGCGGCTCTTCCCGGGAGCACGCTCCCGCGGCGATCAAAGCGGCCGGAGTCAGCTGCGTGATCGCGGAAACCTTCGCCCGGATTTTTTACCGCAACGCCATCAACATCGGGCTGCCCATCATCGAGTGCCCGGAGGCCGCCAAAGGCATCCAGGCAGGGGATGAGGTGGAAGTGGATTTCGACACGGGCAGGATTTACGACAAGACCAGAGGGACCGAGTATCAGGGGCAGGCGTTTCCTCCCTTCATGCAGAAGATCATCGATGCGGGCGGCCTGATCAACTACATCAACGCCCGATAGGAGACCTTTTAGAGCACCGCGGTGATGGTGGTCTGGGACTGCCCGTCGCTTCTGACGCTGATGCGGCCGCCGTGGGCCGCCACGATGGAGGCGGCGATGGCGAGGCCCAGGCCGTACCCTCCGGACTGTCCCCCGCCGTCGGGCTGGCGGCTGCGGGAAGCGTCGCTGCGGTAAAACCGTTCGAAAATATGCTTTTGTTCTTCTGCGGAGATTCCCTTTCCGGTATTTGTCACGGAAAGGGTTCTTTTTTCGCCTTTTTTGCTCAGGGAAACGGAGACGGTTCCCCGCTCGTCCGAGTACTTGAAGGCGTTGTCCAAAAGGATGGTGGCAAGCTGCCGGATGGCGGCTTCGTCCCCCTGGCAGAAGATCCCCTCCGGAATGTCCATCCGATACGTCTTTTGGCTCTCATAGGCCAGGCTTTCGAAGGAGAGGGCGGCGGAGGACACGGCGCGGCTTAAGTCGAAGGTAGTCATGGGAAGGGATTTTGGGCCGGAATCCATCCGGGCCAGATCCAGGAGCTCCCGGATCAGGGTGTTCATCCTGGCCACCTGCTCCAGGATGTGCCCCAGCCATTTGTTTTCCCCGAGGGAGCAGGAAAGGACCTCCGCGTTGGCGGAGATGATGGTCAGCGGCGTCTTCAGTTCGTGGGAAGCGTCGGCGATGAACTGTTTCTGCTTTTCCAGCGTGTCAGCCACGGGCCGGATCATCCAGCGGGACAAAAACAGGACCGCCAGAAAGAGGAAAAAGATCCCGGCCAGCCCTGCGGCGAGGCACAGGAGAAAAAGGCTGAAGATCATGGAATGCTCCACGGAATAGTCCAGAAAGAACAGGATCGTTCCAGAATCCGTCTCCCTGCTCAAAAACAGATAGTGGCCGCCCACCAGGCCGCGTTCCTCCTGCGGATCCGCCTTTTCTCCGATGAGGAGGATGTCGTCTTCGGAAAGATCCGAATCGTGGTTATAGTTGACGCTGAGGATCTCCCCGTCCGGGCCGTATTCGATGGAAAAGATGCGGAACGCATCCTGATAGTTGCCGGGCGGGGGCGGGGTGTCCGCCGGCTCCTCCTGGCCGCGCCCGTACCGGTCCGGCCTTTCCCGTTCCAAAGGCATGCGGCCCTCCGGGGATTCCATCTCGTCGGCGAAACGGCGAAGCATCTCATAGCCGCGGTTCTGGCTGGAAACCGTCATGAAGACGTTGATCACCAGAAGGATCAGGAGGAAGAGGGCGCCGATGCAGAGCATGGTGACCGCGATGAACTTGTAGCGGAGCCGCCGGATCATGACCGTCCCTCCAGGCGATAGCCGGCCATGCGGCTGGTGCGGATGTGGACGGCGGTTCCCAGGGCGTGGAGCTTTTGCCGCAGAAAGGAAATGTAGACCTCCACGTTGTTATAGTCCGCCGCCGAGTCGAGCCCCCAGACCCTGCTGAGCAGCAGCTCTTTCGGGAGCACCTGTCCGGGATTGCGCAAAAACATCTCCATCAGCTCGAACTCCTTTTTCCCCAGCCGGATGGTATTGCCCCCGCAGGACAGCTCCATGCTGCCCCTGTCCAGGGAAAGGTCTTCGAACTGCAGAACGTCCTGGGTATATCGGGGGCCCCGGCGGCTGATGGCCCGGATTCTGGCCAGCAGTTCCGCGGTGGAAAAGGGTTTGGGCAGATAGTCGTCGCTGCCCGCGTCCAGCCCCGTGACGATGTCCGACAGCTCGGACCTGGCGGTAAGCAAAATCACGGGGGTATGAATCTTTTCCGCCCTCATTTTTCTGAGCACGGTGAGCCCGTCCTGGCCCGGCAGCATGATATCCAGCAGGATCAGATCGTAAATCCCGGTGCGGATGTACTCCAGCCCGTCGATTCCGTTGGACACGCAGTCCGTGAGATAACCGTTCTGATTTAAAATTTCCGACAGCGCTTCCGACAGCGCCGTTTCGTCTTCCACGAGGAGCAGTCTCATGTTCGCATGGGTTCCTTTCCGGGGATCCGTCCCGCGGCTTCCCCTTACAAATAGAATATACCACAAAGCTTAAAGGAAGATTGAAATTATTTTGGCTCTTTTTTCCGCGGGCATCATTCGACATTTTATGCGGAATTGTAGCTTGATGCGGTTCCCCGTATGGAATATAGTAATCGCAGGACACATGTACCGGAGTGAAGGAGGGGCATTCATGAACAGGCAGCCGGAAATCACAGATGCGACGCGGAGCGCGTTTTTCGATGCGTATTTTCAGATGAGACAGAAAAAGGAGCTTTCGAAGATCACCGTCCGGAATATTACGGAGATAACCGGAAACAGCAGATCCACTTTTTACCGGTACTTTGAAGACGTGTATGCGCTCGATGCGGCATTTCTGGAATCCGTCTATTCGGAGCTGGGCATGGAGATATTGAAAAGTTTCGGGGATATCGGAGACGAAAAGGCTTTTACAGATGATCTCTGCGGGATCTATGAGAGATGGGGCCCCCGCATCGATCTGATTTTTTCGGACCAGTATCGAAACGGGGTCCACGTGCAGCTGAAGGAGTATATTTACCGGAATATGTTTCCGGATGCAGGCGGTCGGATCGTATCCGAAAGAACGCTCTTCCTCATCGACGCCTACGTGTCGGTGGTCGTTTCCGTGATCGGCAGGTGGGTGCTGAATCGGGATTCCATGTCGCTGCAGGAACTCGCGGGGCTGCTGAAAGATGTTCTGGATCAGGGGCTCTGTCATGAAATCAGAAAAATAAGAGAGGTGCGGTTATGAAAAAGATTATGGTGAAGTGGTGCAAAAGGCCCTGGCTGGTCGTCACATATGCCATCGGAATTGCCATCGCCATGGTTTGCATTTTCCAGTGGGGGTTCTGGAAACCGGAGAAAAGGCTTCTGGCCATGCTGGGAATTCTTCTGCCTTTGCACGTATTCGAAGAAAATACCTACCCGGATGGCTTCCACTACATGATGAATCTGGCGCAAAATTCGGACCGGCCCGATCAGGGGCCCATGAACAGGCTGACGGACATGATTTCCAATTTCGGAGGCGAATTGCTGTTTCTGGCTCTATTCCTTTGGGGAGGAAATGCGGCGACGACCATTCTGGTTGCCTTTTTTGGCGTGGGGGAGACGGCGGTGCACCTCGTTTTGGGCATACTGACCCAAAAGAAGCTGAAGGACAGGGGGATGAAATCGATTTACGGCCCGGGGCTGGCTACAGCCTGCCTGACCATGCTCCCGCTGTCGATCTATGCGATACACGTTTTGAGCGGAGAGGCATTGGGAGCGTCGGATATCGTCGCCGGCGTCGTTTTCATCGCGGGGGTAATCGCGTTGCTCATCCGGATTCCGATGATGGTGTTCGGGAAATTCCAGCCGGAATACGCCTTTGAGTCCAGCGGATATTTTCGGAAATTTGAGTGAATTGCCTTTCCGATAGATAAGCAAAGATTTCTATGATATACTGAAGGTGCGCGAAGGGAAAATCATATAAGCAAGCGACCTGTTTGGAACGGAGGCATATATGGATAAGATCAGGGATGAAAAGTTAAAAAGCATTTTACAGGAAATGTCAGAGCTTCTCCATCAGGTATATGGCAATCGGCTGAAGGCTGTGATATTATACGGATCCGTAGCGAGAGGAACACAGGAAAAGGATTCCGATGTGGATATCATGGTCCTGGTAGATGCTACAGATACAGAACTGAAGAAATATGATGAAAGACTCAGCGATGTTTCCACAGAGATGGCGTTGAAGTATTTTATGGTCTTCTCCATCATCGATGTAAGATATCAGGAATATATGGACTGGAGAGAGGTCTCCCCATTTTATAAAAATGTAGATAAGGAGGGGATTGTACTTTATGCAGCTTGATACCGGAACATTGTGCGGATACAGGCTGGAGCGGGCAAAAGAAGATTTGCAGGCGGCCAGAGTGAACCATGAATCCGGATTGTTTAAAGCTTCTGTCAACCGTTCCTACTATGCAATTTTTCATGGGATTCGGGCAGTGAATATTCTGAATGGCTTTGACGCATCAAAGCATAGTTCTGTTATCGCACATTTTAATCAGTATTTCGTGCATACTGGTGAATTTGAGAGGGGCTTGTATAAGATTATCGATGGAGCATACCGCATTCGTGAAAAATCGGATTATTCGGATTTTTTTGTGGTATCAAAAGGGGACTCTGCCATTCAGCTGGAACATGCGGAAGCATTTATCAAAGCGGTGGAAGAGTATGTTCGAAAGAAAAATATACGGATATGACACGATGAAATAACAGAATCGATCCCTCTTGATTTTTCCGGGCTGCCGGACTACAATATAACCGTCATATGTCGAAAACGAAGTTCGAACCGCAGGAGCGTTTCGAAAGGGAGGGAGCCATGCCGAGACCCAGCCGTTGCAGGAGGATCTGCTGCGAGCCAAAATACGACCGTTTTGCTCCGCCGGGGGCCGGGGAAAAAGAACCGGTTTTCCTGACGGTGGACGAATTCGAAGCCGTCCGGCTGATCGATTATGAGAAGCGAACCCATGAACAGTGCGCCGTGCAGATGGGCGTTTCCCGCACCACGGTGACGGAGATGTACGAACGGGCCAGGGAAAAGATCGCGGACTGTCTCGTCAACGGAAAGGCGCTGCGCATCTGCGGCGGCCATTACAGGGTCTGCGACGGTTCCCCGCGGGGGCGCTGCGGCGGAAGCTGCGAAAGAAGCCGCGCATCGGCAGGATTGCGGGACATGGACAGAAAGGAAGAAGAGAGGATGAAAATTGCAGTCACTTATGAAAACGGGAACGTATTCCAGCATTTCGGGCATACGGAGCAGTTTAAGGTATATGAGGCGGAAGGCGGCTCGGTGGTGAGCTCCAGGGTCGTGGATAACGAAGGGAGCGGCCACGGGGCTCTGGCGGGGATGCTGGCGGAGCTGGGCGTGGACGCCCTCATCTGCGGAGGGATCGGCGCGGGCGCTCAGATGGCGCTGGCGGAAGCGGGCATCCGGCTTTTTGGCGGGGTGTCCGGCAGCGCGGACGAGGCGGTAAGCGCCATGCTGGCGGGGACGCTCTCCTGGCAGCCCGACGTGCGCTGCGATCACCACGGCCATGGGCACCATGGGGAAGGGCATTCCTGCGGGGCGGAGAAAGGCGGCTGCGGCGGAAACGGAAGCTGTCGCTGAAAATTTCCGGGGCCGTTTCAGAAAGGCTCCCGGGGAGCGCGGGGAGTATCCCGGTACAGAGCCAGCAGCTCTTCGATTTGCAGATTCAGATTTTCGGGCGGCAGGGCGTTGTGGCCGTCCGCCCATTTCAGCCATACGTTCAGGCGCTGTCCCCTGTTTCGTCCTCTGTTTTTGGGGCCGGACGGGTCGGAAGCGGCCTGAATGCGGATGCGGACCCTTCGCTGTTCCAGAAGGGGAACGACCACATAATACAGACGATCATCGGGAAAGGAAAGATAGCCGGCTTCCTTTCCCGATTTTTGTTTGACATAGAGGCGATGCCGTCTGAGCGCGGAGGGATACAGCGGTTCGCCCTCCGAAAAAACGGCGGGCGCTCCGGAGGGCTCCAGCATGGCGGAAAGGCAGAAGACGGGCTCTCCAGAACGATCCGGAGGGCATTTTTTGGCCAGCCGGGGAAGGAGGGCGGTCCCGTCGATGAACTGCTGCGCCAGAAGATAGGCCAGCTGCGCGTGAATCCCTTCGCGCGATGGAGGGCTGACCCGGTTTAAGGCGGCGTCCGCTTCGTCCAGGATTTCCCTGCTGCACCGGTATATGCTGAGCAAAAAGAGCGGGAAATCCTCTTCGACGCGCCACAGATATTTTCCCTTCGCGATGGGAAAGCTGCCCAGAGGGGCGCCGTCCTGATCCTCCGCGTAGCAAAGGATCTCCCGCCTGGCATAGGCGTTGGGGTTGAGGGGAGCGTCCCAGCCGGCATTTTTCTGCGGATCCGGATCCCTTTCGGCGGAGGCGCGGGAGGGGGCTTTTTTCCCTGGCACGGCGACGCCCTTTAAAACGGCGTAAGCCAGATTCAGTTCCCGGGCCCGGTCCGGAACGGCGTCC
>OEQQ01000283.1_pt1 | contig 10982 bp, 16 predicted proteins | sample 1539741 | NCBI WGS metagenome assembly OEQQ01 (sample SAMEA3891876, study PRJEB23780) | metagenome | biome: terrestrial biome; feature: animal house; material: Caecal content | place: Italy | collected 2015-05-05
CGATAGGGGAGGAATAAGTCATGTCAGAAGTCATCAAGAACCGGTATGAGTTTGTCATTTTGTTTGATGTGGAAAATGGGAATCCCAATGGCGATCCGGATGCAGGAAACATGCCTCGTGTCGATCCGGAAACGGGTTACGGGTTGGTTACGGACGTCTGTTTAAAACGGAAGATCCGAATGGAAACGGAGAAACGGATGAGATCCCGTTTACTTTTATTACCAATTCAAATCTGGATTATCTGGATCCCAACCTGTACATTCTTCCGGCCTTCGGCGTGAACAGCCCGAGGATTTACGTAGAAGGCGGTACGGTAAAATATGGCGCATTGGAGGCAAATTATAAGGAATATCTGAAATATATGAATCGCCTGTTTTCGGAAGGATTGATCGATCCAGAGTGGGCGACGCAGGACGACAGCGCCCGCATCGGAAAAGCGAAGGCCAACACGGTAGGAATTGCAGCGCAGGCGCTGCCGCAAAATCTTTACGACGTAACGGATGCGGAAGAAGCGAAGGCATATCCCATGGCGCCCGCGCTGAGCAGCGAATTTACAGACGGGGAACAACGCTATTTGCTGTATAGCCAGGGGATCACGCCGGGAGCGTTTGCGATTACTGAAAAATGTGAATATCCGGAAGCCATGATCCGGTGGGCGGATTATCTTTATGGAGAAGAAGGATCGTTTTTTATACATTATGGAGAAGAAGGAGAACTGTGGAAATTTGCGGAAGACGGACGTTATGAGTACATTACGCCCGACAACGGAATGACGGTAGAAGAGTATCGGGGCGGGATTATTACGCCGGACTGTGGAACTACGACACCCAAATGGGTACGCCCCTCTACGGTATCCGATTGGGTAGATCCGTTTCAGGGCGTCAGAATCGGACAGGTGGACACATTGGCGATTCCATACGGAGAGGTGGCGTTTCCTTCGACCTTTTTCCTGCCGGATCAGCAAAACCGAATCGATGTAATCGAAGCGGATCTGAACAAGTATATGGAGGAAATGGAAGCGGCCTTCTTTACCGGAACGAAAGACATTGAATCGGAATATGAGGAGTTTATAGCGACTCTGAAAAAGATGAACGTAGAAGAACTGATTGAAATTTATCAGGAATCTTACGACAGTTGGGCGGACGCTCAATAACAGAAACAGAGGAATGGGAGACGGGCGAGTGTTTTATGAGGCACTCGCCCGTTGACTTACCGCCCATTTTACAATATGATGATGCCAGAGCCATAAAAGAAAATGGCGGCGGGGGAAATCGCATGAGGAAAAGAACGGGAAGACGGATCGCCGTCTGGGCAGCAGTTCTGGTGCTGGCGGCGCTGACGGGCTGCCAAAACCCGCAGGCGGAGACGGAAGAGGAAACGGACGGACGGGAAAAAACGGAGCGGGAAACGCCGGCCAGGGAAGCGCCGGAAGAGGAAACGGAAGCGGCGCTCACGGCACAGGAGCTGGAGGAATGGGAAGCGTATCTGAACGGAGAGGACAACAACGGCTTTTTGCGCAGCTCCTATGAGGACGTGCGGCAGGCGGATTTAAACGAGGTCTTTTATAACGGGGCCGGGCTGGAGCAGCAGCCCCTGGCCGAAGAGGTGCGCCGGGCTTACGAGGCGCAGGCGGGAGAGATCATGACGGACACGGTTCTCCTGACCGAGGGGCAGATGGATGCCTTTTTGCGGGAAAAGACCGGATACGGGCTGGAGGAGTTTGAAAATCCGCCGGACTGGACCTGGCTGGAAGCATTCGATCTCTGGATGAAGGAGCACGGGGACACCAACCGGATGGACGTGGTCTGCGACAGCGGCGCGCGTCGGCCGGACGGAACGGTGGAGCTGTTTTGCAGCGTGCCGGGTTCTGAAGAAAACGCCTGGATTTCGGCCTTTACGGTGACGATGGAACAGGGGGAAGATGGATTCCTTTTCCGAAAAAACGAAATCACAGAGGGATTGATCCTGGACGAAGCCGGAGAGGAAACTTCTCGGGATCCGGAGGCTTTTGATCCGGGGCGGATCGGGGAGTTTACCGCGGATGCGGACGTTTCCGGGATCGCCGGATTCGAAACCTGGGGAGATTTTGGAGATGTGACGGAAGAAAATTTATACGCCGTCTGGTACTGCCCTGAGGACGGCGTGTCTCCGGGAACGGTGCTGATTCTGTCTGCGGACGGAGCGCGGGTCTATTCCCCGCTGCTGGACCGCTACGGGGATCGGCTGTATGCCTGGGAAGTAACGGATCGCAGCGCTTCCGGCCTCTGCCCGGCGCTGAAGATCTATTTTCACGGAACGGACACGGGGCCGCTGACCTATTATATTGCGGGACTGGAGCCGGAATATTTCTGGTGCAATTCGCAGCAGACGATTTTTTACAGACAGGGAGGAAGCCTGAGATGATTTTTGACAGCCATGCGCATTACGACGACGGGGCCTTTGACGAAGACAGAAAGGAGCTGCTCTCCTCGATGGCGGGATGCGGCGTGGGCTGTATCGTCAACGTCGCGGCGGACCTGCAGTCCGTAAAGACCACGCTGGCCCTGGCGGAGAAATGGCCCTTCGTCTACGCGGCGCTGGGCGTGCACCCGTCTTCGGCGGGGGAACTGGACGAAACTTCCTTCGCCTGGCTGAAGGATAGGCTGGCGGAAAAAAAGGTCGTGGCGGTGGGAGAAATTGGGCTGGATTATTACTGGGATAAGGAAGACGACGTCCGGGAGCGCCAGAGATACTGGTTCGCCCGGCAGCTGGATCTGGCGCGGGAGACCGGGCTGCCCGTAATCGTCCATTCCAGGGACGCGGCCAGAGACACGCTGGACGTCATGGCGGCGGGGCGCGCCTGGGAGCTGGGCGGCGTGATGCACTGCTTCTCCTATACGAAGGAAACCGCGGCGAAAATCCTGGAATGGGGCTGGTACTTCGGCATCGGCGGGGTATTGACCTTCAAAAATGCCAGAAAGCTTCGGGAAGCCGTGGAAACGATTCCGCTGGAGAGGATCCTGCTGGAAACGGACTGCCCTTATCTGGCTCCGGAACCGAACCGCGGAAAGCGCAACGATTCCCGCAACCTTCCGTACGTGGTCAGCGCCCTGGCGCGGCAAAAGGGCGTTTCGGAAGAAGAGGTGATCGAAATTACGGAACAAAACGCGAAACGCCTGTTTCGCGTCTGAACGAGAAAAAGCCCGTCGGGGCGGAATGAGAGGGACTATGGCGACACTTGGAATTCCATCCAATACCATTGCGGTATTGCAGAAATACAATTTTACCTTTCAGAAGAAATTCGGGCAGAATTTCCTCATCGATCCGCACGTGCTGGAGAAAATCGTCGATGCGGCTGAGGTGACGAAGGAGGACTGCGTGGTAGAGATCGGCCCGGGCATCGGGACCATGACCCAGTATCTGGCCGAGAGGGCCGGCCGGGTGGTGGCTGTGGAGATCGACCGGGCGCTGATCCCCATTCTGGAGGATACCCTGTCCGACTACGACAACGTGGAAATCCTCAACGAGGATATTCTGAAAGTGGACTTAAACCGGCTGGCGGAGAAGAAGAATCAGGGACGCCCGGTGAAGGTTGTGGCGAATCTGCCCTATTATATCACCACGCCCATCGTCATGGGCCTGTTCGAGAGCCGCGTGCCCCTTTCCTCCATCACGATCATGGTGCAAAAGGAGGTGGCGGAGCGGATGCAGGCCGCTCCGGGAAGCAAGGATTACGGCGCGCTGTCGCTGGCAGTGCAGTATTACTCCGATCAGAAGATCGTGGCCAACGTGCCCCCCAACTGCTTCATCCCCCGTCCCAACGTGGGCAGCGCCGTGATCCGCCTGACCCGGTATGAAAAGCCTCCGGTGCTGGTGGAGGACGAGAAGTTTTTCTTTTCCCTGATCCGGGCTTCCTTCAATCAGCGCAGAAAGATGCTGGCGAACGGCCTGGGGAACGCTACGGGCCTTCCGGTCTCCAGGGAAGATGTGAGAGAGGCCCTGCTGGCCATGGGCCTGTCGGAGAACGTGCGGGGGGAGACGCTGACTCTGGAGCAGTTCGCCCGGCTTTCGGACCTTCTGTATGAGGGCGCGAAGAGGGCGGCGGGCGATGGAACGAAAACGGAGGAGAAAAGATGATCGAGGCGGTGGTATTCGATATGGACGGAGTGCTGTTCGATACGGAACGGCTCAGCTGCGAGAGCTGCTTCGAGGCGGCCGCGCAGCTGGGGATCCCCGTGACGAAAGAAGCGGTGTACGGCTGTTTCGGGCTGAATGCGGCGGACGGCCGGGAGCATGTCCTGTCCTCCATGGAATGGGCTTATCCGGGGCGCAGTTTTCCCTATGAAGCCTATCGAAACAGGCACGACGAGCTGTTCGCGGCCCGGATCCGGGAGAATCTGCCCAAAAAGCCGGGGGTCGAAAACCTCCTGGAATTTTTGAAAAAGCGAGGGATCCGGATGGCGGTGGCTTCTTCCAGCCGCAGCCGGCGGGTGGAGAGCAACCTGGCCAGGAGCGGTCTTGCCCGCTATTTCGATCAGGTTCTGGGCGGCGACCTGGTGGAGCACAGCAAGCCCCTGCCGGATATTTATCTGATGGCCTGCCGCCGGCTGGGCGTCGATCCGACCCGGGCAGCGGCGGTGGAGGACTCCCCCAACGGCGTCCGCTCCGCCCGCGCCGCAGGGATGCTGACCGTCATGGTTCCGGATCTGGTTTTGCCGGGCCCGGAGCTGGAAGGGCTCTACGACCTGAAATTCGATTCGCTGGAAGGCTTCCAGGGCTGGCTGGAACGGGAAAATGCCCTGGTTGACACGGGGGCAACCCCATGTTTACATCGAAAATAGCGAAAAGCAACAAGGAATTGGTGTCGGTTGACGCGGCGCGCCTGTATGATGAAAACAAAAACAGGAGCGCCGCTTTTTCGAAATGAGGAGGAAGCGGTGGGGAAGGAGTCGAGAATGAACTTTGCTGAAAATTTGAGAACGCTGCGGGAAAAGCGCGGAATGACCCAGGAGCAGCTGGCGGAACGGATGGAGGTTTCCCGGCAGACTGTATCGAAATGGGAGTCCGGAGGGAGCTTTCCGGAGATGGAAAAAATGATGCAGCTGGCGGAGCTGTTTTCCTGTACGCTGGACGGCCTGCTCAAAGGGGAGCTGAAAAAAACGGACGAAAACGGGGCCGCGCTGTATGAGGAACACGGCAACCGGATCGCCAAAACGGTGTCGGCCGGAGTCTGCTGCTGCATCGGCGGGCTGGCCGTATCGGCGGCGGTGGAGAGCGTCCTTTCCGAAGACGGATCCGCGATCTTCTTTCTCCTGTTCGCCCTGGCAGGGGTCGTCCTCTTCGTGCGCGCGGGCATGGCGTCCAGCCATTTTCGGAACAAGCATCCCTATGTGGAGCCCTTTTATACGGAGGAACAGAAGGAACGGTTTCACGAAAAGTACACGTCCTTTCTCACGGCGGGCATCGGGATCATCATCGCGTCCGTCATCTGGATGATTTTTGCCGAAAACGTGATGCATATGGGAGAAAGCCTGGCGACAACCGTATTTTTCCTGGGCGTGATGACGGGGGTCGGGATGATCGTGTATATCGGCCTTCAGGCTTCCAAATACAACGTCGAAGCCTACAATGCGGACAACGCCTGGGAAAACTCGGAAGAAGGCCGGGAAAACAACCGGAAAATCGGCAAGGCATGCGGAATCGTGATGACCGTGGTCACGGCGGCTTTTGTGGGATTGTCCGCCGTTACGGGCGCCTGGGGAGAACTCTGGTGGCTGTTCGCGGTGGGCGGCATCCTGTGCGGGGCCCTGAGCATTTATCTGAGCCGGAGAAGGGACTGAAAGCTTTTTCTTGCGGGCGCGGAAATGCGGTATTATACTGGAAAAGAGAGAATTTTTTCCACACAGGAGGTACTCATGGCAAAGTCAAAAGTTTATTACACGAACCTGCACACTTCCTTCAGCGAAAACCTGCCGCAGAAGCTGGAACGCCTGATCAGGACCGCGGGCATCGGGGACATCGATTTTAAAAACAAATATGCCGCGATCAAGATCCACTTCGGAGAGCCGGGGAATCTGGCCTATTTGCGCCCCAATTACGCCGCCGTAGTCGTGAAGGTGGTAAAAGAACTGGGAGGGAAGGCCTTCCTGACGGACTGCAACACCCTCTATGTGGGCGGCCGGAAAAACGCGCTGGATCATCTGGACGCCGCCTATACCAACGGATTTTCCCCCTTTTCCACGGGATGTCACGTGATCATCGCGGACGGCCTGAAGGGAACGGACGAAGAGCTGGTGCCGGTAGAGGGCGGGGAATATGTCAAAGAAGCGAAGATCGGGCAGGCGATCATGGACGCGGACGTATTCATCTCCCTGAACCACTTCAAGGGACATGAAGCCACGGGATTCGGCGGGGCCCTGAAGAACATCGGAATGGGCTGCGGCTCCCGGGCGGGCAAAATGGAGATGCACAGCGCCGGGAAGCCCTTCGTGGAGCAGGAGCGGTGCGTGGGCTGCGGCCGCTGTATCAAAATCTGCGCGCACGACGCGCCCTCCATCCGGGACGGGAAGGCCTCCATCGACCATGACAAATGCGTGGGCTGCGGACGGTGTATCGGCGTCTGTCCCATGGACGCGGTCTGCCCTGCCAGCGATGAGAGCAACGATATTTTAAACTGCAAGATCGCGGAATACAGCAAGGCCGTTCTGGCGGGCCGCCCGCATTTCCATATCAGCCTGGTGGTGGACGTTTCCCCCAACTGCGACTGCCATGCGGAAAACGATATACCCATCGTTCCGGATGTGGGGATGTTCGCTTCCTTCGATCCCGTGGCCCTGGATCTGGCCTGCGCGGACGCGGTGAACCGCCAGCCCGTCATCGCCGGTTCCCAGCTGGATCATATGCCCCACACCCACGGCGATCATTTCATAGAGTTTTATATTTTACTACACCAATAGCGAACGAATTTTTTTGTTTTTCTGTGTTAAATGGCAAGACGCCCGGTGCCGGGCTGGCTGATTTTGACGGCAGCGACCCGGAAGACGCTGCCCTGCTGATGTACAAATATGGGGATGACAACTGGGCCGGAATTGGGGCATCCCCCAGTGGAAACGTCCGGTTGTCTTTTGGCGTTAATGCCCGTCATGGATACGAGTTTGCGACTACCGGCATTTATCTTGACGGGAAGCGCGTATCGGATCCGGGGATCGTCAAGATCCCGGCGTCGCAGACGATTTTGAATACATTCATCGCGCATGCGGAGGGAGCCGCACAGCGCTATACCTACGGCATATCCGGAGTGCCGTCAGATTACCCGCAGGCCCTGAAAGATGCCGGCGTATCGTTTTGCCCTGTCATGACGATCCTGAAAGCTTCGGCCGCGGTTGGGATGATCCTGATCCAGGACGCACAGAACTCCAGCGGAGCACCGCACGCAATATTCGGGTACACCACGACGACGCGAACATTCTGGGGAGACGTACTATGATGGAATATACAAAATATAGTATCTGATTATTGCCCCAGGTCGATCCCTGGAGCAGTTTATCAACATCCGAAAGCCCTGTGAATCTACGGTGCCACACAATGGCGTCGTGGTCGCATCCGATAAAAAGGCATATCCGGACAACAACCACTGATCGAAACCACTCTTGTGATAACCCGGCACGCGAACGTCGTTTATTCCTGCCACAAGGTCGCGCGTTTCCGAATGAAATTCCACGAAGGGCGTCTTGCCATTTAATATAAGAAGACTTCTAACCTGTATGTTTTTTTATTCCTCTATTATTTATTTTCGGCGTATGATAAATAATTCCTAATCGTCTTTTTTAATTGATCAAAATATGTCTTCTTTTCTCCAGAATAATTATCGCAAAAATCGTAAATATCTTTCAAATATTTATTGTTTTGTTGTTCCTTTTCCGGTGTGTCGTTAGCATCTTCACATAAAAGCCCAGCAACTAAAAAGTTTATTCTTTTTTCATAATCATCACATTTCACTGCATCCTCTATCAAATCTTCTATTTTTCGCATGATTGCTTCTCCTTCTTTAAGGCGTTGATCCATTCATCAAAATTATTTTCTTTTACTGCCTTTTCTGCTTCTTCTCTGGCTGCCTTTGCAACATTTATATCATAATCTTCCAGGATACTATAGGTCTTGTTTTTGTATCCAATATACGCCCTGTATTTTCCGTTTTTTAACCTGGTAACCCCGTTTATTCCCGAAGTATTGTTTTTACTAATTGTACCTTTAAAAAATATATCTGAGGTGTGATCTTGCAACTTCCTGCCGTCCTTTAGCTGTTCTGCTTTAATTTTAGTCTTTTTTTCACATCCACAGCTTACGGTTTTACCACTTTGTAGGCTATCACCTCTAACAATAATTTGTTTGCCGCAATCGCACTGGCACAAAAATTTTGCATGTGTCCCGCTACACTCTTTTTTTATGACCACAAGACGTCCAAACCGTTGACCAATTATATTATACCGCTCTTTTTTCAGGCATCCGCAGGACTTTTTACGCCCTGCTCGCAAATCTGTTATTGTTGCCGTTATTGTATTGCCACAATCGCATTTACATAGCCATAGGGCTCTCCCGTTTTTGTCCTTGCCTGCCCTTTTGACAGCTGTTAGTTTGTCAAATTTTTGACCAACTATATCATTATTACATGGCCCCATTATCTTATTCATTTTTGGCCTATCTGTTTCTGTCGGCATTACTTTCCATCCTTTATATGTTGTGCAACCATATTTCCCGCCCAACATCGCCCGCTTTGCTCCACTTAACCCGCTACGAGCATTTAAAAATCCCCGGCTATCTGGTTCCACTCCAAACAATTCCCTGCAATTCTCCCGCAGCCAAAAATTGAGAGAATGGAAATAATAATGCTGGCCTTCTGGGCTTATCAAATGCCAGTCAATAGCATTTATGTTCGTTGTAAACCGCCCAGATCTTGGGCTTTTTTTAGCTGCTTCAGTCCCCAGTTTTAAATTATCAGTTTGTCCCAAATCCTTTAGTTTTTGACGGCTTTCAGTTGTCCAATTATTGGATTTATCTTTATGCGTACGGCTCTTATTTATCCTGCTACATTCCTTTGAGCAGGTAACCGTTTTATCAGACGGTGGGCAGTCAAAAGACCGCCCACATACGACACATATTTTCTTGTTTTTTTCTCTCATAATCACCTAAAACGTGTTATTCAACGCTATCTAATATTTTTAAATATGCACGATGTCCTTTCATGTTTTCGTCAAGGGCAAAAAAGCACGGCTTTTCATTTCCTTGCAAAACATCATTTATTTCATAATTCCAGCCCCACGGAGCGGTTACCATTACTTCACCAGCCTGATTTTGATACAATTCCCAGCCTTCCGGGACAGCCACTATCATTTTATCGCTACATGTTGCGTGCGGATGTTCTGCGCCGTAGGTATATATATTTCTCTTTTCTGCCGCCAGAACTCCATAATTACAATAAATTTCGATTGTTTTCATATTTATGTCCTTTCCCCGGTTTCTGCCGGTATTGATTTATTTTAATCTCCGTGTTATTCTTTTTATGTGGGGAGCGGTGGCAAGCCCGCCCTCCCTGTATTCCCTGGCTGATTTATTCAGCCTTTTCTTTTTTCCCGGGTTTATACTGTTCTTCTCCGGTCTCAACATAGAGGATAAAATCGTTTATTTCTTTTTCATCCCATCCCGCGGCTCTCAGTCCTAAGATCATTCTTGCCGCTTCACTCATGTTCATATTTTCCATTTTTTCTCCTTTCCCCGCTTGCCCGGTTATTGTCATTCGGTTTACCTCTTGACAATTATATTATAATCTGTTTTTGGTTTAATGTCAATGATTTTTTAATCTGTTTTTGGTTTATTTTCTTTATACCTTATTATATTCCCCGGTTGCATATCCAATAGCTCGCAAAGCTGCTCTAACGTCTTGATCCCAACCATCTCGCCTTTTCTCAGCTTTTGCATGGCAGACTGACTAATGATATTTTCTTTTAATATTCTTGTGCTGTTATACCCAGCTTCTTTCAGGGTTTCAATTACGTTTATTTTGTATTCCAGCATGGCATTCTCCTCCTTTCTTTCATTTTAATATCTAATATTTCTCATGTCAATAAAATAATCCAAAAAAAGTTTAATTTTCTATTGACATTAAACTGTTTTTGGATTAAAATGGAATCATCAAAGGAACGGAGGGCACAAAAATGTTGGTAAAGATGAGCGTAGTCAGGAATGAAATCATTACAGTAAATACGGAAACAGGCGAAATTTCGGGGAAGACTTATAATGCAAAAGATTGGATCAAAAGAAATTTTGAAGCAAAGTGGGATAAAGAGAAAAGAGTCTGGGTTGCCGACATAAAAGTGATTGAAAAAGAACTTGAGAATACCAGGTATTATGGAAAGTATATCGTAAGCGTAAGCGATGAAAAAGACGCAGGCAGTAATGAACCCAACGACGAGGTAATTGAGGAAAAACTGGTAAACGGATATGATGGATTTTATGTTGTAAAAACCTGGAAGTCCGGTAAGGAGACCCGGCACTTTGTAGGATAATATCCTACTCTGTTGATATCACCGCCCCGGACGGTTCCGGGAGAAAGAAGGAGATAATGAAAAAATACAATATTTATTGTGATGGTCACTTTTGGTTTGGAACAGACGATATTCTGCGAGCTGTGAGAGAATGTAAAAATATGATGGTTTGTGGAATCGAAAGGGAAGCAATTACCGTATGGAATGAGGACGGCCACATGGTAAATTTACAGTTCTAATACAGTTCACCCTGCCGGATATTTCCGGCCCCTCTAATGCAGCCGCCACCGGCGCAGGTCCGAAGCCCTGAAAAATGCAGACGGGAGAGACAGAAAAAGGCCGGGAATCCCCGAAGGGATCCCGGCCCGCGTATTACTCCAGAATCTGTACTTTGTGCACTACGCCCTGGATCCCAATGGCCGCCAGCTGACGCTGTACCTCTTCCGCCTGGGTCCGGGTCCA
>OEQQ01000287.1_pt1 | contig 10950 bp, 6 predicted proteins | sample 1539741 | NCBI WGS metagenome assembly OEQQ01 (sample SAMEA3891876, study PRJEB23780) | metagenome | biome: terrestrial biome; feature: animal house; material: Caecal content | place: Italy | collected 2015-05-05
GTATATCTGCTGGAAAATGCTTTCGGCGTAGAAGATCCCATGGAATTCCCGATATTCCTTATATTTGCCATCCCCCCGTTCCTGGTAGGATGGTTTAAGCCCTATGGGATGCATTTTGAGGTGTTCGCCCAGCGCGCCTTTCGGGATAATTTCATTGCTCCATCAAAACGCCCTTACAGGGTTGAAAACATGTGGTACAACATAATCGAAAAAGAAGACCGGGAATTTATGGATGATATGCGGAAAGCAGGCGTCCTCAGGGAGGAAGCAAAGAAGAAAGAAAAGGAAAAAAAGAATAAAAATGTCCCGGATGGCTATATTGCCTACCGCTGAGAGAAGGCTGCCTGATACGGCAGCCTTTTTCTCTAAAAAAACAACATCATAAGAATAAAATATTTCATATTACCCTTATATTTACGGGTCTGACCGTTTGGAAAGGAGAGAATTATGCCAAAAAAAGACGCAAATAAGAAGAGTTCGCGGAAAAACGATAAGAAGAAAGACCTGAAAAAAGTCCCGCGCACTGTGCAGCAGACGATCCCCTATGATTCCGTATATCAGAACGGGATCATAAAAGTGGCCCCAGGGAAGTTTTCAAGGACTTACCGCCTCCAGGATGCGAACTTTGAGATCGCAGAAGGCCAGGCACAGGATAATATGTTCCTTGATTATGAGGGCCTGCTGAACAGCATTGATGTAAACATGACAGCACAGATCACGGTCTATAACCGGTCTGTCTCCCAGGAAGTCGTGAAAAACCGTATCCTGCTGAAGCCGAAAGGCGACCAGATGAACGAATACCGTGATGACTATAATTCTGTCCTGATCGATAAGATGAACGAAGGCCGGAATAACCTCACGAAGGATAAATACTATACGGTCACAGTCGATGCGGCTTCGATCGAAGAAGCAGATACCGCATTCCGGAGGATTGATGCCGACGTAAATTCAAAAGTGGCCCGCATCAATAAAAAGGAAACCTTTCCGCTGTCTTTGGAGGAACGGCTTGATGTTTTGTATGATGTTTTCCACGAGGATACGGAATTCCCGTTCTCCCTTAAGGTTTCCAACCTCATGAAGGGCGGCGTTTTCGACCTTAAATCTCTCAACAGCGCGGGACTTACGACAAAGGATCTGATCGGACCGGACGGGTTTTCCTTTCATAATGATTATTTTACGATGGGATCCCTTTATGGCAGGTCGTTCTTCCTGGACAGTCTGCCTACCATTATGAACACGAATATCCTGACGGATCTTTCCAACCTCCCGTGCAACATGATCGCAAGCGTATATTTCCGTCCGATCCCCACAGATAAGGCAGCGCTCATGGTACGGCACCAGATCACGAACATCAATGAAAATATCGTCCGTGCCCAGAAAAAAGCTGCAAGGGGAAACTACTCTGCGGATATCATGCCAAGTGAACTGAAGAGGGCGCAGGAAGAAGCGGAAAGCCTCCGGAGTGATATGCAGTCCAGGAACCAGAAACTGTTCTATGTTTCGATCCTCGTGACCCTTTTTGCGGGTTCCAAAGAAGAGCTGGAGCAGTATTCACAGTCCCTGAAATCCGTCGGCATTTCGCATATCCTTCAGGTAAGGACTCTTTTCTATATGCAAGAGGCCGGCTTTACGTCTTCCCTCCCTCTTGGAAACCTTACCCTCGGCAATATGAAAGAGGGTATCGACCGTGTACTGAATACAGAAGCTTCTGCGGTATATATGCCGTTCAGTGTAGAAGAACTGTCGCAGGAAAACGGCATCTATTATGGCATCAATGCTGTGTCTAAGAACCTTATCCTGTATGACAGGATGACGGGTGATTCCTATAACGGCCTGATCACTGGAAAGAGCGGATCTGGTAAGAGCTTTATCGCTAAAGCGGAGATGGCTGCCTGTTACCTGGGAACAGACGATTACATCTATGTGGTGGATCCCCAGGGTGAATACGCGGAGATGGCAAAAGCATTTGGCGGGAATGTTGTCCGGATCGCCATCGGCTCTGATACCCACGTTAACCCGCTCGATATGGATGTACAGTATGCGGGGGATACGGATGATCCTGTTGCGCTGAAGTGCGATTTCCTTACGGCTATCTGTGAGACGATCATTGGGCAGGGGGATCTGGATCCCATCATGGTCAACACGATCCATAAGGCAGGCAAAAGGATCTACCAGCCATACTATGAGCATATGCGGACTATGGTCAATCACAGGGACAAGAATGGGAATAGGATCACCTGCGACAGGCAGGCTATGCCTACACTGGTGGACTTCTATCAGGAGCTCCGTTCACAGAACGACAGCTACGCCCAGATGCTTGCATCTGCGATCGAGATGTACTGCGTCGGCAATTATGATATCTTCGCGAAGCAGACCAATATCGACCCTGACTGCCGGATCTGTGTATATGATATCAAAGACCTCCCCGCTGGGATGAAGAAGCTGGGCCTTCAGATCGCCACGAACGACATCTGGAACAGGGTGATCGAAAACAACAAAAAGAAAAAGATCACACGCTTTTATATGGACGAATTCCATGTCCTCCTTCAGTCCAAGTCCTCGGCACAGTTCATCCAGCACATTTACCGTACCGCGCGTAAGTGGGGCGGCGTCCCGACCGGGATCACACAAAATATCGAATATATCCTCTCAACAGAGGAAACGAGGGTTATCCTGAGTAACTGCAGCTTTGTCATTATGCTCAACCAGTCGCCGCTCGACAGGACTGCCCTGGCGGAACTGTTCTCCATTAGCGAAAGCCTCCAGGCTTATATCACTGACAAGCCTTCCGGCACGGGGCTTATCTACAATGGGCATACGACAGTTCCTTTTATCAACCAGTGGCCCAAAGACAGCATGCTCTATAAAATGATGAGCACCAAGGTGACGGAAAATTTTGATGATATGAAGGCTGGAGAAAGATCATGAGGGGGAAGCAGCATCTGGCTTTTGGAGCGGCGTGCGGGCTTTCTATCGGGATCATGTTATATGATGGGCCAAATGTCCAGATGACACAGCGCGCGGCCATTGCGGCTGCGTGCTGCCTGGGCTCCCTTTTCCCCGATATCGATATTCCAGAGTCCACAATAGGAAGGTGTGTGCATCCGCTTTCCAGAGTGATCAACCGTATCTTTGGACACAGGGGCTTTGTCCATTCCCCATTATGCGCCATCAATCTTTCTTTGTTATTGTGTGTCACCATTTCCCGAATGATGCCAGGGTTAGGATCTGCCATTGGCGGCGGGTTCCTTCTGGGCTATGCAGGACATCTTGTACAGGATTCCTGTACTGCCCGCGGCGTCAGATGGCTTTGGCCGCTGCATCACTGCTTCCATATTCCCTTCCTTTATGCCGGGAAGGAGAGTGTATTGCGCTACTGGGCTGTGACAGCATTCTTATGTGTTATTTTCATTTTGCCCCTTTTTTATCGCAGATACCTATCTGACATAATATTTATGTACAATTGAAAGCCTCATTAAAGAAAGGAGATTATGTATGAACAAGGCAATTTTGATTGGAAGGTTAACCCGTGACCCCGAAATCCGCTATTCCCAGGGAGAAAACACGACAGCGATCGCTCGCTTTACTCTGGCTGTGGATCGCCCCAGGAGAAAGGATGGCGATCAGGAAGCTGATTTCATCAACTGCGTATCCTTTGGAAAACGGGCGGAATTTGCAGAAAAGTATCTTCGTAAGGGCACTAAGATCGCGGTTGTCGGTCGCATCCAGACGGGGAGCTATACCAACAAAGACGGCAACAAGGTCTATACGACAGATGTTATCATCGAAGAACAGGAATTCGCCGAAGGCCGGGCCAATGGATCCGGTGGGAATTCCGGACAGAGCCAGCCGGCGGGTAATTCCGGCGATGGCTTCATGAACATTCCTGATGGGATCGATGACGAGCTCCCATTCAACTAATGGGAATCCTTTTTAAGACAGGTGACAGAAAGGGCGGACAACCAGCCGCCCTTTTCTCATTGCAAAAGTTTCTGTAAAAACAGCTTTTCATAAGATCTAAATCATGCATATTAACGGCAAAACCTTAATCAGGCCATTCGGGTTCGGAGGAAAGGAGGTTAACCGGCCCTGGCAGATCAATACAAACATTTGGAAAGGAGGAGGCCCTAGTAAGGCCATATTTTAAGTATGAAAAGAAAAAGATTGGGAAGCCGTCTTATGGCTTTCATGATGTCGGCAGTGTTCGCTGTTCCATTACAGTTTATGCCGGTACATGCTCAGACTGCCGAGGTGGCAGATAATACAGGTCCCAGTTTTTTAGCGGAAGAGGCCACTGTGCCAGAGGATACCACTCTTCCTGATGAGGTCGATGAACCGGCAGGGACATCAGGGGAGGCAACGCTTCTGAGCGGTACGAGTTTTAACGCCAGGATCAAACAGATCGCTGGCAGCGTCGATGCAAATTTTTCCGCTGTGGATACTTCCATCAGTGAGATCGTGTGGAGTGACGCTTCATCAATCCCTGAGGGAGTGATGCAGAACAGTAATCTTGTTTCCACTTCTTCATCGGACGTTCCTGTTTATGCCTGGTTTGAGGATGGCGTTATGCATATCGCATCCGGAGCAGAAACGATCTACCTCAACGAACAGGCAAACTTCATGTTCTACCGTCTTGGATCCCTGGAAACTTTTGCGTTCCCCGATAACATAGATTCCTCATCTACCGAGAGTATGATTGAGATGTTCGGTGACTGCAATTCCCTGGCGTCTATAGACCTTTCTGCTATGGACATTACAGCGGATCACCTTGACAGCATGTTCGAAGGAGATTCTGCCCTGAAGGAGATCACGTTTGGCAGGGGATGGTCGTTCCCTACTGCGACCAGCATTCCTAAGACGAACTGGAAGAGCAGCAGCTCTGGGGCTGTCTGGTCCTACGCTGCACTGGAGACTATGTATTCGTCTGGTGATGCCGCTACGTTCACAGCTACGGATGAAAAAGCGACCGTTGTGCCTGATGAGACCCTTTATGAAGGAGATGGTCTTGGATCCAACAACATGCATCCAGTTGGGGCAGCGGATGAGCCTTCCGCCTGGTTTACAGGCTATTGCATCAACGATGAAAACCAGGATCCCTATGGATATTACAGAAGGGTTGAAATACCTGTAGGGACGGTTATCGGATCTGAGTGGCTCCATACAGATGACTTCGGAAGCTCTCCGATCGGTGATGATATGCGGGAAGCCCTTATCACGCTCCTTGTGGAAGGAACAAAGGCTTTGGAGAATGGCGAAATGGATTTCACAGCACTCCAGAAGGACATCTGGCATTTTACGAACCATTATTCCGATTCTTCCTGGAACGGAAGCTTCTGGGATGATAAGAATTATCATGACATCGAAAACCATCCGTTCTTGACCCTTTATATCTATGAATCCCTCCAGGGCACCCAGAACGTCATCTCTATCGAAGGTGTCGATGTTATGGAGCCTGTTGAGGTGAAGATCAACAAGGTCGATGGAGCTGGTGAATTACTATCCGGGGCTGGCATCAGTATCAAAGGTGAAGTTTATACAGATAAAGCGGGAGAGATCGTGGTTTACGGCCCAGTTTCTTATATGTCTGAAGACCTGGCCCAGGAAACCCTTACTTTCTATCCCGGTACATACGTCATCTCTGAGACAGATGTGCCGGAAGGGTATAAAAAGGCAGAAGATATCACATTTACAGTAGGTATCGATGGCAGCGTAACCTGTGACAGCCTGAAAGATGATGTGATCATCATGGTGGATGAGGAATATGTCCTGACAGACGTAACCATCAGCAAACAGAATATCGCAGGGGAAGAGATCGCCGGAGCCCGCCTCACCGTAAAGGACAGCGAAGGCAAGACGATTGATACATGGGTCTCTGTCGAAGGGGAAAGCCATATTATAACAGGGCTTGAAGAAGGCGAATACGTCCTTGCCGAGATCACTGCCCCTGAAGGTTATGAAAGAGCGGAAGAGATCAAGTTTGCCATTACAGCAGATGGAAAAGTAACTGTGGATGGCGAAAATGTTCACAGTGTCATCATGACAGATGAGTATACCCCTGCTTCCGTTAAGATCAGCAAGCAGGATATCGCAGGCGAGGAGATAGCTGGCGCGGAGCTGACAGTAACGGATGAGGATGGGAAAACAATTGATTCTTGGACCTCTGTTGAAGGGGAGAGCCATTTGATCGAAGGGCTGCTGCCCGGCGTATATACGCTCACTGAAAAAATGGCACCTGAAGGATTTGAGGTCGCGGAAAGCATTATATTTGAGGTTCTCCCTGGAGGTATCGTACAGGTTGACGGTAAGGATGTTTCCACTGTGACCATGATTGATGATTATACCCCTTATCCCGTTACCATCCGTAAGGTAGAGAAAACCAAATCTGTTGAGACCCTGATCACAGGCGCAAAACTGACTCTTCAGGACGCTAACGGAAAAGCCGTTGTTTCCTGGACTACAGACGGCACACAAAAGAAAGTGAGCCTTGTACCCGGCACATATACGCTTGTCGAAACAGAGGCTCCAGAAGGGTACGATGTCGCTGATCCGATTATATTTACTGTTGCTGTAGGCGGGACTGTTACCCTCAAGGGAAGCAGCACGGCTCTCAGCGAGGCAGTGATCACTATGGTGGATCCTGTTGCCGATGGAACTAAAACTGTAAAGATCTTAAAGACCGGCCTGGATGACAAGCCTCTCGCAGGCGCTTCGCTCCGCGTTTACCATAAGGAAAACGGGAAGAATTCGATCGATAAACAGTGGACCAGCACTGATAGTGAATATACCCTGAAACTTATCCCTGGCGATTATGTGCTCGAAGAACTTTCCGCACCCGATGGATACCTTGTTGCGGAAGATATCAAGTTTACGGTACAGTCCGATGGACGGGTCGTTGTCGATTCCACATATGTAAATGTGGTTACGATGAAAGATGAAGCGACCGTTGTTGGATTTGAAAAGGTGGACTCCGAAACTGGCGAACGCCTTTCCGGCGCGAAGCTTCAGGTTATGACAAAATCCGGCACAGTTGTGGAAGAGTGGTCTTCAAGCAGCCATGTCCATCACATCAAAGGTAAGCTTGCCGCTGGGAAAGAATACATCCTTCATGAAGCATCTGCACCAGAAGGATATAAGGTGGCAGAAGACGTTACTTTTACGGTCAACAAAAATTCTTCCGAGCTGCTTGTAAAGATGGAAGATGAGGCTGAAGAGGTCGTCGAGAAGGAATACAGCACGATCCAGGTATTCAAGACCGTGGAGGGAACCGGTGCTGATACCGCTAAAAAGTTCGGCTTCATCATTGCCCTGATGGACGATGAAGGAAACCCGTTCACAGGTTCCCTGAACTATGAAATGTCTGATGGGAACGCGGGAACCCTTTCCTTTAACTCGAACGGCAGAGCCGGCTTTGAGCTTTCCCACGGGCAGCATATCATCTTTAAACGCGTGGAGACCGGGCTTCATTATACGGTAACTGAGCTTGATTACTCCCATGAGGGCTATTCGTCTTCTGTAAGGGATAATGCGGCTGAGATCAATAAGGGGGAAAATATCATCCATTTCATCAATACTTATGGGACAAAATCCTCCTCCACGACATCAGCAGGGAACGGCAATGCTGATAGCGGCACTGCCACATCCACTGTGTCGGGTGTTGTAACATCCAGCAGAGATACGGGAGACGCTTCGTTCCTTTGGACCTGGGTATCGGTTATCGGAGCAGTCCTGGTTTCAGGAGCTTTGCTCGCTTTCAACATTAAGAGAAAAGGGCATTAACTCGCATCATTCCTGAATATTACTGCCGTTGGGCCGTCCTTTGTGACGGCCCTTTTTTTTATCCGTACATGCCATTTGTCATATTATGATTGAAGTATTGATAGACGTTAATCAGGAAGAAAACAGATATATAACATGGTGCACCATGTTGAGCTGTTATCCCGGTGCTATGCACCGGTCTGATCTTATGTAATGGCTTAACATGGAATGCCTGCGGTTGCCCCATGTAGTAAAGATTATAACGCATGAGATCGGTGGACTGTGAAATGTCAAGAGACACTTCAGAGATGTACGGAATATTTTTTCGAGACATATCACCGATTTGACGAAACCGAAGAGAATAGTTGTCCTGGCATTAGCTGGGAAAGTAAAAGGGGAAAATGAAATGAAAAAAGCAAGAATTATGCTGGCAGCCATGGCAGCATCTCTGATGATGGCGTTTGGTGGGATTTCTTCCATAAACGCAGAAGAAAGTAACATGACAGAAGCAGCCACCATAGAAATGGCTGTAGAGGCTGAAGAACAGTCTTCTGCTTTTGCAGATACTCAGGAGTCTCCTGATGTACAGGATACCGATGCCAACATCGAAGATGTTTCTGTGGAACAGCCCGCAGAAGAAGCTGCCACGGAGACCTCTCTGGAACAGCCTGCTGGAGATCCCACGACGGATATCACTGTAGAACAGGCCACTGAAGGAGTTTCCGAGGAAGAACCTATAGAAGAGCAGTCTGAAGATGCTGCCACGGAAATCCCGGCTGAGCAGCCTTCTGATGAGTTTACCACGGAGATCCCTGCGGAACAGCCTTTTGATGAAGTTATCGTGGAGATTCCTGCGGAACAGCCTTCTAATGAGGAGATCGTGGAGAACTCTGTGGAACAGCCTTCTGATGAGGAGATCGTGGAGAACCCTGTGGAGCAGCCTTCTTTGGAGATTCCTGCAGAACAGTCTTCCGATGAGGAGATCGCGGAAATCCCGGCGGATCAATCTACTCATGAGCCTGACAGCGAACCTACAGCAGAGGATGCTGGTGTAGCTGAAGATAATGTTGAAGTCAGCATTATTGAAGTTGACGGCTTTCGGACTGTTATTGAATCAATGGTAGATGAAAATGGCATTCGCTATGTAAAAACAACCATTTACTCTGTATCTTATGCTCCAGATGGCACGGAAATGAAGATTGTTGAAATTTCCGTGGAGAACGAAACATTCTACCCGGAAGAGGAGCCTGCTCCGGAAGAACCGGAAGAGAAGCCTACCCCGGAAGAACCGGAAGAGAAGCCTACCCCGGAAGAGCCGGAAGAAGAGCCTACCCCGGAGGTACCGGAAGAGGAACCTAACCCGGAAGTACCGGAAGAGGAACCTACTCCGGAGGAACCGGAAGAGGAGCCTACCCCGGAAGTACCGGAAGAGGAGCCTAACCCGGAAGTACCGGAAGAGGAGCCTGCCCCGGAAGTACCGGAAGAGGAACCTAACCCGGAAGTACCGGAAGAGGAACCTACTCCGGAGGAACCGGAAGAAGAGCCGGCGCCTATGCTGGTTGATGCAGAAGAGGTCTTTGAGGAGAATTTCCTCTTATTCGACTATAACGAAGAAGATCTTCTTGAAGGGGAAGATTTCCTCCGTTATGGAAATTCCCCCAAAACTGGGGATGCGGGCTTGTATCAGATCGTATTTTATGCGATCCTCATGATGTTGTCTGCATCGCTCCTTGTGAAGATCGCAAGGAGTAAAGAAAACTGAATATTGTGTCCTGAATATTAGGCCTGCAAGTTGCGGGCGGTCAAAAAAAACAAATCGGTGATAGGAAAGAGGCAGCATAGCTGCCTCTTTCTTTTGCTCTGCTCTTTTCCTGAAAGGGAATGAAAAGTAGTGTAGAATATGTATATAAAGTTAGATCAGGGAAGGAGGATGCTGTCAATAATATTGATAGCCTAAAAAACATTATGAAACTTAAGAAATTATTAGCTTGCATGATGGCGTCTGCGATGGTCGCCGTGTGTATGGTGCCGGGAAATGTTTCCTTTGCTGCAGAAGCCGGAACAATGACAGCTGCAAAGGCAGAAACAAAGACAGGAATAGGGGCAGGAACGCTAGAACATGTTGCGGGCGTATTTGAAGGCCAGGAGATCAACAGTGAATATAGTTTCCTTAACTCTGCTGATAATACCGATGAGATGCTGGCACGCCCCCGGATGGAGTGCCGGTTTTATATCCCTGATGTAGGGATCAACGTTGCATTGTTCAATGTGACCGGTATGACCTACGCGGAGAAGCAGCCTTATGGCGATGCAGAGGATAGCGGCACCTGGCAGCAATCCAAAAACATGGTTGTCCTTGGCGATCACGCGTATGAAGGATTTATCGTGTTAAAAGATGTCGTTGTCGGGGAAACTCTCTGTTATGTACAGAGAGGGACTGACGTTATTCCTTATCTGTGCGCCGCTAAGGGTATGGGGATCAATACAACAAAGGCACTGCTTGACGAGAACGGCAACAGCCTGACTGCACTGACTGGATATTCCCTGTTGTCGTATTGCTGCGCGGACAGTTATGGGGAGAACATTCATTATGCTTTATGGGTTCCGGCCGAATAATTTCCTGTCAAAGTTTTGCCTGGAAAAGACGGTTTTTTCTGCCGTCTTTTTTTCTTCATTTTTCCTGATTTCCTGCATATTTCTCAAGAAATATAAACTCAGGAAGGAGGAAACTGAGATGTATTCATCATTCGTAGGGTTCTGCGGGTTCATTTGGCATCTCAGCAAGGCGGATGGCACAGTATAATAATGTACACCTCTATGCATTAGCCTGTTCGGATGCGAGGGCCGACAGGGATTCTGGAACTGGGGATATCGTTAATGCGTCTGTCTTTGCCTATACGATCTCTTCTGCACGCAGATATGAGGGAGCCAATGAGGGCAATAAGATAGAGCTTAATCAGATCCTCATCCGTTCCGGGGTTCCAGAGATGGCTGCAAAAATTGCGGAAATAAGGTTGCACGATATTTTTATCCTTAAAGGAACCCTGAATACCCGCAATGTCCCAAAATATGTCACATGTCCCCAGTGCTCCCTGAAATATAATGCGGTTTCCGGGACAACATCAGATGATGCGCTTGGAATGACGACTTTTGTGACGCCCATCGACCTGGATATAAGGGACAGATCTTTCGGGG